>Ga0070741_10000095_pt1 | contig 328998 bp, 297 predicted proteins | sample Coa_R1_4_FD_66440 | JGI IMG/M metagenome (GOLD analysis project Ga0070741, IMG submission 66440) | Surface soil microbial communities from Centralia Pennsylvania, which are recovering from an underground coalmine fire - Coalmine... | ecosystem: Environmental > Terrestrial > Soil >...
GGTCGAGCGCGAATCGGACGACACGGCCGTCGCGCTGCGCCGGCGAACCGCCGAGCTCGACGACGCGACGCTCTCGACGACCGGCCTCTACCCGTGGCTGCACGGCCGGACGCTCGGCGCGCAGGTGCTCGTCCGCGGCGTCTGGCACCCGAGCGCGCACCTCCACCAGTACCTCGCCGAGCGCGGCCGCTTCGACCGCGTCCTCGAGCTGCAGCATGGCCTCCACGACGCCGCGGTGGAGCTCGGGGTCCCGGCGCGCCCCGGCGGGCTCTCGTTCGCCGTCTACAACCTCGCCTGCGCGCAGGCGCTCGCGGGCCAGGTCGGGCCGGCCCTCGCGGGCCTGGCCGAGGCCCTTCGCCTCGACCCTGGACTTGCCGACGCTGCCCGGACCGACCCCGACCTCGCCTCGCTCCGCGACTCCGACCGGTTCGCGGAGCTCGTGGCCGCGGCCGCGTAGGGACCCGCCATGGACGCGCCGATCCGGCGCTGTCATCATCGCGCGGTCCAGGAGGAAGGAGGCTTCAAGTGAGACCACCTCTGCTCTCTCGCTGGCTCGTCGTCTGCGCGTGTGCGGCGGGCCTGCTCTGTGCGGCGCCGGCGTCCTCGGCCGAGCGGTCGCAGTCGCAACCGACGCTCCACTTCACGAAGTGCGGCCTGACGCCTGAGGCGAAGCGGACTGAGTGCGCGACGGCGATCCTGCCGCTCGATTACGACCGTCCGCAGGCCGGCCAGGTGCGCATCGCGGTCGCCCGCGTGCCGGCTACTGACCAGGCGGACCGGATCGGCGTCCTCTTCTTCAACTTCGGCGGCCCTGGCGGTGCAGCGGTCGACTACCTCCAGTTCGTCGGCGCAAACGGCCTGTGGAAGAACCTCAACAGGCGCTTCGACATCATCGCCTTCGACCCGCGCGGGGTCGGCCAGAGCTCCCCCGCGATCGACTGCAAGGCGAACCAGGAGACGATCGGGATCTACTCGGAGCCGTTCGTCACGCCGTTCAACCTCGACCGCGACGCGCTCGTGCAAAAGGAAGAGGCGTACATCCAGAGCTGCCTCCGGGAGAACGGAAGCTTCCTCGCCCACGTCTCGACCGCCAACGTCGCGCACGACATGAACCAGATCCGGGCGATGCTCGGCGAGAGGAAGCTGAACTACTTCGGCTACTCGTACGGCACCTTCCTCGGCGCCACGTTCGCGAGCCTCTTCCCGGACGGCTACCGCGCGATGGTGCTCGACGGGCCCATCGACGCGACCGCCTACGTCAATCAGCCGTGGCGCTGGCTCGCCGAGCAGACGCAGGGGTTCGAACGGGCGCTCGGCCGCTTCTTCCAGGCGTGCGCGGGGAACCAGACCGCGTGCTCGGGCTTCGGCGGCAGCGACCCGTGGGACGCGTTCGACCAGCTCGTCGACCAGGCGAACGCGAACCCGATCCCGGCCGACGGCTACACGCCCGATCCGCGGCCGGTCACCGGAGACGACCTCGACTGGGTCGCCATCAACGAGATGTACGCGAAGGAGTTCTGGGGCGAGCTGGGAGGGGCGCTCGCGATGGCGGAAAGGGGCGACGGCTCGCTCGTCCGCGCGCTCGCCGACCTCTTCTACGGGCGGCTCGACGACGGGACTTACGCCCCCGGCCTCGACCGGTACTTCACGATCGGGGCTGCCGAGCAGCGCTACCCGCGCGACACCTCCTTCTACTTCGATCGCGGCGACGAGTCGTGGGGCCTGTCGGCCCACATGTTCTGGAACAACGGCTATGTCGAGCTTCCCTACGGGCTGTGGCCCGATCGCGACCCGGACGCCTTCGCAGGCCCGTTCCGGATCGACGACGCGCCGACGCCCCTCGTCGTCGCGACGACGTACGACCCGGCCACGCCGTACAGGGACGCGCTCCGGCTCGTGCGCGACCTCGGGAAGGCGCGGCTGATCACGATGCGCGGCGACGGCCACACGGCCTACGGCGGCGAGTCGCACTGCATCGACAAGGCCGTGAACGAGTACCTGTTCACGCGGGCGCTGCCGCCGGCCGGAACGGTCTGCACCCAGCAGACGCCGTTCGAGTCGCTGGCCGCGCAGCAGGCGAATCCGACGGCCGCGGCGGCGCTCCGGGATCGCCGGATCGTCACGGCGCGCGTGCCGGGCCTCGCCCACCGCGGGTAACCGCGATCGGGGGCGCCGGGCCCGCGCGCGCGGCGGGCCCGGCGCCCCCCACGTCCCTCACCCCCCGGCGAGCGGCTCGACGCCGAGGTAGCGGCGCTGCGCCTCCGCGTCGCCGGCCAGCTCGGACGCCGTCGTCTCGGCCGCGATCCGGCCGGCGACCATGATCAGCTGCCGTTCGGCGAGGGAGGTGGCGACGCCGAGGTTCTGCTCGATCAGGAGGATGCGGAGCCCCTCCTGCTCGAGCCGCTTGAACGTCTCGATCAGGAGCTCGATGATCGCCGGCGCGAGCCCCTCGGACGGCTCGTCCATGATCAGGAGCGTCGGGTTCGTCATCAGCGCGCGGCCGATCGCGAGCATCTGCTGCTCGCCGCCGGAGAGCTGTGCGCCGCCGTTCGAGCGCCGCTCGGACAGGCGGGGGAAGAGGTCGTACACGCGCTCGCGCGTCCACGAGCGGCCGTTCGTCGAGCGGCTGGGGACCATCCGCAGGTGCTCGTCGACTGAGAGCGACGGGAAGAGGCGGCGGCCCTGCGGGACGTAGCCGATCCCGCGGGCGGCGATCCGGTACGACGGCTTGCCGAGGAGCTCCTCGCCGCGGAAGCGGACGGAGCCGGACGCGTGCGGCGGCGAGATGCCCATGATCGCGGCGCAGAGCGTCGTCTTCCCCATGCCGTTGCGGCCGACGATCGCGATCGACTCGTCGCCCATCGCGAACTCGACGCTCTGGAGGATGTGCGCCGGCCCGTAGTACGCGTCGAGGCCGGAGACGGCGAGGAGCGGCTCACTCATCGGGGTTCCCGAAGCCGCTGCCCAGGTAGAGCTCGTGGACGAGCTGGTTGCCCCGGATCTCGGCCGGCGTGCCCTCGACGATCACCCGGCCGTCGTGCATCATCGTCACCTTCTCGGCGACGCGGAGCGCGACGTCCATGTCGTGCTCGATCAGGATCAGCGTGATCTCGCGGTCGAGCGCCAGCAGGAGCTCGGTCAGGAGCACCCGCTCGCCGCGCGAAAGGCCCGACGCCGGCTCGTCGAGCATCAGCAGCCGCGGCCGCATCGCGAGCGCCATCGCGATCGCGACCTGCCGGTGCTCGCCGTGCGAGAGCGAGGAGACGAGGTCGCCGAGCTTCGGCGCGATCGCCGCGCGGTTCGCCGCCTCGCGCGCCCGCTCGCGCATCTCGCCGTCGCGCTTCGGCACGACGACGGGCCGCAGATGCCCGCCCTCGACGCCGAGGATGGCGAGGTAGATGTTGTCCTCGACCGTCAGGCCGAGGAAGAGCCGTGACTGCTGGTAGGTGCGTGCGAGCCCCAGCTTCGCTCGCCGCCGGCTCGGCAGGTTCGTGACGTCCTGGCCGAAGAGCTCGATCGAGCCGGAGGACGGCGGGAAGTCGCCCGAGACGACGTTGAAGAGCGTCGTCTTGCCCGCGCCGTTCGGGCCGAGGATCGCGCGCCGCTCGCCGGGCGCGACGTCCAGGTCGACGTCGCGCACGGCGTGCAGGCCGCCGAAGCGCCGGCCGATCCCTCGCAGGCGGAGGATCGGCGCGGCGCTCTCGGCGTGGATCGGTGGTTCGCTTGCTGCTTCCGTCACCTACTACTTGATGACCCCGTTGACGACGGGCCGCTCCTTGCCGCTCCACGGAAGCGCGCGCTTCGTGCAGGGCGGGAACGTGCGGCTGGGCGGCGGCTTCGACGCAGCGAACGTGCCGCCGAAGGTCTGGTTCACCTTCGGGATCCACTGCACCGTCTTGACGAGCGTCTGGCCGGGCTTGGCGATGATCTGGTACGACCACTCGTCCTCGATCGCCTGGCGGTTCGCGTCCAGCTTGACCGTGCCGAACGGGCCGTTCAGGACGACCTTCGCGAGGGCGGCCTGCAGGGCCTTCTGCCCGCCCGAGAGGTCGCCGCCCGTCGCCTTGAGCGCCAGCGAGAGCGCCCAGGCAGCCTTGTAGTAGTTGTAGAAGAAGCCGCCGTACACCTCGGGGATCGACGTCTTCCCGAACGGCGGAATCGACTTGATGTACTTCGCGACGTTCTTGAAGTACGCCGTCGCCGCCGCGGAGTGGTAGTCGGTGCCCGGCGTGCCGAAGCCGCCGACGTACGCACCGCTGACGTGCGGGGCGATCTGCTCGAAGTTGCCGGTCACCTCGAAGAAGAGGTTCCCCATGACGTTCTTCGCGCTGAGCGGGCCGTACGCCTGCTCGAACGCCTTCAGCGACGGGACCGTGCCCGTGCCGCCGACGACCCAGAAGTAGCCGTCGACCTTGTCGGGCGCCGGCAGCTGCCGGACGTACGACGAGTAGTCGGTCGTGTTCAGCGGCGGGAACACGCGCTTCGTGATCTGGCCGCCGACGGCGCAGAAGTCGGCGATCAGGCCGGCCCCGGACGTCCACGCGAAGCTGTAGTCGTCCATGATGATCGCGGCCTTGCGCCAGCCAAGCTTCTTGTACGCGAGGTCGCCGGCACCGGCGTTCCACTGCGCGCCGTCGCCGTTGTAGCGGAAGAAGTTCTTCGGCGCGATCTGCAGCGTCGGGTCCTGCGACGCGGCCGTGCCGTTGATGAACGTCTTCGTCGGGTGCGACTTCGCGTAGTTGGCGACGGCGATCGCCTCGTCACCCGAGAGCGGGCCGATCAGGATGTCCGCGCCGAGCTGCTCGACGAGGCGCTTCGTCTCCTTGATCGCGGTGTCCGCCCGGTCGTTCGAGCAGCCGAAGCCGACGATCTGGATCGGGTGCCCGGCGACCGTGCCGCCGACGAAGCCGGCGGACGGCTTGTTCGGGTTCTTGAGGTGGCCGCCCGTGTACTGGGCGAGCGCGGCGAGCGCGCCGCCGATGTCCGTGTCGTAGAACGCGCCGAACGCGCCCTGACAGTCGGACAGGATCCCGATCTTGATCGGGGTGGCCGCCGAGGTCTTCCCGACCGCGGAGGCCGCAAAGGCCGCGGCCAGCGCTGCCGCAGCCGCGAGCGCGCCGATCCCGGCCGGAAGCCAGAACCGGCGACCCCGCTTCCTGACGTACGTCATCTACTGCCCTCCCTCTCGTTTCGTCGACTAGCGAGCGATTCGACCCTACTCCATCGCTCCCGCAAAGCAAACCCCGATCTCGGCGCGCTATCCCTCCTCTCTAGGGCTCCGGGCCCTCCGCAGGCGCCGGTCTCGCGACGGCCGGGCGCAGTACCGCCCGGTCGAGCTGGTTCTGCAGCCACTCCCAGATCCCGAGCAGCCCGCCGGGCGAGAGCAGCACGATCACGAGGAAAATGACGCCGATCACGGTGTGGTAACGCTCGGCGGTGATGCCGATGTGGCCGAGGCCCGGCACCGACCGGACGTAGTTGCTGATGACGACGAAGACGAGGGCGCCGAGCCAGGCGCCCTCGAGACGGAAGAGACCGCCGATCACGGCCACGACGAGCAGGTCGATGACCGCGCTCAGGTCGATCGAGCCGGGCGCGATCTGGCCGTTCCACCAGACGAACAGGATCCCCGCGATCGACGCGAGAAAGGCTGCGAACCCGAACGCGATCGAGCGGTGGAGCGGGACGTTGAAGCCGAGCGAGCCCATCCGGACGGGGTCGTCGCGGATGCCCTGGAGCGTCAGTCCGAACGGCGTCCGCGTCAGGTACCGGCAGAGCACGTACACCACGATCGAGACGACGAACGCGAGGTAGTAGAGCCGGTTCGGGTTCTCGGCCGGGTTGCCGAGGAACCCGGGGGTGAAGCTCTGGATGTTGCCGATCCCGCTGAAGCCGGAGAGCACGGTCACCTGGCCGAAGAAGGTGTTCGCGAGCACCGCGAACGCGAGCGTGATCATCAGGAAGTAGATGCCGGCGCTGCGGCTCGAGATCGCGCCGAGCAGGAGGCCGATCACCGTCGTGACGGCGATCGTGATCAGGATCCCGACCCACGGGTCGTAGCCGAGGTGGAGCCCCTTCACCTGCCCTTGCGTGACCGTGTTCCCGAGCACGAAGCCGGCGATCCCGTACATCGACACCTGCGCGAGCGAGACCATGCCCACGTACGCGGAGAGGAAGATCAGGCTGCAGGCCGCGATCCCGAGCCAGAAGACCTGCGTCAGGATCGTGTGCGCGAAGAAGGCGCTGAAGATCACCGGGCCGAGCCCCGCGAGCAGGACGCCCACGAACGCGAGGGCCCAGTTGAGGAGGCGCTTCCAGCCGAGGCGCTCGAGCGCGGTCACGCCGGCCTCCCGAAGAGGCCGTGCGGCCGCGCGGCGAGCACCGCGACGAGCAGGGCGAACGTGAAGATGATCGAGTACTCGGTGCAGCAGTTGTCGCTCGTCGTCGGCAGGTACGCGGCGGAGAACTGCGAGACGAAGCCGTAGAGCGTGGCCCCGATCGCGGCGCCTCCGAGGGAGCCCATCCCGCCGATGATCACGACGATCAGCGAGTTCAGGAGCCATTGCCCGTCGAGGCCGGGCGCGAGGTTGAACTGCGCACCGCCCATCGCGCCGCCGAAGCCGGCGAGGCCGGCGCCGACGAGGAACGCGATCGCGAACGCGAGCTGGATGTTGACACCCAGGGCGGAGACCATCTGCCGGTCGTCGACGCCGGCCCGGATGATCATCCCCATCTTCGTCTTCTGGAGCCAGGCCCAGAGCGCGAGGCCGATCACGACCGCGCAGCCGAGCATGAAGAGGCGCGCCCCGTTGTACTTGACCGAGCCGATGCTCACGAAGGTGTCGATCCTGCCCGGCCAGGTAACCGTCTCCTGGAGCGGCCAGTGCTTGTTCATCTGGTCGGCGAGGATGATCGAGATCGCGATCGTGATCAGCGCCTGCCGCAGGTCCTGGCCCTGCGTCCAGCGCAGGAAGCCCTGCTGCATCACGAGTCCGATCACCGCCATGCAGGCGAACGCGACGATCGCGGGCACGACCCAGTCCCACATCGACACCTGCGAGCCGACCAGGCCGAAGCCGCCGGCCGAGCCGCCGACGAGCTTCTGCTGGATCTCGAACGCGATGTAGCCGCCGAGCAGGTAGAGCGAGCCGTGCGCCATGTTCACCGCGCGCATCAGCCCGAAGATGAGCGTGAAGCCGCTCGCGATCACGAACAGCACGCCGGCGAACGTGATCGAGTCGAGGAACGTCTTGAAGAAGTCGGACGGGTCGTCGATCGCCGGTCCGTAGTTCGTCTTCGGCGCCCAGAACAGCACCCACACGAGCACGAACACGGAGGCGGCGACGACGAGAGCGGCGGGCGCGCGGCGGAGGAGCGACGACGGCTCGAGCCTGGCGCGCCTGCCGAGCGCGATCGGTGGAGTCACCATGCGGGCCGGGCGACCGTACCAGGGTCGAACACGACTCGCAATCGATAATCAATCACCGTCGGAGACGGGATCGCGCGCCTGCTCGTGATAGAGGGTCGCGTGTCTCGCCTCGCCGGCCTGCGGAAGATCCTGCGACTCGATGTCGGGGATCGCCGCGCGAAGCTCGTCGTCCAGTGCGGCCACGTCCGGGCAGTCGATCTCGACCAGGTTCCCGGCGGGGTCGCGGATGTACATCTGCACCCAACCCGACGGGTGCGAGCGGATCGGCGCGCCGTTCGTGTCGCCGTCGAGCAGCCCGAGCTCCTTCGCCCGCCGGTACACGGCGCCGAAGTCGTCGACGTCGAACGCGAGGTGGTGGAAGATCGGCGCGGGCGTGTCCTCGCGGGCGAAGACGTGGAGCTGCTGGTCTCCGACCCGGAGCCACTGGACGGGCATCCCGAAGTTCGGCGTCGGCAGCCGCTCGGCTCCGAACAGCCGCTCGTAGAACCCGATCGACTCGTCCATGTCGTCCGCGTGAATCGAGACGTGGTTGATCCTCGTCGCCTTCATGGGAGCGATCGTAAGCGGCTCGCACGGATAGATCAAGGACTGCGTCCGCACTGGCGTCGATAGGATCTGCCTATGAATCTGCGCCACCTTCGGTCGTTCGTCGCGATCGCGGAGGAGGGCTCGTTCACGCGCGCCGCGCGGCGCGTCGGCGTCGCGCAGCCGTCGCTCTCGCAGCAGATCCGGACGCTCGAGGCCGAGCTCGGCGGGCCACTGATCGAGCGGCTCCCGCGCGGGATCCGGCTGACGGCGGCAGGTCGCGCGCTCCTGCCCGAGGCGCAGGCGGCGGTCCGGGCGACGGAGCGTGCGGCGAGCGCCGCCCGGACCGCGCTCGGCCTCCAGGCCGGCGAGGTGGAGGTGGCGACCCTGCTCTCGATGGCGGTCGGCGTCGTCCCCCACGCGGCGGCGGTCTGGCTCGACCGGTATCCGCAGATCGGGATCCGGATGCGCGAGTACACGCACCACACGCTGCTCGAGGAGGACGTCAGGAACGGCGTCGGCGACCTGGCGATCGGCCCCTCGCCGGCCGGCTGGCCGGGCGCGCTCGAGCCGATCGGCTGGGAGGAGCTCGTCGTCGTCCTCCCCCTCTCCGACCCGCTCGCGGGCAGCCGCACGCTCCGGCTCGAGCAGCTCGCCGACCGCCACTGGGTGCTCTTCCAGCCCGGCCACGGGCTGACGGAGGTGGTCGAGGGCGCCTGCCGGCGCGCCGGCTTCCAGCCGCACGTCTCCGTGCGGACGACGCAGGTCGAGGCCGCGACCCGGCTCGCCGCCTCCGGCCTCGGGCCGACGATGGTCCCGGACAACGTCGTCTCGCCCGGCCTCGCCGCCGCGGTCGTCCGGCTCGATCCGCCCGTCCTCCGCGAGCTCGCCGCGTACACCCGCGAGGAGTGGTCGCCGCTGTCGGAGGCGTTCCTCGCGGCGCTCAGGGACAGCTCGTGGGGAACCGGCGCCGCTCGCGCGGAGGCGCTCGCCGCGCGTTGATAGCCTCGCCCCTGTCCGCGACGAGGAGGGGCAGATGGCCACGCTGAAGATCCCGTACGAGTCCCTCGACCCGCTGACGATCGGCTCGGCGGCCGACGACGGCAAGGTCTATCGGGACGAGCTCGAGCTCGACGTCCCCGACGCGAACCTGCTGGCGGCGATCTACCCGGACGAGCCGTCGCCGCTGGAGGACGCGAGCGCGGCCGCCGGCGCTGCGCTGGAGTCGCCGGTCTCGGGCCCGCGGTTCTCCGAGCTGCTGGCGTCGGCGACGAGGGTCGCGGTCGTGATCGACAACCAGTTCCGCCCGACGCCGGTCTCGCGGCTGCTGCCGGCGGTGCTCGACGCGATCGAGGCCGCCGGGAAGCCGGCGGTGCTCGCGTGCGCGAACGGCAAGGTCTTCCCGATGTCCGAGTCGGACATCGAGCAGAAGCTCGGCCGAGAGAACCTCGCGCGGCTGGAGCGGCTCGGCATCCCCTTCCACCAGAACGAGCCGCGGAACGCCGACGCGTACACGTACGTCGGCGTCTCGTCGCGCGGCACCCCGGTCTGGCTGCTGACGGCCGTGGCCGAGTGCGACCTGAAGATCACGATCGGCCATGCGCAGGCGAACCACTGGGGCGCCGGCGGCGGCGGCAAGTTGATCCTCCCCGGCGTCGTCTCCGACGAGACGATCGAGTCGAACCATTGCGCGTTCGTGCCGTCGCCGCAGACGCACTACGGCGCGTACGCCGGGCCGATGCGCTCGGACATCGACGAGGTCGCGACGATGTGCGGCCTCCAGTGCACGATGAACGTGCTCCTCGACACGCGTGGCCGCGTCGTCGACTGCATCTTCGGCTCGCATCCGCACGCGCACCGGGTCGCGATCGAGCGCTTCAACTCGATCTACGCGTACGAGCACCCCGGCGAGCAGGCGGACATCGCCGTTTGCGGCGTCTTCGCGCCGACGGATCACCTGTTCTTCCACACCGGCTGGGGCTGCATGTCGGCCGACTTCGTGCTGCGTGACGGCGGGACGCTCGTCTACTGCTCCCCCTCGCCGGGCGTGTCCACGGCGGTCGGGGACTTTCCGGGCCTGGCCCTGATGGACCTGATGAAGCCGTACATGCCGCCGTCGGGCGAGCACTACCAGCAGGTGCTGCGCGACATCCACGCGCGGAAGATCCAGATGTGGGCCGGCTGCATCTGGGTGCCGATCTACGAGGTGATGACGCGGAAGCACCTGACGCTCGTCACGCGCGAGGACAATCTGGACATGGCGGCCGACATCGGGATCGACGCGACGACCTCGCTCGACGGGGCGTTTGCCGCCGCACTCGAGCGGCACGGCGACGGCGCGAAGGTGATCGTTTTGCCCTTCGCCCGCTACCAGCTGCCGCGCAACGTCGTGCGGATGGAGGCGGAGCCGCTCCGCTTCCCGCACGAGGCGCTCGCGTAGCCGGCGCCGTCAGGCGGCCCACGCAGCCCCTGTCGCCGGCCCGGCGGGCGCGCGGTGGGCGCGCGGTGGTGCGCGCCCGGCCGCTGACACGAAATCGGCACTGAATCGACACAGTGCCGTGACGGTTTTCGCGCTACCGTCGACCGCAGGGGAAAGGGGAGTAGCACCCCCTCCCTGGGTGGGGGTGTGGGGCGAGACGGGACGCGCCGGCCATCGACCGGCGCGGCGGCCCAGCGCCCCGCAGGAGACCCGCTAGGCGAGCTGCCGGACCGGCGGAAGCTCGTCGCGCGCCATCAGGAGCTCGAGCTCCCGAGCGGCCTGCCCCGTGGCGAACACGGCGAGCACGGAGCCGTCCCGGACGGCCGTGACCGTCGCGCCCTCGGCCGTCAGGGCCTTGCCCATGTCGGCCATCGTCTCCCGCATTCGCTCGGTTCGCGTCCGCAGTCCCGTCGCCTCGACCGCCGCAGGACCGTGCGCGCGCAGCCGCTCGCGCCGGTAACGGTCGAACCGTGCCGCGTCGAGCGCCCGCGCCCGCCGGAAACGCTCCTCACGCGGCATCGGCGTCCGAATGTGATGTGGATTGACTGCCATCGTTGTTCCTCCTCGCAATACCGCGGTAGAGGGTGTCGAAAACCTGTCGCTCACGACTCCGAGTTAACCAGCCGGCGTATTGACGCACGGGAACTCTTCGTTAAGGCGTGCGCCTGTTTGTTAACCGCAAACGCCGATCCTTTAACACCGGCCGCGTTCTGCGTCGGCGTCCGCCCTAGACTGGGTCCGTGACGCAACAGCGTGTCCTTGGCCTTCGCGCACGCGGCGTCGAGGTCGGTTCGCCGGCCCGCGAGATCAAGGGCTCGACGACGATCGTCGAGCTGCTGCGGATGTTCCCGGGCGGCGAGGCGGGCCGTCTGCTCGCACGGCTCGCGCTGCCGTGCGCGCACTGCGGTGGCGCGTTCCACGAGCCGCTGACGCTGGCGGCGCAGCGCCATGCACGCGACCCGCGGGCCGTGCTCGAGGCGTTCCGCGCGCTCGCCGGGGGCGGGCCGGACGACGCGCAGATCCGCGCCGCCTCCGAACGCGTCGCGTAACGCCCCGGCGGGTCGCGAGGTCTTACGGAGAGTTAACCGAATGCTGCCGGCGAGTTAACGGCGCCGCCGTCTTAGTAGTAACCAGACGAGGAAAGGACAGGGAATGTACGGCGCATGGGCAACCGAGCTGGCAACACGCACGAGCGGCGGCCTCGAGATCTCGCTTCGCTGGCGTCAGAGCGAGGACCGGCTGTTCGTGGTCGTGAGCGATCCCGTCACGGAGGAGGTCTTCGAGCTCCCCGCGCGGCGTGACAACGCCCTCGACGTCTACTACCACCCGTTCGCGTACATGGCGGCGCCGAAGGCCGCGTGAGCGCCGTCAGCGGGCGTGGCTCGGCAGGCGCTGCCTGAACGTCATGTTCAGCGACCCCGACCTGAACGGCTCGGGCGCGATCTCGGCCCGGGCATAACCCGCTCCCCGGACGGCCGCGAGCACCGGCTCCGGCCTCGCGAGCGCCCGCGGCAGCTCGTCGGCCGCCAGCTCGACCCGGCCGAGCTCGCCGTGGTGGCGAACGCGCAGGGTGCGGAAGCCGAGCGCCTTGAGCGCGCGCTCCGCGCGGTCGATCCGCCGCAGGGTCGCGGGCTCCACCTCGATTCCGTACGGGATGCGGGACGCCAGGCAGGGCGACGCCGGCTTCTCCGCGCTCGGCAGCCCGAGCTCCCGCGCCAGCCGTCGGACCTCCTCCTTGCCGACGCCGGCTTCCACGAGCGGGTGGCGGATCCCGTGCTCCTCCGCCGCACGGAGCCCCGGCCGCCAGTCGCCGAGATCGTCGGCGTTCGCGCCCGAGAGGACGGCCGCGTAGCCCTCTCGAGCCGCGAGCGCGAGCAGCCGGTCGTACAGCTCGCTCTTGCAGTGGTAGCAACGGTCGCGGCCGTTGGCGGCATAGCCGGGGCGCGCGAGCTCGTCGGTCGTGACCGTCACGTGACGGATCGACAGCACGCGCGCGACCTCCGCGGCTCCGTCGAGCTCGCCGGTCGCGAGCGCAGGCGAGACGGCAGTTACCGCGAGTGCGCGCTCGCCGAGCGCTCCAACGGCAAGGGCCGCGACGAGCGAGGAGTCGACGCCGCCCGAGAACGCGACGACGGCGCTCCCGCAGGGGCGGACAAGCGCCTCGAGCTCGGCGAGCCGGCTCAACCCTCTCCCGCCGCAGCCAGCGCCGCCGCCCAGACGGTCTTCACCGACCGGCCGGTTCGGCGCGCGAGCTCCGCACAGTCGTCGTGCTCGGGCGACACGTTGACGACGCGGCCGTCGAGCCTGCCGAGCTTCACGCGCACGCTTCCGCCGGCCAGCTCGACGAGGCGCTCCTCGCGCTCGAGCTCGTAGCGGCGAAGACGGCCGACACGGAGTCCGAGGGCGGTCGTCTCCTCGAGGATCGCCCGCGCCACCGCCTCCTCGTCGTGCGGCCGCGCGAGCGCCGACAGGACGAAGCCCGGCCGGCCCTTCTTCATCTGCACCGGCACCGTCCACACGTCGAGCGCGCCCGCTTCGAAGCAGCGCGCGACCGCGTCTGGGACGAGCTCGGGGTTCAGGTCGTCGAGGTTCGTCTCCAGGAGGGCGACCTCGCGAGTCGAGCTCGCGCCGGCGGACGTGCCGATCAGCACGCGGACGATGTTCGGCCGATCGGCGAAATCGGACGTGCCGGCGCCGTAGCCGACGCGGTCGAGGACGAGCTCGGGAACCGGGCCGAACGACTCCGCGAGCGTCGAGACGATCGCCGCGCCTGTCGGCGTCACGAGCTCGCCAGCGGTCTCGACGCCGTACAGCGGCGCGCCGCGGAGGAGCTCGAGCGTCGCCGGAGACGGGACGGGAAGGATCCCGTGCGCGGCACGCACGAGCCCGCGCGCGACCGGCAGCGGAGAGCAGACGACGCGTTCGATGCCGAGGCTCTCGAAGAGGACGACTGCGCCGCAGACGTCGACGAGCGTGTCGTCCGACCCCAGCTCGTGGAAGTGGACCTGCTCCGGCGGCACGCCGTGGACCCTCGCCTCCGCCTCGGCGAGGCGCGTGAAGATCTCGAGCGCGCGAGGAGGAGCGGCGGTCTCCTCGAGAAGGTGCCGGATCTCGCGCCAGCTGCGATGGACATGGCCGTCCCGGGACTCGGAGGCGCGGACCTCGACGTGACGGGCCGCGACCCCCTGGCGCTCGACCGGCGTGACGACGATCGAGACGCCGGCGAGTCCGAGCGCCTCCGGCACCCGCTGCAGCCGTTCGGCGTCCGCCCCGGCATCCAGGAGGGCGCCGAGGAGCATGTCGCCGGCGACGCCGCCGACGCAGTCGACGTACGCGACCCGGCTCAACCCGCCACCCGAGCCGGGGAAGCAAATTCACGGAGTCGGCACACGCGCGTTGCACTGTTGCGCGCGTTTCGGCGGTAGGATCGACCGCGGGTGGCGGGTGGAACGCTCTTCCCCACCCAGGGTGGGGAGTGGGGTGGTTCGGGCACGCCTGCCGACCGCGCCGCGTCTGCCGTCGTCACGCCGTGCCCTTCGCCGTCCGCGCGATCCGCGCGGCGATCGTGCCTGCGCCGAAACCGTCGTCGATCCCGACCACGGCGAGGCCGGCCGCGCACGAGCAGAGCATCGCGTTCAGCGCCGTCCGCCCGCCGTCGGCAACGCCGTAGCCGACGCTCGTCGGGACCCCGATCACCGGCGCCGCCGCGAGCCCGCCGACGACGCTCGCAAGCGCCGCGTCCATGCCTGCCACGACGACGACGCAATCCGCACGCTCGATGTCCGGGAGCACGCCCACGAGTCGGTGCAAGCCTGCCACGCCGACGTCCTCGTGGACGACCACCTCGGCGCCGAGCAACTCTGCCCTGATGCGAGCTTCGTGCAGGACTCGCCCGTCCGACGTCCCGGCCGAGACGATCGTGACGAGCCCGGCCCTCTCCGGCACGCCCCGCGCCACCCAGACGGCGCCCGCCCGTTCGTCCCACGCGGCGTCCGGAGCCACCGCTCGAACCGCCGCCCGGACGTCGGCGTGGGCCCGCGTGACGAGCACGCTTCCGGCGCCGGCCTCCAGCAGCTCGGAGACGATCGCGGCGACCTGCTCCGGCGTCTTGCCTTCGCCGAGGACGGCCTCGGGCGCGGCCTGACGAAGCTCCCGATGCGCGTCGAGCCGCGCGAATCCGAGCTCGCGCACCGGCAGCCCCGCGAACCGCTCGACCGCTGCCTCGGGCGTCACCTCGCCCCGCTGGACGGCCTCGAGCAGCTCGACGAGCTCTGCCCGCAACCCCGCCACGCCGCAAGTATCGCAGCGACCGCCGCGCGCGACACAGCGCGCCCATCGATCTAGGCTTCCGTCATGGCCGTCGCCGTCGCCGCGGAGACCTGGGTCGGTCGCGCCGTGCGCCGGCCGGAGGACGAGCCGCTCCTCCGCGGCAAGGGCCAGTTCATCGACGACATCGAGCCCGTCCCGCACGCCGGGCACGCCGCGATCCTCCGCTCGCCCTTCGCTCACGCCCGGATCGTCCGACTCGACCCGGCGCCGGCGCTGGCGCACCCCGGCGTCCTCGGCGTCCTCACCGGTGCCGAGGTCGTGGCCGGATCCCGTCCGTTCCCGGTCGGCGTCGACGGCGCGCCGCCATACCACGCTGCCGCCGGCGAGGTGGCGCGCTACGCGGGCGAACCGCTCGGCGTCGTCGTCGCGCGGGACCGCTACGTCGCAGAGGACGCGCTCGAGCTGATCGACGTCGTGTTCGATCCGCTCGACCCCGTGATGCGTCCCGAGGACGGGGAGGTCGTCTCCGAGCGGACCTTCGTCTACGGCGACCCGGACGACGCCTTCGCGCGGGCAGACGTCGTCGTACGCGAGCGCTTCGTCTTCCCGCGCTGGAGCTGCATGCCCGTCGAGACCTACGGCGTCGTCGCCGACTGGGACGAGTCCACCGGCATCCTGACCGCCTGGGCGAACTTCCAGGGGCCGTTCACCCTCCACACCGTCGCAGCCGCCGCCCTCGGACTTCCCGCATCGCGCCTGCGGCTGATCACGCCGCCGCACTCGGGCGGCAGCTTCGGGATCAAGGCGACGATCTACCCCTACGTCGTCCTGCTCGGGCTGGCCTCGCGGAAGCTCGGCGTGCCGGTCCGCTGGACGGAGGATCGGCTGGAACACCTGGCGGCGAGTGCGACCGCAACCGGGCGGGACACCGGTTTGGAGGCCGCGTTCTCCAGCGACGGCGAGCTGCTCGCCGTCCGCTACGACGTCGTCGAGGACGTCGGCGCGTACCTCCGCGCGCCCGAGCCGGCGACGCTCTACCGGATGCACGGCTCCCTCTCCGGCGCCTATCGCGTCCGGAACGTCGGCGTCCGGAACCGTGTGGTGCTCACGAACCGCTGCCCGTCCGGGCTCAACCGCGGCTTCGGCGGCCCGCAGCTCTACCTCGCGCTCGAGCGCACGATGGCGATCGCCGCGGGACGGCTCGGGCTCGATCCGGCCGAGGTCGCGCGGCGCAACCTCGTCCGCGCCGGCCAGTTCCCGTACCGGACTCCCAGCGGCGGACTCTACGACTCCGGCGATTACGAGGCTTGCCTCGACGAGGCGCTCCGACTCTCGGCCTACGAGGAGCGCCGCGCCGAGCAAGCGGACGCGCGCGCGGCCGGTCGGCTGCTCGGGATCGGTGTCGCGTGCGTGGTCGAGCCGTCGATCTCGAACATGGGCTACGTGACGCTCGCCCTGACGCCGGAGGAGCGCGGGCGGAGCCTCCCCAAATCCGGCAACGCCGAGGGCGCCAGCGTGATGGTGTCCCCGCTCGGCGGGATCACGGTCCGCGTCGGCACGACGCCGCAGGGCCAGGGACATGCGACCGTCTGCGCGCAGATCGTCGCCGACGCGCTGGGTGTCGAGCCGACGGACGTGCAGGTCCTGACCGAGGTGGACACGTCGACGAGCGCCTGGACGGTGGCCTCCGGCAACTACTCGTCGCGATTCTCGGGCGTCGCCGCGGGAGCGGTCTACCTTGCGGCCCAGAAGCTCGCGGCGAAGCTCGACGCGATCCGCGACCACCTCGGGGACCCCTCCCTCTCGCTCCGGCGGGTCGCGGGCATCGCGCACTGGAACCCGGCCGCGCTGCCCGACGGAATGGAGCCCGGCCTCCTCGCCACGGCGTACTGGGCCGCGCCGAACCTGGCGCCTCCGGACGAGGACGATCGTGTCGTGTCGTCGGCCGCCCATGGGTTCGTCGCGGACGTCGCCGTCGTCGAGGTCGATCGAGAGACAGGCGTCGTCCGGGTCATCGACTACGTGACCGTCCACGACGCCGGCCGCCTCCTGAACCCGCTACTCGCCGAGGGTCAGGTGCGGGGCGGGTTCGCGCACGGCGCCGGCGCGGCGCTGCTCGAGCGCGCGGCGTACGACGAGGACGGCAACCTCCTGACCGGCACGTTCATGGACTACCTGTGCCCCACGGCCGCGGACGTCCCGCCGGTCCGGATGGCGCACCTCGAGACCCCTTCGCCATTCACCCCGCTCGGCGCGAAGGGGCTCGGCGAGGGCAGCACGATGAGCGCGCCGGCGGCGATCGCCAACGCGGTCGCCGACGCGCTCGGCGTCGAGCGCGTCGAGCTGCCGCTGACGCCGGCACGCGTCTGGGAGCTGCTTCCGCGTTGAAGCCCGCGGCCTTCGAATACGCGCGCCCGGAGACGCTCGACGAGGCCGTCACGCTGCTCGCCGAGCACGGCGACGAGGCGAAGATCCTCGCCGGAGGTCAGAGCCTCGTCCCGATGCTGAACATGCGACTGCTCCGTCCGACGAGCCTGATAGACATCAATCATGTTGTCGATCTTGACAACGTCGTGGAGGAAGGCTCGTCTGTTCGCCTGGGGGCGCTGGTCCGCCAGGCAGACCCTCGCCTCGCCGGGCTCCCGCTCGTGCGCGAGTGCTTGCCGCACGTCGGCCACTTCGTCACCCGGAACCGCGGCACGGTCTGCGGGTCGATCGCGCACGCGGACCCGGCCGCCGAGCTACCCCTGGCGCTCGTCGTCCTCGGCGGCTCGGTCGTTGCCGCGTCTGCGCGCGGGCGGCGCGAGATCGCCGCCTCCGAGTTCTTCGTCACCCACTTCACAACTGAACTCGAACCGGACGAGCTCGTCGTCGAGACGGTCTGGCCGCAGGCCGATGACGGTTGGGCGTACGCGTTCGAGGAGCTCTCGCAGAGGCACGGCGACTTCGCCCTGTGCGCCGTCGCAGCCGCCGCTCGGGCCGGAGAGCTCCGCGTGGGCCTCGGCGCCGTCGTCGACCGGCCGACGATGCTCGACGTCGATCCCGCCGAGCCGGGCCGGTCGGCCGCCGCGCAGGTTGAGCCGTTCGGGAACCTGCACGCGTCCGCCGGCTACCTTCGCGAACTCGTCCGCGTGCTCACGGATCGGGCGGTGGCCCGTGCGCGGCGGGCGAGCGGGCGGGCTGCCGGCGCGGGCGAGGCCGCGAGCGATGGCGTGAGCGCGCGAGAGGACGGGAGCACGCCGTGATCGCCGTCGAGGCGGTGGTGAACGGACGGGCGTACCGCGAGCTCGTGGAGCCGCGGCTCCTGCTCTCCGACTTCCTGCGGCACACGCTCGGCCTGACCGGGACGCACGTCGGCTGCGAGCACGGCGTTTGCGGCGCCTGCACGGTTCGCTTCGACGGGGTCGCCGTGCGCTCGTGCCTGCTCCTCGCGGCGCAGGCTGACGGAGCGTCGATCCAGACCGTCGAAGGGCTCGCGGCGGGCGGGCGGCTCACGCCGCTCCAGGAGTCGTTCCGGGAGCACCACGCGCTCCAGTGCGGCTTCTGCACGCCCGGGATCCTGCTCGCGGCGACCGACCTGCTGGAGCGGGAGCCGGCGCCGTCGCGCGACGCGGTCGTCGACCTGCTCTCGGGGCACCTCTGCCGCTGTACGGGCTACGAGCCGATCGTCGACGCGATCCTCGCGGCGTCCGCGCAGGTGGGCGCGTGAACCTGGCGCTCTCGCTTCTCTCCGCGGCCGAGCGGACGCCGGACGCCGAGGCGGTGGTCCACGGCGAGGTCAGGCTCACGTACGCCGCGCTCCGCGAGCGGGCGAGCCGGATCGCGGGCGGGCTGGCGGCGGAAGGGCTCTCGGCAGGCGACCGCCTCGCGGCGATCGTGAAGCCGCGCCGGGAGTCGGTCGAGCTCTACTGGGCGGCGCAATGGCTCGCGGCGACGTTCGTGCCGCTGTCGCACCGCGTCCCGCGGGCCGAGCTCGACTACTGCGTCGAAGACTGCGGCGGACGCCGTCTCCTGCCGGTGGACGTCAGCGTCGACCAGCTGCTCGACGACCGGCACCCCGGGGCGCTGAACAGGGACGAGCGCGAGGAGAGCCTCCTCCTGTACACGTCCGGGACGACCGGGCGACCGAAGGGCGTGCCGCGCTCGCATCGGGCCGACCGCGCCGCCGGCCTGTCTCAGGTCGTGCAGCACGGCTACCGCTTCGGCGACCGGACGCTCGGCGTGATGCCCCTCTACCACACGATGGGGATCCATTCGTTGATCGCGATGTCGCTGATCGGAGGCTGCTACGTCTGCTTGCCCGACTGGGACGCGGGCGAAGCGCTCGCGCTCATCGACCGGGAGCGCATCAGCTCGCTCTACCTCGCCCCAACGCTCTTCTACGACCTCGTCCACCATCCGGCCGTGTCCGACTTCGACCTGTCGTCCGTCGAAACGCTTGCGTACGCCGGCGCGGCGATGACGAGCGCGCTCGTCGAGCGCTGCGTCGAGCTCTTCCGGCCGCGGCTCTTCGTGAACCACTACGGCTCGACCGAGATCTACACGTTCTCCGTTCACCGCGACCAGGCGGCGAAGCCCGGCTGCGCCGGGCGGCCGGCCCTGAACGCCCGACTCCGGCTCGACGACAACGGCGAGATCCTCTGCCACATGAGCTCGGACGAGGCGTTCGCCGGCTACCTGAACCGGCCCGACGCGGACGAGCGGGCGATCCGGGACGGCTGGTACCGCACCGGCGACGTCGGGCGGCTCGACGACGACGGCGACCTCTGGCTCCTCGGCCGCGTCGACGACATGATCGTGTCCGGCGGCGAGAACATCCACCCGCTCGAGGTCGAGGACACCTTGGCGTCGCATCCGGCCGTGGCCGAGGTCTGCGTGGTCGGCGCTCCCGACGACCGCTGGGGTCAGCGCGTCGTGGCCTACGTCGTCGCGGCGCGGGCGGTGACCGACGAGGAGCTGGACGGGCACTGCCTCGCGTCGCCGTCCCTCGCGCGGTTCAAGCGCCCACGCGAGTACCGCTTCGTGGACGAGCTCCCGAAGAGCCCGTCCGGGAAGATCCTCCGCCGCCTGCTGCGCGAGGGCGTCCCGGCGTGACCGGCTACGACGGCTTCCGGGTCGAGCGTGACGAGCGCGGCGTCGCGACGGTCACGCTCGACGTCCCGGGCAAGCTCAACCGAGTCTCGATGCGGGCGAGGTCGGAGCTCGCAGCCGTGTTCGAGGAGCTCGGCGCGGACGGCGCGATCCGAGCGGTCGTCCTGACGGGCGCCGGTGAGACGTTCACCGCCGGCGGCGACATTCCGGCCTTCCTCCAGGCCTCGCCCGAGGAGCTCTCGCGGCTCGCCTGGAACGTCGCCGCCCCCGAGCGCTGCCCGAAGCCGGTCGTCGCGAAGCTGCGCGGCTACGCGTTCGGCGTCGGGCTCGAGCTGGCGCTCGCCTGCGACTTCCGGATCGCGGGCGACGACGTCGAGCTCGCGCTCCCCGAGGTGAGGCTCGGGATGATCCCGGGCAGCGGCGGCACGCAACGGCTCGTGCGCCTGATCGGGCTCGGCCGCGCGAAGGACGTCGTCATGCGCGGCCGCCGGATCGAGGCCGACGAGGCGCTCCGGCTCGGCCTCGTCTCGGAGGTGACGGCACCGGAGGAGCTCGACGGCGCCGTCGACCGGCTCCTCGACGAGCTGCTCGCTCTCTCCCCGCTCGCGCTCGCCGTGGCGAAACGCGTCCTCGACGAGGCGTACGAGACGCCGCTCTCCGCCGGCCTCCAGCTGGAAGGGCTCGCCTACGGCTTCCTGCGGACCACGGAGGATTTCAGGGAAGGCGTCGAGGCGTTCGTCGAGAGGCGGCCGCCGCGGTTCCGGGGCCGCTGACGCTACCGCCCGGCGCGCCGGTGCCACAGCGCGACCGCGATCGTGGCCCCGCCCACGCAGAGCGCGACCGAGTTCGGCACGATCAGCGCGAGGTTCCCGAGGGCGACGCCGTACGCGATCCAGAGCACGAACCCGACGACGAGCACCGCGAAGTACCCCACGGAGACGTCCCGCGAGGACCTCGAGCGGTGCATCGCGCGGATCTGCAGGAGCGGCGAGACCGCCATCGCGACGCCCCAGGTCGCGGCGACGGCGGCGAGGACGGTGGTGAGCATCGGCGCTCCTCGGGTGGACGGACACGACGCGCTCTGTGTCGACCGTGCTCGCTCCCGGCAGGCGGGAGGAGGAGCGCACGCACGGCCGGCGCGGAAGGTATCAGGCCGCTGTCGATTCCGGCGAGGCCCGTTCGTCCAGGATGCAATCGACCGAAGGAGGAACGATGCAGTACATGCTCCTGCTCTACAACGACGAGAAGGAGTGGGCGGCGCTGACCGACGACGAGCGCACCGAGATCGTCGGCCGGTACCTCGCCTTCAGCGACTCGATCCGCGAGAGCGGCAACTACATCGCCGGCGCGCCGCTCCAGCCGACGTCGATGTCGACCTCGGTGCGTGTCCGGGAAGGCGAGACGCTCGTGACGGACGGGCCGTTCGCGGAGACGAAGGAGCAGCTCGGCGGCTACTACCTCGTCGAGGCGGCGGACGCGGACGAGGCGCTCGAGCTCGCCGCGCGCGTCCCGGGGGCGCGCTACGGGACGATCGAGGTGCGGCCGGTGATGCCGATTCCTGCGAGGGCGCCTGCGTGACGGAGGCGGTCGCCCGCGTCTTCCGCGAGGAGTGGGGACGTGCGGTCGCCGCTCTCGCGCACGCGCTTCGCGACCTCGACCTGGCCGAGGACGCCGTCCAGGAGGCCTTCGCCGTCGCGCTCGAGCGATGGCCCCGGGACGGCGTCCCCGCCAGCCCTCGCGCGTGGATCGTCACGACCGCGCGGAACAGGGCGATCGACCGGCTCCGCCGAGAGCGCGTCCTCGCGCGGAAGCGGGAGGAGCTGGCGCGCCTGGACGCGCTCACGCGCGGCCCGGGCGGGGAGGAGCGGCCGGTGACCTCGATTCCGGACGAGCGGCTGGCGCTGATCTTCACCTGCTGCCACCCTGCGCTCGCCGTCGAGGCCCAGGTCGCGCTCACCCTGCGCCTCCTCGGCGGCCTGACGGTCGACGAGATCGCGCGGGCGTTCCTCTCGACCGGCCCGACGATCGCGCAGCGGATCGTCCGCGCGAAGCGCAAGATCCGGGCCGCCGCGATTCCGTTCCGCGTCCCGCCCGATCACGCGCTGCCCTCCCGGCTGGCCGCGGTCCTCGCCGTCGTCTACCTGATCTTCAACGAGGGCTACTCGGCCCACCGCGCGGAGCTCGCCGCCGAGGCGATCCGGCTCGGCCGCATGCTCGCGGGGCTGATGCCGGACGAGCCCGAGGCGCTCGGCCTGCTCGCCCTGATGTTGCTCCACGACGCGCGCCGCGCCGCGCGGCTCGACGACGCGGGCGAGCCGGTGCTGCTCGAGGATCAGGACCGGGAGCGCTGGAACCGGCCGCAGATCGACGACGGCAAGCAGCTGCTCGAGCGGGCGCTGCGCCTCCGCCGCGCCGGCCCGTACCAGATCCAGGCGGCGGTGGCGGCGCTGCACACGGAGGAGGAGACCGACTGGCCGCAGATCGCCGCGCTCTACTGGGAGCTCGGGCGGCTCCAGCCGTCGCCCGTCGTCGAGCTGAACCGCGCCGCCGCGATCGCGATGGCCGACGGCGCCGAGCGCGGCCTCCTGCTGATCGACTCGCTCGAGGGGCTCGGCGAGTACGCGCCGTTCCATTCGGCTCGCGGCGAGCTGCTCCGGCGGCTCGACCGGCTCGCCGAGGCGGCCGACGCCTACCGGCGGGCGCTCGAGCTCTCCGCGGCGCCGGCCGAGCGCTCGTTCCTGGAGCGGCGGCTCGCGGCCGTCACTTCCTGACGGGCTGGATCGCGCACTCCGTCGCGCCGAGCTTCGTCGCAGCCCGCTCCGCCTGCTTCTGGTAGCTCGAGAGGAGCTCCTGGAAGCGCTCGTAGTTCCCGAAGTCCCCGCGTTCGAGCATCGCGAGCGCGGTCGACTGGCCGCTCCAGAACGAGTCGTAGCCCTTCACGACGAGCGCCGCCTGCTTGCGCTCGGCCGGGCTGGGATGCAGCGCCTTCAGCCTGCGGACGAACCCGGTGCCGATCGCGTCGACCTTCGTCTCGGTCGCCTTCAGCTGCTGCGGGTTCTCGCCACGCGGGATCTTCTCGATCTGCCTGCGCGTGTCCCTGCACAGTGCGTCGAGCGCCTTGACGTACGCGCTGCGCGTGTCGCGGTGCCCGCCGCACCCGGCGGCGAGGAACGCGAGCGCGCACAGCGCCGCCCGCCGCCTCAGCCTGCCTCCCAGGCGAGGCCCGCGGCGAGGACGACCTCGTCGCGCGGCGCGATCAGCTGGAGGTTCCCGATCGCGAGACCGGCCCAGCCGAGCAGGTTGAACGGACGCAGGAAGGCCGAGAACGGGAGCCGCACCTCGAGCTCGTCGCAATCCTCCGGCGGCAGGTCGATCCCGATCACGGGCGAGACGTACAGGTCGACGTCCGGCTCGAGCCGGCGCCACTCCTCGACCGCGCGGTACGCAAGCTCGACCTCGTCCGGGTCGACATTCCGTGCGAGCTCGAGCTTGATCCGGCAGTTCTCGGTGTAGTCGTCCGCGCGGGCCGGGAACGTCGCGTCGTGCGAGCGGGCGGCCTCGTGGAAGAAGAGCGGCCACGTGTTCGCGGGCGGGTCGGCGATCGTCGCCGGACGGACGCGCGCGCCGAGCTCCTCGAGCCGAGCGACGTGCGCCTCGGCGGCGAGGCTCTCAAGCCGCGGACTGCCGTCGCCGACGGACGGCGGGGTCGTCAACAGACCGACCGTCAGGCCGCGTAGGCGCGGCTCGGGGAAGGGCTTGCCGCTCAGCACCGACCAGGCGAGCGCGACGTCGGTCACCGTACGCGCCATCGGCCCGACCGTGTCGAGCGTCGGGCAGAGCGGGAAGATGCCGTCCATCGGCAGCGAGCCCCAGCGCGGCTTCAGGCCGACGGTGCCGCAGCAGCCGGACGGGAGCCGGATCGAGCAGCCCGTGTCGGTGCCGAGGCCGAGGTCGCAGAGGCCGGCGGCGAGCGCGGCGGCGTTCCCGCTCGACGATCCGCCCGTCGACCGGCCCGGGTGCAGCGGGTTGTGCACCGTGCCGTACCACGGGTTCTGGCCGGTCACGTTCCACGCGAACTCGGGCAGGTTGGCCTTCCCGACGACGACCGCGCCCGCGTCGACGAGTCGCCGCACTGCCGTCGCCGTCCGCCCGGGCACGTGATCGGCGTAGATCCGCGAGCCGTACGTCGTGCGGATCCCGGCAGTGTCGATCAGATCCTTCACGAGCAGCCGGCGGCCGTGAAGCGGCCCCGGCCTCGGCGGCGCCGGCTCGTCGACCCACGTGATGACGGCGTTCAGCTCGTCCGGCATGCCGCTCTCCCGGGGCGGACATGTCCCGGGCAGGCACGTCCGGCGCCAGGCACCGGCCTGCCTTCCGGCCACGGCTTTCCGGGCCCGGCGGGCGGCCCGGCGACCCGGCTCGAATCCGGGTGCAGGCTCCGTTCCGCGGCCGGAGCCAGGTCCGATGCGGACAGGGCCGGTGCCAGGGACCACCCCGCCTTCCGGACGCTGCCGTCGGGGCCGACAGGGCTCACGCGCGCGGGACGATCGCGACCGCCTCGACCTCGATCTTCGCGTCCGGCAGAACGAGCCGGCTGACCTCGACGAGCGTGCTCGCCGGGCGCGCGTCGCCGAAGAACTCCTGCCGGACCGGGTTCACGAGCGGCCGGTCGTCGACGTCCGTCAGGAAGACGGTGACCTTGACGACGTCGGAGGGCCCGGCGCCGGCGGCCGCGAGGATCGCGCCGATGTTCGCGAAGACCTGACGCGCCTGCGCGGCGACGTCGTCGCCGCCGACGAGCCGGCCCTCGCCGTCGACCGCGATGCAGCCCGAGACGAACAGCAGGTCGCCGGCGCGCACCGCGTCCGTGTAATGGCTCATCGGCGCCGCGAGGCCGGGCGCGCGGAACTCCTCCCGCTCCATCCGCTACCCGCCGAACTGCGCCTTCAGCGCCTTGAAGCCGCCGCCGAAGACGTCGTTCGCGAAGACGCCCTGCCACTCCGCGATCCGGTCGCGGTCGCAGTCGAACGTCGTCCACCACTCGATGAAGCTCCTGTCGCCGTCGGTCACCGGCGTCACGCGCATGGTCGCGTGGTAGTTCTCGACGTCGAAGGGCGTCGTCTCGAAGTTGTAGGTGTAGGAGCGCGTGTCGTCCGAGTGCTCGAGCAGGCGCTCGCGGATGCTCGTCCCGTCCCCGAGCGTGAGGTGCCGCACGCAGCCGACCTGCTCGCCCGTCTTCCCCTCCTCGATCTCGCTCGACGAGACGAGGCCGCCCGTCCACTCCGGCAGGCCGTTGAAGTCGCGGATCCGCGCCCAGACCTCGTCCGCCGGCGCGTCGATCACGGTGCTCGCGTACGCCTTCGCCATCGCACTCCTCCCGGTCGTTTGACGCCCGAAGCCTACGCGCCCGCCGCCTGCGCGCGAAGCTCGGTGATGCTCGTCCGCGGGCTGATCGCGTCGGGATCGACGCGCAGGTCGAGCACCGCGGGGAGCCCGGAGGCGAGGGCGCGCTCGAACGCGGGCTCGAACTCCTCGGTCCGCTCCACCGTCTCGCCGTGCGCGCCGAACGAGCGCGCGTACGCGGCGAAGTCCGGGTTGACGAGGTCGGTGCCGACGACGCGGCCGGAGTACCTGCGCTCCTGGTGCATCCGGATCGTCCCCAGCATGCCGTTGTTCACGACCAGGACGATCGGCGCGAGCTTGTACTGGGCGGCCGTCGCGAGCTCGGAGCCGCTCATCAGGAAGTCGCCGTCGCCCGCGAGGCACACGGCGACGCGCGCGCGGTCGAGCGACTGCACGGTGAGCGCGGCCGGGACGCCGTAGCCCATCGCCCCGCTGCGCGGCGCGAGCTGCGTGCCGTAGCGGCGGAAGCGGTAGAAGCGGTGCGCCCAGAGGCTGAAGTTGCCGGCGCCGGAGGTGAGGACGGCGTCGTCGGGCACGCGGTCCGTGACGAACGAGACGATCTCCGCGAGGTCGACGCGCCCGCCGGGCCGCGCCGGCCGGAGGGTCGCCTCGTACTCCGCCCGGAGCTCCTCCGTCCACGCCCGCCAGCGCGGCTCGAGCGGCCCGGGCGCGCGAGCGGCTGCGAGGAAGGTCGCGGGAGCCGAGACGACGGCGTGCGCCGGCCCGACGACCCGTCCGAGCTCGTCCCGGTCGGGGTGGACGTGGACGAGCGTCTGCCTCGGCCGCGGCCGCTCGACGAGCGTGAAGCCGCGCGTCGCGACGTCGCCGAGCCGGCCGAGCCAGAGGACGACGTCCGCCCCGGCCAGGCGCTCCGCGAGCCGCGGCTCCATCCCCACCGTCAGGTGGCCGGCGTAGACGCGCGACCGGTTGTCGAGATAGTCCTGGCAGCGGAAGGAGACCGCCACGGGCAGCTCGCTCGCCTCGGCGAACGCGGCGAGCTCGCTCGCGGCGGCGTCGCTCCACATGCCCTCGGCCGCGACGACGAGCGGGCGCTCCGCCGCGGCGAGCAGCTCCCGGGCAGGGCGCACGTCCTCCGGGCGCGGCTCGGGCGGACGAACCTCCACCCGCGACCCGTCCTCGACGGCCGTCTCGGCGAAGAGCACGTCCTCGGGAAGCGAGAGCACGACGGGGCCGGGCGTTCCCGTCAGCGCGGTCTCGAAGGCCCGCTCGAGGAGCTCCGGCAGCGCGTCCGGCTCGTCGACCTCGGCGGCCCACTTCGCGATCCCGCCGAACGAGCTCGGGTAGTCGAGCTCCTGGAACGCCTCCGTGCCTCGAAGCCGCCGGGGCACCTGGCCGACGAGGAGGACGAGCGGCGTCGAGTCCTGCCGCGCGGTGTGGACGCCGACCGCCGCCTGCGTCGACCCCGGCCCGCGCGTGACGAGGCAGATTCCGGGCCGGCCGGTGAGCTTGCCGTACGCGTCGGCCATGTTCGCCGCGGATGCCTCGTGGCGCGCGGTGATCAGCCGGATCGGGGAGTCGTGGAGCGCGTCGAGGACGGCGAGGTAGCTCTCGCCCGGCACGCAGAACGCGAGCTCGACGCCGTTCAGCTCGAGCTGGTCGACGACGACCTGGCCGCCGGTGCGCGTCAAAGGCGGATCGGCTGCTCGAGGAAGACGGTCGCGCGCTGGAGCTTCGGCTTCTCCTCGTCGGCCGGCTCGACGTACCGGATCGTCCGCCTCCCGGCCCACTCGGCCGGCAGCAGCAGCACGCGCACGAAGGCGGTGTCCTCGCGGTCGGAGGCCGTCGCGAGCACGTGGTCGGGCCCGCGCTCGAACCACGCCTGGCCGGGGCCGTACTCGTGCTCCTCCCCACCCGTCTCGACGCGGAGCGAGCCGAAGAGGAGGTAGCGGATGCCGGGGCCGGGGTGCGTGTGTCTGTGCGCGATCCCGCCCGGCGGGAAGTCGACGCGGTCGCAGCGCATCAGCCACTCGTGCTCGCCGGCGAGGTCGACGTCGACCGCGAGCAGGCTGCCGTCCGGCGGATACTCGGCCAGCTCCCAGACGAGCGCGTGCTCCTCGACGCCGACCGCGCCGAACCACGCCTCCCCGCGGCCGACGTCGTACACGACGCGGTTACCCGGCATCGGCTCGACTCCCCTCGGGTGCTCGTAGAGCGAGAGCCTCAATGGAACGTCTGCCCGCCGTCGATGACGACCGTCTGGCCCGTGACGAAGTCCGAGCCGGGCCCGCAGAGGAAGACGACGGCGCCGGCGACGTCCTCCGGCACCTGGTCGCGCTGCAGCGTCCGCGCGGCGACGGAGACGTCCCGCAGCTGCTCGACCACCTCCGGATGGGCCAGGACGCCTTCGGACATCGTGAATCCGGGCGCGACGCAGTTGACGAGGATTCGATCGCGGCCGAGCTCCTTCGCGAGTGCGCGCGTGAACGCCACGATCGCCCCCTTGCTCGTCACGTAGTGGAGCAGGAACGGCACGCCGCGGAACGGCGTCCCGGACGAGATGTTCACGATCCGGCCGCCGCCCTGCTCCCGCAGCGCCGGCACGACGGCGCGGCAGGTCAGGAACATCGAGGCGACGTTCACGTCCATGACCCGGCGCCACTCCTCGAGCGGGATCTCCGCGAAGGCCCGCATCGGCAGCGACGCGTAGAGCCCGGCGTTGTTGACGAGGATGTCGATGCGGCCGTGCCGGGCGAGCGTCTCCTCGACCATCCGGGCGACGTCCTCCTCGGACGAGACGTCGGCGCGGATGCCGGCGGCGGGCGGGTTCAGGTCGACGACGACGACCTCGGCGCCGGCCTCCCGGAGACCCGCGGCGATCGCGGCGCCGATCCCCTGGGCGCCGCCGGTGACGATCGCGACCTTGCCGGCGAGCGTCAACGAAGCGGGGAGAACGGCGTCGGGACGAGGATCCGGTTCTGCTGCGTGTGGATGAGCGGCTGGATCTTCGGCAGGAACGCCTGCCAGCGCTCGTCCTGCTGGAGCCGCCCGCGGCGCTCCTCGCGCTCGGCGAAGCTGTCGTAGCGCCAGAGGTGCGTGTACGTCGACACCGCGCCGACGTCGACCGTGAACGCGCCGACGAAGCCGCCGAGGATCTCCTGCTGGATCGGGATCCCCTCCTCGCCGTACAGGCGGACGAGCTCCGGCAGCTTCCCGGTGTAGACGTGGTAGTCGCGCTCCTCCAGGATCATGGGCGCGAATCTACTTGAGACGGGCCGTCACATCTCCCTCCCACGTGTGCGAGATCGACAGGTCTCCGTTTTGTTCCAGCTGGTACTTGAAGGAGACGGGCACGGTTACGAAACCGCTCCTCGCCAGACGCGGGACGTCGATCGGGAACCAGGCGAACTCCTGACGCCTGACGATCCAGCTCCCGTCCGACCGCGGCGTGAACGCGAATGGCGGCTCCCAGCTCCAGGTGCCCCAAGGTAGACGCCTGATCTCGGGCTCGCTGGAGCAGAGGCCGGCGCCGAGCGGCGGCGCGAACAGCGACGCGACCGCCGTGAAGGCAACGATGGTCTGCCCCACCACGCGGTCCCCGACGACGAAGGCGCCCTGTGCCCGGCGGGCGCCCGCCTCCTCGCACGACCGGCCCGGCCGGATGTCCTTCACCGTGTACGTCGCTCGGCCGGAACGCCACGCAAAACTGTACGACAGCGGGAAGGTGGACTCGCCCTTGCCGCGCTGGGAGACGAGATAGCGGCGGAGGTCGCTCAGACGCACGACAGCCCCGCTCCCCAGATCCAGGCCCATCGTGACGCGCCACGCAGCCGTGGACGTCCTCTCTCGCGTGGGCTGCCGACTCGCCGGTTGGCCGTACGCGTCCACCACGTCCCAGTCGCCGCCGAACGTGAAGACCACGTACGGATCCCTCTCGGCGCCCCCGCCGGACGCAGGGACCGCCAGGAGCCAGCTCGCCACCGCCACGAGTACGGCGGCCCAGAACCTCAGATGCCTGTGACCGGGTACGTGAACTCCTCGAGCCCTGCCGGACTCTGCGATCCCGGAGTCTAGAGCTCGGGGACGCGTCACGCAGGGCGCGGCTTACGAGGTCTGACCGCGACATAATCCTGCCCGTGGTCGTGCGGGAACGGCTCGCGCCGATCGTCACGGAGCTCCTCGGCCGGGCGTACGAGCGGCAGCCGTTCGTCCGCGACCGGCGCCTTCAGCTGCTCGCGCCGGCGGAGGGCCGGGTCCTCGAGGTCGGCGCCGGCACCGGGTTCAACCTCCCGCACTACCCGCCGGCGGGCGTGACGGAGCTCGTCGTGACGGACGCGCTCGACACGATGCTTCGGCGTGCGGGCCGGCGTGCGGCGGAGGTCGGGCGCCGAATCGAGCTCCGGCGAGGGAGCCTCGACTCGCTCCCGTTCGCGGACGCCTCCTTCGACACCGTCGTCGGCTCGCTCGTCCTCTGCTCCGTCGAGGATCAGGAGCGGGCGCTCGCCGAGATCCGGCGGGTGCTCAGGCCGGACGGGCGCTACCTCTTCCTCGAGCACGTGCGCTCGGAGGACGCAGGGCTCGCCCGGCGCCAGGACCGCTACGAAGGCCTCTGGAAGGCCGTCGCGTTCGGCTGCCACCCGAACCGCGACACGCTGGCACGGATCCGCGCGACGTTCAGCGTCGAGGAGGTCGAGCGGGGCGAGATGCCGTCGGGGCCGCGCATCGTACGGCCGTTCGTGCTCGGGCGCGCGACCGCCTGAGCGCTGGCTCAGAGCCCGCCCACGGCGAGGTACTTCAGCTCGAGCCACTCGTCGAGCCCGTGCCGCGAGCCCTCGCGGCCGATGCCGGACTCCTTCACGCCGCCGAACGGCGCGACCTCCGTGGAGATCAGCCCGGTGTTGATGCCGACGATGCCGTAGTCGAGCGCCTCGGAGACCCGCCAGATCCGCGCGTTCGAGCCGCTGTAGAAGTAGGCCGCGAGCCCGTACGGGGTGTCGTTGGCGACGCGGATCGCCTCGTCCTCCGTCGTGAACCGCGCGATGCCGGCGACCGGACCGAACGTCTCCTCGCAGCACATCGCCATGTCCGCGCGGACGCCCGTCAGCACCGACGGCTCGTAGAACTGGCCGCCGAGGCCGTGGCCGCCGAGGAGGAGCTCCGCCCCGCCCTCCAGCGCGTCCGCAACGTGGCGCTCGACCTTCTCGAGCGCGGGCTCGTCGATCAGCGGGCCGACGTTGACGTCCGGCTCGAAGCCGGAGCCCACCGTGAGCCCGCGGACGGCGTCGGTGAACGCCGCGACGAAGTCGTCGTAGATCCCCTCCTGGACGAGCATCCGGTTCGCCGAGATGCACGTCTGGCCCGAGTTCCGGTACTTGCAGAGGAGCGCGCCGACAACGGCCTCCTCGAGGTCGGCGTCGTCGAAGACGATGAACGGCGCGTTGCCGCCGAGCTCGAGCGAGATCTTCTTCACCTGGTCGGCGCACTGCTTCATCAGCAGCTTCCCGACCTCGGTTGAGCCGGTGAAGCCGAGCTTGCGGACCGTCGGGTTCGTCGTCAGCTCCCAGCCGATGCGCGGCGCGTCGCGCGCGTCCCCGGTGACGATCGAGAAGACGCCCGGCGGCACTCCCGCCTCCTCCGCGAGGGCGACGACGGCGAGGGCCGACAGCGGGGTCTGCTCGGCCGGCTTCAGCACCATCGTGCAGCCGGCGGCGAGCGCGGGTGCGGACTTCCGGGCCGGCATCGCCGACGGGAAGTTCCACGGCGTGATCCCGGCGGTGACGCCGACCGGCTGCTTCAGCACCATGATCCGCCGGTCCGGCCACGGGCTCGGGATCGTCTCGCCGTATGCGCGCTTCGCCTCCTCGCCGAACCACTCGTAGAAGGACGCGGCGTACGCGACCTCGACCCGCGACTCGGCGATGGGCTTGCCCTGCTCGAGCGTGAGCAGCGACGCGAGCTCCTCCTGGCGCTCCAGCATCAGGTCGGCGAGCCGGCGCAGGACGGCCGCGCGCTCCTTCGCCGTCCGGCGGCGCCAGGCGGGGAGCGCGCGCTCGGCGGCCTCGATCGCGCGCCGCGTCTCGTGGGCGCCCATGCGCGGAACGGTCGCGATCTCCTCGCCTGTGGCGGGGTCGACGACGGGGAACGTCTCGCCCGCGTCCGCGTCGATCCACTGCCCGTCGACGTAGGCCTGGCGGCGCAGCAGCTCGCTTTCGACGGCCGTCATCGTCCTCAACGATAATCATCGGATGGAGCCACGGTTCGTCCGTTTCGACGAAGTTCACCCGTTCGAGCTAGCCGCCGGCGTCTCCGGCCGGCCGCTGTTCGGCGAGGGCGCCATGCTGAACCTGATCGACTTCGAGCCCGGCGCGACGGTGCCGCCGCACAGCCACGAGCACGAGCAGCTCGGGATCGTCCTGCGCGGGATGCAGGCGCTCGTCGTCGACGGCGAGGCCCACGAGCTCGGCCCGATGGACGGCTACGTGCTGCCGGGCGGCGTCGAGCATTCGGCGTACTGCGGCCCGGAGGGCGCGCTCGTCCTCGACGTCTTCCGGCCCGTGCGCGAGGACTACCGCGAACGCTGGAGCGCGCTCCCCGAGCCGTAGCCGGCGCTACCCGAAGAACCCGCCCGCGTTGAACTGACCCGTGCGGGACGTGGAGGCGTTGTTCACCTGGAGGCACGCCCGCGTGCCCGGGGGCGGCGTGAACGTCAGCGGACTCGGGAACGCCACGACCACCGGCTGGACCGCGTTCGTGTCGCGGATGTGCCAGATGGTCGAGTCGACGACGATGCCCGAGCAGTCGGTCGCGGACGCGGGCACGTGTCCGGCCTCGAGCTTCCACTCCGCGATGGGCGTGCCGCCGGTGTCGATCGCGGGCGAGATGCTCGTGACGCTGACCGGCTGCGACTTCCCGCCGGGGCCGGCGAGCGGCACGACGGAGTTGCCGGTGGCGACGGCCGCCGACCAGGGCGTCGTCGCCGACAGCATCCGCTGGCCGACGGTGCCGTCGACGGTGAGCGGGCCGGCGCCGTCCCCGACGACGAGGTGGCCGGTCGCGTCGACGAGCGCGCCGGCGCCCGTCGTCGGGTCGAGGACGTTGACGGCCTGACCCGTCGACCTGACGGCGGCGAAGGAGGCGCCGCCGGCCGCGAGCAGCAGCGCCAGGCAGGCGACGACGAGGGCGGGACTCGGGCGATGCAACACGGGAAACCCACCTCCCTCCCTGATGGCGCTGAGCCTAACCCTGAATGTGTGACGTGTGTGAAACGCGACTGTGCCGACTTTGCAACATCGGCACGGGCGGTCAGCTCGCGGTCACGAGCGCGACGCCGCCGAGCGCGAGGAGGACGCCGACGAGCTGGGCGCCTCGGAGCCGCTCGCCGACGAACACGTGCGCGAGCAGGACGGTCACGACCGGGTAGAGCGAGGCCAGGATCGTCGCGATCGAGATCAGGCCGAGGCTCGCGGCGTAGCCGAACAGGAAGAGTGCTCCGGCGCCGCTCGTCCCGATCATCAGCACGCCGGCGGCGGCGCGGCGGCTGAGTCGCAGCGGCGCGCGCAGTGTGAGCGCGAGCACGAGCAGCACGGACGCCGAGACCGCCCGGGAGCCGAAGACCGCCGAGACGCTGCCGCCCTCGTCGGCGGCGCGTCCGAGCAGGTAGAGGTAGAACCCGACGGCGCACGCGGACCCGAGCGCCCAGCCGAGCGCGGTCCGGCGGTCGCCGCCGCTCGCGTGCTCGCCGTGCGACGCGAGGATCGCTCCGCCCAGCGCGACCACGGCGCCGGCCACGGCCAGCAGCGACGGCCGGTCGCCGGCGGCGACGGCGAGCCCGAACGCGAGTATCGACCCGAGCGACAGGAGCGGGGACACGACGCTCATCGTCCCGAGCGACATCGCCTTGTAGAACGCGAACAGGCTCACCGCCCCGAAGACGCCCGCGGACGCGCCGACGAGGAACGCCTTGCCGTGGAAGCCGGCGATGGCCGCGACGATCCCCATCCCGGCGAAGCCCGTGCCGTGCGACAGGACCGAGACGGTCGCCACCGGATAGCGCCGGACGAGCGAGCCGCCGGTGAAGTCGGTGACGCCCCAGACGAGGCTCGAGCAGAGCGCGAGGATCGCGGCCAGCACCGGCCGAGGCTATCGCGGGACGCGCGGGCCGAGTGCCGGCGACTCGAGCCGGCACGCGGCGCCGCCGTCTCAGTGAACGTTGAAGACGCCGCTCCGGCCGGACACGCCGCCGGTCGCGACCGTGATCCGGTCGCCGGCGAACACGCTCGCGATCGCCGCGCTCGTGGTGCTCACCCCGTCGACGAGCGCCGTCGGCGCCGCCGGCGACAGCGTCCTGTCGAGGCTCGACCAGCTCGCCGCGCCGGCGTAGCCCGCGATCGGTGTCCCGAGCGCATCCGTCGCCACCGCCCTCACCGTGAACGGGGCTCCGTGCGTCACCGGCGTCGCCACCTTCACGACCACGGCCGCGAGCGGCCCGACGACCGTGAAGGGCGCGCTCTGCCCGCTGACGCCGCCGGCCGTGACGGTGATCCGGTCGTGCCGGAACGGCACGCCGACCGACGCGCCCGTCACGCTCACGCCGTTCGCGAACGCGCTCGGACCGGCGGGCGAGAGCGCACCCGACAGATCCGACCAGCTCGCCGGCGCGGAGTACGTCGTCAGCAGGTTCCCGGCCGCGTCGAACGCCTGCGTCAGCACGGTGAACCGGACGCCGGCGCCCACGGTCAGCGGCTCGGCCGCCGCCGCCGAACTCGTCGTGCGCACGACCTTCACCGTGAGCGACGCGAGCGAGCCGAGGACGTCGAACGGCGCGCTCCGGCCGGTCGTGCCGCCGCTCGTGAGCGTGATCCGGTCGCCGGCGAACGGCCCCGCGATCGTGGCGGTCGTCGTGCTGATCCCGTTCACGAACGTGGAGGGGGACGCCGGCGTCAGGCCGCCGTCGAGACTCGACCAGGTCGCGGGCACGTCGTAGTTCGTCATCGTCCGGCCGGACGCGTCCTTCGCCACCGCCCTGACCGTGAACGGGGCGCCGGCGCTCACCGGCGCGTCGAGCCGCACCTGGATGCTCGCGGCGCCGCGTACGTCGAAGAGGCTGCTCTGGCCGGACATCCCACCGCTCGCGACCGTGATCCGGTCGCCCGCGAACGGGCTCGGGATCGTCGCGCTGGTCGTGCTGACGCCGTTCACGAAGCCGTTCGGAGCCGCCGGCGAGATCCCGCCGTCGAGGCTCGACCAGGTCGCCGGGCCGCTGTAGCTCGTGACGGTGTTCCCGGCCGTGTCGGTCGCAACGGCCGTGACCGTGAAGGGCGCCCCCATCGTGACGGGCGTCCCCACGCCGACCGCGACCTGCCGGAACGGCCCGATCACGTTGAACAGGCCGCTCTGGGAGCTGACGCCCCCGCTCGTCACCGTGATCCGGTCCGAGCGGAACGGCACGCCGACGCTCGCCGAGGTGGTGCTGACGCCGTCGACGAAGTCGACGGGAGCCGCCGGAGCGAGCGCGCCCGAGAGATCCGACCACGTCGCGGAGCCGGTGTAGCCCGGGATCGGCGTCCCGAGCAGGTCCCGGGCGATCGCCCGGACGGTGAATGCCACGCCGGGCACCGCCCTGTTCGGAACCTCGAGGCCGATTCTCCCCAGCACCGCCTGATCGGTGACGTCGACCGGCGTCGGCCGGCCCGTGAGGGTTCCGTCCCCGAGCTGGCCTCGGTAGTTCAAGCCCCAGCACTTCGCCGCACCGGCCGTCGTCAGCGCGCACGTGTGGGCGTCGCCTGCTGTGATGGCCGCGACTCGCGAGCCGAGCCCGACGACGGCGACGGGGGTCGGGCTGTCCGTCGTCGTCCCGTCGCCCAGCCTGCCGTCGCGGTTCGAGCCCCAGCACTCGACGGCGCCGGACTTCGTGACCGCACAGGTGTGCCACGAGCCTGCGCTGATCGCGAGGACGCCCGAGCCGAGGCCGGCGACGGTCACCGGGGTGGTCCTGCGAGTGGTGGTCCCGTCTCCGAGCTGCCCGTAGCGGTTGTCGCCCCAGCACTTCACGGCGCCCGAGGTCGTCAGGGAGCAGGTGTGGGCTCCGCCGGCGCTGATCGCGGCGACGCCCGAGCCGAGGCCCACCACGGCCGCGGGGCGCTTGACCGCCATGCTGATCGAGCCGTTCCCGACCTCGCCCCACTCGTCGTCTCCCCAGCACAGGACCGCGCCGGCATCCGTCAGCGCGCAGGTGTGGCCGACGAGGTTTCCGTCCGTGCCGGGGTCTGGGTTGGAGCCGAGCCCGCCGGTCGTGGCCGCCGCGACGGGCGCGCCGAGCCCGACGACGTCGACCGGCACCCCGCTCCCGTTGTCGGTCCCGTCTCCGAGCTGGCCGTGGTTGCCCGGGCCCCAGCACTTCACCCCGCCGCCGGTCGTCACCGCGCAGGTGTGGAGCGTGCCGGAGCCGATCGCCGCGACGCCCGAGCCCAGCCCGCTCACGTCGACCGGGACGGAGCTCGACTGCCACGGCGGGGCGCCGTCGCCCAGCTCGCCGAAGACGTTGCTACCCCAGCACTTCACGCCGCCTGCGCTCGTGAGCGCGCAGGTGTGCACGAGCCCGGCGCCGACCGCGGCCACGCCGGAGCCGAGTCCGCCGACGTCGACGGGCGTCGTGCTCCCCGTCGTCGTGTTGTTCCCGAGCTGCCCGGAGCCGTTGTCGCCCCAGCACTCGACTCCGCCCGAGCTCGTCAGGGCGCAGGTGTGCGAATTGCCCGCGCTGATCGCGGCGAACGCCGGCAGCGCCGCCGGCGCCGAGCGGGCGGGCGCGGAGCCGAACGCGAGCGGCAGCGCGATCGCCAGAGGAAGGAGCAGCGCCGAACTCCGGCGAGCCCGGAGGGCCCGTCCGTCGAACGTTCCCGATTGCATCCCGATCACCTTCCCATCCAAAGGACGCGCAGAGGTGCGCGAGCGAAGCCTGCTTCCGCAGGGTGCCTCGGGCATCCGGGGCGGCGCCGAGACCGGTTGCCCGGAACTACGCGCCCCCCGGGCTGCCGGCCGCCCTACGGACTCGTGTAGCAGAGCGAGAACTGCGACGAGCCGAGCGCCTGCCCGGTCGCCGTCGCCGTCACCGCCTGGCCGGGCGGCAGCTGCGAGACGCTCGTGGAGAAGGTCGCGGCGCCGCCCGCGTCGGTAGTGGCGTCGACGGAGCCGAGGAGCTGCTCGCCCTCGCCGGCGCCGGACGGGTCGCAGCTCGTGCTCGAGAACAGCTCGATCCGGAACTGCGTGCTCGGCGTGCTCGCGAGCGTCCCGTCGATCGTCGTCGATCCTCCGCCGCTGGTGACCGAGGTGACGACCGGCGGCGCCGCGCCGCCGTTTCCGCCGTTCAGCAGGCTGATCCCGAGACCGGCGTTCGAGAAGAGCGAGTTCCCGAGAATCCCGATCGCGGTCGCGCTCGAGCCGTCGACGGTGACGCCCGCGCCCTTGTTGAAGGCGATCACGTTGCCGCTGCCCGCCGCGGTCCCGCCGATCGTGTGCCCGTTCGAGTCGCCGGAGACGCTGACCCCGGAGCCGTTCGGAAGCGCCGCCGCACCCGACACGTCGGTGCCGACGTAGTTGCCGGCGACCGTGTCCTGCGAGGAGTCGACGATCTCGACGCCGGCGCCGGTGTTGCCCGAGATCAGGTTGCGAGCGGCGGCCGTCGTCCCGCCGACCGTGCTCCCGTCGGCGTTCGGCCCCAGGCGGACGCCGACGCCGTTTCCGAGCTTGCCCGTCCCGGACGCGTTCGTGCCGATCGAGTTCCCCGCGACCGTCGCCCCGTTCACAGAGCCGACGATCTCGACGCCGGCGTCCGTGTTGCCCGAGATCAGGTTGCCGGCGCCGGCGGCGGTGCCGCCGATCGTGTTCGCGCTCGCGTCCTGCTCGACCCTGATCCCCGTCCCGTTGGCGATCTTGCCCTTGCCGGCCGGGCTCGTGCCGACGTAGTTGCCCGCGACCGTGTTCTGCGTCGTCACGGCTCCGCTGACGTCGACGCCGACGCCGTTGCCGGAGATCAGGTTGCGCGCGCCGGCGCTCGTGCCGCCGATCGTGTTGCGGTACACGCCGCCCGACAGGAGGACGCCGGTGCCGTTCGGCAGCGCAGCGGTGCCCTTCGCGTTCGTGCCGATGTAGTTGCCCTCGACGGTGTTGGAGTCGACGTTGCAGCTGTCCCCGGTGTAGTAGCCGGAGAGCTCGACGCCGATCTGGTTGCCGGCGATCACGTTCCGCGCGGCCGCCGTCGTGCCGCCGACGACGCTGCCGGACACCTGGGCGTCGCCGCAGTCGGCGAACATGCCGACACCGGTGCCGTTGCCGATCGCCGCGTCGCCGGCGGCGTTCGTGCCGATGTAGTTGCCCTGGATGACGGTTCCGAAGATGCCCGCGGTCTCGGCCGCGTCGAGCTCGATGCCCGTGCCGTTGCCCGAGATCACGTTGCGCGCGGCAGGCACGGTGCCGCCGATCGTGATCCCGCCCGCTCCTCCGAAGTCTCCGACGACGCTGATCTCGATCGCGTATCCGTTCCCGAGGGCGACCGTGCCGGTCGCGTCGACGCCGATGGAGTTCCCGGCGATCGTGGTGTTCGACGGGAAGTTCAGGAGCAGGATCCCGCCGCCGTTCCCGGAGATCAGGTTGCCGGCGCCCGCCGCCGCGCCGCCGATCGTGATTCCGTTCGTGTGGCGGAGACGAAGGCCTGTCCCGTTTCCGACCTTCGCGTCGCCCGCCGCGTTCGTGCCGATCCGGTTGCCGGCGATGGCGTTCGAGTCGGCTCCGTTCAGGTCGACGCCGACGCCGTTGCCGGAGATCAGGTTGCCGGCGCCGGCCGCGGTGCCGCCGATCGTGCTCCCGCCCGAGGCCTGCTCGAACAGGACGCCGGTGCCGTTCCCGAGCGCCGAACCCCCGGTCGGGTCGGTGCCGACGTAGTTGCCGTCGACGACGTTGCCGCCCGAGCCGGTCAGCTGGACGCCGACGCCGTTGCCCGAGATCAGGTTCCGGGCCTCCGCGGCGGTGCCGCCGACCGTGTTGCCCGCCGTCGCGTGCTCGAGCCGGATCCCCGTGCCGTTCGCGAGCTTCGCCGTCCCGGCGGGATCGGTGCCGACGTAGTTGCCCTCGATCGTGTTGCCCGTCGTCGCGGCACCGGCGACGTCGACGCCGATCGGGTTCCCGGAGATCAGGTTGCGCGAGCCCGCGGCGGTGCCGCCGATCGTGTTCCCGCTCGCCCCGGCCTCGATCTTGACGCCGACCGCGTTCGCGAGTGCGCCGGTCGCGGCCGCGTTCGTGCCCAGATAGTTGCCGGCAACCGTGTTCGACGTGGTGCCCGAGCCCGCCAGGTCGACGCCGGCGGTCGTGTTGCCGGAGACGAGGTTGCGGGCGCCGGCGACGGTGCCGCCGACGACGTTGCCGCTCGCGCCGCCCGTGAGGCGGACGCCGAAAGCGTTCGCGAGCACGCCGGCTCCGTCAGGCGTCGTGCCGACGTAGTTGCCGGCGACCGTGTTGCCGCTCGCCGCCGCGATCGAGACACCGGTGCCGTTCCCGGAGACCAGGTTCCGGGCGCCGGCCGAGCTGCCGCCGACCGTGTTCTGCGCCGCGCCCGCCTCGATCAGGATCCCGGTCGTGTTCGCGAGCGCGGCCGTCCCGGCCGCCGTCGTGCCGACGTAATTGCCCGAGACCGTGTTGCCGCTCGTACCCGAGTCGGTGACGTCGATCCCGGTCGTGTTCCCCGAGATCAGGTTCCGCGCCGCGCTGCTCCCCCCGCCGACCGTGTTCGACGTCGAGCCGCCGCCGATCCGCACGCCGACCCCGTTCGGCCGCGCCACCCCACCCCCCGGATCGGTGCCGATCACGTTCCCCGCCACCTTCGTCGCCGTCGTGCCGACGCCGGCCACGTCGACCCCGATGCTCGTATTGCCCGAGATCACGTTCCGCGCTCCGGCCGCGGTGCCGCCGATCGTGTTCCCCGACCCGCCGGCGATGCGCACGCCCACGTCGTTGCCGAGCCCGCCCGCACCGGCCGCGTCCGTCCCGACCAGATTCCCCGCGACCACGTTGCCGTCGCCGGTCAGCCTGATCCCGACCGCGAACCGGGTGATCTCCAGGCCGAGCACCTGGCTTGCGCCCGCGTCCAGCTTCAGACCGGTGATCTTCTTCCCCGTCTGGTTGTCGAGCCTGACCAGCGGCGAGCCCGCGTACCCCGGCTTGCTCTTACCGTCGATCACGAGCGGGTCCGTCACCGCCGGCAACACCGCACTCGTCACGGCGATGGTCTGCACGCCCGGGCCCATGAGCGACGAAAAGTGGATCTGGTCCTTCCCCGGCAGCGCGTTCGCGTCCAGAATCGCCTGCCGCAACGACCCCTGCCCCGAATCATTCGTGTTCGTGACCGCGAACGCTGCCGCCGACGCAACACCTGTCGACGCAGACAAGCCCAGGGCCGCGAGCAGCCCAACCAGCACCCCGCCTCGTATCCCGCGCCGCACGTCGCCCACCTCCTCGACCGCCGCACCCACCCGAACGACGATCGTCGCTCATCGTACGCGCTTTGCGCATCCGCGCGAACGCCGAGGACGGCGCTCGGAACTACGGATGCGCGGCCGCCTCTGCGATCATCCGCCCGCCCCATGGCCTCCTGGAACGTTCCGGAGCGGTTCAACTTCGCCCGCGACGTCGTCGACGCGCTCCCGCCCGAGCGGCTTGCGACCCGGCTCGTCGGCGCCGACGGCTCGACGGTCGACCTGCCCTTCGGCGAGGTGCAGCGGCGGGCGAGGCAATGGGCGGCGGCGCTCCGACGCGCAGGCCTCGAGCAGGGCGACCGGATGCTCGTGCTCGTCGGGAAGACGGCGGACTGGCACCCGATCATGCTCGCCGCGCTCAGGCTCGGCGCCGTCTCGATCCCCTGCTCGGAGCAGCTGAGGGCACGCGATCTCGCCTTCCGCGCACGGCATTCGGGAGCGCGGCTGCTCGTCGCCGACGCGGCCGCGCGCACCGAGGTCGACGCCATGGAGGCGCGGCCGGACGTGGTCTACACGGATGAGGCCCGGCTCGACGACGAGGACGCGGCCGCCGCGGACACCGCCGCGACGGATCCGGCGTTCATCCTCTACACGTCAGGAACGACGAAGGACCCGAAGGGCGTCGTCCACGCGCACGGCTACTGCTTCGCGAAGCGCATGCAGGCCGAGCGCTGGCTCGACGCGCGGCCCGGCGACCTCGTCTGGTGCACGGCCTCGACCGGCTGGGCGAAGTCGATCTGGAACGTCCTGCTCGGCCCGTGGAGCTGCGGCGCGTCGATCGTCCTGCACGCGGGCGGCTTCGATCCGGAGGAGCGGTTCCGGCTGATCCGCGAGCTCGGGGTGACGGTCCTCTGCCAGGCTCCGACCGAGTACCGCCTGATGGCGAAGCTGGGCGACCTCGGCCGGTTTCGCCTCGGCCGCGTCCGCCACCTCGTCTCGGCCGGCGAGCCGCTGAACCCGGAGGTGATCAAGGCGTTCCGGGACGCGTTCGGGCTCGCGATCCACGACGGCTACGGGCAGACGGAGAACACCCTGCTCGTCGCCAACTTCCCCGGGAACGAGCTCCGCCCCGGTGCGATGGGCCTCGCGTCGCCGGGTCACGACGTGGCCGTGATCGACGAGGACGGGAACGAGGTGCCGGCCGGCGAGGAGGGCGACGTCGCCCTCCGCGGCCGCCCGCCGACGCTCTTCGCCGGGTACTACGGCGCGCCCGACGAGACGGCGGCCGTCTTCCGCGGCGAGTGGTACGTCACCGGCGACCGCGCGACGCGCGACGGGGACGGCTACTTCTGGTTCACGGGCCGCGCGGACGACGTGATCCTCTCGGCCGCGTACCGGATCGGCCCGTTCGAGGTCGAGAGCGCGCTCCTGGAGCATCCGGCCGTGGCCGAGAGCGCCGTCGTCGGCAAGCCCCACCCGGAGCGCGGCCAGATCGTGAAGGCGTTCGTCGTCCTCCGGCCCGGGCACGAGCCGGGCGACCTGCTCGCGCGCGAGCTCCAGGAGCACGTGAAGCGCGTGACCGCGCCGTACAAGTACCCGCGCGAGGTCGAGTTCGTCCCCGAGCTGCCGAAGACCCGCAGCGGCAAGATCCGCCGCGTCGAGCTCCGGCAGCTCGAGGAGAGGAAGACCCGCCCTTAACCGGCGGACGGGTCGGTCTGCCAGAGACCGAACTCGTTGCCGTGCGGGTCCTTGCACGTCGAGAACCAGCCCATCGAGGGCACGGGCATCGGGTCGCCCGCCTCGCCGCCGAGCTCGTTGACCCGCGCGACTCCGGCGCGGATGTCGTCGACGTCGAAGTACGCGCGCGTCCCGCGCTTCCCGGGCTCCATGTTCGTGATCGCCGCGCCTTGCTGCTCGGCGAGGCGCGTCATGTGGTACTCGCCCGGGCCGCCGGGAAACGACTCGAACGTCCAGCCGAAGAGCGAGCCCCAGAACGCGCGACCCTTCTCGGTGTCGTCGGCCGGGATCTCGATGTGCACGATCTGACCGGGCATCTCCCGCTCCTTTCTGTCGAGTTGAGACGTTGACCGCGCGCGCGGCCGAAACTCATCGGTCTCAGAGATCGAGGAGCGCCGGCGCCAGCTCGCGGAGCTGGTCGAGCCTGAAGTCGCCGGCCGGCAGCGGCTGGATGCAGACGTGGTCGGCGCCCGCCTCGAGGTGCGCGGCGACGCGCGCGCGGACCGCCTCGACGTCGCCCCACGCGACGAGCGCGTCCACCAGTCGGTCGCTGCCGCCGTCGTCGATCTCCGCCTCCTCCCAGCCGAGCCGCATCAGGTTCCGCCGGTAGTTGTCGAGCGAGCCGTAGTAGCCGGTGTACTCGCGGGCGATCTCCCGCGCGCGGGTCGGGTCGGTCTCGAGCACGACCGCCTGCTCGACCATCAGCTGCTTGCCCGGCCCGAGCCGCTCACGCGCGAACGCCGTGTGCTCGACGGGGACGAAGTACGGGTGGGCGCCGATCGTCCGCTCGGCGGCGAGCTCGAGCATCCTCGGCCCGAGGGCGGCGAGGATCAGCGGGGCCGGCTCGGCGGGCTCGTGGCCGCGGTAGACGGCGGCGTCCATCGCGTCGAGATAGGCGCGCATCGTCGCGAGCGGGCGCCCGTAGTCCTGGCCGCGGGCGGCGATCGACGGCGCGTGGCTGACGCCGAGGCCGAGCAGGAAACGGCCGGGGTAGGCGTCCGCGAGGGCGCGCGAGCCGTTCGCGGCCGCCATCGCGTCGCGGGCGTAGACGTTCGCGATCCCGGGTGCGACGACGAGCCGCTCGCTCCACGCGAGCAGGAGCGCCGCGGTCGAGAAGCTCTCCTTGCCGGCGCCCTCCGGATACCAGACGGCGCGGAAGCCGAGCTCCTCGATCTCCGCCAGCTGCCCGCGGAAGACGGCCGCAGCTGCGAGGCTCGGCGCGTTGCTCCAGACGCCGACGCGGCCGACGTTCACAGCGTCACCAGCACGCGGCCCGGCGAGCCGGCGAGGCTCGCGTCGACCGCCTCGTTGATGCCGTCGAGCGGGAAGCGCGGCCCGACCATCGGCTCGAGCTGGAGGCGGCCGGCGCGGACGTGGTCGAGCAGGATCGGGAGCGCGACCGCGGGATCCTCGGAGCCGTAGATCGTCCCGGTCAGCCGCTTCTCCCGGCGGTTGAAGTCGCCGGGGTCGAGGTCGAGCCGCGCGCCCGTCGCCGGCATCCCGACGAGGGTGCAGAGCCCCGCGTTCCGCGTCCAGCGAAGCGCCGTCGCGCTCGTCGACGGATCGCCGACGGCGTCGAAGGCGAAGTCGACGCCGCCCGGCGCGACGTCCGCGATCAGCGCCTCGAGCTCGTCCGGCGCGGTCGCGTGCGTCGCGCCGAGGCGGACCGCGACCTCTCGCCGACCCTCGAGCGGGTCGCAGACGAGGATCGGGTCCGCGCCGGCGATCCGGGCGCCCTGCACGACGAACTGCCCGACGCCGCCGGCGCCGACCACGAGGACCGAGCTTCCTGGCTCGACGCGCGCGGCGAACAGGGCCGCGCCGACGCCGGTGAGCGCCGCGCAACCGAGGAACGCGGCGTGCTCGAGCGGGACGTCCTCGCCGAGGGGGAGCGCCACCTTGGAGTGGACGACGAGGCGCTCCGTCATCGCGCCGGTGGCGGTGCCGCGGTACACGCGCTCGCCGTCGACGGAGAGGCCGGTCGTGCCGTCGGGGAGCGTCCCCGCGGCGATCGCCCGGCCGAGCGTGAGGCACGCGGCCGGCCGGCGCCGCCGGCAGTCGGGACAGTCGCCGCACGCGGGCGCCCACGAGAGGACGACGCGCTCGCCCGGGCTCAGCCCCTCGACTCCCGCACCGACCGCCTCGATCACGCCGGCGCCCTCGTGCCCGAGGACGGCCGGCGTCGGCCGGTTCCACTCGCCCTTCACGAGGTGCAGGTCCGTGCCGCAGATCCCGACGGCCGCCATCCGGACGAGCACCTCGCCCTCGCGCGGCTCGTCGACGTCGATCTCGCGGACCTCGAACGGCCGGCCGGGGCCGTGGAAGAGCGCAGCCCGGGACTTCACGCGCCGAGCGCCTCGACCACGTCGTCGCACTTCGTGACGCGGCAGACGTTCTGCATCGCGTAGTTGATCGCCGCGTTGTGCCAGTCGGCGTTCATCGTCGAGCAGCAGTCCTCCGGGACGACCATCTCGTACCCCATGTCGGCGCCCGTTCTGGCGGTGTGCTCGATCGACATGTTCGTCCAGGCCCCCGTGAGGATCACGGTGAAGCGGTGGAGGCCCACGAGCAGGCTCTCGAGCCGGGTGCCGTGCCAGCCGCTCATCCGCATCTTCTCGACGACGAAGTCGCCCTCCTGCGGCTCGAGGCCGTCGACGGCCGCCGCTCCCCAGGTGCCGCGGACGAGCCCGTTCGTGTCCTTCACCGCCTGGAAGAGCGGCGCGTTCAGCGACAGCCCCGGCGCGCCGGCCTCGACGACGTAGTGGACGTGGATCACCGGGACGCCCTTCGACCGGCAGAGATCCGCGAGCCGGCGGACGTTCTCGACGACGTTCTGGTCCTTCGCGTGCTGCGGCGAGCCGGAATCGGCGAACGCGCCGCCGTCCGAGATCACGTCGTTCTGGAGGTCCTGGATGACGAGCGCGCAGTGGCCCGGATCGAGCGTGTAGTCAGCCATCTCCCCTCTCCTCCCTCGCTACTGCATGAACGGTTCGCGGCGGCCGGAGACCTTCGTCTCGAACCGGTAGAGCGAGCTCGACGCGCACACGAACATCCACCGCCAGTCGGGGCCGCCCCAGTGGAGGTTCCCGATGCTCTCCGGGATCGCGACCGTGCCGAGGTGCTCGCCGTCGGGCCCGAACACCCAGACGCCGCCGGGCCCGGTGACCCAGATGTCGCCGCGCTCGTCGCACTTCATCCCGTCGACGAGGCCGCCCTTCGCAAGGTCCCCGTCGCCGACGTTCTCGGCGAACATCCGGCCGTTCGCGAGGCTGCCGTCGGCCTGCACGTCGAAGACGCGGATGTGCGCGCGCGGCGTGTCGTTGATGTACAGGAGCGACTCGTCGGGCGAGAAGCAGAGGCCGTTCGGCTCGCCGAAGTCGCTCTCGAGCAGCTGCGGGTCGCCGCCGTCGGGGGCGAGCCGGTAGACGCCGCGGAACGGCAGGTCGGGCTCCCGTTCGATCCCGAAGCCGGGGTAGCGCCCGTAGGTCGGATCGCTGAAGTAGATCGCCCCGCTCGAGTGGACGACGATGTCGTTCGGGCTGTTCAGCTGCGTACCGTCGAAGTGCGTGGCGATCGTCTCGCGCGTGCCGTCGGGCCGCTCGCGGACGACCGAGCTCGTGACGTGCTCGCACACGAGCAGGTTCAGGTCGGCGTCGTAGGTCATGCCGTTGCACTTGTTGCTCGGCCGCATGACCTCCTCGACCCCGCCGTCGGCAGTCCACTTGCGCCGCACGTCGCCGGGCATGTCGCTGAACAGGAGGTAGTTGTCCCGCGGGTGCCAGATCGGCCCCTCGGTGAAGGTGAACCCGGTGCCGAGCTGCTCGACCTGGACGCCCGGGTCGACGAGCTCGGCGAGCTTCTCGGACTTGACGTCGACGGCCACCTCGCCGCTCCTTTCTTCGCACGGGGGAAACCCGACTTCCCCCGTGGGCACCCTGGATTGTCGACGCGCCTTCGCGCGCCGTGGCTCCGGCCGGCAAGGCCGGCCTCCCCCTGGAACTTCATCACATGGACAGGGCGCGTGCCCGCGGACACGCCGTGGTCGAAGCGGCCGGAGACCTACCATCCGCCCGTGGCCGGGTACGACGAGCTCGGGCGGACGTACGCGCTCACCCGCCGGCCCGACCCGCGGATCGCGCGCGCGATCGACGCCGCGCTCGGCGAAGCCGTCTCGGTCGTGAATGTCGGCGCCGGGGCGGGGAGCTACGAGCCGGCGTCGCGGCGCGTGGTCGCGGTCGAGCCCTCGGAGACGATGATCCGGCAACGTCCGCCGGGCGCGGCGCCCGCCGTGCTCGGCCGCGCGGAGGCGCTTCCGCTCTGCGATTCGAGCGTCGACGCGGCGCTCGCGGTGCTGACGGTGCACCACTGGGACGACCCGATCGCGGGTCTGCGCGAGCTCCGGCGCGTCGCACGGAGCCGCGTCGTCGTCCTCAGGGAGATCTCGGGGCTCGAGGGCTTCTGGCTCACGGAGTACTTCCCCGGGCTCGACGCCGTCGACCGGCCGCGGTTCCTGCCGCTTTCGGCGTACTCCGAGGCGCTCGGGCCGGTCTCGATCGCGGCCGTGCCGATCCCGCACGACTGCACCGACGGTTTCCTCGGCTCGGCGTGGCGGCGGCCGGAGGCGTATCTCGACGCGGCCGTGCGGGCGAACATGTCGGGGCTCAGGCTGCTCGCAGCGGACGAGGTCGCAGCGGGCGTCGGCCGGCTCGCCCGCGATCTCGAGTCAGGCGCATGGCGCGAGCGCCACGCCGGGCTGCTCGAGCTCGAGGAGCTCGACCTCGGTTACCGCCTGGTCGTCGCCGACTTCGCCGCCGCATGACCCCTCCGGCCCCGGCCGTCGCGAGCCCGCCCGAACCGCTCCGGGCATGTCCTCTGTTCGCCGGGGCCTGTCCCCACGAATCGCCCGAAACGGCCGACGCGCCCGTCGGCCGCGCCTGCCCCGGCCCCGCTCGCCGCGCGGGCTCTCGTCTGCTTCGGACAGGTCCGGGGGCCTGGCCCCGCCGAGCGCTCGCGGCCGTCGACTTCGGCCGACGACCGGGTCGGACGGGTGTCTGTCCACGCTCACCGCCGCCGCCCTCCGGGCGAGCCGACCGGCCGTGACTCGCGCTACGAAGCCGCGTCTGCCTGCTCGAAGTCGAGCGCGCAGCTGTTGATGCAGTAGCGAAGGCCGGTCGGCTGCGGGCCGTCCGGGAAGACGTGGCCGAGGTGCGAGTCGCACGCCGCGCAGCGGACCTCGATCCGGCGCATGCCGTAGGTCGTGTCGACCTCCGTCTCGACCGCGTCCTCGCTCACGGGCTCGAAGAAGCTCGGCCAGCCGGAGCCCGACTCGAACTTCGTGTCCGACCGGAAGAGCTCCGCGCCGCAGGCGCCGCAGCGGTAGATCCCGTCCTCGTGGTTGTAGTAGAGCTCGCCCGAGAACGCCGGCTCGGTCGCCGCCTGGCGCAGCACCGCGTACCGCTCCGGGTCGAGCACCTGCCGCCACTCGGCGTCGGTCTTGCGCACCTTGTCGGTCATGTCACCACGTGCGTGCCAGGATAAATCCTGGACACGCGGTCAAGTGCTTGCCGCGTGGATCCGCTGCTTCGAGCGCTGCAGCTTCCCGCCGTCGCGGCCGTTCCGGACGGCGACGATCTCGGCCAGGATCGACAGGGCCGTCTCCGGTTGGGACTCGGCGCCGAGGTCGAGGCCGCAGGGCCCCGAGATCCGTTCGAGCTCGGCCTCGTCGACTCCGGCCTCGACCAGCCGCTCGCGCCGGCGCTCCTGGTTTCGCCGCGAGCCGAGCGCGCCGACGTAGAACGCCTCCGTCGCGAGCGCGGCCTTCAGCGCCGGCACGTCGAACTTGTCGTCGTGCGTGAGGACGACGACGGCCGTCGCGTGGTCGGGCTGGACCTGCGCGACCGTCTCCTCCGGCCATTCGACGACGATCTCGTCGGCGCTCGGGATCCGCTCGCGCGTCGCGAACTTCGCCCGCGCGTCGCCGACGATCGTCCGCCAGCCGAGGAGCCGCGCCGCGGCGCACATGCCCTCCGCAGTGTCCACGGCGCCGTAGATCAGGAGCCGCGGCGGCGGCGCGTAGATCTCGGCGAAGACCTTGCGGTCTTCGCCTAGCTGGATGATTTGATTCTTGTGGGCGCGGATCAGCTCGCCCGCCTGCGCCGCCAGCTCCTCGGGCAGGACGTCTCCGACGCGATCGCCGCTCTCGACGACGAGGAGGTGTGAACCCGTGTCCGCGCCCTCGATCACGGTGAAAAGCACCGCCCGCTCCTCGGCGGCGACCACCTGACGAAGCCTCTCGAACACGCTCACGGTTCGCACCAACGAAGGGTAAGACGAAAGCACACGGAGATGCTGCGCATCTCCGTCAGTCGAGCGCCAGCTCGACGAAGACGTCGATCTCGCCGCCGCAGGGCAGTCCGACCGACCACCCCTCCTCGTCGGAGATCCCGTACGAGAGCAGCTTCGGCCGCCCGCTCTCGAGCACCTCACGGGCGTTCTCGTACACGTCCGATTCGACGCAGCCGCCGGAGACCGAGCCGGCCAGCTCGCCGCTCTCCGAGATCGCGAGCTTCGCGCCGACGGGACGCGGCGCCGAGCGGCGCGTGGCGACGACCGTCGCGATCGCGACCTTCTCGCCCCTCGCCTTCCAGCGCTCGACGTCGTCGAGGATGTCCTTCACGCTGCATGCCTCCTCTCGATTCCGGCCAGCACCTCGGCGAGCTGCTCGAGGCTGGCGAGGTTCTGTCCTGGAAGGAAACGATCGATGTACGGCAATGCTGCCCGCATGCCGCCCGCGAGCGGCTGGTAGTCCGGGTGGCCCTTCAGCGGATTGACCCAGACGACGGCGTACGCCTGCCGCGCGAGCCTCGCCATCTCGCGGCCGACGACGCCCGCGTCCTCGCGCTCCCAGCCGTCCGACACGACAAGGACGACGGCGCCGCGCGTCAGCGCCCGCCTTCCCCACTCGTCGTTGAACGCCTTCAGCGACGCGCCGATCCGGGTGCCGCCCGACCAGTCCGAGACGCGATTCGAGGCCGCCTCGAGCGCCCGCTCGGGGTCGCGCCCCCGCAGGTCGGGCGTGACGCGCGTGAGCCGGGTGCCGAACGCGAACGCCTCGACGCCGCGACCGGAGCCGACGAGCGCGTGCAGGTAGAGGATCAGCGCCCGCGAGTACGCCTCCATCGAACCGGACACGTCGCAGAGGGCGATCAGCTTGCGCGGCTTGTCGACGCGCGTCTGGAACTTCCGCTCGGCGGCGTCGCCGCCGGTCGCGAGCGAGGCGCGCACGAGCCGCCGCAGATCGAGCTCGCGGCCGCTGTGGTGCGGGCGCAGCCGGCGCGTCCGCCGCGTCGGCCGGCTCCGGGCGAGCTCGGCGATCAGCTTCCCGACGCGCTGGAACTCCTCCGGCGTCAGCTCGGCGAAGTCCTTCGAGCGCAACAGCTCGGCGGCGCTGAAGCCGAGCTTGCTCGGATCCTCGCGCGCGTCGCGGTCGCCGGAGCCCATCTCCCCCGTCGGCCGGCGAACGACCCGCATCGACTGATCCTTGCCACGGCGGAGGAGCGGCGCGACCGGCGCGCGCAGGAACCAGGCGCGGAAGGCGGCGTCGAACCGGTCGAGGTCCTCGTGGCGTGAGACGAGCGTCTGCCGGAGCGTCCAGTAGACGTCGTCGCGGGTCGTGACGTCGACGTGGTCGAGCCCGGTCAGCGCGTCGGCGAGCCGCCCGGGGCCGACCTCGAGCCCGGCCTCCCGCAGGATCCGGCCGAAGGTGACGACGTGGCGGACGAACGCGCTATCGGACAGTGCGCGCCTCGGCGACAAGCCCCGCGAGCGTCTCGTCACGCACCGCGAGCAGATCCTCGTGGTACTTCAGCACCGAGCCGAGCGTCTGCTCGACGACCTCGGCGTCGAGCTCCTGCCGGCCGAGCGCGGCGAGCGCGTTCGCCCAGTCGATCGTCTCGGCGACGCCCGGCGGCTTCGCCAGGTCGAGGTTGCGGAGACCGCGGACGAACGCAGCCGCCTGCGCGGCGAGCCGCTCGGGCACGCCCGGCACGCGCAGCCGGACGATGTCGATCTCCCGGTCGAGCGCCGGATGGCCGATCCAGTGGTAGAGGCAGCGCCGCTTCAGCGCGTCGTGCAGCTCGCGCGTCCGGTTCGAGGTGAGGATGACGTTCGGCCGCCGGTCGGCCCGGATCGTCCCGATCTCGGGGATCGTGATCTGGAAGTCCGAGAGCACCTCGAGCAGGAACGCCTCGAACTCGTCGTCGGCCCGGTCGATCTCGTCGATCAGGAGCACGACGGGCTCGGCGCTCTCGATCGCCTCGAGGAGCGGCCGGTGGATCAGGAACTCGGGCCCGAACAGCTCCTCCTCGCTGACGGTTCCCTCCTGCGCGGCGCGGATGTGCAGGAGCTGGCGCGAGTAGTTCCACTCGTAGACCGCGTGCGCGACGTCGAGGCCCTCGTAGCACTGCAGCCGGATCAGCCGCGCGTCGAGGATCCGCGAAAGCGCCTTCGCAGCCTCGGTCTTGCCGACGCCGGCCTCGCCCTCGAGCAGCAGCGGCTTCTCGAGCCGGAGCGCGAGGTAGAGCGCCGTCGCGAGCCCGCGGTCGGGCAGGTACGACGCGTCGCGGAGGGCGCCTTCGAGGTCGTCGATTGTGGAAAAGTCCACGGTCTCGACGTACTCTAGGCGCTCGCTGACGGCCGACGAGGGAGGTGGCACGCATGCCGCTCGAGATCAGGATCCTCCACCTCTGCGACGTCGAGCTGGAGTCGAGCTTCCTCGTCCTCGCGCACGACATGGGCATCGCGACGCGTGTGCCCGTGCTGGCGCACCTGATCCTCGGCGGCGACGAGCCGATCCTCGTCGACACCGGCGTCCGCGACACGGAGATCCTCGGCCGGCTCGGCATGCGGACGTTCCAGACCGAGGAGCAGCTGCTCGAGAACCAGCTCGCCCTCCACGGGGTCGCGCTCGAGGACGTCGGCGCGGTCGTCCACACCCACCTGCACATCGACCATGCGGGCGGGGACGACCGCTTCCCGCTGACGACGCCCGTGATCGTGAACCGGCGCGAGCTCGAGTTCTCGGTCTCCGGGCTGATGGGCGCGCAGTACCCGCCGGAGTACGTGAAGCACCTCGTCGACCGGCTCCACACGCCGGGCGCGCTTCGGCTCCTCGATCTCGAGCTGACGGGGCCGGTCGAGCTCTTCCCCGGGGTCGTCGCCGAGGCGGCGCAGAGCCACACCGAGGGCTCGGCGTTCATCCTCGTCGAGACGGCCGGGGGGACGGCTTGCATCTGCGGCGACGTCCTCTACGACGTCCAGAACCAGGTCGTCGAGCCGTGGCACCAGGCGAACGCGCTCGAGCCGGCGCCGTCCGGGAACCACGCGACGACGAAGCGCCAGGAGAAGGCGGCGATCAAGCGCGCGCTCCAGCACGCGTTCGTCCTCCCGATGCACGACTGGCCCGCGAAGGTCGAGCACGGGCGGGTCGTCGCGCGGCTCCACGACCGCGTTCCTGGCGGGCGGGACGTCGACGCGACGGCTCCCCTCGATAAGGTTGCGCCGTCAATGACAGGGTGAAAGGAGTCGAGATGGCAGAGCTGACGGGCAAGGTCCGCGAGGCGCTCGAGGAGCCGCACTACTGGCACCTCGGGACGATCAACCCGGATGGATCGCCGCAGGTGACGACGGTCTGGCTCGACACCCGAGGCGACCAGATCCTCGTCAACTCCGCGCTCGGGCGGAAGAAGCCGCGGAACCTCGCGAAGGACCCGCGCGTCGCCCTCTCGTGGAGCGACCCCGAGAACCACGCGCACAGCGTCGCGATCCAGGGCCGCGTCGTCGACGTCTACGAGGGCGACCGGGCGGAGGCCGACATCGACTCGCTCGCGAAGAAGTACATCGGCGAGGACGTCTATCCCTGGCGCGCACCCGGCGAGAAGCGGATCAGCTACCTGATCGAGCCGACGCACGTCTTCCATCTCGATCGCTGAGCGCGGGCGAAGACCGGGCCGCCGCCATCGAGCGGTACAAGCTCGAGCAGCTCGGCTGCGCCGCGTCCGACGGGCCCTGGGACACGGCTCTCGCGTGGGCTGACGCGTATGGCGCCTTCGCCGGTCTGGGCTCAGCGGAGGTGTACCGGATCGTGATCGTCGCGATGATCGAGCTGCTCGACGACGGCCTCGTGTACTTCTACGAGGCGGGGGACTTCGGCGAGAGCTTCATGCGTCCGGTCGCGGAGTCGGACGGGCTCGATCGGGACGAGGTCGTGTCCGCTCTCGCGGAGGGAAGTCGTAGCGAGCCCGACGGGCGGATCCGGGCGCCTTGGCTGCTGCTGCTGGCCACGGAGAAGGGGCGGGCGTACTCGTCGCGGACGCGGCTCGAGCGGCCGCCCGTGGCGAGTCCGCAACCGCTTCGCGAGCCCGACCCGCGCATCGAGGCAGCGGTCGACCTCCTCAAGCGGGACACGAGCGACGCTGCCGCGCTCGACCTCCTCGAGGAAGCGCTCGCGGACGCGCAGGCCACCCGTTGCAGGTCGGCGCCCCCGTCCCGCTGACCGGGCGCTACGCGGCGCAGGGTGCCTGGATGCGCGCCGGGCTCGTGGCCTGGGCGCGCGACTCCGGCGCACGGCTCGAGCTCGTGGACGACGGGAGCTCCCCGGACCAGGCCGTCCGCGTGGCGGGCGAGCTCGCCGAGCGCTGCCCGCTCGTGCTCGGGCCGTACGGGAGCGACTGCGTCCGCGCCGTCGCCCGCGCCGGAGCGGCGCCTGTCGTCTGGAACCACGGCGGCGCGGCCGACGACGTCCAGCGGCTGCCGGGCGTCGTCTCGCTGCCGTCCCCGGCCAGCCGCTACCTCGTCGCGCTCGGCCGGGCGGTCGCGCTCGAGCGGCCGGGTGCCCGCGTCCACGTCGCGGTCGCGCCCGGCGCCTTCGCGCGCCTCGCCCGCGAGGGGCTCGAGCGCGAGGCGGGCGCGCTCGGGCTCTCGCTCGTCGACGAGCCGGACACCGCCGACGCCGTCCTCCTCTGCGGCCCGATCGAGTGGGAGGCCGGCGAGCTCCGCCGGCTGCGCCCGTCCGGGCAGGCCCTGATCGGCGCCGTCTCGGCCGGCCTCGTCCCGGGGTCCGACCCCGACGCGTGGCCCGGCGCGACCCTCGCTCCCGTCCAGTGGCACCCGGACCTGCCGTCGGCGCCGGAGCTTGGACCCGCACGGCCGAACGTCGAGAACTACGTCGCCGCGCAGGCGTACGCGGCGGCCGTGCTCGCGACGCACTGCCGGACGCTCGACGCCGCCCGCGGGCTTCGCACGACGACGTTCTTCGGCGGCTTCGCGCTCGCCCCGGACGGTCTCCAGGTCGGCCACCGGCTGGCGGTGGTGCGCCGGCGAGGACGACGAACCGAGGTCGTCCTCGCCGGCGCGGCCTGACCGGGCTAGTGCGACGCGTTGAAGTGCGCCGCGACGGTGCTCTTCGAGAGCGCCGTCGGGTAGATCGCCACCTCGTCGACCGATCCGTCGAGCTTCGCGTTCTTGACGGAGTCGAGCCAGCCGCCGACGAAGAGCGTGCTCGGCGACGCCGTGTCGAGCGGCAGCGTCGCGCTCGACGACTGCTGGGAGAGCGGCTTGCCGTCCGCGTAAGCGGCCCCCTTGGTCCCGTCGTAGGTCACGACGAGGTAGTGCCACTTGCCGTCGTCGAGGTTCTTCGTGCCGGTCGAGAAGAAGATCTCGCCGAGGTAGACGTCGATCACGACCTGGTTCGGCGCGACCGCCATCCCGAACGCCCGGCTCCGCGCGGCGGCGCCGTAGCCGACGACGGCCTGCCGGGTCGTGTCCGTGCTCCGGTACCAGGCCTCGATCGTCCGAGCCGAGTTGCCGCTCGGCAGGAACGACGCCGACGCGAGGCTTCCGACCGGGTTCGTCCCGCCGGTGCTCGAGACCGCCTTGTCCGGGTCGCTCGCAAGCGCACCCTTCACGCCGTGCGTGACGTTGCCGGCCGTGCTGTAGGCGGCGTCCTCGTGGTTCCCGGAGGAGTCGGCCATCGTCGTACCGGTGTCGTCGAGGCGGTAGTAGGCGACGGGCGTGCCTGCGAGCACGAGCGCCGCGTACCCCGCCGTCACGGTGACGGGGGCGGACCCGCTCGACCCGAGGCTCCCGCTCGCGTCGACCGTGTGGGAGCCGGTCGCGGTGGAGAGCGGGACCTTCACGCTCTTCGAGAACGTCCCGTCGGCGGCGGCCGTCGCGTGGGCGAGGACCGTCGTCCCGTCGAGCTCGAGCGTCACGGCCTCCGAAGGCTGGAAGCCCGTGCCCTTCACCGTCGTCGAGCCGCCCTGCGGCACCGAGGTCCGCGTCAGCGCGATCGAGGACGGCGGCGGCACGAACTCGAACGCGCCGGTGTCGCACGCCGCCGTTCCGTCGCCGTTGCCGTCGACGGGCCGCGCCTGACCCCGCTCGTCCGCGGCCGGGCAGGTGCCGGCGGCACCCGCGTCGATCGCCGGGCTGCCCGCGCCGAGCGCGATCGTCGGCGGCGACCCGACCGGCTGCGCCGCGGCGAGCTTCGCGTTCACGCCCGTCTGGTCGCCCGTGCCCGCGAGCCCGCACGTCGAGCCGTCGTCGAGGTTGTGTCCGAGCGAGCTCGGCTTCTTCCCGCTGCAGTTCCCTGACGGGTTCTGGGCGAGCAGCGTGCTGTCGAGCTTGACCGCCGGAGCGGTCGACGCCGTCCCGAGCCCGCCGCCCGTGTTCAGCGCGAGCGAGTCGTAGGTCAGCTTCGCCGACGCTCCCGTCGAGTACACGGCCTGCGGGACGCTGTTGCGGAAGACCGAGCTGTTCGTGAGCGTGAGCGTGCCGGCGTTGAAGATCGCGCTCCCGGTGTCGCTCGCCACGCTGTTCCCGTCGAGTGCGCTCGAGACGACGTTCAGCTTCGTCGTCCCGTCGGCGTAGATGCCGCCGCCCTCGTAGTCGGCCGCGTTGTTCGAGATCTCGTCGTTCGTCAGCGTGTCGAAGACCGGGTTCCCGGACACGTCGACGCTGTCGCTGAGCTGGAGGCCGCCGCCGTCGGCGCCGCTGACGGTCGCGTGGTTGCCGGTGATCGTCGAGTCGCTGATCGTCACCTGCGATGCGGCCGACTCGATCCCGCCGCCGCCGTAGCCGTTCTGCACGGTGTTGTTCGAGATCGTCGAGCCGCTCATCTGGAGGCCCCCGTCGTACTGGCAGATGCCTCCGCCCCCGCCGCCGGCGACGTTCCCGGTGATCGTGACGTTCGTGAACACGAAGTCGTGACCGCTCGGCGAGAGGCCGTTGTCGAGCGTGAGGCCGCCGCCGCAGTTCGACGACCGGCTGTTCTGGACGACGGAGTTCGCGAGCGTGAAGCTGCCGCTCGTATCCGTCGACTGCTCGACGTCGATGGCGCCGCCGGCCTGCGAGCCGGCCGCGCCGTTGTCGATCGTGAGGCCGGACAGCGAGATCGTCCACGCCACCCCGCCCCCCTGGTAGGGCAGGTCGAAGAGGCGGTCGTTGAACCCGTTCGACCCCGAGCCGGCGGTGGTCGTGACGGTCGTCGTGGACGCGCCAGCGCCGACGACCGAGATGTTCGCCGTCAGGTCGAGGTCGCCCTTGGCCGGGGCGGGCGTCCCGGCGTCCTGCCCGCGGATCGACAGCGTGTACGTGCCTGCCGGGAGATCGATCTCGGACGTCTGCCCCTGATGCTTGTCCGCCTCCTGCACGGCGGCGCGCAGCGTGCAGGCGCCCGACGCCGTCGCGCAGGTCCCGTTTCCGGGCTGCGCGTCGACCGCGTCCGCCGTGCTGTTCACCGTGTAGACGGTCACCGAGCTGGTCCTCGCGCCCGCCGCGCTTGCTGCCGTTGCGGCGAGCAACGCCACCACTGCGACCGTCACCGGTCCAGGGACGTGCCATCTTCGAAGTGCCATGCTGTAACCCCTTTCCTCGTTTCCCTCGTGACCCGCGGCAATTGTGCCGCGAGCGGGGCTCGAGATCTAGGTAGTCGTCATTCCGGCATCTGCCTCGCCGAGCCGGACTGCGGCCCAGACGCGGTCGAACGGCGTCGCAGCCCGACGGCCGAGCTCGGCGACGGTCTCGGCCGAGTCGGCCTCGAACAGGTGCAGGCAGAGCTCGTCCTCCGGATCGAAGAGCGACCAGAGGTGCCGCACGGTCCGGCCTTCCCCGGCCAGTGCGGCCGCCGCGTCGCTCGCACTTCCGGCCGCCGCGTCGGCGCCGTCCGGCTGGTACGCCTCGCCGACGAAGTACCGTCTCTGCCGCTGCATCGATCCGAGGCTAGGCCGGCGAGCCCTCGCCGGCTAGACGGAAACCCGTGAACTTTGGTCGGTCAGCCCACGCGGAGGCGGCGGGCGAGCTCCGTGCGCGAGCGCACGCCCAGCTTGCGGTAGACGCGCCGGAGCGTCGACTCGACCGTGTTGACGCTGAGGAAGAGCTCCGCCGCGACCTCGTTGTTCGTGCGGCCCCTCGCGACGAGCCTCGCGACCCGGTTCTCGGCCGGGGTCAGCTCGTCGCGCGAAGCCACGCGTCCGCCGATCCGCGCCAGCTCCGTGCGGGCGCGCTCGGCCCAGGGCGTCGTGCCGAGCGCCGTGAACTGCTCGAGCGCCTGCTCGAGCGCACCGCGCGCGTCCGACCGGCGACGGGCACGCAGCTGGAGCTGTCCGAGCGCGAGCAGCGCCCGCGCCCTCTCGAAGGGCATCCCGAGCGCCTGCGCCCGCTCCGCCCCTTCGCGAAGCGCGGCGTCGTCACCGTGGACGAGTCCGCGGCAGCGCGCGGAGGTGGCGAGCCCCCACGGGTGCGCCAGCTCGTGTGCGACCGACTCCAGCCACTCGAGCTCACGGACGGCCTCGTCGCGCCGGCCCGCGAGGAAGAGCGCCTCGATCAGGTCCGGCGCGACCGGCACGGAGCCCGGCTCGCGAAACCCCGCCTTCTTCATCGAGCCGTGGACCGCGCCGAGCTCGTCGGCCGCGGCGTCGGCCGCCCCGACCGCGAGCGCGGCGACTCCGCGCGCCTGCCTCGCGAACAGCCGCTGCCAGCCCGACGCGTCGGACGAGGCGAGGACGGTCGCGACCAGGTCGTCGGCGACCTTCCGGTCGCCGCGGATGGCCGCCAGATGGGCGGTGCAGCGCAGCACGATCGCGCGGGCCGCTCCGATTCCGGCGCTCACGGCCTTCAGCTCGGCGAGGAGACCGGTCGCGGCGGGCCAGTCTCCCCGTCGGAGCTCGAGGTCGAAGAGCTGGCTCGTGAGCACGAAGAACGAGAAGTCCTCCTCCTCGCGAGCCGCCCGGTCCCGCAGCCCACGGAGCAGCCGCTCGGCCTCGTCGAACTCGCCGCGGCACGAATGCTGCGAGGCGCGGAGGCGATCGGGGCCGGCGAGCAGCTCGTGGAGGCTCACGGCCCCGGCGGGCGAGGGAAGGGCGGGATCGATGCGCAAGCCGAGCGCGTAGTCGATCCAGGCCATGTCGACGAGGGCGCGGCTCTCGAGCGCCCCGTCGCCGATCGACCGGGCGAGCTCGACGGCTTGGGCGATCGTGGAGGCGGTCTCCCGGACGTTCTCGAGCAGCCCGAGTCCGACGATGCTGTAGGTGCCCATCGTGTCGAGCAGGATGAGCGCCCGCAGGCGAGCGTCGCCGCCCGCGTCGGCCAGCGCGCGGTCGACGTCCTGGCGCGTCAGCCCGCTGCGGATCTGCGGGACGAGGAGGAGGAACGCCCGGGCGCGGTCACGTCCCGCCGGAAGCGTCTCCAGCAGCGTCTGCAGGCGAGCCGTCTCCTCCTCGCTGTTCCCGACGCGCAGCTTGCACTCGCAGTCCGCGAACACGCGGTCGAGCCACTGCTCGCTCCGGGCGTCCGTGAAGCGGAGCGCTTCCTGCGCCAGGTCGGCGGCCGCGTACGACGAGCCACGCGAGAGCGCGTCCCGCACCGCGTGGTCCAGCAGCGAGGCGACGTCCTCGTCGGGCGGCTCCACGCTTCGCGCGAGATGGAGGGCGCGCTCCTGCGGGCTGACGGCGAGATCGGCCAGCTGACGGTGAAGCGCCCGCTTCCGAGCCGGATCGCCGCCCGACGCGACCGCTGCCGACAGCAGCGGGTGAGAGAAGCGGACGCGCGACCCCTCGAGCCTGACGACGTGCGCCGCCGCGGCGGGTTCGAGCCGTTGCCACGCCCCCGGGCCGCCGACAGCCTCGAGCGCCTCGAGCGTCGGCTCGGCGAGCATCGTGGCCGCGAGCAGCGTCTCGCGCGTCTCCGCGCCGAGCGCTTCCAGCCGCTCGTGGAGCAGGGCCGACAGGTCGGTGGGGATCGGAACCTCGTCCTCGGACGGAAACTGCCCGCCCCGCCCCGCGAGCGCCCGGGCGAGCTCGAGCGCGTAGAACGGGTTCCCGCCCGAGATCTCCCACAGCTTCCGCAACGTCAGCCTGGACAGGCTCGTCTCGACCCGTTCGCTCAGGAGCCGCTGCAACGCGCCGAGGCTGAGCGGGCCGACGGAGACGACGAGCACGGGCTCGGGCAGCTCGGGCGACGTACCCACCCCGCCGCGCCGGGTGACGAGGTACTGCACGGGCTCGGTGCGCAGGCGCCGCGCCGCGAACCCGAGCGCCGCCGCAGACGACCGGTCGAGCCACTGGTAGTCGTCGAGCGCCACGACGAGCGGGCCCTCGCGCGCGAGCGCCCGGATCGTGTTGAGCACGGCGAGCGCGACGACTCGCTCCTCGAGCGGCTCCTTTCCCGGGCTCTCGAGCGAGAGCGCGATGCGAAGCGCCCGGCGTTGCGGATCGGGAAGCCCGTCGACGGCGGCCTCGAAGCCGTCGAGCAGGTCGACGAGCCCGGCGAAGGTAAAGCCGGCCTCGCTGCCCGACGGCCGCGCGACGAGCGTCGTGAGGCCGCGGGCGCGCGCGGCGGCGACCGCGTGCTGCCAGAGCGTCGTCTTGCCCACACCTGCCTCGCCCTCGAGCAGGAGTGCGCCCGGCCCGTCCCCGGAGCGGGCGAGAAATGCCTGGATGCCTGCCAGTTCGTCTGCCCGGCCGACCACGCCGGGCGGAATGGCCTCCAGCACGAACGTTCACATACCACGACACCGGGCGCCGTTCAAGCTCGGGCGCCATAGGCTCACGAGCGCGTCCGCTGCCGGGTTAGGATGCGACGCCTATGGCTCGTCCGGACGTGGAGATCCTGACCCCGAGCTCGCCCGCGTCCGCGACGCAGGCCTTCGGCGACGGCGCCGGGATCACCGTCCTCGCGGGCGGGACGATCGTGATGCCGGAGCTGACATCCGCGCGGCTCCGGCCCGAGCGCGTCCTCCTGCTCGCGAGAAGCGGCCTCGACCGGATCGAGCGCTCCGGCGGGGCGGTGACGATCGGCGCCGGCGTCCGCGTGGCAGCGCTCGAGGCCCTGGACGAACCGCTCGCGACGGCGGCCCGTCACGTCGGCGACCCGGAGGTCCGGGCCCAGGCGACGCTCGGCGGGAACCTCTGCGCGCCGCCCGGCGCCGAGACGCCGCGCGGCGACCTGCAGGCCCCGCTGCTCGCGCTCGGCGCGCGCGCCCGCTCGACCGGCGCCGGCGGCGAGCGCACGGAGCCGCTCGAGGACTTCGTCGCCGACTCACGCCGGCGACTCCTCCTGGACATTTCGTACGAGCCCCCGGACGCGGCGGGCTACGCCGCCGTTCGACGGCCGCACTCGCACCACTACACGATCCTCGCCGTCGCCGCCGCACGCACGAAGGGCGAGCTGCGGGTCGCCGTCACCGGCGCCGGGCCGCACGCCGTTCGCCTCCGCGCCGTCGAGCGGAGCGGCAACCCGGACGACGCGCTGAAGGACGTCGACCCGCAGGACGACGCGCTCGCGTCGGCGTGGTACCGCAAGCGCGTGCTGCCCAAGCTCGTCGCCCGAGCCCTCGAAGGAGTCCGATGAACCTGACCGTCAACGGCGTCGAGCGCGACCTCGACAGCCCGCCGCTCACCTCGCTCCTGACCGCGCTTCGCGAGGAGCTCGGGATCACCGGCCCCAAGGCCGGCTGCCAGCAGGGCGGCTGCGGCACCTGCACCGTCCTCGTCGACGGGGAGCCGCGCCGCTCGTGCCTCCTGCCGCTCGCGCACGTGGAGGGCGCCGCCGTCACGACCGTGGAGGGCCTCGGCACGCCCGCGCGCCTCTCGCCCGTCCAGGCCGCCTTCCACCAGGAGTACGGCTCGCAGTGCGGCTTCTGCACGCCTGGCTTCCTCGTCGCCACGCATGCGCTGCTCGAGCACAAACCGAGCCCGACGCGCGCCGACATCGAGACCGCCCTCTCCGGCCACGTCTGCCGCTGCACCGGCTACGTGAAGATCCTCGCGGCCGTCGAGGCCGCCATCCAAGGGGAGGCTGCGTGACGCCCCCGGCGCTCGACCTGCGAGGTCCGATCCCATGCTTCGGGCCGCGCGAGCGGCCCCCGAATCGGCCGCCGCGGCGCGGCGCGCCGCGGCGGGAGGCCGCATGAAGGCCGTCGGCGCACGGCTCCCGCGCTACGACGGCGTCGCGCACGTCACCGGCCGCACGCAGTTCGTCGACGACGTCCGCGTCCCGAACCTGCTCTGGGCGAAGGCGCTCCGCTCGCCGCTCCACCACGCCGGCATCGTCCGCCTCGACACCTCGAAGGCCGAGTCGATGAAGGGCGTCCACGCCGTCGTGACGCACGCCGACGTGCCGCGCAACGTCTACGGCCACCTCGAGGCGCTCGGCATCCCCGCCGACGAGCCGCTCCTCGCCGAGGATGACGTCCGCTACAGGGGCCAGCCGATCGCGGTCGTCGCCGCCGAGAGCGAGGACGCGGCGCGCGAGGCCGTCGAGGCGATCGAGCTCGAGCTCGACGAGCGGCCGGCGCTCTTCGACGTCCGCAAGGCCGCCGACCCGGACGCCCCGAAGATCCACCACTGGGGCAACTGGTATCCGCACTTCGAGGCCGGCTTCGACCACCGGCAGATCCGCAAGGGCGACATCGACCGCGCGTTCGACCGGGCGGACGTGGTCGTCTCGGGCGTCTACCGTCCGGCGGCGATCGAGCACATCCCGCTCGAGACGCAGGTCGCGCTGACGGTGCCCGAGCCGAGCGGCCGCCTGACGATCTACTCCTGCACGCAGGCGCTCTACTTCTCGATGGGCGTCGTCGCCGCGCACCTCCAGTGGCCGCTGAACAAGCTCAAGTTCGTCGGCGGGACGGTCGGCGGCGGCTTCGGCGGCAAGGTCGACACCGCGGCGGAGACGATGACCGCGCTCCTCGCCCTGAAGTCGGGCCGGCCGGTGAAGTGGCGGTGGACGCGCGAGGAGGAGTTCCTCTGCTCGTCGACGCGCGCGCCGTGGCACATGGAGATCCAGGACGCCGTCACGAACGACGGCTGGATCCTCGGCCGGAAGATGCTGACGCTGCACGACTCCGGCGCCTACGCCCGCTTCTCGCCGTACGGCGTGACGAAGCACAGCTTCCACCACACCGGCGCGTACACGATCCCGAACCTGCACTTCGACGGCTACGTGGTCTTCACGAACCGGGTGCCGACGAGCGCGATGCGCGGCTTCGGCGTCACGTCGGTCTCGTTCGCGACCGAGACGCACGTGAGCCGGATCGCCGACGTGCTCGGGATCGACCCGTTCGAGCTGCGGCTCCGGAACGCGAACCGGATCGGCGACACGTCCCCGAACGGCATCGTCTACACCGACCCGTCGACGGTGCCGACGATCCAGGCGATCGCCGAGGCGATCGGCCACCAGCTGCCGGGCGCGTACGGGACGATGACCCGCGACCCGCGCGCGGGCGACCTGCTCCCCGAGCACCTGCTCTCGGCGGTCGGGGAGGTCGACCACTGATGGCGAGGCACACGGGGCGCGGGATCTCCGCGATCGAGTACCCGACCGGGATGAACCAGAACGGCGACCCGTCGCAGGCGTGGATCAAGATCAAGCCGGACGGCCGCGTCGACGTCTTCTCGGGGACGAGCGACATCGGCAACGGCTCGAAGACGATCCAGAGCCAGATCGTCGCCGAGGCGCTCGGCGTCCCGTACGAGTGGATCACCTACGACAACTCGAACACGGACTCGTCGCCGGTCTGCACGGGCACCTTCGCCTCGCGCGCGACGTTCGTGGCCGGGAACGCGGTGCTCAAGGCCGCCCGGAGCGCCCGCGAGAAGCTGCTCGAGATCGCCGGCAAGGAGCTCGAGATCGACCCGTCCGACCTGGACGTCGTCGACGGCGAGGTGATCGCGAAGGGCGCGCCGCAGAAGAAGATCTCCGTCCCGGACGTGGCCGCCGCGGCCACCTGGGTCCACGGCGAGCTGATCACGGGCACGGGCGCGCAGCTGAACCCCTACGCCGCGATCGTCGAGCCGGACACGGGCAAGGTCGACATCCCGCCGCACGCGGCGATCTCGTACGCGGCCTGCGCGGCCGAGGTCGAGGTCGACGACGAGACCGGCGAGGTCGTCGTGAAGGGGCTCTGGCAGTGCTTCGACGTCGGCCGGGCGATCAACCCGACCCTCGTGGAGGGCCAGATCGAGGGCGGCGCGCTGATGGGCCTCGGGCTCGGCGTGCTCGAGAGCTGCTATCCGTACTACCCGAGCGTCGAGCACAGGGGCAGCGAGTTCGGCTCCTACCTCGCGCCCGGCATCGAGGGCCTGCCGGAGTTCAACACGATCGTGATCGAGAACCCGTCGGCCGACGGGCCGTACGGCGCCAAGGGCATCAGCGAGATGGCGAACAACCCGCAGCCGCCGGCGATCGCCGCCGCCGTCTACGACGCGGTCGGCGTCTGGGTCACCGAGCTGCCGATCACGCCGGAGCGCGTCCTGCGCGCGCTCGACCGCAAGGCCGCCGGCGACGCCGGCCCGCGCCGCGAGGGCAAGGCCGTGATCTTCGACGAGGAGCTCTCCGTCAACACGGTCGCTCATCCCGAGTCCCGCTTCCGGTTCCCTGTCGGTGCCTGAGCCCGGCTCGCCGTTCCGGACGTGGAACGGCGTCGAGTGGAACGAGTTCCACCCCGGCGTCCGCAACAGGGCGATCGGCGGCGAGCAGCTCCTCCTCTGCGACGTCCGCTACGACCCGGGCTTCGGCGTCGGCACGCACGCGCACGAGCACACCGAGCAGGTGATGATCGTGACCGAGGGCGAGCTGACCCTGACGATCGCCGGCGAGACGCGGACGCTCGGCCCCGGCGACACGGCCGTGATCAACCGCGGCGTCGAGCACGCCGTCAGTTCCGAGGGCGGCTGCCGGTTCGTCGAGGGCCTCGCTCCCGTGCCGCTCGACCACGTGCCGGACCGGGAACGCGACCTCGTCCTCGGCCCGGACGGCGGCTCGCAGCACGTCGAGCGCTGACCCAACACGGGGGAAACCCGGTTTCATCGAGCGGCGAACTCGAGCAGCACGTGCCTGGGGTGCAGGTCGCGGAAGGTCGGCTCGCGGCGTGACGGCGCGCCGAGGGCGGCGATCGCCGGCGCGAGGCGTTCGCTGAAGCGCTGCCACGCCTCCTCGCTCTCCCAGAGCTGGATCGTGCGGACGCCCTCGTCGGTGGGGCCGGCGACGTGCGCGATGAGGCCGGGCGGCGCGGGCTCCACGAGTGGGCCGACGATCCGCTCGTACTGCGACCAGCTCGACGCGACGTGGACAACGAGCCTCGAGATCGTCCGCGACCTCGGCGGTTGGGCGTGGGCCGTCCCGATCAAGCTGAACAACCTGGCCGACTTCGCGAGCGAGCTCGGCCGCCCCGGCGAGGCCGAGCGCCACGCCCGGCAAACGCTCGAGCTCAGCAGCGAGATCGGCGACCGGATCACGACGGCCTTCTCGCTCGCTGCGCTCGCGGTCGCCGCCCGCGCCCGCGGAGACCACGAGCTTGCCGGTCGGCTCTGGGGCTCGATCGAGGCCGAGGAGGAGCGAACCTTCCTCGGTCAATGGCCGGCCTACCGCCGGTTCTACGCCGGACGGGCCGCCGACGCGGCGAGTCCGGCGTTCGAGCGCGCTCGAAACTCGGGCAAGGGCCTCACCCTCGAAGAGGCCGTCACCCTCGCGCTCGAGCCCTCCGGCCCCGCTTGAGCAAACCTGAGCCCGCTCCGATCGAGCCGGGCTACGCTGATCGAGTGGTGCTCTTCCCGATCGCGGCCCTCTGGCTGGCATTCGTCGTGCTGTGGGCGCTCCGCCAGACGCTCGAGCCGAGCGACGGGCCGTGGCGGCCGTGGCGGCAGCGAGCCCGCGGTCCGCGCGAGGGGCCACACGACCGGCCCGACCGGGGCGGTCCCGCGCGTCGGCCGGGTCCGTCGAGGCGGCAGGCCGAGCATCGCAACCGCTCGACGGCCGGCTGACGCGTCACCGGTGCCTCGCCGTCCGTCGGCGCGTTCCGCGAGGATGCCGCCATGCGCACCGCGCTCGTCACCGGCGGCAGCCGCGGGATCGGCGGCGGCATCGCCAGCCGCCTCCGCGTCGACGGCTGGCACGTCGAGACGGCCGAGCGCTCGTCCGGCTTCGACATGTCCGACCCGGAGGCGGCGCGTTCCGCCGTCGAACGGCTCGACCGGATCGACGCGCTCGTCGCCGCCGCCGGGACGATCGTCCGCAAGAGCGCCCTCGAGCACGAGCTCGCGGACTGGCGTCACGTCCTCGACGTCAACCTGACGTCGGTCTTCGTCGCCGCGCGAGCGGCCGCCGAGCGCATGGTCGAGGCGGGCGGCGGCTCGATCGTCTTCGTCGCGTCCCTCCTCTCCTACTTCGGCGGCCTCAACGCGGCCTCGTACGCGGCGTCGAAGGGCGGCGTCGTCCAGCTCGCGAAGTCGCTCTCGAACGAGCTCGCCGGCCGCGGCGTCCGCGTGAACTGCGTCGCGCCGGGCTACATCGAGACCGAGCTGACCTCGACGCTCGATGACTGGAAGCGCCGGGAGGTCGACGCGCGGATCCCGATGGGCCGCTGGGGAACGCCCGACGACGTCGCCGGCGCCGTCGCCTGGCTTCTCTCCGACGACGCACGCTACGTCACGGGCGCGGTCATCCCCGTCGACGGCGGCTACCTCGCCCGGTGATCGTCTCGCTGCACGTCGCGACCGGTGCGGCGGGCGGTGCGCTCGCCGGCTCCCGCCGCCGCGCGATCCTGCTCGGCGCAGCGCTGCACGCCGCCGGCGACGCCGTGCCGCACTGGGACATCGGCAGCCGGCGGTTCGAGATCGCCTCGGGAGCTGCCCTCCTGGCGCTCCTGGCCGCCGCGCGAGGCCCGTTCGATCCGGCGGTCCTGGGGGCGGCGGCCGCCTCGGCGCCGGACGTCGAGCACGTCCTCCGCCTGCCGCGGCCCGGCGGCCGGAAGCTCTTCCCGTCGCACCGCGTGCGCGGCTGGCACAAGGCCGGCGGCCTTCCGGCCGCCGCGCAGCTGCTCGCGGCAGGCGTTATCGTCGGCCTCCTCGTCCCCCGTCGAAAGGAATCCCCATGCCGCTGATCGAGGTCAAGCTGTTCGAGCACCGCGTCACCGAGGAGTCCGTCCCGAAGATGATCGAGAAGCTGACGGACGCGCTCCACGAATCGAGCGGCGCCGCGAAGGAGCACATCCACGTGGTGATCGAGGGCATCTCGCCCAAGCACTGGGGCGTCAACGGCAAGCCGAGCGCGTAGCCGCGCTCAGGCGCGCGCGCCGACGAGCGAGAGCTCGACCGCCGGCGCGCCGGGGACGACGGCGGCCGTCTCGCGCGCGTGGAGCAGCGTCGTCCTCACGATCAGCCTCGCCCTCGCGTAGTTGTCCATCACGGTCGGGACGGGCCCGACCGGCCGTCCGAGCGCATAGCCGGCGGCGTTCCGCCCCATCGCGCGGTACGAGTCGAGTGTGTAGAGCGGGGACATCCCGAACAGCTCCAGGTTGTCGAGCGGCTGGAGGTCGGCCCGGTGGATGATCCCGGTCCCCTTCGACTGCAGGCCGACGGCGATCCCGGAGCCAGAGAGCCGCGCGCCGTCGTGGCCGATGAAGGCGACATCCGAGCTCCGCCGCACGCGGACGATGCGAGGGCGCGCGCCGCCGTCGCGGATGCCGCCGCACACGGAGTCGAGGACGTCTGCGTGCGCAAGCCCGTTGATCGTGTTGCGGAGCTCCTTCCCGAAAGCCGGCCCGACCGCGACCACGATGTCGTCCGATCCGTTTTCTACACTGGCAACGTGCAGTTCTTCCAGGAACTCGTCCGCGCGTTCGCTCGCCTCCTCGAGCTCGCGCGGGTCGAGCTCGTGCGGAAGCGACTGCAGCAGCTGCCAGCGCCGCCCCTCGAGCCGGTAGCCCGTGCCGGGCCCGCGGTAGTCGTTCGGGTCGTTGACGGCCGACCGGACCGTCCAGTCCGGGCCGATGATCGCCGCCGTCTGCAGGTAGTCCGCGGAGACCCGTTGCCGCTGCATCCCGAGCACCGCCTCCGCGACGTCGGCGAACCCGGCCCGATCGAGCTCGCGCGCCACGTCGAGCCCGCCGATCCGCTCCGCGAGCACCCGGTCGCCGGCCACGACGTCGGCCGCCCGGTCGCGGTCCGGGACGTCGGAGCTGTCGTGGGCGAACGTCGCGGCCTCCACCTCGTGGTCGGTGATCGGCGGGAAGCCGAGGCCCGCGAAGACCGCCTGGACGGCCAGCGCAGCCTTCCGGCGGACGCGCAGCAGCTCGGCCTCCCCCACCGGCTCGATCCCGGCGTCGACCTGCCAGTCGCGCTGGACCGTCAGCCATTCGTCCAGGTCGTCGGCGTCGTAGTTGCCGCCGCCGAACATGTTGTCGTAGCGCGGCATCGCGGAGTACCCGGACGTCACGAAGTCGGTACCCGGCAGGAACTGCCCCATCAGCTTGGCCGTCTTGCGGATCTCCGAGTGCGACGCGATCGCGTCGTTGCCGGATGCCACCTCGAGGTCGAGCCACGCCGCGATCAGGTTCTCGGCGAGGATCTCGCGGACGCCGCCGGGAACGGACAGCGCGAGGGCGACGCACGAGATCGAGCCGTTCTGGACGCCCTGCGACCCCGCCGCCCGGATCGCGGCCAGGCACCGTGCCTCGAGGTAGAGCATCGACTTGCCCTCCGCCCGGCCCATCAGCGCCTCGGAGCCGCCGCCGGAGGTGAACCGGACCTTGACGCCGCGCGACGCGTACGCCGACGCCAGGAACGCCTTCGACCACGGGGTGTCGTCGCCTTCGACGAAGACGGACTCGGTCCCGTAGACCGACAACGTCTCCGCGTAGGTGACGAGGCCGAGGATCGCGAGCTGGAGGTTGCGCCGCTCCTCGACGGCGCACTGGGTCAGCACGCCGGGCCGGCCGGTCTGCGACCCGACGAGGATGGCGATGGCGTTCAGCGGCGCGTACCGCGAGACGCCGACGGTCGTCTCGATCTCCGCGAAGCCTCGAGCGGCAGCCTCGGCGGCGTCCGCGGCGAGCAGCGCCGGATTCTCCTTCAGGTTCGTCACGTGCGCCTGGTTCGCGGGGGCACGCCGCGCGCGCAGCTTCTTGAGCGCGAACATCATCTCGACCGGGTCGAGCGACGAGACCACGCGTGCGAGCCGCGCGGGCGTCAGGCCGCGAGCGAGCCGCACGGCTTCCTTGCGCGGCACGTCGACGTCGACGAGCGCGCGGGCGAGCTCCACGTCGCTCAGCGCCATCGCCTCCTCTGCGGCGTCGAGGTCGAGCCCGTGCGCGACGATGAACCGGTCGATCGCGTCGAACTCCTCGGCCGGCTTGCCGTCGAGCGCCACCACGCGACCGTCCTCGACCACGAGCCCCGGCTCGGGGTCGTTCGGGCCCTCCATCGCGACCAGGCCGAGCTCCGGAAGCGGCGAGATCAGCAGCTCCCTCCGCACCGGACGCCGCTCGCGCGAGAGGAAGCGCCTAGACCGTCGTCCGCTCACCGCTCGCCAGCAATCCGCGCGCAGCGTACGCCGCGCGCGCCTCCCGAACGAACGCGGCCGCGAGCGGGGCCGAGAGCTCCTCGAGCCGGTCCGCCCACTCGTCCAGCTCCCCTGCCGTCGATCGGTCCGGACGCAGGGCCGTGTAGATCTCGAGCAGGAGCTCGGCCGGCACCGAGGCCAGCTCGGCCGCCCGAGCGAGGTTCTCGGCAAGCCCGACTCGTCCTGCGGCGAGCGCGACCTCCGACTGCCTGCGCAGCGTCTCCGGCGTCGCCCGTACGTCGGACGGATCGAGCGTGCCCTCGCGAAGCGCTGCGAGTGTGATCCCGGCGAGGGGGAGCCCCGACGGCGTCGTCGCGAGCTCCGGGCGAACGGTTCCGATCGGATAGTCGGTCGCCGGGTCGAAGCCCACGTGGACAGCTTAGAGTGCAGCCGACGGGAATCCAGGAGGGAGGTAGGCGTTGAGAACGGCCATTTGCGGCCTGTTGCTGGCCGCCGGGGTCGCCGCCGCCGCGGCATCCGCTGCCGGCGGTCCGGGCGGGTACTACTACGCGAAGATCACCGGTGCGAAGCCGGCTGCGCTCAATGCGACATGGGCACTCGGGATCCGGAGTCCCGCCTTCGCGATCACCCGGAACAACACCGCGGTCGTCGCGGGCCGCGTCACGATCTCCGGCGGCAAGATCGCGTTCCGGGACCTCAAGGGTTCGCTCGCGTGCAAGGGTGCTCAGGCCGTCGGCACGTACGGCTGGAAGCTCGTCGGCAAGACGCTGAAGCTGACGCCCTACAACGATCCGTGCGTCGGTCGGAAGGCGATCCTCACGCACCCGTTCACGAAGATCGGGTAGCGCCCGCGTGCCGAACCGCTATGACCTGAGCGGTCGCGTGGCGCTCGTCACGGGCGGCGTCAGCGGGATCGGCTCGGCCGCCGCCGTTCGCCTCCGCGAGAGCGGCGCACGCGTGGCCGTCTTCGACGCGGACGCGCGGGCGGATGTCGTCGGCGACATCAGCCGCTCGGCGGATGTCGAGGCCGCTGTCGCGCGGGTGGAGCGTGAGGTCGGGCCGATCGACATCCTCGTCAACTCCGCCGGCATCCCTGGCGAGTCGCTGCACACGGTCGACGTACCGGACGAGGAGTGGGAGCGGGTGCTCGCCGTCAACGCGACCGGCAGCTTCTACGCCTGCCGGGCCGTCATCCCCGGCATGGTCGCCCGGAGCTACGGGCGCATCGTCCTCCTGTCGTCGATCGCGGGGAAGGAGGGGAATCCGATGGCCGCCGCCTACTCCGCGAGCAAGGCCGCGGTGATCGCGCTGACGAAGGCGATCGGAAAGGACCTCGCAGGCACCGGCGTCCTCGTGAACTGCATCGCGCCCGCGGTGATCGAGACGCCGATCCTGGACGGCCTGTCGGCGGAGCACATCGGATACATGGTCGAGCGCATCCCGCTCGGACGGATGGGCACCGCGGAGGAGGTCGCCGCACTCATCTGCTGGCTCGCGAGCGAGGACTGCTCGTTCTCCACCGGTGCGACCTATGACATTTCCGGGGGGCGTGCGGTCTATTGAGGCTCGTCCGCTTCCACGGGCCGGACGGAATCGGTACGGCGGCCGTCGAGAACCTGCCGGTTGCGCCCCTCGATCCCGAGACGCTCGAGCTGCCCGCACCGTACGAGCTGCTCGCCCCGGTCGAGGCCCCTGAGGTGTGGGGCGCGGGCGTCACCTACGAGCGCAGCCGCGATGCCCGCATTGCGGAGAGCACGGTCAAGGACGTGTACAGCCTCGTCTACGACGCTGAGCGGCCGGAGCTCTTCCTCAAGGACGCAGCTTGCCGGCGCACGGTCGGGCCCGGCGCGCCCATCGGCGTTCGAGGCGACTCCGCGTGGACGGTTCCCGAGCCGGAGATCGCGCTCGTGCTCGGCGAGCACGGGGCGCTCGTCGGTCTGACGATCGGCAACGACGTCTCCTCGCGCGACATCGAGGGCGCGAACCCGCTCTACCTGCCGCAGGCGAAGATCTACGCCGGGGCCTGCGCCCTCGGCCCCGCGGTCCTCGTCCCGGACGACTGGGCGGCGCCGTTCACGATCCAGCTGCGGATCACGGACTCCGCCGGCGCCGAGCTCTTCTCGGGCGAGACCTCGACCGAGCGGATGCGGCGATCGTTCCAGGAGCTCGCCGCCTGGCTCGTGCGCGACAACCCCGTCCCGTCCGGCAGCGTCCTTCTGACCGGCACCGGTCTCGTGCCCCCCGACGACTTCACGCTCCGGCCGGGTCAGGTGGTGGAGATCCGCGTTCCGGGTATCGGCACGCTACGCAATCCCGTCGTCCTCGCGGGCGACCTCGTTCCAGGCTGACGATCGAACCAGAGGGAGGCTGACCATGTCCGATGTCCTCGTGGCCCCGACGCGGCCGGAGTTCGCCAACTTCATCGGCGGCGAGTGGCAGGCAACCGCCTCCGGCCGGACGTACGAGAAGCGCAACCCGGCGAGACCCTCCGAGCTCGTCGGCGAGTTTCCGGCATCCGGAGCAGCCGAGGTGGAGGCCGCGGTCCGCGCCGCGGCGGCGGCGTTCCCGGAGTGGAGCCGCCGGCCCGCGGCCCAGCGAGCCGCCGTGCTGATGGCCGCCGCGTCGGCGATCGAGGCACGCGCCGAACAGATCGCGCAGGACATGACGCTCGAGATGGGGAAGCCGCTGCGCGAGGCGCGGATGGAAGCGGGTCGCGCGGCGCAGATCTTCCGCTTCTTCGCGAGCGAGGCGTGGCGGCCCAAGGGCGAGCTGTACGAGCAGAGCGCGAACGGCGGCGCGCTCTACACGATCCGCCGGCCGCTTGGAGTCGTCGGGCTAATCACGCCGTGGAACTTTCCGGCGGCGATTCCGGCCTGGAAGTCCGCTCCGGCGCTCATCTACGGAAACACCGTGGTGATGAAGGTGGCGCAGGACGCGCCGCTCACGGGTCTTCACCTGGCCGCGTGCCTCGAGGAGGGCGGGATCCCGTCCGGCGTCTTCAACCTGGTCGTCGGCCGGGGCTCCGAGGTCGGGACGCCCCTCGTCGAGCATCCGGACGTGCGGGCGATCTCCTTCACCGGGTCGGTCCCCGTCGGCGAGGCTGTCCGCGCCGAGGCCGCGGCGGCCGGCAAGCGCGTCCAGCTCGAGCTCGGCGGCCACAACCCACTGATCGTGCTCGCCGACGCGGACCTCGATCGCGCAGTCGAGGCCGCCTATGCCGGCGCCTTCTGGTCCGCGGGCCAGAAGTGCACGGCGACACGGCGAATCTACGTCCAGCAGTCCGTGTACGAGGACTTCAGGCGACGGCTCCTTGCCCGGATCGACCGCGGCGTCGTCGGCGACCCGACCGATCCTCGGACCGAGGTCGGGCCGATCGTGAACGAGAAACAGCTGCAGGAGGTGCTCGCCGGAATCGACCGTGGCCGCGGCGACGGCGGCACCGTGCTCGCCGGCGGCGAGCGGGCCGACGACGAGGCGTATCTTGTCGCGCCGACGCTGTTCGAGGGCATCCCCGACGAGGGCTTCCTCTCGTGCGAGGAGGTCTTCGGCCCCGTGGCGTCGCTCTATCCGTTCACCGATCTGGACGAGGCGATCCGGCGCGCCAACGCGGTCCGGTTCGGCCTCTCCGCCTCGATCTTCACGACCGACCTCGCCGCCGTCCGCAGGTTCGTGCAGGAGCTCGAGGCGGGTCTCCTGCACGTCAACCAGCAGACCGCCGGCGCCGACGTGCACGTCCCGTTCGGGGGAATCAAGAGCTCCGGCTACGGCCCGCACGAGCAGGGTCGCGCAGCAATGGACTTCTACACGGAGGTCGTGACCGTCTACGAGGACGTCTGAGCGGCCACGACACCGACAGACCCCAGGCTGTGGAGAGCCCGCCGCTGAATCGGCACGAACTTGGCACAGTCCTGCGCGCCTTCGGCGGGTATCGTCGCTGCCGAGGGCAGGCGGGCTTCTTCCCCCACCCTAGGGTGGGGGGTGTGCTGGCGGCCGCGGCCGCCGGAAACCCCCGCGCGTGAGCGAGCGGTTTCTCGTCACCGGCGCCCTCGGGTGCATCGGCGCCTGGGTCTGCCGGCTGCTCGTCGAGGAGGGCGTGCCCGTCTCGGCGTACGACCTCGGGGACGATCGCAGGCGGCTCCGTCTGATCATGGACGACGGGCAGCTCGAGCGGATCGACTTCGTTCGCGGCGACATCACCGACTACGACGCGCTCGCGAACACGCTCGCCGAGCGCGCGATCACGCACATCATCCACCTCGCGGCGCTCCAGGTGCCGTTCGTCAGGAGCGACCCCGTCGCTGGCGCGCGCGTCAACGTCAGCGGCACCGTGAACATCCTCGAGGCCGCGCACCAGCGCCAGCTCGGTTCGACGATCGCCTACGCGAGCTCCGCCGCCGTCTACGACGCGACCGGCGCGATCGACCCGGCGACGCTCTACGGCGTCTTCAAGCTCGCGAACGAGGGGGCCGCCCGGGTGTACGCCGCGGAGTCCGGTGTCGCGAGCGTCGGACTCCGGCCGTTCACGGTTTACGGCCCCGGCCGCGACCAGGGCATCACCTCCGGCCCGACCGCCGCCATGCTCGCGGCCGCCCGCGGCGAGCCGTACCGCATCTCATTCGGCGGTCGCACGCAGTTCCACTACGCGCCGGACGTCGCCCGCGCCTTCATCCACGCCGCCCGCTCCGCCTCGACCGGGGCCGCGGTCTACAACCTCGGAGGCGCGGCTCGACCGCTGCAGGAGCTCGTCGACGCGATCCGCGACGTCGCGCCCGGCGCCGCCGTCGACGTCGACGAGTCGACCCGCCTGCCGTTCCCGGACGAGCTGCCGCCGCCCTGGTACGAGCTGCGGCTGACCCCGCTCGAGCAGGGCGTCCGGGAGACGATCGAACTGTTCCGCGCAGCCCTCGCCGCGGAATCCCGATCCGTGGATCCGTAGAAGCCCGAACGCCGTCTGTGGGGTGCCGCTGACGAGCCGAGCAGCCCTTCTTCCTATGTTCTTCGTGAAAACGAATGACGCGAAGAGGAGGAGTCATGGCGTACGTCCCAGCATCCCGTCCACTACCGGCAGCCGGCCACGCACCCGCGGAAGAACGCGACTCCGCCGTCGTGCCGAAGCTCGTCGCGCTGTTCCTCGGGATCGCGGTCGGCGTCCTGATTCCGGTGATGATCTGGCTCGCAGCCTCCGCGCAGAGCGCGAGCAGCGACGCGAAGGCCGCGAAGGCAGCCGCCGCGAGCGCCGCTGCGGCGCCGGCGATGGCGATGCCGGGAACGGCCAAGCCGGCGACCCTCGCCGGCGGCGCGACCGCGACTCCGAGCTTCGCCGGGGTCGCGCCCGCGAACGCCGACGCTCTCGCCGCCGCGCACCGCGCCGTCCCCGCCGCGCTGCCGCGGCTCCAGCCCGGCCCCGTCGCGCGGGTCAGCCTCTCGATCAACCACCGCACGATCTCGATCGCGCCCGGCATCAGGTACGACGCCTGGACGTTCGGGGACTCGGCGCCCGGCCCCGTGATCCACGTCCGGCAGGGTCAGACCGTGAAGGTGACCCTGACGAACGACGCTCCGATGCCGCACTCCGTCGACTTCCACGCCGCCCGGATCGCGCCGAACCTCGCGTTCATGGACGTCGACCCCGGCAAGTCGTTCACCTTCAGCTTCAAGGCGAACGACGCCGGCGTGTTCATGTACCACTGCGGGACGAAGCCGGTCCTCGCGCACATCGCGAACGGCATGTACGGCGCGATCGTCGTCGAGCCGAGGGCCGGCGTCCTCCCCCACGCCGACCGCCAGTACGTCCTCGTCTCGAGCGAGTGGTACCTGAACGGCCCCGGCGACAGGCAGCCGGCCCAGCTCGACATAGTGAAGGCCGACCAGATGACGCCCGACTGGGTGACCTGGAACGGCTACGCCGGCCAGTACGTCAAGCACCCTCTGACCGCGATGCCTGGCGACACCGTCCGCTTCTGGGTCGTCGCGGCCGGCCCGAGCCTCGACACCGACTTCCACGTGGTCGGCACGCTGCTCAACCGCGCCTGGGTGAACCAGGACATGACGCAGTCCCAGCGGAACGTCCAGACCGCGCTCGTCCCCGCCGGCGGTGGTGGCGTCTTCGACGTGAGGATCACGAAGCCCGGCCTCTACCCCTTCGTCTCGCACTCGTTCGCGAGCGTGAACATGGGCCAGGTCGGCCTGCTGAAGGTCGGCGACGTCCAGGGCACGATGAGCCACTGAACGGACCCGAAACGAGCGGCACCCGGAGCCGCGGGAGACCGCGGCTCCCCGTATATGGTTGCCCTCCAGCCACCGCGACAGAGGGGAGAGCACATGGCACAGATCCGCGGCTGCGACCTCGTCGTCGAGTACCTGATCAAGGAGAAGGTGCCGTACCTGTTCGGCTACGCCGGGCACGGCGCCGTCGGACTGCTCGACGGCGTCTACAACCGCCAGGACGAGCTGAAGATCGTCTTCCCGCGCATCGAGTCGGCCGCCGGGTACATGGCCGACGCGTACTTCCGCGCCTCCGGCAAGGTCATCCCGGTCTACACGTCGACCGGGCCGGGCCCGATGCTGCTGACGGTCGCGATGGGCAACGCGTTCTACGACTCCTCGGCGTTCATCGCGATCACCGGCCAGGTGGCGACGAACCAGTACGACTCGGGTGCGCTCCAGGAGGAGTACCGCCACTACCAGGCCGACTTCCCGAGCATGGCCAAGGTCATCACGAAGCGCTCGTTCCAGGCGCACAGCGTCGAGGACTTCGGGAAGTTCCTGCCGAAAGCGTTCAAGCTCGCCCGCACCGGCCGCCCCGGACCGGTTCACATCGACGTGCCGTACGACCTCTGGATCCGGTCGGCCGACGTCGAGGTGCCGGAGCCCGAGGAGCGCTCGGACAGCCTGAACTGGCGCACGCCCGGCTCGCCCGAGGCCGTCGCGAAGGCGCTCGAGCTGCTGAAGAAGGCGCGGCGGCCGCTGATCCTCGCCGGGGGCGGCGTGATCCTCTCCGACGCGTCGTCGGAGCTCGCCGCGTTCGCCGAGCACGTCAACGTCCCCGTCTACACGACGTTCATGGGCAAGGGCGCGATCTCGTACCGCCATCCGCTCTCGCTCGGGATCGCCGGCTGCTGGGGCGAGTACCCCGCGACCGAGGCCGCCCGCAACGCCGACGTCATCCTCGCGCTCGGCTGCCGCTTCTCCGACATCCACTGCTCCTCGTGGGTGCCCGGCTACACGTACAACATCCCGCCGACGAAGCTGATCCACGTCGACCTCGACCCGCAGGAGATCGGCCGCAACTACCCGACGGAGCTCGGGATCGTCGGCGACGCGCGCGAGGTGCTGCGCCAGCTCTCCGAGCTCGCCCAGCGCGAGCCGAAGCGCGAGCGCTCGCCGTGGCACGACCAGGTCGAGGACTGGAAGGCCGAGTGGGCGAACTTCATCGAGCCGGAGAAGGCCTCCGACGCGATGCCGATCGACCCGCGGCGGCTGATCGGCGAGCTGCGCCGCGCGGCGTCCGAGGACACGCTGATGATCACCGACACGGGCAACCACCAGACGTGGGTCGAGCAGTACTGGGACGTCTACGAGCCGCGGTCGGTCTTCACGCCGGGCGGCTTCGCCGGGATGGGCTTCGGCACGTGCGGCGTCCTCGGCGTGAAGCTCGCGCGGCCCGACCGGCCGGCGATCTGCGTCACGAGCGACGGCAGCTTCATGATGTTCCCCGGCGCCGTCGCGACCGCCGTCGAGCACGACATCCCCGTCGTCTGGGTGATCCTCAACAACTACACGATCGGCGTCATCCGCGACCTGCAGCGGTTCTACATGGACAACCGCGAGATCGGAACGAGCTTCGTCAAGCACTCGACCGGCGAGCTCTGGAACCCGGACTTCGCGGCGATGGCCCAGGCGATGGGCGCCGGGGCGATCTCCGTCGACCAGCCCGGCGACCTCGCGGACGCGTTCGCCACGGCGCTCTCTGCCGGCCGGCCGTACGTCGTCGACGTGAAGGTGAACCGCGATACGGCCGTGCCGCTGATCGGGACCTGGCAGTTCCCGCCGATCGTGCAGGCCGAGCCGACCTTCGGCAAGCGGTTCGTCCAGCCGGTCGGGTAGGGGCGGCCATCCGCTTCTTCCCGTTCGCGGCAATCGTCGAGCAGGAGCGCCTCAAGCGGGCGCTCCTGCTCAACGCCGTCAATCCGGCCGTCGGCGGCGTCCTCGTGAAGGGGCCGAGCGGGACCGGCAAGTCGACCGCCGTCCGCGGGCTCGCGGAGCTCCTGCCGGAGATCGACGTCGTCGCCGACTGCGCGTTCTCGTGCTCGCCGCACGACCCGTGCGACGCGTGCCGCGAGCGCGCCGAGCTCCCGGTCGCGCGGCGCCGGCGGCGGATCGTCGACCTGCCGCTGAACGCGACCGAGGACCGCGTCGCCGGGTCGGTCGACGTCGCACGCGCACTCACGGAAGGCGTGCGCGCCCTCGAGCCCGGCCTGCTCGCGGAGGCGAACCGCGGGATCCTCTACGTCGACGAGATCAACCTCCTCGACGACCACCTGACGGACATCCTCCTCGACGCCGCCGCGCTGGGCGTCAACCTCGTCGAGCGCGAGGGCGTCTCGGTGGCGCACCCCGCGCGCTTCCTCCTCGTCGGGACGATGAACGAGGACGAGGGCGAGCTGCGGCCGCAGATCGCCGACCGGATCGGCCTCCAGGTCGAGGTCGACGCCGTCTTCGACCCGGAGGCGCGGGCGGAGATCATGCGCCGGCGGGAGGCGTTCACCGCGGACCCTGCCGGCGTCGCCGCGGAATACGCCGGCGCCCAGGGCGACCTGGCGGCGGCCGTCGAGCGTGCCGTCGAGCTGCTGCCGTCGGTGCGCCTGCCGGGGCCGCTCTACGCCGCGGTCGCGCACGTCGTCGTCTCCGCGGGCGTCGCGAGCCACCGCGCCGACGTCACGATCGTCGAGGCCGCGAAGGCGCAGGCGGCGCTCGACGGGCGCGTCGAGGTCGAGCAGGACGACGTGCTCGCCGCGGCTGCGCTCGCGCTCGGGCACCGGCTCGCGGCGGATCCCTTCGCACCGCCGCCCGAGGTCGACGAGAAGGTGCTGCGCCGGCTGCTCGAGGACGCGCTCGACGCGGAGGTGAGCCCCGCAAAAAAAGCCGCGGGCTGATCGTCGAGCTCCCGCCGGATGCCGCCGGGGAGCCGGCGATCGCGGCGCTCGAGGTCGACGCGGCGCGCGTGTTCGGCAGGCCGGCGCCGGGCGACCGGGTCGAGCGCGTCCGGCTCGGCCGGCGCTCTCGCTCGCTCGTCGGCGTCCGGAAGGGGAAGCACGACCGGCACCGGCTCGCCCGGCGCGGCGACCGCGATCTCGCGGTCGACGCGACGCTGCGGGCGGCGGCCGTCCGGACGGGACAGCTGCCGCTGCGGGTGGACAGGGTCGACCTCCGCCGCCGCGTCCGCGAGCACCGCTCGCCCTACGCCGTCTGCTTCGTCGTCGACAACAGCTGGTCGATCCACGCCGAGCGGATGGTCGAGAAGGTCAAGGGCATCGTCTTCCGGCTACTCGAGGACGCAACCGGGCGCGGCGACCGGGTCGCGCTCGTCGCGTTCCGCGGCGGGCTGCCGGAGGCGACCGTCGCGCTGCCGCTGACGTCGAGCCGAGCGCTCGCGCACCGGCGGCTCCGCGCGATCCCGCTGGCGGGTCAGACCCCGCTCGCGGACGCGCTCCGGCGGGCGCGCGTGTTGCTGCGGCAGGAGCTGTCGAAGCACCCGAACGCCGTCCCGCTCGTCGTCGCCGTCACGGACGGGCTGCCGACGGTGCCGCTGCGCCGTGGCGGCGACGCCGTCTCCGACGCGCTCGCGGAGGCGCGGGCGCTCCGCCGCGCGCACGTCGTCTGCGTCGTCGCGGACACGGGCGGCAGGGGCGAGGCGCGGGCGCTCGCGGCCGCCGCCGGCGGCGTCTGCGTGCCGGTCGAGGAGCTCGCGCCGGCGGCGCTCCTCGAGACGCTGGAGCTGCTGGGCTCGACGGTCAGCCCGGGGCGAGCGGGATCCCGGGCGCCTCGCTGACGTCGTCCTCGACCGCGCGGTAGCTCGCGACCCTGTGAGGCCGGCGGCTTCGGCACAGAGACGCCGCCGCGGTGGAGCCGCTTTCCGGGCGGGCTGCAAGCGCTCTGGAGCTCGTGGGGGAGCGCGTGCGCTCCCCCACGAGCGGCTCTAACAGGTGAAGCCGTTCCAGACGACCGAGTAGTCGGCCGTCTTCGCGCCCTTGCCGAACGAGCCGGTGAGGTGCGAGCTCGTGTCGATCGTGTTGGCGATGTCGCCCTCGTAGTTCGTGATCACGTGGCCGCCGGTCTTCTGGCCCGTGGCTGGATCCTGCTGCGCGAGGTCGGCGAAGCCGCGCACCTTGAGCTCGAAGGTGCTCAGGTTGAGCGCGCCGGCGAGCGTCGTCTTCCCGGACGCGACCGTCTTGTTGCTGGCGTCCTTCAGAACCTGCGAGCCGGTCCCGACGACTGCGCCCGTGCTGAAGTTGACGGTGACGCTCGCGGTCGCGATCAGCGTGAGCCCGTTGAACTGCGGGTTGCCGCTCGTGATCGTCCCCTTGAACTGATTGCCCTCGGTGACGTAGCTGCCGTCCGGACCGGTGCAGCCGACAATCGTGAACTTCCCGGCGACCGGCGCGAGGTCGAACGTCCCCGACGCCGCCGCGACGCTCGGCGCGCCGCTCGTCGCGATCGCGATCCCGGCTCCGATCCCGCCGAACGCGCCGAGCGCGAGCGCGGCGACTCCGAGCTTCTTCATCGTCCTCTCCCCTCTCCCCCCGAACGGTCGGTGGTCGTACCAAACCAGATGGGCGGCGCCCGTTCAACACCGGCGCGCTATCGTCGCAGCCCGTGGCGGCTGACGAGCTTCGGCTGCGGCGGATCGAGTGGGCGGCGTCGACGCTCACGCAGGGCGAGGTGCTCGACGGCTTCGCCGCCCACTGCGACGAACTCGACGACATCGACGTCCTCGAGCGGTCGGCCTGGCGGCTCGTGCTCTCGTGGCGCGGCCGCGAGCGGAGCGCCGTCGAGCTCGCCGAACGGCTTCCGGAGGACGGCGACGCGACCCTCGTCCTGACCGGCCTCGACGGCGGGCTCGTCGCCCGCTTCCTCGACGACGCCGACCTGCGTGCCCGCGTCGCCGTCTACGACCTGGCGCGGCTCGAGAAGGTCAACGCCGTCCGCTCGAGCGCCTTCGTCCACTTCGAGTGGTTCCTGCGCGACGAGTACGGCGTCAAGGTGCTCCCGGCCGACGCCTTCACGCAGGGCCTCGTCGCACGCGGGATCATCTCCCTCGGCATGGGTTGACCGGCGCCCGATTCCGTGCTTGAGTCCGGCGGCCTGTTCAATCGAATCGGGAGGTCAATTGAGCACGAATCGGCCACTTGGACAGCCACGCGGCGTCGGCAAGGTCATCCTCTTGACGATCGTCACCCTCGGGATCTACGGCCTCGTCTGGGAGTACAAGTGCTACGAGGAGCTGAAGCGCTACCGGGGCCAGGGGGTCAGCGGGATCGTCGGCGTCCTGCTCGCGTTCGTCGTCGTCACGACGTTCCTGCTGCCCGCCTACGTCGGTCGCATGTACAAGGAGGACGGCCAGAACCCGCCCGTCACGGGCTGGAGCGGCTTCTGGAACCTCGTCCCCTACGTCGGCCTGTTCATCTGGCAGGCGAAGATCCAGGGCGCGCTGAACAACTTCTGGGAGGGCAAGCAGCGCACCGCCGCCGCGCCGTCGGCCTCCGCTCCGCAGCCCGCCTGAAAGTCTCCCTCGCGCGGCGCCGGTCGGTCACGCCGCCGGCGCCGCCCGCTCGCCCGTCACACCGCCCGAGAGCCGCTCGTGCGACATCGCGGCGCAGCCCGCGAGCAGTCCCGCCGCGGCGGCGACGAGCAGCCACAGCGCGCCGGTGAACGAACCCGTCGCGTCGCGGACGACGCCGAGCAGGAACGGCGAGACGCTCGAGACGGAGTAGCCGACGCCGAGCATCATCCCCGCGATCGCGCCGACCTCGGCCGGGCGGCGGGCGATGTCGAGCGGGAGCGTCATGATCAGCGGGAAGAGCGCACCGAGCGGCAGCCCCACCGCGACCGCCAGGAACCAGCCGGCGCCGGGGAAGAGCACCATTCCGGCGAGCGCCAGGAGCAGCTGCGACGCGCCGGCGAGCAGGTAGAGGCGGCGCGACCCGTGCCGGTCGGAGAGCCAGGGCACGGCGAGCGACGAGACGAGCTGCGTCGTGTTGACGACCGCGAGCAGCGCCGCCGCCCTGCCCTCGCTCCAGCCGTGCTCCTGGAACGCGTCCGGGAGCCACGAGTTGACGCCGTAGTAGATCGTGCTCATCAGGAAGAAGATCCCGACGAGCCGCCATGCGAGCGGGCTGCGCCACGGCAGGCGCGGCGGCCGCGCCGGGACGCGCCGGTGGGGCGCCTCGCGCGACGTCGCGACCAGCCAGAGCAGCGGCAAGACGGCGGCAAAGGCCGAGAACACGAAGAGGGCCCCGCGCCAGCCCCAGGTCGCGGTCGCGAGCGGCACCCCGATCGCCGACGACGCCGCCGCGCCGCAGTTGATCCCCGTCGCGTAGATCCCGGTCGCGAAGGCCGGCCGGTGCGGAAAGCGCTCCTTCACCGCGACGGGCATCAGCGCGCCCGCGAGCCCCATGCCGATCCCGACGGGCAGCGTCAGCAGGATGACGAGCGCGACGCCCGGCACGAAGGCACGGGCGATGCCCGCGGCGCCGATGAGGGCGACCGACCCGGCGATTGCGGCGCGGGAGCCGATCCGGGCGGAGAGGAACGGCGCCGGCGGCGCGAAGAGGCCCATGCAAAGGACGGGGATCGTGCCCAGCAGCCCGGCGAGCGCGTGCGAGACGCCGAGGTCGGACTGGATCCGCGGCAGGAGCGGCCCGACGCCGACGAGCTGCGGCCGCAGCGAGAGGGCCGCGAGGAACAGCCCGGCGAGGAGTGCCGCCCGCGGTGCCTTCACCCGACCCCTGGCGGTACGTGCACCCGCGCGATCGTACTAGGGGCCTGTCCGGAAAGGGGACGCGATGGATGCCGTCAGGCGGTCCCGATCTCCTTTCCGGACAGGCCCCTGGGGGCCCGATCCACCCGGCGCCAACGGCGGTTCCGGCAGCGCCGGCGCCGGGCGGCCGATCCGGACTAGAGTCGGCGATCCGCTCGAACGCGCTCTACTACGGATTCTTCGCCGCGCTCGCGGCGCTGCTCCTCGCGGCCGCCGACACGCTGCTCGGGAGCGGGGACGTCGCGGCGATCGTCCGGCTCGTCGACGGCGCGGCGCTGCTCGCGGCCGGCGCGGCGCTCGTGCTCGAGCGCGGGCGAGGCTGGCGCCGCCTGCTCGCCGAGCGGCTGGCCCGCGCAGCCGGCCGCGGCCGCCTCGTCGGCGCCGCGTTGCGGCCGGCCCTGTTCGTCCTCGGCCTCGTCTTCGCGGCGGCCGGAATCCTCGAGCTTGCGCGCGGCGCCGACGATCTCCTCTGACCGGCGGCCTGCCGCTATGCCGCCGGGCGGCACCAGGACGACGTGCACCTCGCCCGGCCCGTGGACGCCGATCGCGAGCTTCTGCTCGATGTCGGCGCTCCGGCTCGGCCCCGTCACGATCGCGAGCGCGCTCGGCAGCTGCGCGCCGACGGCGGCGAAGAGCTCGGCGAGGCCCGGGAGGATACGGTCCTCCGCGAGCAGCGAGACGTGCACCTCGGGCAGCAGCGATCGCGCCCGCGGCTCCTCCGCCGACGCGGCGAGGACGACGCTCCCGGTGTCTGCCAGCCCGTAGACCGCACGCGAGACACCCGCGCCGGGCAGCTCCGGCGCCGCGCCGCGGTGCACGCGGAAACCGGCCGCCTCGGCGTTGCGGGCGAACTCCTCCACGATCGCCGCGTCCACGGCCGCGACCCTACCGCTCGACGCACCGGCCGGGCCCGCACGTCCGCCGCGGACATGTCCGGTGCCGGGCACCACCCTCCTTCGGGACCGTCCGCGCCGGCCGGGAGAGACCTCAGCGTCGGTCGCGGAAGCGCCGCCCCAGGCGGGGGAGCGCGCGGCCGGACGCCCACACGCGGCCCGGGCCGAAGGCACCTGCAAGCGGCTGGCCCAGCCGCGCGAACGCGGTCGACAGCCGGTAGCCCGCGGGCGTCGACCAGGCCAGCGACCAGAGCGTGAACGCCACGCGCTCCGCCCACGGGGCGACCCGCTGCTCCACGAGATCCCGGCGCAGCTCCAGCAGGAGCTCGTGGAGCGGGATCTTCACCGGACACGCCTCCGTGCACGCGCCGCACAGCGAGGAGGCGTGCGGCAGCGACTCGGCCCGTTCGAGGCCGACGAGCAGCGGTAGGAGCACGGCTCCCATCGGGCCCGAATAGACGGGGCCGTAGGCGCCGCCGCCCGCCTTCCGGTACACGGGGCAGACGTTGAGGCACGCGCCGCAGCGGATGCACGCGAGCATCTCGCGGTACTTCGTGCCGAGCAGGTTCGAGCGGCCGTTGTCGACGATCACGACGTGCAGCTCCTCGGGCCCGTCCTGCTCGCCGTCGCGGCGCGGGCCGGTGATCAGCGTCGTGTACGACGACAACTTCTGACCGGTGCCGCTGCGCGCGAGCAGCCGCAGCATCACGGCGAGATCGTCGAGCGACGCGACGAGCCGCTCCATCCCGAGCAACGCCACGTGCACGCGTGGCAGCGAGGACACGAGCCGGCCGTTGCCCTCGTTCGTGACGAGGCAGATCGAGCCGGTCTCGGCCACGGCGAAGTTGGCCCCGGTGATCCCGACGTCGGCGTTCAGGAACGTCTCCCGGAGCTGCCGGCGCGCCGCCGCCGTCAGTGCGCCGAGCTCCGCCGGGATCGGCCCGCCCTCCTCCCGCGAGAGCAGGTCGGCGACCTCCTCGATCGTCTTCTCGATCGCCGGCGCGAGGATGTGCACCGGGTGCTCGCCGGCGAGCTGGACGATGTACTCGCCGAGGTCCGTCTCGACCGGCCGCACGCCGGCCGCCTCGAGCGCGTCGTTGAGGCGGATCTCCTCGGAGACCATCGACTTCGCCTTCGCCGCGAGCTTCGCTCCCGTTCGACGGCAGACGTCGGTGACGTAGCGGCTCGCGTCTTCGGCCGTCCGGGCGAAGTGGACGCGGCCGCCGCGCGCCTCGACCGCCGCCGTGAACTGCGCCACGTACCGGTCGAGGTCGTCGATGACGCGCATGCGCACGTCGTGCGCGCGGGCGCGGAGCTCCTCCACCTCCGGGAGCGCCTCCCAGGCCGCGAGCCGGTTGTCGCGCAGCCGGTCGGTCGCGATGTCGAGCGCGGCCAGGGTGTAGTCGTTGCGCAGCGAGCCGCGCGCGATCTCGCGGAAGCGCCCGCGCGGCTGCGCGAGCTGCGCTGCCTCCTCCCGCCGGGGGAACCTTCCGGTTCCCCCCAGACCTCCTCCACTGGTCCGCTGCGCGGACAGGTCGCTCACGCGACCCCTCGCGCCAGCGCGGTCGCGAGGTGCACGACGCGCGTCGGCGCCCCCGCGCGCGAAGCCCGCCCGCGCAGGTGCATCAGGCAGCCGGGATCCGCGGTGACGAGGGCATCCGCCCCGCCGGCGCCTGCGAGCTTCTCGTCGGCCATGGCGAGCGACACCTCGGGCTGGCGGACCGAGAACGTCCCGCCGAAGCCGCAGCAGAGGTCGGCCCGCGGCAGCGCGACGACCTCGGCGCCCGAGCGCTCGAGCAGCCGGCGCGGCGGCGCCGACACGCCGAGCTCGCGGAGCATGTGGCACGAGTCGTGATAGGCGAGGCGCCGGCCCTCGTTCGTCCGCGGCACCTCGGCGCCGCAGGCGTCGAGGAACGACGACAGCTCCCACACGTCGAACGGCTCGCAGCCGACGAGCTCCGGCAGGTAGTGGGCGACCATCGTCACGCACGAGCCCGACGCCGCGACGATCGGCAGGTCGTGCGAGAACGCGCGGACGAACGTGCGCGCCACCCGCCGCGCCGCGGCGCGGTGGCCGGAGTTGAAGGCCGGCTGGCCGCAGCAGACCTGCCCGCCGGGGAAGGCGACGTCGAAGCCCGCGCGGCGCAGCAACGCCTCCGCGTCGGCGACCGCGTCGGGGAAGAGCAGGTCGCCGAGACACGTCGCGAACAGCTGCACCTGCGGCACCGCCGGAGGCTATCGCGCACCCGCGACGAACGTGGCGAGCACTAAGGTTCGGGCGATGCAGTTGCCGACGCCGCTCGAGCCCGCGCCGTTCGCCGGGCCCGACGTCTGGCTGAAGCGGGAGGACGTCCACGAGCTCGGCGCCTTCAAGTGGCGCGGCGCGCTACCCGTGGTCGAGGAGTACCGGCGCCGCGGCGCGGACACGGTCGTCACGGCGTCGACCGGCAACCACGGCGCCGCGACCGCTTGGGCGGCGCGGCGGCTCGGCCTCGCCGCAATCGTCTACGCCCCCGTGACCGCCAGCCGAACGAAGCTCGAGCTCCTCGCGCGGCAGGGCGCGGACGTGCGGCTCGTCGGTCAGGACGTCGACGAGGCGAAGGACGAAGCGCGCGCGTTCGCCGCCGAGCGGGGCGCACCGCTCTTCGAGGACGGCGCCGAACCGGCCCAGCACGGCGGCTACGCGGAGATCGCACGGGAGCTCCTCGAGCAGCTCGGAAGGCCGCCGGCGGCCGTCGTCGTGCCGGTCGGGAACGGCGCGCTGCTCGCCGGGATCGGGCTCCATCTCGGCCGTCACTCGTCCGCGACCGTGCGGATCGGCGTCGCCGCGAGGGAGGCGCCCGTGATGGCGCTCTCGTTCGCGGCGCGCGCACCGGTCGGGAGCGACCGGTGCGCGACGATCGCCGACGGCCTCGCCGTGCGGGTCGCGATCCCGCTGGCGGTCGACGCCCTGAACGAGGCCGCCGACCGGATGCTCGAGGTGTCGGAGCGCGAGCTGGCGCGCGGCGTCGCCGCCTTCGACCGGGCCGGGATCCGGGTCGAGCCCTCCGCCGCGGCCGCGCTCGCCGCGCTCCCGCAGCTCGACGGCCTCGCGGGGCCGGTCGTGCTCGTCGTCACCGGCCGGAACATCGACGACGAGCTGCTCGCGCGCTGTCGCGAGGCGCCCGACTCCTTCCCGGCGTAGCGCGAGGGTCCCCCGACCGGACGAATCGTCCGGTCTGCGCGCGGCTGGCGAGCGGCTATGGCGTGCCGAGCGGGTGCGCGACGAGGAAGAAGACGTACGTGCTCCGGCTCGGGCTCGCGCCGCCCGTCCCGAGGAACGACGCGCGGGCGCGCCAACGACCGAGCGTCGGCGGCCGGAAGGTCTGCTCCGCCGCGCCGTCGACGACGGGCACCTCGAACAGGCGGTAGAAGACCCAGCCCGCGAGCGGGTCGAAGCGATCCACCTGGATCTCGACCCGGCCGCCGGTGAGCCCGGTCGAGACGTGCGCCGCGAGGCTCACCGTCTCGCCGGGCCGGAGCTCCGACGCCGACTCCTCGAACGACGTCGTCGTGATCTGCCTGACGAGCAGGGAGAGCCGGTAGGGCCCGCCGGCGTGCGTCCTCGCCTCGACGACGGCGTAGTAGCGACCGGGGTCGAGACGCTCGCGGAACCTCACGGTGCCGGTCTCGTCGCAGACGCAATCCACCCGCCGGCCGTCGTCGTGCAGCACCTCCAGGTCGAAGCGTGCGGCGGCCTTCGCGTGCAGCGTCAGCGCGACGTCGCTGCGCGTCGTCACGTCGAAGCGGTACATGTCCACGACGTCGAGGCCGAGGCCCGCGAGATGACCGCGGACGGTCCGCGCGTTCGGCAGCGCGAGCCCCGGCGCCGTGTCGTCCGGGCCGGCGGGCGCGACCTGGAGCCGGTACGGCTGGCGGTTCGGGCTGGACTCCTCGTCGCTCGCCGTGACCAGGAGGCTGTAGAGGCCGCCGCCGTCCGGGCCCGGCGTGAACGTCGTGTAGCCCTCGCAGTCGAGCGACCCGATGTCCTCGTCGTTCTCGAACGAGCGCGTCCCCGGCGCGAACAGCTCGAGGCCCAGGCAGGCACCGCTGTACGAGACGAGGTTCAGCCGGTAGGTGCGCCCGGCCGCCATCCGCACGGCCCAGGCGTCGGCCGTGTCGCCGAGCGCGTTGACGGAGTCGCGCACCCCGCGCCGGGGCAGGCGCGCGCCCGGCGGCGCCGGCGGCGGCTCGCCCGCGGTCGCCGTCAGCCGGAAGCTCGCCGAGGACGAGTTCTGCCGCTCTCCGACGAGGATCAGGTAGCGCGAGTTCCTCGACGCGTCGAACGCCAGGGCGGCGACACCGCTGTCGTTCGTCCGGCGGCAGCCCTCGAAACGGAGCTCGGAGCGCACGCGCCGGTAGACGGCGAGCAGCGCGTCGAGATCGTCCGAGGCCTTCAGGCGGAGTACGACGCGGGCCGCCGCCGGGTTGTCGAGCCGGTACCAGACGGTCGAGTCGAGCCGGCCGCAATCGCGCGGGTCGCGGCGCTCGAGCGTGGCGCCGACGGTCGTGCCGCCGGTCTGCGAGGGCACGCCCGGAAGGGCCTCGGCCGCAGCTCGGTCGTCGTTTCGCGGCGGCGGGGCGGAGGCGGCCGGCGCGGTCATCGGCGCCGCCAGCGCGGCAGCCGCCAGGGCAGCCCCGGCAAGCCTGCGGAACATGCGGTCGCGACGGTACCAGGCCGGGCCGGCCGGTGCCCCTTCCGGGGCTGTGCAACGGCCGCAGCGTCAGCGATGATTTCCGCGTGACGTACCCGAAGATCGAGCTGCACGTACATCTCGAGGGCACCGTCCAGCCCGCGACGCTGCTCGAAATCGCGCGGCGGAACGGCGTCTCCCTGCCGGCGTCGTCGGAGCAGGAGCTGCGCGCGCTCTACCGCTTCAAGGACTTCGCGCACTTCATCGAGGTCTGGCTCCTCGTCACGTCCGCCTTGAGGACGGCCGACGATTTCCGCCGCGTCCTCGTCGAGTACGCCGCGGAGGCCTCGGCGCAGGGAGCCGTGTACGTGGAGGGCATCTTCTCGCCGACGCAGCAGTTCCGGCGCGGCATCCCGTACGAGGTCGTCTTCGAGGGCTACTGCGACGGCGTCGAGGAGGCGAGGGAGCTCTACGGCGTCCAGGTCCGCCTGACGCCCGACCTCACGCGCGGCGGCTCGCCCGAGGAGTCGGAGCACACCGTCCGGCACGCGGCGCGGTTCCGCGAGCGCGGCGTCGTCGCCGTCGGCCTCGGGGGGCTCGAGCGGGAGTTCCCCGCCGAGCTCTACGCCGACGCGTTCCGGCTCGCGCTCGCGGAGGGTCTGGGCTCGGTCCCGCACGCGGGCGAGGTCGTCGGGCCGGAGTCGATCCGCAGCGCGCTCGACGACCTCGGCGCCCACCGGCTCCGGCACGGGATCCGCGCGATCGAGGACGAGGGCATCCTGCGCGAGCTCGCCGACCGCGGCATCGTCCTCGACACCTGCCTCGTCGGCAACGTCTGTACGGGGGTCGTCCCTGCGGTCGAGCTCCACCCGCTGCCGCACCTCGTCCGGGGCGGGGTCGTCTGCTCGCTCTCGACCGACGACCCGGCGATGTTCGACACGAGCCTCGAGCGTGAGTACGACCTGGCCGCGTCGCTCGGGCTCGAGCCGCGCGGCTTCTACGAGGCGGGCGTCGCGGGCGCCCTCTGCGACGACGAGACGAGGGCCGGCCTGCGTCGCATCGGCGAGGACTACGACTGGAATTCGATCGCCGGCCCGCCCCTCGCCGCCGAGCCGGCCGCGTAGCCGTCCCCGCCGGGCGGCCGGGCCGGCTCCCGGCCGGAGCGACCGCCGTCTCCGCCAGCCGGGCGGGGGCCGGGGCCGGGCACCATCGCGCCTGCCGGCCACGGCCGGACGGACGGGAGGGTCAGGCCGCCGCGGCTTCCTCGTCGAGGACGGCCAGGGCGCGGCGGTAGACCTCGTCGGCCTCCTCGTGGGAGTCGCCGACTGCGGTGAGGCCGACGCGGCCGTGCTCGGCGAGCGCGGCGAGCATGTGGAAGACGACGCCCGTCTGGCGCGACTGGTCGAAATGGAGCCCACGGCGGGCGACGATGTCGAACAGGTCGTCCGGGGTCAGACCACGATAGGCGTCGTTTTCGACGTGGTCGCTCGCGACGAAGCACTTCTGCCGCCCGCTAGGCGCCGTGAAGACCGCCGTCTCGGAGTCGTACGCGCCGTCCGTGAGGAACTGGAGGGTCAGGAACGGGTGCGTCGTCCCGCCCTTGCGGAGGTTCAGCTCGATCGCGTAGGGCTCCCAGCGCCCGTCGCGCCGCACGGTGACGAAGTCCAGCGCGAACCGCCCGATCACGCCCTCGCGCGCGACCCGCTCGCCGATCTTCGCCGCCTCGCGCGTGATCGCCGCCGCGTACGAGGCATCCGCCGGGAAGACGCAGCCGAGGTAGCTCTGGCCGCTCGGCCCGCCGAGCAGCTGGTCGTGCGTCGAGAGCAGCTCGACCCTGCCGAGGGGCGTCACCCGCAGCTGGACGCTCGGGCTCCGCAGCTCCTCGCCGACGATGCGCTCCTCGACGACGGCGCCGCGCTGCTCGAGCTTCGCGAGATACGACTCGAACGCCGCCCCGGCCGTCTCGAACCGCATCGCCCGGATCCGCTCCTCGACCGCGCGCGCCTCCTCCGCCGAACCGGGCTCCGGCAACCCGGCCAGGTCGACGAGCGCGTTCCCCTCGCCCGAGACGCCCTCGTTGAGCTTGAGCAGCACCTGCCGGAGCCGCGGCTGCTCGCCCCGCAGCTCCACGATCGCCGCAACGGCGTCCGCCAGCGAGGAGAGCCCTTCCCGGCCGACCGGGTGCGGGATTCCCTCCTCCGCGAACAGCCGGCGGCAGCCGGTCTTCGTCCCGAGCGGGAAGAACTTCGGGTCGGCGCCGTACATCGGGATCCCGAGCTCGACGGCGAGCCGGCGCTCGAGGTCGGTCGTGTTGTACGGGACGAGGTGGGCCCGGTCGGGGTCGACGATCAGCTCGCGGATCCGGCGCAGCAGCCGCGGCCGCTCGAGCACCTTCTCGCTCAGCGGCCGGGCGGAGCCGTCGAGCGGCGCGACGAGGAAGAGGCGCTTGCGCGCGTGCGATGAGATCACGCCGGGGAGCAGGTCGAGGTAGTAGTCGACGACGCTCGGGTTGATCGCCTGCGACGTCACGTAGACCATCCGCGCCCGCGGCTGGCGCAGCAGGAAGAGCAGGAAGAGGAACCGCTCCTCGTACGCCTGCAGCTCGCTGCCCTGCTCGATCGCCGTGTCGACCGTGAGCGACGGGACGACGACGATCGTCTGCTCGTCCTGGTTCAGCCGCTCGATCGACTTCCAGAGCGGGACGAGCTTCCGCTGAAGTTCCTCGAACCTGCCGGAGTCGTCCATGCGCCGATTATTCCGGCTTCTGCGCGCGGCGGGCAGCTCACCGTCAAACTTTGGCCGACCGACCGCGTCCTAACCCTCAGTCCAGCTCGGAGGGGCGATTTGGAATCTGGCGAAGCCGCGCGGCTACCCGACCGCGATCGGTTCGAATGGGCCGTCGAGACCGCCGCTCGCTTCGTGAGCAACATCGAGACGGTCGTGCACGGCAAGCGGGACGAGATCAGGCTCGTCCTCGCGGCGCTGATGTGCGGCGGCCACGTGCTCTTCGAGGACGTGCCCGGAACGGCCAAGACCGTCCTCGCCCGGGCGATCGCGCAGTCGGTCGCGGGGGCGACGCCTTCGCGGATCCAGTGCACGCCCGACCTCCAGCCGACGGACGTCACCGGGCTCTCGGTCTTCAATCAGAAGGAGCGCGACTTCGAGTTCCGGCCGGGGCCGATCTTCGCGAACGTCGTCCTCGTCGACGAGATCAACCGCGCGATGCCGAAGACCCAGTCGGCCCTGCTCGAGGCGATGGCCGAGCAGCAGGTCACGGTCGACGGGCAGACGCGGAAGCTGCCCGATCCGTTCCTGCTGCTCGCGACCGAGAACCCCATCGAGTACGAGGGCACCTTCCCGCTGCCGGAGGCGCAGCTCGACCGGTTCCTGCTCAAGACCGCGCTCGGCTACCCGGGCGTCGAGGACGAGCTCCGGATCCTCGATGAGCAGCGCTTCGGCCATCCGCTGCGCGACCTGGCGGCGGTCGTGTCGATCGGCGACGTGCGCGCGCTCCAGGCGGCGGCCCAGCACGTCTACGTCGACGCGATCCTCCGGCGCTGGATCGTCGACCTCGTTCGCGCGACGCGCGCGCTGGACCTCGTGGCGATCGGCGCCTCCGTCCGCGGGTCGCTCGCGCTCGAGCGGGCGGCCCGGGCGTGGGCCCTCCTCGAGGGGCGCAGGTACGTCGTGCCCGGAGATGTGGAGCTCCTCTTCGCGCCGGTGCTCGTCCACCGGATCGTGTTCAGGCCGTCGTTCGTCGCCGAGGCGCGGAAGACCGGTTGGGGCTCGGCCGTCGACGAGCTCCGCAGCCGCTGCGTCGAGCTCGCGCCGCCCCCGCGCGCCGAGCTCGCCGCGTACGCGCCCCACCAGGTGTAGTGGCGGGCGCCGCCGAGACCTTCCCGCTCGTTCCGAGGTACCGGCTCGTCGGCCTCTCGTTCGGCGGCATGCGCAGCGCGCGCCGCGGGATCGGCGACGACGTCGCCGGCTCGCGCGAGTACCGCCCCGGCGACGACGTCGACCTGATCGACTGGAACGCGTCCGCACGACGCTCGTCCGCGCGCGCGACGGACGAGTTCGTCGTCCGTCAGACGTTTGCGGACGAGGCGCCGCGCGTCGTCGTCCTCTGCGACCGCCGGCCCGCGATGGCCCACTTCGCGCCGCCGCTGCCGTGGCTCGACAAGGCCGCCGCGCTGCGGGAGACCTGCCGCGTGATCTGCAGCAGCGCCTCCTCGTCGCGCGGGCTCGTCGGCTACCTCGACCTCGGCGACGGCGAGCCGTTCTGGCGGCCGCCGAAGAGCGACCGCGAGCTGTGGGAGATCGAGGAACGCCAGCTGAAGGCCCCGTTCCGGGCGCCGGCGGACTCGATCGAACGTGGACTTGACCACCTCTCTCAGCACCGCACCGGGCTGCCCTCCGGCAGCTTCGTCTTCGTGCTCTCGGACTTCCTCGCACCGCCGCCCGAGGAGGCGTGGCACCGTGCGCTCGGCCGCCGGTGGGACGTCGTTCCGGTCGTGATCCAGGATCCGGTCTGGGAGCAGAGCTTCCCCGACGTCGGCAGGCTCGTCGTGCCGTACCTCGATCCGTCGGGCGGCGGCATCGCGCATGTGCGACTGACGCGGCGCGAGGCGAGCGCGAAGAGGACGGCGAACGAGGCCCGGCTGGAGAGCCTCCTCGCCGGACTCGCGGGTCTCGGCCTCGACCCGGTCCTCGTGTCGTCGAGCGAGCCCGCGCCGATCCTCGACGGCTTCGTCGCGTGGGCCGCCGATCGGTTCGACCGGCGGGGGGGGCCGTGGTGAGCCTCCGCCGCCTCCTCGTCGCAGGCGCGGCGCTCCTGGCCAGCTCGACTTTGCAACAGACTGTTGCAAAGTCGGCGACGGGCGAGCCGGTCGAGGCGACCGCGACGCTGACGCCGCAGACCGCGCTGTTCGGCGATCGGGTGACCGCTCGCGTCGAGGCGATCGTCGACGCCACGCGCGTCGACCCTCGCAGCGTCCGGCTCGTTCCCGCCTTCGCCCCGTACGAGCAGGTCGACGCGGTCGAGCGGACGGAGCGCGACGCCTCGGGCGTCGCGTACGTCCGCTGGACGGTCGAGCTCCGCTGCCTGACGGGGCCCTGCACTCCCGGCGACCGGTCGCAGAAGCGGTTCACGTTCACGCGAGCGCACGTCGAGTACGGCACGCCCGCCCGTCGGCTCGCGCTCGTGTGGCCGCCGCTCGACGTCTACACGCGTCTCGATCAGGCGGCGCTGGCGCGGCGGAACCCGCGCGACATCGCGCCGTGGCGGGGCGACCCGACAGCGCTACCCGCGGTCTCGTACGCGATCGCGCCCGGCCTCCTGCGCGGGCTCCTGATCGGCTTCGGGCTCCTTTTCGCCCTCTGCGGGCTCGCGCTCGCCAGCCGGCTCCTCCCGCGCAGGGCAACACGTCGTCTCGGGCGCTCGGCGCCGGTCGGGACGCGGCTCGAGCGGGCGCTCGCCGGGCTCGAGGCGGCCCGTGCGCGAGGCCGTCCCGACGAACAGCGCCGAGCGCTCGAGCGGCTTGCGCGGGAGCTCGAACTGGACGGCGAGCCGCCCCTCGCGGCTCGCGCGCGCGAGTTGGCCTGGGACGCTCCGCCGCCGCCAGGCGAGGCGACGCGCGCCCTCGCCGCAGGAATCCGCGCACTCTTGGAGGTGAGGGGCAATGGCCGCGCTTCGTGACCCGGCGCGTCGGCGGGGCGCTGCGATCCCGCTCGCCGATCTGCCCACGCTGTCGCGCGCCGGGGCACGGACGCGGGCGATCCGCCTGCTGCTCGCAGCCGCCGCGCTGACTGCGCTCGCCGGCGCGGCGCTCGGCGCCCGCGGCCTCGCGCCGCGCCGGACGACGCTGATCCCGGGCGGGCGCAGCGGCGTCGTCGTCCTCGACCTCTCGCAGAGCGTGGACTCGCCGTCGCTCGAACGGATCGGTGCGATCCTGAGGGGGCTCGTGCGGGCTGACCGACCGGTCGGTCTAGTGGCCTTTTCCGACGTCGCCTACGAGCTCCAGCCGCCGCGGACGCCCGCCCGCGAGCTGGTCCCGATCCTGAGGTACTTCACACCGGGGCCGGGTGGCTTTCCGCCGAATCCGTGGCAGCCGGCGTTCCGCGGCGGCACGCGCATCTCGCAGGGGCTCGAGCTCGCACGATCGATGCTCGCGAGGAGCGGGATCCCGCGCGGCACGGTCGTCCTGGCAAGCGACCTCGACACCGCGGGCACGGATGAGACGGCGCTCACGCGCGTCCTCGTCGCGCTGCGCTCCGCACACATCCGGCTCCGGATCGTGCCGCTCCAGGCGTCGCCGGAGAACCGCGCGTACTTCGCAAGGGTCGTCGGCAACGGAGCCTTCGTCGGGTCGGCTACCGGCGCTGGCCCGGTTCGATCGCCGGCCGCAGGCCTGCGCGCGACGGCGTCGCTGCCCGTCTGGCTCCTCGTCGCGGGCGCACTCCTGCTCGCGATCCTCGCCGCGAACGAGCTCTGGTGCGCCCCGCTCGACCTGCCACGGAGGGCGGCGGCGTGACGCGCTCGCTGCGTCGCGTACTGCTCGCCGCAGGAGCCGCCGTGCTCGTCGCTGCCGGAGTCGTGTTGCTCCTGCTCGCGCGAGACGTCCAGCGCTGGCACGGTGCCCTCGCCACCGACGACGCTCGCTTCCGGGCGGTCGCGAGCGACGACCTCTGGCACCCGTCGTCGCTGATCCCGTTCGACGCGGCCCCGTCGCTGCTCGGAATCCGCGACGACGTCGAGTTCCGTCGCGCCCTCCGGACGCTGCGGCGTGCGCACCCGCACGAGCTCGTCTTCCTCGCTCCGGGTGTCATGGCCGCTCGTGGCGACGCGCAGCTCGCGCTCGACCGAGTGGCGGTCGGCGACTCGGACGCGTCGCGTCGCTCGGTCGCGAAGAACTTCCTCGGAGGCCTCGCGCTCGCGGGCGCCGCCGAGGACGACTCGCTCAGCAGGCCCCTCTTCGCCTCCGCCGCAGCCCTCTTTCAGGCCGCGATCGAGGACGATCCGACGAGCAGCGATCCGAAGTTCAACCTCGAGCTCACGCTCCAGCGGCTCCATACGGTGCAGGGCGTCTTCAGCCCGAGCAAGGGCAGGAACGCGAACTCGGAGGCCAACAAAGGCGCCGGCGCGAGCCGCGCGGGGAACGGCTACTAGGCGTGGCGCGAAGCGTACTTTGCAACAGACTGTTGCAAAGTCGACGGGGTCGGCCGTGAGCGGAGGCGGACGGTGAGCGTCTCGTTTCTGACGCCTGTGGACGCCGTCGTCGCCGCGGCCGGGGTCGGTCCAATCGCGGCGCTCGTCCTCTCGCACCGGCGCGCCCGCTGCGTCCGCGCGGGCTTGGCGTTGGGCGAACCCCGCCGCAGCGCGCTCGTCGTCCCGCTAGCGTGCATTGCCGCCGTCGCCGCGCTCGTCGGGGCCGCGGCGGCCCAGCCGGTCGTCCATGGCCGGGAGACGGCACGCGTGCGCACCGATGCCCAGGCGTGGGTCGTGCTCGACACGTCGCGCTCGATGCTCGCGAGGAGGGGGCCGACCGAGGTGGATCGCCTGCACCGCGCGAAAGCGTTCGCCCTCGAGCTCCGGAGCGCGCTCGGCGACGTTCCGGTCGGCCTCGCATCGCTGACGGATCGGCTGCTGCCGACGCTCTTCCCGTCGCCGGATGCCGGCGTCTTCGCGGCAGAGCTCCGCGAGACGATCGCCGTCGAGTCGCCGCCGCCGATCGAACCCGACCAGCGGCGCTCGACGACCTACCAGCCGCTCGGGGGGATGCGGAGCGCCGGGTTCTTCGCGCCGGCGAAGCCGCACCGGCTGCTCGTGGTCCTGACCGACGGAGAGACGAGGCCGTTCGGCTACACGTCGCTCGGCCGGCGCCTCCGCGGCTCGCCCGCGATCCACACGTTCCTCGTGCGGTTCTGGCGGGACGACGAGCACGTGTACTCGCGCGGAAGGCCCGAGCTGGCGTACCGACCCGACCCGGCGAGCGGCGCGGAGCTCGACCACCTCGCCGCGGCCGCCGGCGGCCAGGTGTTCGACGAATCGCAGCTGGGCCGAGTCGAACGCGCCGCGCGAATCGCTCTCGGCCGCGGCCGCGAGCTCGAAGTGGGCCGCGCCCACGGCCAGACGGCACTGGCACCGTACGCCGCGCTAGCCGCCGTCGTCCCGCTCTCCCTCCTCCTGTGGCGAAGAAACCTCTCGTGACGGTGAACGCGCCGGGAGGCTCGCACGCCGATTAGCCGTTCGCCGCTCGATAACCAGCCGGCCCGGCGCGCGAAGGCGCGTGAGCCGAACGAGGGGCGCACGGGGGAACCGGTTTCTCCCCGTGAGAGCGCCGAAAGCCGAAGGCTCAGGCCTGGAGAATGGAGACGAGCACGCCCACGACCGCGGGGTCGAACTGCGTGCCGGCGCAGGCGCGAAGCTCGGCGACGGCCTGCGGAGCGGTGAGCGCCTTGCGGTAGCTCCGGTCGGTCGTCATCGCGTCGAAGGCGTCGCAACAGGAGACGATCCGGGCGACAAGGGGGATCTCCTCGCCGGCGAGCCGGTCGGGATAGCCGGTGCCGTCCCAGCGCTCGTGGCACGAGCGGACGAGCCGGCCGACCAAACCGAGGAGGCCGCCGACCTTCATCAGGAGCTTCTCGCCCTCGATCGTGTGCGTCTTGACGATCGCCCACTCGTCGGGCGTGAGCGGCCCGGGCTTCCTGATCAGCTCGTTCGGGATCCGGATCTTGCCGACGTCGTGGAGCATCGCGACGAGCTCCAGCTCGCGGAGCTGCGCCGGCGCGAGCCCCATTCGCCGCCCGACGTCGAGGCTCAGCGAGAGGACGCCCGCGCTGTGGGACGCGGTGTAGTGGTCGTCCGCCTCGATCACATCGCCGAGGAGGATCGCGGTGCCGCGGTAGGCGTTCGAGAGCTCGAGGCCGCTGTCGATGGCTGCCTCGCGCTGCCGTGCGAAGAGGTGGATCAGCCCGAGGAGCGGGAGCGGCATCAACAGGCAGGCGACGTCGACTCGTGCCGCCACCGCGGTGGCGAAGCCGATCGGCGCGAGCGCGCCGTCGACCGATGCGACCCATTTCATCGGCTCGACGAGCTCCCGCGGCCGGACGCCGAGGGCGATGCCCTCGCGGAGGGCGGTGGACGAGAAGTCCGCGGCGATCTGGGCCGCGAGCAGCGGAACCAGGAGCCACCACCGCCCCGAGGTCGCGTCCGGCTCGCCGAGCGCGGCCAGGACGGCGGCCGGAGCCAGCGCGAACCAGCCGCTCCCGAGCGCAACCGCGAGCGATTGCGCCCTCGCCCGGCCGCCGACCGCCTCCGGAAGCTGCGAGAGGACGTAGCCGGCGGCAACTGCGAGCGGCACGAGCCGGGCCGGAAGCACGAACAGCATCGGCACGAACGCAAGCTCGGTGGGGATCGCGAGCCCGCTGCCGACCTCGAACTGGATCCGGGCGGCGAGAGCGTAGGCGGCGACGAGCCCGAGGAGCTCGGCAGTGGGCGCGTCGCGATGCGTCGGCACGAGCGCCGCGAACACGATCGCGACCACGACGAACGCGACGGCGTTCGTCCACCGGCTCCAGGCGAGGTGGTCGGTCGGCGCTCCGCCCGAGCGCGCTCGCGAAGCCTCGATCAGCTGTTGCTGCGCAGGATCGAGCGAGTGAGAGGCAGCGTCTGCCACTGCAGGTGTATCGGCTCGGCCAAACGGGCGCTTGACGCACCTCCGAGCGAGTTGTCCCCTGATTGACGGGCGCGTACGGACCTCCCGCCAAAGGGTGATGGCCGCGCTTCCGGCGGCACGTATCCCTCGACTGTGACCGTCACGAAGACCTGTTCCCAGGGAGGACTCCGATGAAGAAGCTCGCCCATGCCACGCCCCTGGCGATCGCGGCCGTCGCGGCCTTCGCCGCCGGCGGGATCGCGGCCGGAACCCCTGCGGCGGCCGAGGCGGCGACCTGCCCGCCACCGCCGGCCCTCTCGCAGCCGTTCCTCGCGTGGGGCGACTCGCAGAAGTACGCCCTCGTGCCGGGCGCCTCCTTCGAGTCCACCCTCGGCGGCTGGTCGTTCGCGGCCGGGTCGGTCGTCGCAGGCAACGAGCCGTGGTTCCTCCACTCGTACTCGGACACGCGGTCGTTCGCGCTCGCGGCGGGCGTTCCGGTCACGACCGCGGCGATCTGCGAGCCGCTGCTGCAACCCGTCGCGCGCCTCTTCGTCCGGAACGCCGGCTCCATGAACGCCCTCCTCCACGTGGAGTTCGTGATGACGCGGAACGGCGCCCCCTACGTCGTCGACGGCGGCTATGTCTCGGCGAAGTCGTCGTGGTCGCTGACCCCGGTCCTCGGCGGCTTCCAGCCCTTCCCGGTGACGGGCGCGCTCCAGCTGCGGCTGACGGCGGTCGGCTCCAACGCGGCCTTCCAGATCGACGACGTCTACGTCGATCCGTATCTCAGCCGCTGATCCGCGCCGGTTCGGTTTGACGGGCCGCGCGGCCGCCGCGAGGATGCGGCCGTCAGCGAGCAAAAGGGGGAAGGATGGCGCCGGTAACCAGCTCGATCGAGGTCGCCCGAACGCCGGAGGACGTCTGGGCCTACCTCGACCAGGTCGAGCGCCACGTCGAGTGGCAGGGCGAGCTGCTCGAGTCGCGGCTCGAGACGCCGCCGCCCGTCCGCGTCGGCTCGATCGGCGTGGAGCGGCGGCGCGTGCCCGGCGGCGTGCGCCAGTTCCGCTACGAGATCACGGAGCACGACCCGCCGCGGCGGATGGCCTTCCGCGTGCTGAACGGGCCCGTGCGGCCCGCAGGTGCGATGTCGGTCGCGCCCACCGCCGGCGGCGGCTCCCGGGTCAGCTTCGACATCGAGTTTCACGGCCACGGGCTCGGCAAGCTGCTCGCGCCGCTCGCGAGCCGCGACGCCACGAAGCGCATCCCTGAGCACATGCGCCGGCTCAAGGAGCGGCTCGAGGCGGAGCCTGCCGCCGCGCCGGCTGCGCCTGCCGGGTCCGGAGCGTCCGCCGCGCCGGCCCCGCCCGCCGAGGAGGCCTGACGTGTGCTTCGACCTCGACTCGCTGCCGCCGATCCCGGTCATCTCCGGCGCTGCCGTCTCGCACGAGGATCTCGTGCTGGAGGCGCAGGACGGGAACCGCCTCGCGGCGTTCGCCGCCTCGCCCGACGAGCCGAGCGGCGTCGGCGTCGTCGTCCTCCCGGACGTACGCGGCCTCTACCGCTTCTACGAGGAGCTCGCGCTCCGCTTCGCCGAGCGCGGGTACACGGCGGTCGCCTTCGACTACTTCGGGCGCACGGCCGGCGTGTCGAAGCGGGACGACGACTTTCCGTACATGGACCACGTCGCGCAGACGACGCCGGAGGGCGTCCAGGCGGACGTCGCTGCGTGCGTGAAGTGGCTGCGCTCGCCGGCCGGCGGCTCGTGCCGGGCGGTCGCCACCGTCGGGTTCTGCTTCGGCGGGCGCAACTCGTGGCTCGCCGCCGCGTCCGGCCACGGTCTCGCCGCCGCGATCGGGTTCTACGGAATGCCCGCCGAGCGCGGGGGTGTTCCCGGCCCGACGCAGCGCGCCTCCGAGCTCGCCTGTCCGATCCTGGCGTTGCAGGCGGGGGACGACGCGAACATCACCGCCGAGCACAACCGAGAGTTCGACGAGGCGCTCGCCGCGGCCGGCGTCGACCACGAGGTCGTGACGTACGACGGCGCACCCCACAGCTTCTTCGACCGCCGCCACGAGGACTTCGCAGACGCCTCGGCCGACGCGTGGAGCCGTGTGCTCGCCTTCCTCGAGCGCCACGCACGGAGCGGGTAGTCGCGCAGGCCGCGGCCTACGCCAGCCGCCGACCAGCGCTCTCGGTCAGGCGTTCGGCGGCGGCCTGCAGGTTCGCCCGGCCGGCGCCGAACGTCGCGACGTAGCCTCGCGTGCGCCGCGGGCGCCAGACCGGCACGCCCATCTCGACGACGATCGCCTCCGGCTCGCGCTCGACCTGCTCCCGCTGCCACTCGTGGCGGTGGAGATCGCGGCAGACGAGGACGCGGCGCCCGCCGCTCTGCGTGTCTGCGACCGAGGGAAGGAAGGCGGCGAGCCGGGCTCCGGTCGGCCCCGCGGCGATCGACGGCTCCGGCAGCAACTCGACGACGACCGGCGGCCGTCCGCCGAGCCCGACGTCGCCCTCGACGAGGAGCGCCCGGCGCGCGGCCTCGAGGCCGACGCCCGCCCACACCGATACCCCGGACTTTGCAACAGTCTGTTGCAAAGTCCGGGTCCAGGCCGAGACGCGCGCGACCCGGCCCGCGGCCTCCGCCAGCCGCTCCTCCGCGAGCCGTCCTCCGCGAACGGCGCCGGCGATCGCCCGGACGACGCCGTCGACGGCGTCCGCGGCGAGGTCGTGGCCGAGGCAGAGCGAGTCGGCGCCGGCGGCGAGCGCCGCGACGGCGCCCTCCTCCACGCCGACGGTGGCGCTGATCGCCCGCATCTCGAGCGCGTCCGTCACGACGAGGCCCTCGAAGCCGAGCTCGTCACGCAGCAGCCCGCGGAGCACCGTCGGGCTCAGCGTCGCAGGCTCCGGCCCGAGCGCGCGCACGCGGATGTGCGCGGTCATGACCGCCTGCACGCCGGCGGCGACGGCGGCGCGGAACGGCGCGAGTGCACCCTCGAGGACGGCGGCGACGGTGGGCAATGCCAGATGGGAGTCCTCGGCGGTATCGCCGTGCCCGGGGAAGTGCTTCGCGCAGGCGGCGACCCCGGCCGACTGCAGCCCGCGCACGAAGGCGGCGACGTGCCGCGCGACGACCGCCGGATCGGAGCCGAACGAGCGAACGCCGATGATCGGGTTGTCCGGGTTCGAATTCACGTCGGCGACCGGTGCGAGGTTCAGGTCGATCCCGACGCCGAGGAGGTCCTGACCGATCGCACGCGCGACCCCGTCCGTGAGAGCCACGTCGTCGACGGTCCCCAGGGCCAGGTTTCCCGGATACGAGGACCCGGACCCGGCCTCGAGCCTCGTCACGTCGCCGCCCTCCTCGTCGATCGCGACGAGGGTCTCCCGCCGTTCGGCCCGGATCGCGCGCGTCAGGCTCGCCACCTGCTCCGGCGCGTCGACGTTCCAGGCGAAAAGGACGACGCCGCCGAGGCCGTCCGCGAGCCGGCGCCGCACCCACTCCGGCGGCTCGAGCCCCGGGAAGCCGGGGAAGACGCAGGCGAGGGCGAGCCGCTCGAGCTCGCCCATCAGCCCTTGACGGCGCCGGCCGTGAGCCCGAACGCGATCTTCCGCTGGACGAGCAGGAAGAAGCCGACGACCGGGATCGCCGTGAGCGTCGAGGCGGCCATCAACGCGCCCCAGTCCGTGTGCCGCCCGGTTCCGGAGAAGGCGGAGAGCCACACGGTCAGCGTCTGGCGCTGCTGGTCCTGGAGCAGGACGTTCGCGAAGATGAACTCGTTCCAGCTCGTGATGAACGCGAAGATGGACGTCGCGACGAGCCCGGGTGCGACGAGCGGGAGCAGGATCCGCACGAATGCGCCGAGCCGGGTCGAGCCGTCGACCATCGCCGCCTCCTCGAGGTCGCGCGGGATCCCGATGATGAAGCCGCGCAGCGTCCAGATCGAGAACGGCAGCACGCACGTCATGTAGGTGAGGATCACCCCCGTCAGCCGGTTCACCTCGTGGTAGCGGGCGAGAACGACGTAGAGCGGGATGATCAGGCCGGCCTGCGGCAGCATCTGGATCCCGATCACGAGCACGATGAACAGCTTCCGGCCCGTGAACCGGAACTTCGCGAGCGCGACCGCGGCGAGGAACGCGAGCACGAGCGAGAGCCCCACCGAGACGCCGACGACGATGAGGCTGTTCCGGACGCTGTTCCAGAAGTAGGGGTGGTCGTCGCCGGAGACGGCCGCCCGGAAGTGGTCGAGCGTCGCGTGCAGAGGGATCCAGGACGGCTTGATCGAGTTGATGTCGGAGTCCGACTTGAACGCCGTAGAGACCATCCAGTAGACGGGGAAGACCATCAGCACGAAGACGGCGATCCCGACCAGGTTCCAGGCTGTTCGACGGACGCGGCGGCCGGCGATCGCCCGTCGACTTAGCAACAGACTGTTGCTAAGTCGCCAGGTGCGCCCGCTCATCGCTCGTCTCCGAGCCGCACCATCTTCCGCACGTAGACGACGCTGAGCGCAGCGACCATCAGCAGCATCAGCAGCGAGATCGCGGCGCCGCGGCCGAAGTCGCTCTTGGCGTAGCCCTGCTCGTAGAGGTACACGCCCATCAGGTAGTTCGCCGAATGCAGCTTCGACTGGCCGATCAGGAGGAACGGCTGCGTGAAAACGCCGAAATCCCAGATGATCGAGAGGCTCGTCAGGATCAGGAGCACCGGCCGGAGCACGGGCAGCGTGACGTCGAGGAAGACGCGCGGCGACGACGCGCCGTCGACCTCGGCTGCCTCGACGAGCTCGCGTGGCACCTGTGCGAGGCCGGCGTAGACGGTGACGACGACGAACGGGATCCCGCCCCAGACGATCAGCGCGGTCACCATCGCGAGCTGCGAGAACGTCGTCGCGTACCAGTCGTGCTGGCCGAGGCCGAGCGAGTAGTTGACGACCCCGTTCTGGAAGTTCGTCAGCCAGTACCACACCTGGACCGCGACGACCACCGGTACGGACCAGACGAGGACGAGCCCGGCGGTCAGGAGCACGCGCACGAATGTGCTCACGCGCAGGAGGAGAAGCGCGATCAGCGTGCCGAGCACCATCGTCAGCCCCACGTTCGCGACAGTGAAGACGACCGTCCGCAGCAACGTGTGCCAGAAGACCGGGTCGTGGATGACGGACCCGTAGTTGTGTAGACCGATCCACGCGCCGGCGTGCCGGATCAGCTCGGGGAGCTGGTACCGCTCGAAGGAGATCCAGACCAGGTACCCGACCGGGTAGCCGAGGACGATCCCGACGGCGGCGAGCGACGGCAGGAGGAGGAGGTACGGAACCGAGCCCCGGGCGACGCGCTCCCGCGGGAGACGCCGTCGCCGCCGGAGAACTCCGGCGGCGACGGCATTCGGGGGGAGGGTCGAGTCGGTCAGCGGCCGCTCAGGACGACGCGTTCAGGATCGACGCGACGTTGTCGCTCGCCGCGGCGGCTGCCTGCCGCACGGTCAGCTTGCCCGTGAGGAACTCGGCCAGCATGTTGCGGAGGATGTTCTCGTTCTCCACGTTCACCCAGTTCTTCGCCGTCGGAACGAACCAGCTGCGCGCAGCCGCCCGCTCGTTGATCTTCGACGGGTTGAACAGGCTCGTGGTGTTCGGGATGTTCCCCTTCGCCTCGAGCGCCTTCTCGGCCTCCGTGCTCGTGAAGGCCTTGATCCAGGCGACGCCGAGATCGTGGTCGGCGCCGACCGGGACCGCGAGGTCCGATCCGCCGAGGAAGCCCGGCATCGCCTTGCCGGCCTCGTGGCTCGGCATCACGAACTGGCCCGTCACCGGTGTGTACTTCTTCCCGACGCAGCAGCTGAACCACGCCGGACCCACGATCGAGGCAGCGAGCCCCTGGGCGTAGACGTCGTACGGGTTCGGCTGCGTCTCGATCGTCGTCTTGCTCGCGCGCGACGCGGCGCTGAAGAAGTTCTTGAAGGCGGTCAGGCCCGCGATCGACTTGGGCGTGTCGAGCAGCCCCTTCCACTTGCCGCTCACCTGCGTCGCGATCCCGCCGCCGTAGTCGAAGACGAAGCTCATCGCGACGTACCAGTCCTCACCGGCGATGTAGACCGGCGAGAAGCCCTTCGCCGTGTTCTGCGCGACCAGCTTCGCGGCGTCCGCCTGGAAGTCCGCCAGCGACGTCGGAACCTTCAGCTTGGCCTTCGTGAACAAGTCCTTGCGGTACGTGACGACGCGCGACCCGGCGTAGTACGGGACGCCGTAGGTCTTGCCGCCGTACCGGCCGGACGCGGCCAGGCCCGCCAGCCACGTGCTCGAGTTGTCGAACGTCGACTTGTCGGCGGTCAGATCCTGGAACGCGCCTGCCGCCATGTACTTCGTCATCTCGGTATTGCCCATCTCGATCACGTCCGGGACGTTCCCGCCCGCAAGCGTGGCGTCGAACTTCTGGAGGTGGGTCGGCCACGTCTGGTACTGCACGTTCACGTCGACGCCCGGGTGCGCCGCCTTGAACGCGGCGTTCGCCGCGTCCACGACGTCCGGCCAGCTCGACTGCGCGTCGACCTGAAGCCAGACGGTGATGCTCTTCGCCTTGACCGCACCGGACGTCGTGCCCGCTGCGATCGCGGCGACGGCCGCAACCGCGGCGACGAGCCCGGCGGCAGCGAATCTGCGTCTCTTCATTGACAACCCCCAAAGCTCTGGCCGGCCTCTGGCCGCTCCGCCACCCCGTGGCCACGCGGAGACTCGGTCCGGCTGATTGGCATAAACCACTTGGCCACCGGCGCGGAGGTTCTCACACGCGCCTGCACGATGTCAAGACCAATTTCGAAATTGGTTCTGACCAGATGGAACACGCTGGCGGACGCGCAGCCACGGGTGGCTACCGCCCGTCCGCGGAAACGGCGAGCGGCATGCCCCCCTGGTACAGCGTCGGCTGGACAGTGAGCTCGGTGACGAGCCGGTACCGATCGCCACGGTAGATCGACCGGACGAACTCGACGACGTCGCCAGGGTCGGACCGGGTGAGGCGCTCGAAGAGGAACGCCGGCGAGTGGAGCGGAACCCCCAGCGCTTCCGACTCCTCCTCGTTCGTCACCGTCGGCTCGATCGTCTGAACGCCGCCGGCGATCGTGATTCCGTACCTGTCCTTGAGCAGCTCGTAGAACGAGCGCTCCTCGAGCTCGCGTGCGGTCAGGCCCGGAACGAGCGCCTCGCGTACGTGCAAGGTCTCGATCGCCATCGCCTCGCCGTCGGCGAGCCGCAACCGGCTGACCACCACGACGCGCTCCGACGGCGAGACGTGGAGCATCCGCCCGAGGTGGGCACCCGCCGGTACGGTCCGGAGCTCGAGGATGCGGCTGGCAGGCGTGAGACCGCGACGGCGCATGTCCTCCGTAAAGGACGTCACCGTCAGCTCCTGCGCGATCTTCGGCTCGCTCACGTAGGTGCCGGCGCCACGGCGGCGGACGAGGTGACCCTCGCGGACGAGCTCGTCGAGCGCAGCACGCACCGTGAGCCGCGACACGCCGAGATCCGCCGTGAGCTGGCGCTCGGACGGAATCGGCTCGCCGACGGAGAGCTGCGCGATCAGGTCGAGAACGCGCTCCTTGGCCGCGGCCTGCTTCGTCATCCTGTACCCGCCGCGACCACGACCGGCGCCACGCCGACCGCGGCTGCCGCGACCAGGCCCGCGCCGGTCGCCGGGTCGAAGAAGTGGAAGCGGGCCGGGTCGACGGCGAGGCGTATGCGGTCGCCGACGCGGGCGCGGCTGCGGGCATCGACCCGCGCGGTGAAGAGCGCATGGTTGCGGGCGAGCAGGCTGGATTCGTCGCCCTCGGCCGCCTCGAGCGTCTCGGCCGTGATGCTCGGCGCCTCGACCGTGAAGAACAGGTGGATGTCCGCGCCGAGCTCCTCCTGCACCTCGACGCCGACGTCGACGCGCGGCAGGTCGCCGGAGGCGAATGCCGCGTCCTCGAAGGCCTCGGGTCGGATGCCGAGCACGACCCGGCGCGCGCCCTGCGACGGCCGACGCACGGGGTCGAGCGGCACGGCGAACTGGCCAAATCGGACGGTGTCGCCGTCGATCGTCGCCTCGACGAGGTTCATCGCCGGCGAGCCGATGAAGGCGGCGACGAAGAGGTCGTGGGGCTCCTGGTAGAGCCGTTGCGGCTCGTCGACCTGCAACACGCGCCCGTCCCGCATGACCGCGACGCGCTGGCCGAGGGTCATCGCCTCCACCTGGTCGTGCGTCACGTAGACCGTCGTCACGTGAAGCTTCGCGTGGAGCTGCGCGAGCGACGCCCGCATCCCGACCCGCAGCTTCGCGTCGAGGTTCGAGAGCGGCTCGTCCATGAGGAACGCCTGCGGCTCACGTGCGATCGCGCGCCCCATCGCGACGCGCTGGCGCTGACCGCCCGAGAGCTGGCCCGGCCGGCGGTCGAGCAGGTCGGAGAGGCCGAGCAACGCTGCGACCTCCTCCACGCGCGTCCGCACGTCGGCCTTCGGCGTCCGCCGCACCTTCAGCCCGTAGCCGAGGTTCTGGCGCACGCTCATGTGCGGATAGAGCGCGTAGCTCTGGAACACCATCGCGACGTCGCGCTGCCGCGGCGGTAGGTCGGTCACCTCGCGGCCCCCGATCGAGATCCGCCCGCCCGTCGCTTCCTCGAGGCCGGCGATCATGCGCAGAAGCGTCGACTTTCCGCAACCGGACGGGCCGACGAGGACGAGGAACTCGCCGTCCGCGATCGAGAGCGACACGCCGTCCACGGCGGCGACTCCGCCCGCGAAGACCTTGGACACGCCGTCGAGCTCGATCGTCGCCACGTCGGGGCGATGGTAACGGCGAGCGGCGCGCTAGACAAGACCACTCGTCTCTTTCGGCCTAGTGGTATTGACCAATCGTCCGCCGCGTGCGTAGACTGCCGGTGCGATGGAGCTCGACGAGCTGCTCACGGAGGCCCGCAACCACCGGTCGCAGGGCCTCGATCGGCGCTCGACCCGCGAGCTCGTCGAACTGATGAACGAGGAGGACGCGACCGTGCCGGCTGCCGTGGCGGCCGCGGCGGACGGGATCGCCTCCGCAATCGACGCGATCGTCGAACGGCTCGCTGCCGGCGGGCGGCTGATCTACGTCGGCGCCGGCACCTCGGGCCGGCTCGCGGCGCTCGACGCGGCGGAGTGCGGACCGACGTTCTCCACGGCGCCCGGCCAGGTGGTCGCGCTCGTCGCGGGCGGGGCGAGTGCAAGTAACACTGTGTTACAAGGCTCGAGGATCGACCTCGAACAGGAGGCGGCCGAAGACGACGCGAAGGCGGGGGCGCTGGACGTCCGCGGCGTGGGCGTGTCCCAGCGAGATGCGGTCGTCGCCGTGAGCGCGAGCGGGCGGACGCCGTACACGCTCGGCGCGGCCGAGGCGGCTGCCTCGGCGGGAGCCATGACGGTCGCCGTCGTCTGCGTCGAGGGCTCGCCGCTCGGCCGAGTAGCCGACCGCGAAATCGCGGTGGTCGTCGGCCCGGAGCTGCTCGCCGGCTCGACGCGGCTCAAGGCCGGGACTGCGCAGAAGCTCGTGCTGAACATGCTCTCGACGATCTCGATGGTCCGGCTCGGCAAGGCGTTCGACAACTTGATGGTCGACGTCGCAGCGTCGAACGAGAAGCTGCGGGGACGAGCCCGCCGGGTCGTCGAGGAGGCGACCGGCGCGACGGGCGCCGAGGCCGAGGCCGCGCTTGCTCGCGCCGGCGGCGAGACGAAGGTTGCGATTCTCTCGCTGCTCGCCGCGATCGATGCCGGCACGGCAAGGGCCCGGCTCGGCGCCTCCGGGGGCGATCTGCGGAAGGCGCTCTCGTGAGGCTCGGGGTCGAGGCGGCGCTCGTCGACGGGGTGTTCGTCGCCGGCGACGTCGAGGTCGTCGAGGGGCGGATCGCGCGCTACGGCATCGCGAGCGCGGGCGGGCGCTCGGTCGCCGTGCCGGGCTTCATCGACCTCCAGGTGAACGGGTTCGGCGGCGTCGACTTCCTCGAGGCCGACGCGGACGGCTACCGGCGCGCGGGCGAATCGCTGCTCGAGACCGGCGTGACCGGCTACCTCCCGACCTTCATCACGCAGCCTGAGGAGGTGCTGCTCGCGGCGCTCGACGCGGTGCCGATCGTCGAGCGCGGGCCGCGGATCCTCGGCGTCCACCTCGAAGGGCCGTTCCTCGCGCCGCGACGGCTCGGGACGCACCCGGCAGCGGCTCGGCGGGATCCGGATCCGGCGCTGCTCGAGCGGCTGCTCGGATCGCGGCGGGTCCGGCTCGTCACGCTCGCGCCGGAGCTACTTGGCGCCGACCGGCTCATCGCGCTGCTGCAGGAGCGCGGCGTCACGGTCTCGTGCGGGCACAGCGACGCGACAGCCGAGCAGGCCGACGCCGCCTTCGACCTCGGCGCGCGTACCGTCACCCATCTGTTCAATGCGATGCGGCCGTTCGGCCATCGCGACCCCGGCATCGCCGGGGCGGCGCTCGCGCGCGACGACGTCGTCGTCCAGATCATCAACGACGGGATCCACCTGGCGCCGGCTACGGTCGAGGTCGTCTGGCGGGCTGCGGCGGGAAGAGTTGCGCTCGTGACGGACGCGATGGCCGGCGCCGGGGTCAGCGACGGTTCCTACAACCTGGGGAGCCTCGAGGTCGTCGTCCGCGACGGCGCCGTCCGGGGGCCGAACGGCGTCCTGGCCGGCAGCGTCCTGACGATGATCGACGCCGTCCGCAACCTCCACGCGCTCGGCGTCCCGCTCCCGGACTGCATCGGAGCGGCAACCTCGGTACCGGCGGCGGTGCTCGGCCTCGCGACCGTTGGCCGGATCGAGGTCGGGGCCGAGGCCGACCTCGTCGTGCTCAACGACAACCTCGAGATCGAGGGCGTGTTCGTCGGCGGGGAGGGTCGTGTCGTCGCTTGACGCGAACGGCGGCGCGGCGTTCCTCGCTGAGATCGAGCAGCAGCCGGACGCCCTGCGCCGGTTGCTCGAGCACGACGCCGAGTTCAAGCGCGTCGCCCGGGAGGCGCAGGCGCGCTCGGCGACGCTCGTGCGGATGGTCGGCCACGGCTCCTCGGACAACGCGGCGTCGTACGGGATCTACGCCTTCGGGCTGCTGCCGCGGTGGACGGCGCTGCGCGACTCGATCACGCTCACGGTCTACTACGACACGGGCGTCGACTTCCGCGGGTCGACCGTTCTCGGCCTTTCGCAATCCGGCCGGACGCCGGACGTCGTCGAGTACGTCCGCCGCGCGCGCCGCGCCGGGGCGTTCACCGTGGCCCTCACGAACGACGTCTCCTCGGAGCTCGCGACGGAGGCCGAGGCCGTCCTTCCGCTCGCGGCCGGGCCGGAGCGGGCGGTCGCCGCGACGAAGACCTACACGAACACGCTCGCGGCGCTCGTGTTGCTGGCAGGGCACGCGGCGGGTGAAGGCGCCCGCGTCCTCGAAGCGCTCCGCGAGGTCGCGACGCAGCTCGAGGCGCTGCTGCCCTCGCTCGAGCGGGACGTGGCGTCGATCGCCCGCGCGTTCGCCTACGTCGGGCGCATGTTCGTGATCGGCCGCGGGCTCGAGTACGCGACCGCGCGCGAGGTCGCGCTCAAGCTGCTCGAGACGTGCCGGACGGCGGCGGAGCCGCTCACCGCGACCGATCTCGCGCACGGGCCGGTCGCCGCACTCGATTCACTGTTTCCCGTCTGGGCGATCGCATCGCACGACGCCGCGCTGCCGGCCGTCGTCGAGGCGTCCGCCCGCGTGCGCGAGGCAGGCGCCACCATCGTCGCGAGCGGGAACGCCGCCGCCGCGATCGACGGTGCCGACTACGTTCTCCCGCTGCCCGAGCCGCCGCTGCCCGTGCTCGCACCGCTGCTGTCCGTCGTGCCCGGGCAGTTGTTCGCCTCCGCGCTCGCCCGCGCGAAGGGCCTCGACCCCGACGCGCCGCGCGGCCTCAGCAAGGTCACCCTCGCCCGCTGAGCGGACGGGTCACGCGCTGGCGCCGGCCGGACGCGAGCCGCGGACCTTGCAACAGACTGTTGCAAACACGTGTGGCCGCGACGATCGCGGGCGCCACCGCCCGGAACACCGGGGCGGGCGCGACCCGGATCGCCAGCCGAACGCGAAGCTCCGCCGTCAGCGGCTCCGCGCGGTGACGGCGGAGCTCGTGCAGCAAGACGCGCGATTGCTCGTAGCTCGGACGCGGGAGGCCGAGCCGATCGGCAACGGCGCCGAGCGACCGATGAGTCTCCGCGATCGGGAGACGGGGATCGTCGAGCCGGTCGAGGGCGGCGACGAGTCTGGCGTCGATTCGCGGTGCGGCAACGACCACGACCGCAGCGTGCCCGCCGAACCGTCACGGGCGAGTGACAAGACTGTGCCGATTCCGTAACTGTGCAACAGTCTGTTGCTAGCCGGCCGTGGCGGCCGCCAGCCGCTCACGAGCGAGCGCGTCAGCCGCGCGTCCGGTCGAGACGCCGTCGGCGTCGGCGCGCGCGAAGACCTCGCGCAGCGTGGCGCCGATCCCTTCGAGCGCGCGCTCGATCCGATCGCCGTCCCAGCCCAGCGCCTCGGCCGCGACGTTGTAGATCGCGCCGCCGGCGTTGATGACGAAGTCGGGCGCGTAGAGGATCCCGCGCTCGCGCAGCAGGTCCGCGTCTTCCGGAGCGGCGAGCTGGTTGTTCGCCGAGCCGGCGACGACGTGGCAACGAAGCGAAGGGATCGTCGCCGAAGAGAGGGTGCCGCCGACGGCGCACGGCGCGTAGACGTCGCATCGGAAGTCCACCGCAACGGCCGCCGGAACGACGCGAACGCCGAGACGCGCCGCGAGCGCGCCCGCCCGCTCCTCGGCAACGTCGCTGACGGCGACCTCCGCGCCACCGGCGGCGAGCAGTTCCGCGAGGCGCGCGCCGACGCTGCCGACACCCTGCACGAGGACGCGCCGCCCGTCGAGCGCGGGCGATCCGAACCTCCGCTCGAGGCTCGCACGGATCCCGTGGAAGACGCCGCGGGCCGTGTACGGGCCGGGCTCGCCCGATCCGCCCGACTCCCGGCTGCGCCCGAAGACGTACGGGCCCGTCTCGAAGATGACGTCGAGATCGGCGGGCGTCGTGTTCATGTCGCAACCCGTGAGGAAGCTCCCGCGGAGCGAGTCGATCGCCTCGGCGTAGCGGCGGAGCAGACCGACCCGCTCGTCGCCCGTCGGCAGCGACGGCACCGCGAGCACCGCCTTCCCGCCACCGAAGGCGAGCCCCGCGACGGCGAACTTCACCGTCATCCCCGCGGCAAGTCGAAGCCCGTCGGCCAGCGCTTCGGCAGGGCTCCCGTAGACCTTCATCCTCGTCCCGCCCGCGGACGGGCCCAGCCGCCGCGAGTGGATGCAGACGAAGATCCAGGCTCCCGTCGGACGGTCGTGCCGCACGAGCACCTCCTCCCCGTCCCAGGCGGCGATCAGTTCCTCGACGCTCGGCATTCGCCGCGAATCATCCACCACCGCGGCAACAACCGGGTGCTGCAAGTTTTGGCGCCTGCGGCGGTCTCAAGCGGCGAGCAGGCCGCACGACGCGGCCCACGAGAGGAGGAGAAGAACCGATGCGAAAGGCACTCTCCGCCGCCGCCGCGCTCGCCGTCGCGTGCGCCCTCGCGGCCGGCGCCGGCGCGGGCCGGTCGGCGTCCGGCCTCGCGACGGCCAAGCTGACCCGGACGATGGCGTGGCTCGTCCAGAAGGGCTACGGCACGTACCCGATCGCGAGTCTCGACCAGAGCTACCGGCCGGGCGACTTCTATTACCTCGTGAGGACGAGCGGCGCCGTCGACGCCGGCTTCGAGCAGGCGCTCATCCAGGCGGGCGCACGCGTCCGCGCCGTCTTCCCGGAGACCGGCTGGGCGGCAGTGGCATCGCCGGCGCGCGCGATCGCAGCCGTGTCGCAGCTGCCGCAGGTCGTGAAGCTCGACGCCGACCGGCCGCGCGTCGTCCTGAAGGCCTCCGCGCACCTGGCTGCGGCCGCGAGCTTCGCCGACCAGACGAAGCGCGGGACGCACGACGTCGGCGCCGACACGCTCTGGGCGAACGGCGATACGGGGGCCGGCGTCACCGTCGGCGTCGTCGACAGCGGCATCGACTCGACGCATCCGGACCTGTCCGGGAAGCTGCGGGGGTTCGTGAACTGCATGGGCGTCGTCCCGACGCTCGTCTCGGACGACGCCGGCGTCTGCGTCGCCCAACCGGGCTACGACGACAACGGCCACGGCACGCACGTCTCGGGCATCGCGGCCGGCGCCGGCATCGGCGGCTCGGGCCAGGCCGGCCTCTACCCGGGAATGGCGCCGGGCGCCAGCCTCGTCGGCGCGAAGGTCTGCAACGCCGCCGGCTCGTGCCTGACCTCGTCGATCATGGCCGGCGTCCGCTATCTCGCGCTGAAGCCCGTGCAGGGCGGCCTCGGCGCCGACGTGATCAACCTGAGCCTCGGCAGCGACCGCTTCTACCTCGCCGGCTTGTCGGGGGCGCAGCAGGTGACGAACGACGACGCGCTCGACCAGGAGATGAACGCGCTCGCGCAGCTCCAGAACGTCCTCTTCGCGGTCGCGGCCGGCAACAGCGGCCCGACGCTCCAGAGCGTCGGCAACCCGGCCGACGCGTCGCAGGTGCTCGCGGTCGGCGCATCGATCGCCGACTGGGATCTCGCGCACGCGAAGGCGGACACGGCGCACGGCGAGCTCGGCAACATCCGCCCGGAGGCGGCGGCCGCCGGTGCGACCGGCATCGCCCAGTTCAGCTCGCGCGGCCCGAGCGGCGACCGGCTGGTGAAGCCGGACGTCACGGCGCCGGGCGTCTACGTCATTTCGGCCCAGGCCGCGATGGGCGGCGAGGTCTCGGCGACCGACGCGATCCACGACAACAGCTTCTCGACCGATCCGACGTACGCCATCCTGTCGGGAACGTCCATGGCTGCTCCGTCGGCCGCCGGCGTCGCCGCGCTCGTGTGGAGCGGGTACAAGGCCGCGCTCGGCTCCGACCCGGCGTATTACCGCCTGAAGGCCGCGCTCGCGAACACGGCCGGCACCCGCGCGTACGAGGGGTCGGCGGTCGGGCTGCTTTCCGGGATCAAGGCCGAGCGGCTCGGCATGGATCCGAATCAGCTCTTCCCGCTCCGCGACCAGACCTACGTCGGCGTGACCGGCGAGGGCGCGGGCCGGGTCAACGCGCCGGCGGCGCTGCAGGCGCTGACCTCGGGTGTCACCGCTTACACGCCGCAGACGAACCTGAGCGACATCCGCGAGCTCCAGCCCTCATGGTCGCTCGACGACGTCGCGCCCGGCGAGGGTCGCTCGCAACTGTTCGTGCTCCACGGCAGCCCGAAGCTCGCGAGCAAGGGCGCGACGACCTTCTCCGTTCGGAGCGAGACCGAGCCGCCGGGCGTCCTCTCGGCACCGGCGAGTTGGGTCACGGTTCCGGGCACGGCCGTCACGACCGTCGCCAACGGCGACAAGCTGTTCAAGCTCCGGCTGACCGTGCCGAAGACGGCGAAGCCGGGCATGTACGAGACGACCGTGGTCGGAACCGCCCAGCTCGGCTCGGGCGTGACGCAGCAGCTCAGGATCCCCGTGCAGTTCTTCGTGCCGGCCAGGGTCAGCTCGGCGGGCACCTCGGCGCTCGAGGGCCCGATCTGGGCGAGCGACGCCACCGACTACACGGCCGTCGGCTTCGAGAATCCGATCGGCGGGATCTTCACCGACTGGACCGACATCCCCGTCCGCGTCCCCGCGGGCACCACGCGCATCGATCTGTCCGTGTACGACACGGCCGGCAAGGACCACATGGACGTCTTCGCGTTCGACTCGGCCGGCAACGAGATCAACTCGACGGTGTCGGCCGACCTCCTGAACGAGGTCCCGAACGGCGCCGGCTACGCGGCGACGACGAAGGAGAGCCCGGAGCAGGTGTCCCTGTTCGACGGGACAGACTGGGAGAGCGTGTCGCTCCCCACGACGATCTGGCTCGACGTCTCCGACAGCGCGCCGGCGAACACGACGGCACCGATCGGCTTCAGCACGTACCACTTGGACGTCACCCTCGTGAAGTAGGAGGCTCCAAGCCGGGGGGCGGGCCCGCGCCCCCGCCCCCCGGGCCGTGCGTCGCCGAGCCGGACGGGACGTCAGCCGTCGTGGCGCGCGGCGTCGACGAGCCTCGGGGGTGCGACCTCGGCGAAGGCGTCCTCGGCGATCCCCGCCAGCTCGTCCACGTCGAGGCCGCGGTCGAGGCGCATGCCGAGCCAGCCGCGGTGCCCGACGTACGGCGGCACGAAGAAGCGCTCCGGGTCGGCTCCGACGAGCATCTCCTGCATTCCGGGCGCGGCGGCACACCAGATCGCGAACCGCCCGTCCCCGTGGTGGTTCGTCACCACCATCAGGAATGACCGTTTCCCGCGGACGAAGAACGTGGGCGCGCCGTGGCTCGGCCGCTCGCTCACCTCCGGCAACGCGAGGCAGATCTCGCGGATCTGCGCCAGCGTTCGCTCCCGCTCGGCTGGATCGACCATGGCCGAATGGTTCCAGACGCGCGCCCGTCCACCGAGCCACGTCCGTCGCCGGGCGCCACTCCTCCTTCCGGCCATGGCACTCGCAGACGGAGGGGCCTGGCCCCAGCGATCGGCCGTGCGCGACTTCCGTAACGTTTCGACTCCGGCGGCCGAGCCGCAGTCCGCTCAACCGCGCGGCCCATCGTCGGGTTCGGGCACGTCCCGGGGCCTGGCCCCAGCGCTAGCCCGAAACAGACGATCGTCGCCGGCGGTTCGGCCGCGGCCAGGGAGCACAGCCGGGGCCCGACAGCACTCCGCCGTGCGGGCATGGCCGAGCGGGCGCGGTCAGGCGGGCTCCGGGCCCTCCCAGCGACGGATGAGGTCGAGGTGGACGCCGAACTGATCGAGGACCTTCACCACCGTGTGGTCGATGAGCTCCGCGATCGTCCGGGGACGGTGGTAGAAGCCCGGCACAGGCGGCAGGACGACGGCGCCGGCCTCCGTCACCGCCTGCATCAGGCGGAGGTGGCCGAGGTGCAGCGGCGTCTCCCGCACGACCAGGACGAGCCGGCGGCGCTCCTTCAGGCAGACGTCCGCCGCCCGAGTCAGCAGGTTGTCGTTGAGGCTGTTCGCGATCTCGCCGAGCGTCTTCACGCTGCACGGCGCGACGACCATGCCGGCGGTAACGAACGTGCCGCTCGCGATCGGCGCGGCCAGGTCGGCCTCGTCGTGGACGCGATGCGCTAACGCGCAGACCTCGTCCGGGTCGCCGCCGAGCTCGTACACGATCGTCGCCCGCGCGCCGCTCGAGAGGACGAGGTGCACCTCGAACTCGGTGTGCTCACGCAGCACCTCGAGCAGGCGAACGCCGTAGTGCGGCCCGCTCGCGCCGCTGATCCCGACGACGATCCGCCCGCTCGCCACGGCCGGATCGTACGGCTACTGCGGGCTCGCCCGGCGGCGGTCAGGGATCCGCGGCGCGGTCGCCCGACCGGCCGACCGGGGAACCGGACGGAGGGGCGATGCCGACGCTCACCCCCCGCGTCCTCCGTCATCTGACCGCTCTTCAGTCCGGCCTGCCCGTTAAGCTCCCACGCAGCGTTGGCTGACATGGATCGGGGGCGGGGGTTCGGCGTGAGCACGCGACTGCTTGCGGCGGTGGCGCTTGCGCTCGCCCTGCTTCCGGCGTTCGCGGTCGGCGCCTCGGCCGACGGTAGTGCGAAGGCGCTCATCCTCTGCAGCACGGTCATCCCGACCGATTGCTCCTCGCCCAGCCTCGAGCAGCAGGCCGCCGAGGCGGACGGCTTCTCGGTCGACACGGTCGGCGACCGCCAGTGGCTCGCGATGAGCGCTTCCGACTTCGCGAACTACCAGGTGCTGATCATCGGCGACCCGAGCTGCGGCGACACGGTCGACGGCGCCGCCGGCGAGAACACGTCGACGTGGGAGCCCGTCGTCATGGCGAACCGCGGAAACCGCGTGGTCATCGGCACCGATCCGGTCTTCCACGACCCGTCGCATCCGGGCGCCCTGACGCTCATCAAGAACGGGATCGCGTTCGCCGGCGCGGTCCCCGGCGCGACCGGCGCCTACATCGACATCTCGTGCGACTCGAGCTACACGAGCAACGGCTCGCCGTTCGCGTTCCTCGACGGGCTGACGACGAAGGGCCCCGGCCACTTCCTCACCGAGGCGCCGCCCTGCGAGAGCGCGATCGCGATCGTCGCCCAGTCGGGCCCGACGAGCGGCCTCCACGACAGCGACCTCTCGAACTGGGACTGCTCCGTCCACCAGTCGTTCAAGTCGTGGGCGACCGACTGGACCCCGCTCGCGATCGCGACCGACGCGCCGGAGAGGCCCTACTGCGCCGACGACGTCGACACCGGCGCGCTCGTATGCGGCGAGCCGTACATCCTCGTGGCCGGCAAGGGCATCGTCGTCAAGTCCGAGATCTCGCTCGACCCGGCGACGGCGTCGAACCCGGTCGGGACGTCGCACACCGTGACGGCGACGGTGACGCAGGACGGCCGCCCGTTGGCCGGAGCGAAGGTCGACTTCGCAGTCGACGACGGCCCGGACGCCGGGCTGACGGGCTCCGGGACGACCAACGACAGCGGACAGACGTCGTTCACGTACACGAACAACGGCACGGCCGGAACGGACGAGATCAGCGCACAGTTCGTGAACGCCAACGGCCAGACCGAGCGGGCGACCGCGACGAAGGACTGGGTGGCGCCGCCCGAGACGATCTCCCTCGCGCCCGCGACCGCCTCGAACCCGGTCGGCACCTCGCACACGGTCACCGCGACGGTCACGCAGGGCGAGCGGCCGCTCCCCGGGCGGCACGTCGACTTCGCCGTCGACAGTGGCCCGGACGCGGGCCTCACCGGCTCCGGCACCACCGACGGAAACGGACAGGCTTCCTTCACATACACGAACAACGGCACGCCCGGAACCGACGGGATCAGCGCGACGTTCGTCGACGACGCTGGGCAGACGCAGCGGGCGACGGCGACCAAGGACTGGGTCGTACCCGAGATCTCGCTGACGGTGACCGCGGCCGCCGACAGCGCGACCGCCGCACCGGGCGCGGCCGACGGCTACACGGTCTCGATCCAGAACGGCTCGAGCGCTCCCGCCCGCGTCAACTCGATCGTCGACACGCTGCCGAACGGCTTTGCGTACGTGAAGGGCTCGACGACAGGCGACATCACGAAGGACCCGGCGATCGCGGGCCACGAGCTCACGTGGAACGGGCCGTTCACGATCGCGGGCGGCGCCAGGCTGCGGTTCCATTTCTCCGTGCACGTCGCGAACACGCCCGGCGTGTACCTCGACAACGTCACCGCCCGCACGGACGGCGGTGACTTCTCGAGCGGTCCGACCGCGAAGATCACGGTGGCGAGGACGCCGAGCGCCGACCTCTCCCTGACCAAGTCCGCCTCGCCGGGCACGGTCGTCGTCGGGGCCCAGGTGACCTTCTCGCTGCGGGTCGACAACGCCGGGCCGGACATGGCCACCGGCGTGTCGCTCAGCGACGACCTTCCGGACGGGCTGTCGTTCGTGAGCGCGAGCTCGAGCCCGTCGCACTCGTGCGACTCGGGCGGGTGCTTCCTCGACCGGATCCCGGCCGGCAACGGCGTCACGGTCACGATCACCGCGAAGGCGACGAAGACCGGCACCCTGTCCAATTCGGCCAGGGTGAGCTCCGACGTGGCGGATCCGGACACGTCGAACAACGGCGCCGGCGCGACCGTCACCGTCGTCGCGAACACGGCGGACCTCTCGGTCACGCAGACCGTGTCGCCCGCGATCGCCCCGACCGGCGGCACCGTCACCTTCCGCGTGACCGTCCACAACGCGGGTCCGGGACCGGCGACGAACGTGGTCCTGACGGAACCGCTCCCGACGGGAATCTCGGCGACCTCCGCGACGGCGAGCCAGGGCACCTGCGACCTCACGGTCCGCTGCTCGCTGGGGACGCTCGCCGCAGGCGCCGACGCGACGGTCACGATCGTGGCGACGCTCGGCGCGCCAGGGCAGTTCTCCGCAACGGCGAGCGCCTCCTCGGACGTGTCCGATCCGGCCGCCTCGAACAACGCGGGCGCCGCGTCGGCGACAGCGTCCGCGCCGCCCCCGTCGACGAAGACGACGGGCGACGTCGACTCCGGGACGGTTCGCGTGAACGGCCGCCCCTACAGGAGCGGGCCGATCCCGTACGGCGCGACCGTCGACGTCACGCACGGAACGCTCGGGATCACGAACGACCTCGGGACGCTGCACGTCAACGGCGCGGGCGGCATTCCGGCGATCTTCAAGCTGCTCCGGGGCACCGACACGTCGAAGTTCTCGACCCTCGGCAAGAAGCGGTCGCAGCCCGTGACCGAACTGCGGCTCGTCGGCGGCTCCTTCGCCGCGTGCAAGCCCGGGAAGAAGAAGGCGGCCCGGCTACCCGCCTCGCGCGGCGCGACGAAGCCCCCGCCGAAGCCCGTCCGGCGCCTCTTCGCCAAGGGCACGGGCCACTTCCGCACGCGCGGCGCGTACGCGGCGGGCACCATCCGCGGCACCTCCTGGATCATCACCGACCGCTGCGACGGCACGCTCGTCACCGTTCGCACCGGCACCGTTCAGGTGACGGATCTCGTGAAGCATCGGGTGATCCTCGTCCACACCGGCCACAGCTACCTGGCGCGAGCGCCGAAGAAGTAGCGGGCCCCCGCCGGCGCGAAGGCGCCGCGCCGCCGCGACCGCCGCGCCCGCAGCCCGGCGCAGTGCCCGCACGCCCGCGACCGCAGCCGCGCGCGCGGAAAGGAGAGCGAGGAGCGTCCCGGCCGCCCCGACTGTCGCGAGCTTGCGACCGCCGCGCGCGAGCGCCGCGGCGACCGTCGGCCACGTCCGGCGCGACCACGCGGTGCCGGCGGCGGCCGCGGTGCGCGACGCAGCGGCCGCGCGGCGCGAGGCCGAGTGCGCCCGTCGCGTCCCCGCCCGGGTGGGCGGCCCGAGCGCGCGAGCGCCTCCCACGGCGCCGGCCGCGGCCGTCCGGAGACCGCGGGCGCCCGCCCTTCCAAGTAACACTGTGTTACTTGCGAAAGCCGTGCGGACGCCTCGCGCAAGCGGTCCCGCCCGGTGCGCCGACGCCCGAGCTAGTAACAGAGTGTTACGAGCGGCGCGGGCGCGAACGACCTGCGCGCGCCCGGCCCGGGCAGCCCGGCGCTCGGCCGGCACGGGGACGGCGGCCGCGGCCGCTGCTTCGGGCTCGACGGCCGGAACGCGCGCGACCCGGCGAGCCTTGCGACGCGAGCCGAGGACGAGCGTCTCCTTCCACGGCGCGACGAGCGAGACGCGCTCGAAGGCCACGTGGAGCCTCGGAGCGAGCCGTCGTCGGATCACGAGCGCCGGCTCGTTCAACCCGTCGTCGTGCACGATCGAGTCGACCCTGCCGAGGGTGCGGCCGCTGCGCGTCCTCACCGTAAAGCCCTCGCACCGGACGAGCCAGTAGCGCCCGACCGCACTCGAGCCCGCAAACGCCCGGGTCTGCCGAGACGGCACGACCTCCGCTTCCCCGCTCGCGCCGGGTCGAAAACCCGGCAACCGGGCGTCAGGGCGTGCGGAACACGTGGATCACCGGCTCCGGCCCGTTCGCGTACTGCTGCGAGACGTAGAGCGACCGCGAAGCCGGGTCGTACGCGGCGCCGCCGATGACCGGCGAGTCGAACGGGAGCGAGAGTTGCCACACCGCGTACGGCCTGACACCCCACGGCTTGCGGACGTGGTTCCGGACGGCGAGCAGGTCGTTCGCGTCGTAGGCCCAGACCTCGGCGGCGTACGGGTAGCCGTGCGTGCCCTTGTACGAGTCGTCCGGGTCGTAGCACCAGATCGAGCCGTCCGGCGTGGGCTGTCCGTCGAGCGTCGGATCGTCCGTGCCCTCCCCGTAGCAGAACTTCCCGGTGCCCTGTGTCCCGAAGAAGAGGACGCTCCGCGTGCCGGCCGGGAAGACGACACCGCGGATCGACGTCGTCCCGTTGAAGAGGACGCCGTGCGCGGGATCCCAGTTCGCATCCCACGCGCCGAGGTTCGGGTGCGTCTGCGGATATTCCACCAGTGGCGCCGCGGGCGTCGTGGCCGTGGCGCCGAGGGCGGCCGGGTCGAACGCGAACGCTGCCGGGCCGAACGACGTGCGGCTGATGATCGGGATGCAGCAGTTGCCGGTCAGCACTGGCCCGCCGAGGAGCGAGCGCCACTCCGGCGGCACGGCCGCGAGGTAGCCGGAGACGAACCCCGCCCCGACCTTGCCGACGCGGAAGAGGCCGGCGGCGGCGCCCGAGGAGAGGCTCGTCGAGGGCCGCGACCAGTGCGAGGCGACCTGCGTCCCGGCGGCGTCGTAGTAGACGTACACCGTTCCGTACAGCCTTCCGCCGTCGACGAGCTGCCCGCCGACCTTCGCGTTCCCACCGGCCTGGTCGATCAGCCCGTTCGTCGCGTCCGCGAAGTTCTGAAGGTAGGAGGCGCGCTTGAGGTCGGCCAGGTCGGAACTGGCAACCGCCCTCGGGATCGACACCTCGGCGCTTCGCTGGTACCAGTCGTGCCCGGCGACGAAGAGCCCGTTCGCGCCGGGGTCGTACGCGAGCGCCGTGCCGCCGTAGGCGAACGTCCGCCGATCGCCCTTCGCCTGCGGCAGCAGGAATGCACCGACGTACGAGAGGTCGGACGGCCCGAGCCGCGGCAGCGTCGTCGGGTCGACGGCGCGCGCGGCCGGCGTGCTCGCCGAGGCGACGGCCACCAGGCCGAGGGCAACGAGGCCGACGAGGATCGCGCAGAGCCTCCGCATCGGCTCGATCATCGGCGATTCGCGCGCGTCCCGCCTCCCCCGGTCGGGCGGACCGACTTTGCAACAGTCTGTTGCAAAGTCCGACGTTCAGAGGTCGAGCTCGAAGCAGAGGCTGCGGGGGTCGTCGACGAACGGACCCCAGCAGGGCACGGGCTCGAAGCCTGCGCGCCGGTAGAGGCCGAGTGCCTCGGGCTGGCGGTTCCCGGTCTCGAGCCGCGCGCGGGTGTAACCGAGCTCCCGCGCCGCGTCGAGGAGCCGCTCGAGGATCGCCTTCGCGACGCCCCGGCCGCGCGCGGCGGGGGCGACGTACATCCGCCGCACCTCGGCCGTCTCCGCGTCGAGCCGCGAGATCCCGCCGCAGCCGGCCGGCCGGCCGTCGATGCGCGCGAGGACGAAGGCGCCGTCGGGCGGAAGGAACTCGCGCACCAGCGGAGTCGGGCCGGAGCCGGGCTCGCCGCCGTAGCGCGCGTCCATCTCCTCGACCGAAGCGGAGGTCAGCGCGCTCACGATCGGGTCGTCGAGCCGCACGTCCTCGAGCCCGAGGGTCACTGCCGCATTGTCCCCGCTCGGGCTGCTACGCATGAAGGCGATGGCCCTCGAGGGCGCAACCGTGCTGGTGACCGGCGCGACCGACGGGCTCGGGAAGGCCCTCGCCGCCGAGCTCGCGAAGGCGGGCGCGAACGTCCTCGTCCACGGCCGCGACGAGGAGCGCGGCCGGCGGACGCTCGAGGAGCTCCGCGCGGAGACGGGCGGCGACCGCCTCGCCTGGTACCGCGCCGACCTCGCGTCGCTGCGTCAGGTGCGCACGCTGGCGGAGCGAGTGGCGGCAGAGCACGACCGGCTCGACGTCCTCGTGAACAACGCAGGCGTCGGCACCACCTATCCGGGCGACGGCCGCCGGCTCGAGAGCGAGGACGGCCTCGAGCTCCGCCTCGCCGTCAACTACCTCGCGCCGTTCGTCCTCACCCGCGCGCTGCTCCCGCTCCTGCGGCGCTCGGCGCCGGCCCGGATCGTCAACGTCGCCTCCGCCGGCCAGGCGCCCGTCGACCTCGACGATCTGCAGCTCGAGCGGGGCTACGACGGGATCCGGGCGTACTGCCGGAGCAAGCTCGCGCTGGTCATGCTCACGCTCGACCTCGCCGAGGAGCTCGACGGCGCCGGCGTCACGGCCAATGCCCTGCACCCGGGCACGTTCATGCCGACGAAGATGGTGCTCGAGGCCGGCGTCACGCCGGTCGACTCGCTCGAGACCGGGATCCGGTCGACGATGCGGCTGATCGCCGACCCCGCGCTCGAGGGCGTCAGCGGCCGCTACTTCGACCGCGAGCGCGAGGCGCGGGCGCTCGGGCAGGCGTACGACCCGGAGGCGCGCGCCCGCCTCCGCGAGCTCAGCATCGGGCTCGCCGGCTGAGGCTCGCAGCCCTGGGTCGGGGGCGGCCGTGCGCCGCCCCCGCTGGGCGTCCTACGAGGCGCCGCCGACCCGACGGACGTGGCTCGTGCCGTCGAGGTAGCCGGCACCGGCCTGCTTCTGCGGCAGGTAGATGCGGACGAGGTAGGTCTTGCCGCGGCGGAGCGGGACGTGGAACCTCGCCACCGACTGCAGGTTCGTGACGATCAGCTGGCGGGTCGTCCACGCGCCGCCCGGCGTCGCGACCTGGAACAGCGCGACCGCGCCGGCGAACGTGTCGCGGGCGGTGATCTTCGCCGAGAACGTGTTTCCGGCGACACCGAGCCCCAGGCGCGGGTGGACGTCGACCGTGATCGGGTCGCTCTTCGTCGTGCTCGTCTGGGCGATGTAGGTCGTCTCGATCTTCGGCAGCACCTTGGTCGACCAGTTGCCCGTCGCGTCCGTCGTGACGATCGCGATCGGGTCGTTGACGAGCGCGTCGTCCTCACGGGCGAGGACCGTGATCCGCTCGCCGGCCTTCTTCGTCGAGACCGTGCCGCTGAGCGTGACGGTCTGACAGCAGATCGTCGTCGGCGACGACGCCGTGATGGTCGTCGTCACCGGAGTCGGCGCGGCGGCCGCCTGGATCACGGGCGTCGCCTTCGACTCGGAGACGGTGCTGCCGTACGCGTTGCGGGCGGTGACGTCGACGCGCAGCGTGTTGTCGACGTCGCCCTTCAGGACACCGTAGGTCTGCGCGGTCGCGCCGGCGATGTCGGTGCAGCTCCCGCCGGAGCCGTCGCAGCGGCGCCACTGGAAGGTGAACCTGTCGACCGCGCCGCCGCCGTACTTCCCGGTGTCGGCGACGAGCTGCTCGCCGACGAACGGCTTGCCGGTGATCGCCGGCGGCGTCGAGGCCGTCGGCGCGACCGCCGGCGTGATCGGATCGGTCGGCTTCGAGTTCGTCGGCGGCGACGAGCCGGACCCGTTCGAGGCCGTCACGAGGACGACGATCGAGTGGCCGACGTCCGCCTTCGTCAGCGTGTACGTCTGCGCACTACCGGCGGAGCCGCCGATCTTCGCGCAGGCGGTTCCGTCGGCTGCACAGCGAAGCCACTGGTAGGTGAAGCTCGTCGGATTGTTGTTCCACATGCCGTTGCCGGCCGTGAGCGTCGACCCGACGATCAGCTTCCCGTCGATCGTCGGGGCCGAGCGGCTGGTCGGCGCCTGCGCGGCGGCGACTGCCGCCCCGGTCGTTCCGAGGAGCGTGGCGGTCGCGGCGAGCAGGACGAGTACGCGAGCTGGTCGCTTCATACGAGTCCCTCCTCTCGTAAGGGCAGGCTGAAGCTCGGTTACGTGGGCCTTTTCGCGTCTTGCCGGCTTCTAAACGGCGCGTCGGCTACGCGGGCAGCACCGACTCGACCGCCGCGATCACCTCGGCGGAGTCGGGCGTCGCCTCGGGCCGGAAGCGGGCGACGACGTGGCCTTCCGGCGAGACGAGGAACTTCTCGAAGTTCCAGCGGACGTCGCCGGCCTCGCCGTCGGCGTCGGGCGCGTCGACGAGCTCGCGGTAGAGCGCGTGCCGCCCCTCGCCGTTCACCTCGAGCTTCTCGGTGAGCGGAAAGGTCACCTGGTACGCCGTGGAGCAGAACGAGGCGATCTCCTCGGGGGTGCCCGGCTCCTGCCCGGCGAACTGGTTGCACGGCGCGCCGAGGACGCTGAAGCCGCGTCCGGCGTAGCGCTCGTGGAGCCGCTGCAGCGCCTCGTACTGCGGCGTCAGCCCGCACTTCGAGGCCACGTTCACCACGAGGAGCGCCGCGCCGCGGAAGTCGCCGAGGTCGAGCGGGCTGCCGTCGAGCGCGGCGAGCCTCACGTCGTGGACGGCCATGCGCCTCGCAACGCCTCCTCGGCGGCCGCTATTCCGCTTCCGCCAACAGCACGCCGACGCGCTTGCGCTGCAGCTTGCCGGTGGCCGTCCGCGGGATCGACTCGACGACGTGGATCCGGTCGGGCACCTTGAACGCCGCGAGCCGCTCGCGGCAGTACGCGGCGAGCTCCCGTGCGTCGGCCTCGCCCTGCAGGACGACGGCCGACTCGACCCGCTCGCCGTACTTCTCGTCGTCCACGCCGAAGCAGACGGCGTCCGAGACGGCCGGATGCCGGAGGAGGACGTCCTCGATCTCGTACGGCGAGATGTTCTCGCCGCCGCGCAGGATCATCTCCTTGATGCGGCCCTCGAGCCTGAGGTACCCGTCGGCCTCGAGCGAGCCGCGATCGCCGGTGCGGAACCAGCCGTCGAAGAACGCCTCCGCGTTCGCCTCCGGGTTGTTCAGGTAGCCGGGCGTGACGCCGGGGCCGCGGATCACGACCTCGCCGGGCCCGCCCTCGAGGAGCCGGCCGTCTCCGTCGGCGATCGCGATCTCGGCGCCGGCCGAGACGCCGACCGAGCCCGGCACGCGGGACGCCGGCGGGAGCGGATTCGACGCCATCTGGTGGCTCGCCTCCGTCATGCCGTACGCCTCGACGACCGGGACGCCGAGTCGCTCTTCGAGCTCGGCCATCAGCGCGGGCGTCAGGGCGGAGCTGCACGAGCGCACGAAGCGGAGCGTCAGCGGCGGGCCGTCGGCGTCGATCCGCTCGAGGAGCATCCGGTGGAGCGTCGGCCCGGCCGAGTACCACGTCACCCCGAAGCGCCGCAGCTGCGGCCAGAACGGACGCGGCGCGAAGCGGCGAGGCACGACCGCCGTGCCGCCTCCCGCCATGGCCGCGAAGGCCGACGCGAGCAGCCCGTGGACGTGGAACAGCGGCATCGCGCAGTAGGAGACGTCTTCCGGGCCGAGCGCGTAGAAGTCGGCGATCGAGCGCACCGACGCGGCGAGGTTTCGCTGGAGGAGCGGCACCTGCTTCGGCCTGCTCGTGGTGCCGCTCGTGTGGAGGAGGAGGGCGACGTCGTCGTGCCGCGCGGGGTCGAAGACGGCCGGCGCGCCGCCTAGGCGCCCGTCCTCCACGTCGACGGTGGGAATCGCAGCCCCGGCGGCGGCGCGCGCCGCCGGCGCCTCGCCCGCCGGCAGCACGAGCAGCTCCGGCCGGAGGTCGTCGAGGTAGAACTCGAGCTCCTCCCGCTTGTAGGCCGGGTTGAGCGGCGCCGCCGTCGCGCCGAGCGCGGCGAGCGAGAGGAGGAGCCGCACGAGGTCGGGGCCGTCCGGGACGACGAGCGCGACGCGGCTGCCGCGGCCGACGCCGAGTCCGGCGAGCGCGCCGGCGAGATCGTCGACGGCCTCGCGTAGCTCGTCGTAGCTCTGCGCCTCGCCCGTCTCTGCGACCACGAGCGCCGCCCGGCGCGCCTCACCGCGTGCGAAGAGCGTGTCGAGCAGCGTCACCGGACGCGCTCCGTCGCGAGCCGCAGCCCGAACGCGACCAGAACGAGGCCGGTGAGCGAGTCGAGAATGCGCCGGACGCGGGGTCGGCGGAGCACGTCGCCCGCGCGCGCGACGGCGGCCGCGTAGCCCGTGAGCCAGACGAGCGTGATCGCGCAGAAGACGAGCCCGAGCGCGAGCAGCGCCGGGAACGACGAGCCGAACTGCGGCAGGAGGCTGGTGAAGAAGACGGCGATCTTCGGGTTCCCGAGGTTGCTCAGGAGCCCCTGGCGGTACGCGCCTGCGGCGGAGGTCTGCTCCCGAGCGGCGACGGAGAGGAACCCGCGCCCCCGCCACGCCCGCCAGAGCGCGCCGGCCCCGAGGTAGACGAGGTACGCCGCACCCGCGAGCCGTATCGCGACGAACGCCGGCTCGGACGCGCGCAGCAACGCGGCGACGCCGGCCGCCGCGGCAACCGTCCAGCACGCGAGCCCGGACGAGATCCCGGCCGCTGTGAAGACGCCGTGCCGCCGGCCGCCCCAGAGCGTGTTGCGGATCGTGAGCGCCGTGTCCTGGCCGGGCGCGACGATCACGATCAGCGAGACCCCGAGGAACGCGGCGAGGTGGCCCACGCGGGAATTCTTCCTGCCCGCCGATCGCTATGGAATCGATAGGAGGTACAATCTTCGTAGCTTCTACAGCGAGGAGAGTGATCAGACGTTGAGCACCCTGTTGCTCGTACCCCTGGACGACACCGTCGTCTTCCCGAACATGAACGTGACCCTCACCGTCGACGTCGGCGAGGAGGAGCGCGTGTTCCTCGTGCCGAGGCACGAGAACGACTACGCCAAGGTCGGCACCGTCGCGGAGGTCGTCGACCGGCTCCGCCTGCCCGGCGGCGGCCGCGCCGTCGCACTGGCGGGCCAGCATCGCGGTGTCGCCGGCGCCGCTCACACGGACGAGCGCGGCCGTCTCTGGGTCGACGTCGAGGAACGCCCCGACGAGGCGCCGCCCGTGAAGACGCGCGAGCTCGAGGTCGAGTACCGCGCGGTCGTCGACGAGATCCTCGAGCTGCGCGGCGACGACGGCCGGATCGCGTCGTTCGTGCGCGCGATCCGCGAGCCCGGCGCGCTCGCCGACACGTGCGGATACGCGCCCGAGGTCTCCTTCGAGGAGAAGGTGAAGCTGCTCGAGGCCGTCGACGTCGTCGAGCGGCTCGAGCTCGCCCTCGAGCTTCAACGCGAGCGGCTGACCGAGCTCCAGGTTCGCCAGCGGATCCGCGAGGACGTCGAGTCCGGGACGCAGAAGCAGCAGCGCGAGTACTTCCTGCGCCAGCAGCTGAACGCGATCCGCAAGGAGCTCGGCGAGGACGAGGGCAACCTCGTCGAGGAGTACCGCACGAAGATCGAGGAGGCCGGGATGCCGGACGCCGTCCGCGAGCAGGCGGAGCGCGAGCTCGACCGGCTCGAGCGGATGGGCGAGCAGAGCCCGGAGACGCAGATGATCCGCACGTACCTCGACTGGCTCGTCTCGGTGCCGTGGTCGAAGCGCTCGGAGGAGCGGCTCGACCCGGTGAACGCCCGCGAGGTGCTGGACACCGACCACGCCGGCCTCGAGGACGTCAAGGAGCGGATCGTCGAGTACCTCGCCGTGCGCAAGCTCCGCCAGGAGCGCGGGATCGCCGAGGACAGGCGCTCGGGCGCGATCCTGACGCTGATCGGCCCGCCGGGCACCGGCAAGACGTCGATCGGCGAGTCGATCGCGCGCGCGCTGAACCGCGAGTTCGTCCGGATGTCGCTCGGCGGGATCCGCGACGAGGCGGAGATCCGCGGCCACCGGCGCACGTACATCGGCGCGCTGCCGGGCCGGCTGGTCCGCGCGCTCCGCGACGCCGGGACGATGAACCCGGTGATCATGCTCGACGAGGTCGACAAGATCGGAGCCGACTGGCGCGGCGATCCGTCGGCTGCGCTGCTCGAGGTGCTCGACCCGGCGCAGAACCACTCGTTTCGCGACCACTACCTCGACGTGGAGCTCGACCTCTCCGAGGTCGTCTTCATCGCGACGGCGAACATCGCCGACACGATCCCCGGTCCGCTGCTCGACCGGATGGAGGTCATCTGCTTCGACGGCTACACCGTCGACGAGAAGGTCGCGATCGCGCGCGGCTACCTCTGGCCGCGGCAGCGCGAGCGGAACGGCCTGCGCGAGGACGAGGTCTCGATCCCGGACGGGCTCCTCGAGCTGATCGCGAGCGAGTACACGCGGGAGGCCGGCGTCCGGCAGCTCGAGCGCGAGCTCGGGAAGCTCCTGCGCAAGACGGCGACCCGGATCGCGTCCGCGCAGGCCGAGGCGCCGATCGCGCTCGACCTGACCGCGGTGCGCGAGGCGCTCGGCCGGCAGCGCTTCTACCAGGAGGCGGCCGAGCGGACGGCCGTGCCGGGCGTGGCCACCGGCCTCGCGGTGACCGGCACCGGCGGCGACGTCCTGTTCGTCGAGGCGACGGCGATGAAGGGCGGCGAGCCGCTCGTCCTGACAGGCCAGCTCGGCGACGTGATGAAGGAGTCCGCGCGGATCGCGCTCTCGTGGGTGCGTTCGCACGCGGACGAGCTCGGCGTCGAGGAGCACGAGTTCGACGGAACGTCGTTCCACGTCCACGTGCCCGCCGGCGCGATCCCGAAGGACGGCCCCAGCGCCGGGATCACGATGTCGACCGCGCTCGCCTCGCTCCTGACCGGCCGGCCGGTGAAGCACACGGTCGGGATGACGGGCGAGGTGACCCTTCAGGGGCGCGTGCTGCCGATCGGCGGGCTGAAGCAGAAGGCGCTCGCCGCGCACGCGGCGGGGCTGACCGACGTGATCATCCCGGAGCGGAACCGCGCCGACCTCGAGGACGTCCCCGGCGAGGTGCGCGAGGCGATCCGCTTCCACCCGGTGATGAGCCTCGGCGAGGTGCTCGAGCTCGCGCTCGAGCCGGCCCGGCGGGCTGACGCCTCGCTGGCGGCCTGACGGGCCGGCCGGCGGAGTCGCGGAGACGGCAGGTCGGCGCTGGTGCGAGCCCAACCAAGTAACACAGTGTTACAAGCACCTCGGTCGCTCGACGCGGTGCGTGAGCCCAAGGCTTGTAACACTGTGTTACGAGATTTGGAAGGCGGACGGTCGCGGAGGAGCGATGTCCCGCTGCCGTAGGTGCAGCCCGGTTCCCGAGGAGGTCCGCCGGGCGGCGGACCTCCTCGAGCGGCGCTGGACGCTCTCCGTCCTCTACGCGTCCCTCTCGGGCGCCGAGCGGTTCAACGAGTTCCGCCAGGCGCTCGGGCCGGTGCCGCCGGGGACCCTCGCGGCCCGCCTCGCGGAGCTCGCGGAGGCGGGCCTGCTCGAACGCCGGCTCGTCGATGCGCGGCCGCCCCGCGCCGAGTACCGGCTGACGACGCGGGGACGGGAGCTCGCGCGCCTCGTCGACGCGCTCGCCCGGATGGATCACTAGGCGGCGCGGACGAGACGCACCTCCGCCGGCCGCGCGCGCACCGGCGCGCGCAGCCGCGACCGCTCGTAGAGCACCGCGCCGGCGAGCGCGACGAGCGCGCCTTCGACGAACAGCGAAGCCATGCCGAGTGGTTCGGACCAGTTGCCGATGTCGTCGGTCGCCTGCGGCAGACCGGCGGTCCGGGTCAGGAGGTAGCCGATCATCGGCCCGAGCGGAACGAGGACGGCGAGCCGCCACGCGTCGCGGCTCGAGCCGCGCACCAGCAGCGCGGCCGCGAGCACGCAGCCGATCATCAGGAGGACGTAGAGGGCGCCCATGTACGGCGTCTCGGTGAACTTGCCGGGCAGGTCGAGCAGGTGGATCAGCGCGACGCCGGCGAGCGCGACGACCGCGGTCGCGCGGACGACGCCGTCGCGGACCGCCTGGCGGATCTCGATTCGGCCGGCGGGGAACGTTTCCGTCAGGGTCGACATGGACGGGCTCCCTTCGGTGGTGGACGCCCCACACGATGCCCCGGCCGCCTGTGCCCCGTCTGTGAGCCCGCTGAGATCATCCGAAGGGAGCCGGGCCGAGGAGACATTGTGTTTTTCCGATGACTTCGGTACTGAGCCCTTGTAACCATGTGTCAGCCCTGCTTGTATAGATAGGCATCGCCCATTCGGGTGAAGCGGGACCCGTCCCGGTGGGACGGGTCCTCTGGGCAAGCAAGGAGAGACAATGAGGTACCTTCCAGCAGGAGCAGCGTTCACGTGCGCCTTGGCGCTCGGGTTCGCGGGCACCGATGCGGCGTTCGCGTCGACCGGTGCCGCCTACAACAGCATCCCCGGCCCGCTGCCGGGCAACGTCCCCAGTGAGGCCTTCGAGGCCACGCAGACCGCCGAGTTCGGCGACCAGGCCGCCCTTGCGGGAGGCGGCGGCGTCGTCAAGAGCGTCGACGTGCTGCTCAGCAGCTGGGGCTGCGAAAGCGGCAGCTGGAGCAACGCTGACTGCTCGACGACCGCGGGCGCGACGTTCTCGCACCCGATCACGCTCAACCTGTACAACGTCGGCTCGGGCAACTCCGTCGGGTCGCTGATCGCGACGAAGACCCAGACGTTCGACATCCCGTACCGGCCGTCGCGCGACGACGTCAACTGCACGGGCGCCAACGCGGGCAAGTGGTACTCGGCGGCCGAGAGCCACTGCTACAACGGCCTCGCGACGACGGTCACCTTCGACTTCACCGGCTCGGTCGTGACCGTGCCGGCGAACGTGATCGTCTCGGTGGCGTACGACACGACCCACTACGGCTACAACCCGATCGGCGAGAGCGCCGCCTGCTACTCGAGCTCCGGCGGCTGCGGCTACGACTCGCTGAACGTGGGCCTGAACACCGGCGCCCCCTCGACCGGGAGCGACGCGGTCCCCGACGACGCCTACGTGTACGGGCAGGGCAACTACCCGTACTGCGACAGCGGCGCGGGCGGGATCGACGTCTTCCGGCTCGACGCCGGCTGCTGGACGGGCTACACGCCCGGCTTCGCGGTCGCGCTCGACCGGACGAACCCGTCCGCCGACCTGACCACGCCGGCGAACGGCGCGACCTACCTGCAGAACGAGGTCGTCAACGCCGACTACTCGTGCTCGGACGACTTCTCGCTCGCAAGCTGCGTCGGCGACGTCCCGAACGCCGACGCGATCGACACGACGAGCGTCGGCCCGCACACGTTCACCGTCACGGCGACCGATTCGGCCGGCAACACGTCGCCGACCACACACTCGTACACGGTCGTCAACGCTGATCCGACCGTGACGATCACGACGCCAGAGGACGGTCACACGTACTACCGCGGCTCGTCCGTCACAGCCAACTACAACTGCGACGATGACGTCCAGCTGGTGAGCTGCGTCGGGACGCTCGCGGACGGCGCGACGATCAACACGTCGACCATCGGCGGCCGGTCGTTCACGGTCACGGCGACCGACAACCTCGGCCAGCACACCGTCGTCACCTCGTCGTACCAGGTCCGCCTGGCGCCGACGACGGCTGACCTGAACTCGCCGGGAAGCCCGCCGGCATACGGGCAGACGCTGACGCTCACGGCGACGATCTCCGCCCCCGCGGGCCGGCCGACGCCCACCGGCAGCGTCCGCTTCACGGACGGCACGACGACGCTCGACAACGTCCCGCTCAACGGGCTCGGCAGGGCGACCCTGCAGGTCTCGTCGCTCTCGGCGGGCACGCACAGGATCGTCGCGAGCTATGGCGGCGACAGCAACAACGCCGCGAGCTCGACGTCGGTCACCGTAGTCATCGCCAGGGCCCCGACGACGGCCACGATCACGTCGCACACACCCAACCCGTCGAGCTACGGGCGGGACGTCACGGTCGACGTCAGCGTCGCGGCGCAGCATGCGATCAGCGGCGACGTGACCGGCCACGTGCAACTGCGCGACGGGTCGACCCTGATCGGCTCTCCGGTCGCGCTGAGCGGCGGGACGGCGGAGATCATCCTGTCGAGCCTGACCCCCGGCGGGCACGCGCTGACGGCGCAGTACACGCCGGCCGACGCCAAGTCGTTCGTCTCGAGCGTCTCGGCCCGCGCCTCGCAGAAGGTCGTGCGGGCCGCGACGTCGCTGTCGCTTCGCTCCTCGGCGAACCCGTCGTCCCTCCACGACGACGTGACGTTCACCGCCACGGTCAGCTCGTCCGCCGGCACGCCGGGCGGCTCCGTCCAGTTCGACGTGGACGGCGCGGCGCTCGGCTCGCCGGTCGCCCTCGTGGGCGGAGTGGCGACGATCGATACGAGCTCGCTCGCACACGGCGGTCACACGATCCAGGCGAACTACGTGGGGAACGTCAACTTCGCCCCGCGCCAGAACTCGCTGAGGCAGCGGGTGAACTAGAGCAGGGGCCGAATCGGTACGGAGGCGAGAGGGCCGGAGACGGCCCTCTCGCCGTTCTTACGAACGTCACAGGAACGTCCCAGCGCTCGCCCAGCGCCGTCGGATTTGCTCGGAGCGACGTGAACGCGAACCTGCAGACCGTCGACGTCGTCGTCCCCGTCTACAACGAGGAGGCGTCGCTCCGGCCGAACGTCGAGGCGCTGCTCGCGTACCTCCGCGACGAGTTCCCCTTCCGGTTCCGGGTCGTGGTCGCGGACAACGCGAGCGTCGACCGGACGCCCGAGGTCGCGGACGCGCTCGCCCGCGCCAACGACGACGTCTCCGTCCTTCGCATCGACCGGAAGGGCCGTGGCCTCGCCCTGAAGACCGCCTGGCTCGCGAGCGACGCGGACGTCGTCTCCTACATGGACGTCGACCTCTCGACGAACCTCGAGAGCTTCCTCCCGCTCGTCGCGCCGCTCCTCTCGGGGCACAGCGAGGTCTCGATCGGGACGCGGCTCGCGCACTCGTCGCACGTGCGCCGCCAGATCAGGCGCGAGGTCCTTTCGCGCGGCTACAACGCGCTGATCCACCTCGGCTTCCGGGCCGGCTTCTCGGACGCCCAGTGCGGCTTCAAGGCGCTGCGCGCGGACGCCGCGCACGAGCTCCTGCCGCTCGTCCGGGACGAGGGCTGGTTCTTCGACACCGAGCTGCTGCTGCTCGCCGAGCGGCGCGGGTTCCGGATCCACGAGGTCCCCGTCGACTGGATCGAGGATCTCGACTCGCGGGTCGACCTCGTGTCGACGGTCGGCGGCGACCTCGCCGGGCTCTGGCGCATGCGCCGTGCGTTCTGGCGCGAGCGCGTCAGCGGCCGGCCCGCCGGCCGCGAGGCGCTCGCCCCGTGACGACCGAGACGCTCGTCGCCCTGCCGGCCCGCGCGGGAGAGGGCAGCCGCTCGCCGCTCGCCGCTCGCGTCCGCGCGGGCTGGCACGTCCTCCCGCTCGCGGGCGTGCTCGGGCTCGCGGCCTTCCTCGACTTCTTTCGCCTCGGCCGGAACGGCTACGCCAACGCGTACTACGCCGGCGCCGTCCGGAGCATGCTCGGAAGCTGGCACGACTTCCTCTTCACGGCGTTCGACCCGAACGGGCTCGTCTCGGTCGACAAGCCGCCGCTCGCGCTCTGGCTCGAAGCCGCGAGCGCGAAGCTGTTCGGCTACTCCGGCTTCGCGATGCTGCTCCCGGAGGCGCTCGCCGGCGTCGCCTCCGTCTGGCTGCTCTACCTGCTCGTCGCGCGGTTCTTCGGCCGGGTCGCGGGTCTCGCAGCGGCGCTGGCCCTGGCCGTTTCGCCCGTGTCGGTTGCGGTCAACCGCGACAACAACCCGGACGCCCTCTTCACGTTGCTGCTCGTGGCGGCCGCGTACGTCGGCGCACGTGCGGTCGAGTCGGGACGGCTGCGAACGCTGGTCGGGGCAGCGGTCCTCGTCGGGCTCGCCTTCAACACGAAGATGCTCGTCGCGGCGATCGTCGTGCCCGGCCTGGCGCTCGCGTACGCCCTCTTCGCCCGCGCCTCGTGGCGGCGCCGGGCGGCCAACCTCGCCGTCGCCGGTGCCGTGCTCGTCGTGGTCTCGGGCGCCTGGATCGCGGCGATCGAGCTCACGCCGGCCGGCGACCGGCCGTGGGTCGGCAGCACCTCCGACAACGACCCGCTGAGCCTCGCGCTCGGGTACAACGGCGTCGGACGCGTCGCGGGCCAGACGGGCGGGACGTCGACCGGCGGCGGCCTCGGCGGCGCGTTCTCGGGCACGCCCGGGCTCCTCCGGCTGATCAACCAGGCCCTCGGCGACCAGGGCGGCTGGCTGCTGCCGCTGGCGATCGTCGGTGGCCTGTCCGCGCTCGCGGCGCTCCTGGCGGTGCGGCGGCGGCGCGAGCTCGGCGCCTTCACTGTCGTCGCCGGCTGGTTCGTCGCCGCCGGTCTCGTCTTCAGCTTCTCGGACGGGATCATCCACACGTACTACCTGTCGGCGCTCGCACCGGCGACGAGCGGGCTCGTCGGGGTCGGCGCGGTCGCGCTCTGGCGAGACGCGCGCCGCGGCGGCCTCCGGCTGGCGCTTCCGCTCGCGGCCCTCGTCCTCTCCGCCTGGCTCGAGGTCGACCTCCTGCGCCGGTCCGGCTATCTGCCATGGCTGCAGACGCTCGTCGTCGCGGCCGCCGCGATCGCAGGCGTGGTCGTGGCGACGGCAGCCGTCTTCCCGGAGGAGCTGCGCTCCCGGATCTCGGCCGTCGCGATCGGGCTCGCGCTGCTCGCGCTGCTCGCCGCGCCCGCCGCCTGGGCGGAGACGACGTCGGAGCAGGCGGTGAACGGCGTCTTCCCGGGCGCCGGTCCGAGCTTCGTCTCGGGCCTCGGCCCGACCGGCCGTGCGTTCGGCTTCGGCGGCTTCGGACGCGGCGGGTTCGGCGCGCCGGCGCGAGGAGGCGGCCTCTTCGGAGGAGGCGGCTCGGACCTCGACACCGCGCTCGCGTACGCGAAGGCGCACGATCCCGGCCGGATCGCGCTGATCGTCTCGGCGGAGACGGAGGCCGCGCCGTACGTCATCGAGGGCGAGTCCGTCGCCGCGATGGGCGGCTTCACCGGCCGCGAGACGGTGATGACGAGCTCGTACCTCGCGAGGCTCGTCCGCTCCGGCGAGGCGCGCTACTTCCTGCTCGGCGCCGCCGGCGGCTTCGGGTCGTTCGGCCAGCGAAACGCCGCGGCCGACCTGATCACGTCCACCTGCGGGCCGGTCGCCGCGATCGGCGGCCTGTACGACTGCGCCGGCCGAGCGGCCGCGATCGCGGCCGGCTGACGCGCCCCCGCGGCAGGGCCGCTTCGGGCAAACTCGGGGTGGTGAGGCCCGAGCAGGCAGTCGAGATCGCGCGCGGCGACCAAATCGCCTCGCTCGAGGACGGCGGAGCCGGCGCCCGGTGAGGCCGAACCGCTCGATCCCGCCCGCCCCGGTCGTGCCCATCCTCGTCTACCCGGACGTCCCCGCGGCGGTCGCCTGGCTGACGGCGGCGTTCGGTTTCTCCGAGCGGCTCCGGATCGGCGAGGACCACCGGTCCCAGATGAGCGTCGGCAACGGCGGCAACGTGATCGTCGCGGACGCGGAGTACGGCAGGCAGCCGCCGCGGGCCGACGAGGTGACGCACTCCGTGCGCGTGCGCGTCGAGGATGCGAAGGCGCACTGCGAGCGCGCCCGGGCCCACGGCGCGACGATCGCGATGGAGCCGACGGACTTCGAGTACGGCGAGCGCGAGTACACGGTCGTCGATCTCGCGGGGCACCGGTGGACGTTCGCGGAGACGCTCGAGGACGTCGACCCGGCGACCTGGGGCTGGATCCTGCACGAGGACGGCTGACTCCTGAAGGAGTGCTTGGCCCTGGCCGCTCGGGAGACATCCAGAGCTGGATCGTCGGCACGCCGGACCTGACCGGCAAGCTCCGCGCCGAGGCCTACGGCAGCCGGAGGACCTACCTCCTCACGTACCAGGGCCGCGACGTCGCCGGCAACGTCGCCGGGTGCACGCTTCCGGTTCGCGTCCCGCCCGGCTGAGCGGCGCCTAGACTCGCCCCGTGCTCTTCTCGCCCGAGGCACACGAGCCGCTGCTCGAGGAGTCGTGGAACGCCGAGCGCGTCCGGGCGGCGATCCGCGCGATCGTCGCCGACGCCGAGGACGCGTTCGACGACGGCTGGCCGACGCACCCGCTCGACGACGACGGCGACCTGCCGGCCCGGCCGCGGACGGTCTACCTCGGCGGCGCCGGCGTCGTCGACGCGCTCCGCCGGCTCGCGGAGCGTGGCTGCGCCGAGTTGCGCCGCGACTACGTCCCGTACCTCGAGCGCTCGCTCGAGGCTGCGCCGGACTTCCCGGATCACGACCACGAGCGCAGCCTCTGGATGGGCGAGACGGGGATCCGGCTCGTGCTCCAGCGGCTCGCGCCGTCGCCCGCGAACCTCGCGCGCCTCGCGGGTCTGATCGCCGCCAACGCCGAGGACGAGCGCTGCGAGCTGATGTGGGGCAGCCCCGGGACGATCCTGGCCGGCCGCGAGCTCGGGCTCGACGTCACGCCGAGCCTCGACTGGCTGCGCGCTCGCCGCGAGGAGGACGACCTCTGGACGCAGGACCTGTACGGGCAGCGGCGGCGCTTCCTCGGCCCGGCCCACGGGTTCGCTGGCTGCGTGCTCGGGCTCGGAGAGGCCGACGGCGTCGCCGGGACGCTCGCGCGGGAGGCCGTCCGCGAGGAAGGGCTCGCCAACTGGCCGGCGCTCGCCGGGACGTCCCTCGTCGCCGGCGACGGCCAGATCCGGATGCAGTGGTGCCACGGCGCGCCGGGAATGGTGGCGACGCTCGCGGCCTTCCTCGACGATGAGCTCGCGCTCGCAGGCGGCGAGCTGACGTGGCGCGCGGGCCCGCTGCGGAAGGGCGCGAACCTCTGCCACGGCACGGGCGGGAACGGCTACGCCTTCCTGGCCCTGCTCGAGCGCACCGGCGACGAGCGCTGGCTCGCGCGGGCGCGCGCGTTCGCGATGCACGCGGTCGCGCAGGTCGAGCGCGCCCGCGAGGACCACGGCCGCGGCCGGTACTCGCTCTGGACGGGCGATCCCGGCACCGCGCTCTACCTCGCCGACTGCCTCGACGGCCGGGGCGCCCCGCCCCTCCCCTAGCAGGCTCGATCCGAATCCGGCCCGCGGACGAAGACGGGCGGAGAGATCCCGGCGGAGGGGAGGAACGGATGCGAGGGAACGGACGCGTGACCGCGGTCGTGGCGGCCGCTCTTATCTGGACGAGCGTCGCCGCGTCGGCACCCGGCTCGACGGGGCGCATCAGCCCGGGGTTCGTCGCGAAGACCGATCGGCTCTGCGCCGCCATCGACGCGAGCTTCGCACGCGTCCTCGGCAGCAAGTTCCCGTACCCGAAGTTCAACGCCGAGAAGCCCGATCGGCCGACGCTGATGCTGGTGGGGCAGTACTTCGCCAGGGCGCTGCCGATCCGCGGGAGGATCCCGGGCCAGCTGCTCGCGCTCGGCGAGCCGGCGAGCGGCAGGGCGGCCTGGGCTGCGATCAGGTCGCTGGCGTTCGAGCAGAACGCCGTCGCGCTCGACCAGATCTCTGCCGCGCTGGCGGGGAACGCGAAGGCCTTCGTCGCGACAGTTCACCGCTACGAGCAGCTCCACGGGCTGATCGGCGGCAAGGGAGTCGCGGCCGGGTTCCCGAAGACGACCGCCTGCGGCGACGTGTTCTGAGCCTTTTGCGGCGAGGCGGTGGGCGTCGCGCGGCCGGAGCGGAGTAGCACTCCGGCCGGGCCGTGTCGCTCGTGCGGCGCGCCTCAGTCCTGCTGGAGGTAGGCGAGAACCGCCAGCACACGGCGGTTGTCGGTCTCCGAGACCGGTAGGCGGAGCTTCGCGAAGATGCTCGCGACGTGCTTCTCGACGGCGCCGATCGTGAGGACGAGCGCCTCGCCGATCCCGGCGTTCGAGCGGCCCTCGGCCATCAGCGCCAGCACCTCCCGCTCGCGCGGCGTCAGCCGCTCGAGCGGCTCGTCGCGGCTCCGGCGTGCGAACAGCTGGCTCACGACCTCCGGGTCGAGCGCCGTCCCGCCGCCGGCCACCCGCCGCACCGCCTCGACGAAGTCCCGCACGTCCGGGATCCGGTCCTTCAGCAGGTAGCCGATCCCGCCTCCGCGAGCCTCCTCGAGCAACTCGGCCGCATAGACGTGCTCGACGTACTGGGACACGACGAGAACGGCCACGCCCGGCAACCGGCGCCGCAGCTCGAGGGCCGCGCGCAGGCCCTCGTCGGTGAACGTCGGCGGCAGCCGGATGTCGACGATCGCGACGTCGGGACGCTCGGCCTCCGCGGCGGCGAGCAGGCCCGGCCCGTCGGCGACCGCCGCGACGACCTCGAGCTCGTTGTCGCGAAGCAGCCGCGCGAGCCCGTCGCGGAGGAGCGCGAGGTCCTCGGCGATCACGACGCGCACGGCAGCACCGCCCTCACGATCGTGGGCCCGCCGGCCGGGCTCGTCACGGACAGCGTCCCGTCGAGCGCCTCGACGCGCCGGCGCAGGCCGGCGAGTCCCTGGCCGGCCGGATCGGCGCCGCCCGCTCCGTCGTCCGTGACCTCGACCGTGAGGACGCCGTTCGCACGCCGCGCGTTCACGTCGACCGAGCGCGCGCCGGCGTGCTTCGCGGCGTTCGCGAGCGCCTCCGCGACGACGAAGTAGGCGGCCGTCTCGACCGGCGCCGGCGGCCGCTCCCGGACGTCGACGGTCACGCGCACGGGCATCGGGCTCGCGTCGGCGAGCGCGCCGATCGCGGCGCCGAGCCCGCGGTCTCCGAGGATCGGCGGGTGGATTCCACGGACGAGGTTCCGCAGCTCGGTCAGGGCCTCCCCCACCCCCGCGCGCGCCTCCGCGACGAGCGTCCGCGCCGCCTCGGGATCGGCCTCGAGCTTCTGCTCGGCCATGCCCAGGCTCATTCCGAGCGAGACGAGCCGGGCCTGCGCGCCGTCGTGGAGGTCGCGCTCGATCCGCCGCAGCTCGGACTCCTGCTGCGAGACGGCGCCGGCGCGCGACGTCTCGAGCGTCTCGATCCGCTCCGCCATGCCGCCGGACAGGAGCACGACGAGCGCGTGCGTCAGCAGCGGGAAGGCGAGCCCGACGGCGACCCACATCGGCCAGAAGGAGGCCCGCGACGTGACCGCCCAGACCAGCGTCAGGAAGAGAAAGAGGTCGAGCGCGGCGGCGGCGTGGATCGCGAGCGGGCGGCTCAGGCCGCGGCGGCGCCACAGGCCGGGCCGCTCGGCGCTCAGGACGGCGAACGCGTGCAGCGCGAGGATCGCGCCGAGGGGCAGCAGCGTCCATTCAGGCCAGAAGTAGCCGCCGGTCGTCCCGGCCCAGATCACCATCAGGAGCAGGTTCAGCGCCCCGTAGAAGCAGGCATGCCCGAGCAGGAGCAGGCGCCGCTCGGCCCGCGCGACGGCAGCCCGACGCTCCGGCCCGGCAGGGCCGCTCAGGAGCGCCGACGCGAGCGCCCGGAAGACCACGCCGAGCGGCCGGACGAGCAGCAGGCCGGCCCCGATCATGAGCACGCCGGCGGGCGCGATCGCGAGCGCATGGCTGAGCCTGTCGAGCTTCCACGAGCCGAAGTCGGCGTCGTTCCAGCGGTAGGTGATCGGCTCCGTCAGCGCCCAGAGCCCGCCGCCGAGGAGCGACAGCTCGACGGTCGCCAGCCCGAGCCCGAGCGTCGACCGGGCGAAGAGGTAGACCTGCTGCCTCCAGAACGTCCCGTCGGCGAGGACGGCCCCGCCGCGGCGCCAGAAGCCGGCGCCGCCGGAGGAGATCCGCGGCGGCGGGAGCTTCGTCCCGAGCAGCTCGTTCGCGAGCGACGCCTCGGCGCGGGCGAGCAGGCCGGTGACTCCGCGGAAGGCGAGCAGGGCCGGCACGACGAGCGGCGTGATCGCGAGCGAGCCGGCAACCGACCACCCGGCTGCGAGCGCGGCGAACCCGAGCGCGCCGAGCGGAATCGCGCTCGACACGAAGAGCAGCGTCCGGGTTGCCGTTGCGACTCTCGTCCTCACGCCCGCAGCGTGCCAGCCGGGGCGGCGACCGCCAATGGGGCCGGCCTCCCTCTTCGCGGTGGGGGTAACCTCCGCCGGCCGTGCCCGACTTCGTCTTCTTCGGCGACACCGAGCGCTCGGCGGCGATGCGCCACGAGCTGCCGGTTCCGATCGGCGACCCGTTCCTCCTGGCGATCGTCGGCGGCCGCCTGCACGTGGAGACGAACTCGCTCGAGCGTGAGCGAATGGCGGCGGCCGCGCCGGACGCCGTCCTCCACGACATCGCCGGACTCGGCTTCCACGAGCTGCTCGAGAGCGGGCTGAGCTTTCACGCGCTCGACCTCGAGCTGGCGTCGCGCGCCGCGCGGGCGATCGGGCTCCGGGAGGCGGTCGCCGATCCGGACCTGCCCGTCGCGGTGGCCGACCGGCTCCGCGCCGACGGGATCGTGCTCCGGCCCGACCACGAGCAGGTCGCGGCGCGGCGCCGCGCGAAGTCGCCGGCCGAGCTCGCGGGCATCCGGCGCGCGCAGCTCGCCGCCGAGGCGGGCATGCGGGCCGCGGCGGCAATGCTCCGCGAGGCGGAGGCCGACGGCGACCGGCTGACGCTCGGCGGCGAGGCGCTGACCGCCGAGGCCGTCCGCGCGGCGGCGCGCGAGGCCTGCCGGCTGGCCGGCGCGCCGGCGCCGCCGGACGTGATCGTCGCCTCCGCCTGGCAGGGCTACGGGCACGACCCGGGCTCGGGGCCGCTGCCGGCGAACCTCCCGATCAGGATCGACCTCTGGCCGCGGGACGAGGAGTCCGGCTGCTGGGCCGACATGGCGCGCACCTTCGTCGTCGGCGAGATCCCGGACGAGGTGCTGGCGCTCGAACGGCTGGTGCGGGACGCGCTCGAGCGCGCGCGGGAGGCCGTGCGGCCCGGGATCACGGGCCGCGAGCTGCACGCGATCGTCTGCGACCTGTTCGAGGCCGCCGGCCACCGGACGCAGCGCACAGGCCCGGGCGAGGACGAGAACGAGGGCTTCCAGTTCTCGCTCGGCCACGGCGTCGGCCTCGAGGTGCACGAGCCGCCGAGCCTCGGCCAGACCGGCCACGCGGAGCTCGTCGCCGGGGACGTCGTCGCGATCGAGCCCGGGCTCTGGGTGCGCGGCCTCGGCGAGGTCGGGTTCGAGGACCTCCTGCTCGTGACCGAGAGCGGCAGCGAGACGCTTACGCGCTACCCGTACGAACTGGCTCCATAGCGCCGGCCGGGGCGTCCCTCGCGGCCTCCTTCAGGAGCGGCAGCTCGATCCGGAACGTCGCGCCGCCGCCCGGCCGCGACTCGACGGAGACCTTGCCGGCGTGCGCCTCCGCGACGGCCGCGACGATCGCGAGGCCGAGGCCGACGCCGCCGCTGTGGCGCGAGCGCGACGGGTCGGCACGGTAGAAGCGCTCGAAGACGCGCGCGGCGTCGTCCGGCGAGAGCCCGGGCCCCTCGTCGGAGACCTCGATCAGCGCGTGGCCGTTCGAGCTCGCGACGCGCACGTGCGCCGGCGTCTCGGGCGGCGTGTGCGAGCGGATGTTGCCGAGCAGGTTGTCGAGCACCTGGCGCAGCCGGACGCGGTCGCCGAGCACGGCGACCGGCTCGGCCGCGAGGTCGATCGGGCGCTCCGGATCGACGGCCCTCGCCGTCTCGACCGCCTCGCCGGCGAGCTCGTCGAGCCGCACGGGCTCCTCCTCGAGCCGCCGGCCCTCGTCGAGTCGCGCGAGCAGGAGCAGGTCCTCGACGAGCGAGCTCATCCGGCGGCTCTCGCGGCTGATCCCGTGGAGCGCCCGCTCGAGGTCCTCGGGCCGGCGATGCGCACCGCGCTCGAACAGCTCCGCGTACGCACGGACGGCGGCGAGCGGAGTCCTGAGCTCGTGCGACGCGTCGGCCACGAACCGCCGCAGCCGCTGGTCGGACTCCTCGATCCGCGAGAGCATGGCGTTGAGCGCGAGCCCGAGCCGGCCGACCTCGGTCTGCTCCTCGGCCCGATCGACGCGCTGGGAGAGGTCGCCGGCGGCGATCGCGTCGGCCGTGCGAGCCATCCCCTCGAGCGGCCGGAGGCCGAGCCGGACGAGCCAGAGCCCGAGCACGGCGATCGCGACGAGCACGCCGCCCGTCACGAGCAGCTCGATCAGCAACAGGCGGTTCAGCGTCGCCGTCACGTCGCTGAGCGGCGCCGCGACGAGCAGCGCATAGTCGGGCGGGGCCGGGAAGTGGAGCGGCTCCATGCGGACGCGGTAGCGCGTCGAGCCCTGGACTGCCTGCAGCTCGAAGACGTGCTGACCGTTCGTCGACACCTTCGGCTGCCGAGGCTTCGGCGGCGGCCGGTGGCCCGGCGTGCCGGTCGACGTCCAGTCGACGTAGCCGGTCGGATAGCGGAGGCCGACGTAGGAGTTCGGCGTCGACGCCGCCAGCTGCTCGAGCTCGCCCTCGTCTGGCCGGCCGCCGCGCGCCGCGACCGAGCGCGCGAGCACGGGCGCGCTCGCCGCGATGTTCCGGTCGAGCCGCTGGACGAGGAACGACTGGAGCCGCGAGTACGTGACGACGTCGGCGGCGGCCAGCCCGATCCCGGCCAGCACGAGCACGCCCAGGACGAGCCTGGCCCGGAGCGACAGCGGCCTGCGCATCAGCGCTTCTCGAGCTCGAGCATGTAGCCGGCCTGTCGCACCGTCCTGATGATGGGCGGCCCGGCGGCGTGCAACTTGCGGCGAAGGTAGCTGACGTACGTCTCGACGACGTTCGAGTTGCCGCCGAAGTCGTAGCGCCAGACGTTCTGGAGGATCTGCGACTTGGAGAGGACGCGGCGCGGATTGAGCATGAAGTACCGGAGCAGCGAGAACTCGGTGCCGGTGAGCGGGATCGGGGTCTTGCCGCGGAAGACCTCGTGGCGCTCCTCGTCGAGGACGACGTCCGCGTACCGGAGGACGTCGCCCGGCAGCGCGCCGCCGGAGCGGCGGAGGATCGCGTGGACGCGCGCGACGACCTCGGCGAGGCTGAACGGCTTCGTCACGTAGTCGTCGCCGCCCGCGCGCAGCGCCTCGACCTTGTTCTCGACCGCGTCCTTCGCGGTCAGGAACAGGATCGGCGTCTTGTAGCCCTGCTCCCGGAGGCGGCGGCCGACGTCGATTCCGGGCACGTCCGGAAGCATCCAGTCGAGCACGATCAGGTCGGGCTCGCTGCGCAGGACGGCCGCGATCGCCTCCTTGCCGGCGCCGGCCTCCTCGACCTCGAAATCCTCGTAGCGGAGCGCGGTCGCGACGGCGTCGACGATCGACGGCTCGTCGTCGACGACCAGGATCCGTTGCTTGCTCACGGTCTCATCCTGCCAGCTGAATCTGTGAGCCGACTGTGAGTTCCTGGCCGCCCCGAACGACGAAACGCAGGATTCGCGTCGGCCTGTTACGCTGCATTCGCCACAAGGGGGTACCGGGTGGGGAATCGGGTCCGGCGACGCATTCGCGTGGCTGGCGTGTCGGTAGCGGCAGCGCTGGCGGTCGCGGGTGCGTTCGTGTCGCGCGGCGCGGAGGCACGCGAGGCGACGCTCCCGGACCTCGTGGTGACGTCGGTGTCGAACCCGCCCTCAGCGCGCCCGCAGACGCTGAACTTCGCGATCACGAGCACGGTCGAGAATCTCGCCGGCTCCGCGAAGAAGTCGCTCGCCCGCTACTACCTCTCCACGGACGCGCTGCCGGACGCGCAGGACGTGCGCCTGCTCGCGTGGGCGCCGCGGTCGGTGCCGGCTCTCGCCGCCGGCGTCTCGGATTCCGCCACGACGACGGTCACGATCCCGCTCGAGACGCCGCCCGGCGCCTACTTCCTGATCGCCTGCGCCGACGACCTCCGGCAGGTCACGGAGGCCGACGAGACGAACGACTGCCGGACGGCCGCGAAGACGGTGACCGTGCAGGCGGCTCCGGCGGCGCCGCCCGGCAAGACGAGCGGCGAGCTGATCGCCGCCGCGCTCGCGAGCGGGAAGCTGAGCGAGCAGCTCGCGCTCGTCTACAACCTGTTCGCGCTCTTCGCCGACCCGCGGCTTCCCGGCAACTACCGCGGCGTTGCCACGCCCGACGACGGCGCGGGCGTGCTGGGATCGATCGCGGCCCGCTTCGGGGAGCTGTCCACCGAGCTGCAGTCCGTCGTCCGCCCCTACTACCTGCCGCCGATCTACTCGAACAGCGCGTTCAGCGTCGCGCCGGCGGCCGCGGACGCCTCGGCGCCGAGCGTCGCCGCGGCGGGGAGCCAGCCCTGCGGCGGCTCGGTGGGCACGCTCCAGCTCGACCAGTGGGGCTCGGTCGCCACGACGAACGGGAAGGCGCTCGTCTGGTGGCAGAAGCGGTACCCGGAGGACGAGGCGAAGGCCCAGCAGTTCGCCGCCGCGATCGACAGCCCGATCTGGAGAAGCCTCCTCGGGGCAATGCAGAAGGAACCGGCCAAGGACGGAGGAGACCCTTGCCACGGCGTCGACGACCGCCTGGACCTCTACGTGATCGACATCCCCTCGGAGGACGGCGTCGAGGTTGGCGGCCGATGGTTGCCGCACGGAGCCTGCGGGCCGGCTGCCGGCCACATCGAGCTCCCGCGCACCGCTCCACTGCCCACCCTCGCTCACGAGCTGATGCATGCCTTCATCCACGGCTTCCCGATCTCGGACTGCGCCGACTTCTACTGGCTCGACGACGCCACCGCGACCTGGGCGGAGGATCTCACCTATCCGACCCTCCAGACGGAGCAGGGCTACGCCGCCGCCTTCCTCGACCGCCCCGACCGACAACTCGACGCGGACGCCTGGACCGGCGACCTCCACCGGTACGGCGCCTACCTCCTCCCGTTCCTCGTCACCCGCAAATTCGGAGACCCCAAGTACGTCGGCAAGATCTGGGCGAATGCGAAGTCGCTCGACAGCCTGCACGCCATCGACACGGCGCTGGCGGGCCTCGGTGGCCTCGCCAAGGTCTGGCCTCTGTTCGTCTTCGAGAACTGGAACAAGCCGCCCCTCAAGGATTACCAGGACTGGGATGGACTCGCCTTACACGCGGCCACGGCCAACAAGAACGGCAAGACCGACCCGAGCAACCCCGAGATTCCGATCAAGCTCGACGGCAAGGGCGACTTCAAGCTGACGCTCCCCATGGACGTGCGATACCTCGCCGCCCGCTACTACCGCCTGACGGGCTTCGGCAGCTCGAACATCCGCCGCTTCGTATTCCGTAACCCCTTCGTCGACCAGACGACCGGCGCCACGAGCGACTCCGCCGCCTCGATTCGAGCAAGCGACGGCAAGCAACTCTGGGAATTCACGAGCCTCCCCCGCTTCGGGATCTGCTACCAGTTCAACCCGACGCTGAGGCCGGATGAGATGGTCTTCATGATCGGCAACAGCTCGCTCGAGCGAGGCCACGTCCTCACCACCACGCCGGATCCCGGAGCCACGTTCCTCGCCAGCAGCGTCGGCTGCCACTACACGGGGACGGTCAAGGGCACCGAGACCGGTAGCGGCGAAAGCGTCAGCTGGAAGATCACGAACCTCCAGTTCTCCGAGAGCTACGGAACCGATTGCACCGCCTCGATGGGGCTCTGCTTGTTCGCCTTCGGCACAGACGCCAATCCGGCGACGGTACGAGTCAGTTGGAACGTTGCCGTCCCGCCGTGCTCGGATCGAGGACCTGGTTGCTCACGTCGACGACGCCGAGGCAATACACGACGGACGGCATCCTGTTCCCGGGGTTCGCCGAGAAGCAACCGTTGGGCAGGGTGTACGAGAGCTTCGGGGGCTTCGAGGTCACGGGGCCTCCGCCCTTGCCCCCGCCTTGCAAGTCCCAGTGGTTTGCCTACGTACCACTGATCGGCTCCGGTGCGTACGAGGCCCGCCCTTCGGGCGACCTCGTCGGCTCCGACAGCCGCGCCATCTCCGGCTTCAACTACACGTGGAGCTGGGACCTCGAGCCCACCGACCCCGACTGGGTCTCCAGTCAGACGGCCGGGAAGCCGGCCGTCGAGAGCAGCCGCCCGTCGGCGAGGGCGGTCATCGCTCCATAGCCGCGCGGGAGGCGCGCGGTCCAGGCCGGGCCGGCCTCGCCCATCGCGAACGCGGCCGTCGCGTACGCGTCCGCGACGGCCAGGTCCGGCCCGGTCACCGTCACCGAGAGGACGCCGGCCGGCGGACGGCCGCTGTGCGGGTCGAGCACGTGGTCGCCGCGCGTGTACGCACCCGAGGTGGCGACGGCGAGGTCGTTCGCCTCGATCACTGCCGCTACCCGGTCGCGCTCGATCGGGTGCTGGATCCCGACGCGCCAGCCCGGCTCGGGCAGCGCACGGCCGCGCAGGCACATGTCGCCGCCCGCGCTGACGGCGACGTTCCGGACGCCCGCCTCCTCGAGGAGCGAGGCCGCGCGCTCGACCGCCCAGCCCTTCACGAGCCCCGAGGGGTCGAGCGAGCCGCCGGCGCGGGCGTCGAAGTAGCCGCCCGTCTCGTCGCGCAGCTCCTCGCAGCGCGCGAGCACCCAGCGGACGTCCGGGTTCGCGTCCTCGAGCACGAGCTCGCCACGGCCGAGCCGCGAGATCTCGCTGTCGTCGCGGTACGTGCTGAAAACCGCGTCGACGTCGCGGAGCCAGTCGAACGTCGCGTCGAGCACGCGCGGGTCGACGTCGTCGTCGCGGGAGGACGATCGGCATCCCCATGGCGTGCTCGACGCGGCGGACAGCCGGGAGCGGGTCGGCGCCGACGGTCACGCCCGGCGTGCCTTCAGGATCGCCGCCTGCAACGACTCCGCGAAGGCGTAGCTCGTGTCGGTGGCGGTAGAGGCAGGCATGGCCGTTCCAGCGGTGGAGGACGCTCAACCGGTCGAGGCCGGAGAACCGCTCGAGCCACGGGATCCGGGCGAGCAGGACGACCTGGACGAGCGCGGAGTACGCCCCGAGCAGGCCGGTGATCCGGGCGACGCTCGTCAGCGCGTCGGCCGTCGAGTGGACGCCGGCGACGTTGCCGCCGTGCCACCAGAGCCAGACGATCGCGACCGCATTCGCCCCGAGCGTCACCCAGACGAGCCGACCCCATGCTTTGGGCCGCGCGAGCGGCCCCAGGGTCAGCGGCTGCGGCGCGGTGCGCCGCAGCCGTGCCAACCCGACTTCGCTCACCGCGAGCCGAGGGTGACCTTGACGCTGTGGCTCGTGCCGCCGCGGACGTAGGTCACGGAGATGACCTCACCGGGCTTGTGGGAGTCGATCACCGCGCGGAGCTGCTCCGCGGTCGCAACCTTCTGGCCGTCGGCATAGGTGAGGACGTCGCCGCCGGTCGGGTAGCGAACGCCGGCGATCGTGCGGCGGCCGGTCGAGCCGTGGAGGCCGGCGCGCGAGGCGCCGCTGCCGGACTCGACGCTCTCGACGGCCACGCCGGCCGGCACGCCGAGCTGCGCGGCGGCGCTCGACGGGATCGTCTGGACGCGCACGCCGAGGAGCGCGTGCTTCGCGGTGCCGCTCGAGATCAGCTGGGCGGCGACCGACTTCACCGTGTTCGACGGGATCGCGAAGCCGACGCCTGCGTTGTCGCCCGAGTCGCTGTGGATCTGCGCCGTGACGCCGATCACCTCGCCGCGGAGATCGAAGAGCGGCCCGCCCGAGTTCCCGTGGTTGATCGCCGCGTCGGTCTGGATCGCGTTCTCGATCGGGGAGTTGTCCGGCGCGGTGATCTCGCGCCCGAGGGCGCTGACGATCCCGCTGGTGACGGTGTTGTCGAGCCCGAACGGGTCGCCGATCGCGACGACGCCGTCGCCGACCTCGACCTTGTCGGAGTCGCCGAGCGTGACCGGGTGGAGCCTGCTCGCCAGCGCGTCGATCTTGATCACCGCGAGGTCCGTCGAGGCGTCCTGGCCGACGAGCGTCGCCTTGTAGGTCGAGCCGTCGGCGAACGTGACCGTGATGTTCGTGGCGCCGTCGACGACGTGCTGGTTCGTGACGATGTGCCCCTGCGTGTCGTAGACGAAGCCCGTCCCCTGCGCCTCGGCCTGGCCGGAGCCGCCGAACGGGTACGCCTGACCGCCGCTCGTCGCGACGTCGATCTCGACGACGGAATCCGAGTACCTGGAGTAGATCTCGCCGACGCTGAGCTGCGAGCTCGCCTGCTGCTGCGCCGAGCTCGAGCCGGTCGAGGTCGAGGGCGCCGCGGAAGGCGCCGCGGTCGTGGCCGCCGGCGCCGTGACGGTGCGCGGCGGCGACGCGGTCTTCGTCCCGGAGCCGCCGAGGGCCGCGTAGATGCCCGCGCCGGCGCCCCCGCCGGCGAGCGCGGCCGTGAGGAGCGCGGCGGCGGCCACGCGCGCTGTCGTAAACCTGGCCATGTCCGTCCTTTCGGAGTCGCTTCTGTTCACGCCTCCATGGGATCAGGCCGGCCTGTGGATTGTCTGAGAATCGGCTGCGCAGCCGCTTGGAGGTCTCACAGCCGTTTCTCAGGTTCCTTGAAGGCACCTCCCAGGCCCCGCTGTCACGCTGGGATCGTCCCCTCGAGAGGTGCTCCCTCCTCGCCTCTCCCTCCGGGCCGCGGGGGAATCCTGAGTCCCCCGCGGCCCCTCTCCTCGAAGGCGGTTCGAGGACGTAGCAGGCGCGTGACGGCGTCCGTCAGCCCGCGTCGTGCGACCGGCGGCGCCGGTAGCTGCGCGTCTTCAGCCGGTTGCCGCAGAGCTGCATCGAGCACCAGCTCGCGGAACGGTTCTTCGAGGCGTCGTAGAACGCCCACGTGCAGTGGTCGTTCCGGCAGCCCTTGAGACGCCACCAGGTGCCGTCCAGCATCGCGAGGAAGACGACGCGGACGACGCCGCCGAGCGCGCCGTCGATCCCGTCCGCGCCGACGACGAGCTCGACGCCGGCGGGCGTCGCGTGCAGGCCGAGCAGCGCCCGCTCCGCGAAGCCGTTCACGACGTCGAGCGCCTCGGCCTCCGAGCCGACGCCGTTGTTCGCGCGGATCAGGACGCGCAGCGCCTCCCGCAGCTCGTGCGCGCGCTCGACGTCGCCGTCCGCGTTCGTCGCGGGCGGCTCGATCCCGCGCGCCGCCAGCCACTCGGCCAGCACCGCCGGCGTGCCGAGCCACTCGCGGCCGTGCTCGCGGTCGGTGGTGTTGATGAACTCCTGGACGATGCGCAGCGGCTGCGGCGCCGCGCGCGGAACGTCGTAGCGCGGAGCCTTGGCCGGGGTCACGCGATCACCGGCCGCCGCTCGGGCGCGGCGCCGACCTCCGCGAGCGCGATCACGTCGTCCGCCTGGTCGACGACCGCAGGGTCGTGGGTGGCGCACACGACCGCCGTTCCGCCCTCCCGCGCGAGCCGCGACAGGAGGACGGCCACCGCGAGCGCGTTCGCCTCGTCGAGCCGCGCCGTGGGCTCGTCGGCGAGCACGAGCGCCGGGTGGAGGACGAGCGCCCGGGCGATCGCGACCCGGGCGCGCTCGCCCATCGAGAGCCGCGAGACGCGCTGCGTGAGCCGGGCCTCGAGGCCGACCGCCGTGAGGGCCTCGATCACGAGCTCCTCGGCGTCGTCCGCCTGCCGTCCGCGGACGGTGAGACCGAGCTCGACGTTCTCCGCCGCGGAGAGGAAGCCGATCAGACCCGGCTGCTGGCCGACGAAGCCGACCTGCTCGGCCCGCAGCCGGGCCCGCTGCTCGCGGTCGAGGCCGGCGAGCGCGACGCCGGCCACCTCGACCTCGCCGCCGGTCGGCACGTCGAGGCCGCCGATCACGTGCAGGAGCGTCGTCTTGCCGGTGCCGGACGGGCCGGTGATCGCCGTGAAGCGGCCCGCCTCGAAGCTGGCCGAGAGCCCGGCGAAGATCGGGCTCGGCGCGCCGGGGAACCGCTTCTCGACCGCGCTCAGCCGGGCGATCACGCCGCGACGCCGGCGCTCGCGGATGCGCAGCTCGACCGTCTTCGGCGCCGCCTCGCCGCCTGCCTCGGCCGGCGAGACGACGATCCGGTCGCCCTCCACGCGCGCGCTCGCGCGCGAGGTGATTCCTGCGCGGAGCAGGTACTCCTCCGGCAGCCGCAGCCAGCCGCCGCGGCCGACGACGATCGACTCCGCCGGCCGGGCGCCCGTGGCCTCGCCGGCGAGCCGCCCGTCGCGGATGTGGATGACGCGGTCGGCGATCCGCGCGGAGCCGGGATCGTGGCTGACGATCAGGGTCGTGCAGCCCTGCTCGCGGACGAGCTCGCCGATCAGCGAGTAGACGAGCTCGGCGCTCGCCGTGTCGAGCTCGCCCGTCGGCTCGTCGGCGAGGAAGAGCTTCGGCGAGTGCGCGAGCGCCGCGCAGACGGCGACACGCTGCTGCTCGCCGCCGGACAGCTCCGCCGGAGGCGAGTCGCGCTTCGCGGCGAGGCCGACGCGCTCGAGCAGCGCGTCGGCGCGGCGGAGCCGGGCCCGCCGCTCGGCGCCGCGGAGCCAGAGCGGAAGCGCGACCTGCTCGCGCGCCGAGAGCTCGGGCGGCAGCGCGCGGGCGTAGTGCTGGTCGGCGTACCCGACCGTGTCCGTCCGGTACGACGCGAGCCGCACGCGCGACGCCTTCGCGAGGTCGAGGCCGAACACGGACGCGATGCCGGCCGACGGCCGGTCGAGTCCGGCGACGATTCGCAGCAGGCTCGTCTTCCCCGAGCCGCTCGGCCCGAGCACCGCGACGACCTCGCCGTCGGCGACCGTGAGCGAAAGCCCCTGCAGCGCCGCGGCGTCGCCCTCCGGCGTCGAGTGGACGCGGAAGACGTCGCGGAGCTCGATCGCCGGCCTCACGCACCCATCTCCGCGTAGCGGGCGCTCGGCGCGAGCGACGCGAGCCCGCGGCGCGCGACGAGCGCGACCGCGAGCGCGCCCGCGGCCGCGTAGGCGACGGCGGCCGCGAGGACCAGCGGCCAGTCGGGCGCGAGGACGAGCGGCGGCTGCGGCGCCGCGCCGTTCACCGTCAGGACGATCAGGTCGGTGACGAGCGCGCTCAGCACGGCGCCGGCGGCGAGCCCGCCGAGCAGTCCGTAGCCGGTCAGCATCAGCATCCGCAGGCGGACGTGCCGCCGGAGCGTCCCCGGCCCGGCGCCCTGCGCCTCGAGGTCGAAGAGCTCCGCGCGCTCGTCGCGCAGGTCGGCGACGAGCGCGAGCAGGAGTCCGACGATCGCGATCGCGAGGGCGACGATCGCGGAGGCGCCGAGCGCGAGCAGCGAGGCGCGCGCGAGCGGGTCGCTCTCGAGGTCGTGGGCCACCGCGGAGTGCGACGTCACCGCGAGGTCGGAGTACGGCGGCCGTGCGAGCGCGCGGCGGAGCTCTGCCGTCGTCGTGCCCGCGTGGGGTTCGAGCCAGAGCTCGTCGACGACGCCGACGCCGGGATGGAGCGCGGCGAGCGTGACCGACGCGGTCGGCTGGTCGGCGACGACGAACTCGCCGTCGAGCGTCGGGAAGTGCCGAGCGACTCCGACCACGCGCAGTCGAACGGGCTCGCCGACGACGTCGACCGAGAGGAGACCGCGGTGCGCGAGCCGCGCGAGCCCGGGCGAGACGATCGCCGGAAGCGCCGAGCCGTCGGTCGGCTGGCGGGCGCGCAGCCGCGACGTCGACTCCGGCGTGACGAGGAAGCGGACCGTCGTGCCTGTCCGGGCGGAGCGCGGAACGAGCCCGTTCACGCCCCGCCAGCTGCGGTAGTCGAGCCCGGCCGATCGGCCGTTCACCCGGAGCTCGCCGAGCGTCATCGTCCCCGTCGCGTACGGCTGCTGGTCGAGGCCGCCGTTCGCGCTCCCGCGCGGAGCGCCGACGGCGATGTCGAACGTGAGGCTGAGGAGGAGGCCTCCGCGCGCCCCCGCCGGCACGACTCCGCGGAGGACGCGCGAGCTGCCACCGCGGACGCGGCCGAGCCGGATCTCGGCGAAGTCGCCCCTCGTGGTCTCGACGGACGCAGACAGCCGGAGCCCGTCGCCGCGGATCGAGACCGGAAGCGACAGCGTCCGGGCGTCGGCCGGCAGGCGGACGCCGCGCAGCTCGAGCCGCCGGGCCGGCGCGAGGAGCTGGGCCAGCCTCGCGCGGCCGGTCGCCGAGAAGTCCGAGCGCCAGCCGTCGATCTGCGTCAGGTCCGCTGCGGGCACGGCGAGCACCGTCAGGTCCGTCCCGGGCCCGATCGCACCGGGGACGTCCCCGGGCAGCCGGACGACGGGCGTCGCACTCGCAAGCCGCCGCCACCGAGGCAGCGGCGCCGCCTCGAGCACGGAGACGAGCTTCGTGTAGTCCTCGCCGACGACGAAGCTCCTCGGCACCTCGTAGGCGGCCTCGTCGTGCTGGCCGCGGATCAGCGTCGAGCGGTACGCGGCCGCGAACAGGGCGAGGCCGAGGCTGATCACGACGAAGACGATCGCGACCATCGCCCTGCCGGGGTTCCGCGCGAGCGAGAGCGCGGCGAGCCGGACGGCCGCGGGGCCGCGCCGCCCGGCGTGCTCGAGCAGGCGCAGCGCGGGTGCGAGCAGGCGGGCGCAGCCGATCGCGATCACGAGCGAGATCAGCGCCGGCAGGAGCAGCAGGAACCCGCCGGTTCCCCGCTGCGCCGTCAGCGACTCCGCGTTCAGGGAGCCGCGCGCGGCGGCGAGGACGATCGCGATCAGCGCGCCGATCGCGGCGACGTCGGCGAGGGTGACCGAGGCCGTCCCGATCCGGAGCGACGGGGCCCAGAGGGCAAGGGCGAGCACGACGGCACCCGTGCCCGCAACGGCCGCGGCGAGGCCGATTCCGAGCGGCGAGAGCGCGGAGTGGAGGACGGCCGCGCCGGGCTGCGATCCGAGCCGTTCGGCGATCAGGGCCGCCGCGCCGGTGCCGGCGGCCCAGCCGACCGCGGCCCCGGCCGTCGACACGACGAGCGTCTCCGCGAGCGAGACGGAGGCCAGCTGCCGCCGGCGCGCGCCGCGCCACGTGAGCTGGCGCCGAGAGGTCTCCGCGTCGCGGCGCATGGCCGTTCCGGCCAGGACGAGAAAGGTCAGGAGGAGCGCCCCGACGCTCCCGCCGAGGAGGAGGAGCCGCTTCGCCGAGAGCCGGCTGGAGTCGACGGCCGCCTGCAGCTCGTCGACCGGGCCTTCGAGGGTGACGAACTCCGTGCCGAGCGAGAGGCGGGTCGAGGCGTCGTCGAACCGCCTGCGGAAGCCGTCCCAGCTCCAGGGGTGCAGGTCGCCGGCGCGGAGCGGGACGTTCCAGATGTAGGCGCGCGAGTCCGTCGCGAGCGCGGGGCCGGCCGCGTCGGCGAGGCCCGCGACGCCCTCCGCGAGCAGGATCGGCGGCTGCGACGGCTCGTGGTACTTGCTGGCGGAACTGATCAGCGCGCTCGTGCTCTTCTGCCCGAGCGAGGTGCCGAGCGGAAGCGCCGAGACGAGCGAGCCGGTGCCGACGCGGACGAGGCGCAGCCGGCCGACCCGGGGCGGGATCCGGCCGGCGCCGCCGACCTCCAGGACCTCGCAGCGGTCGCGGCTGCACGTGCTCGGAAGGCGACCGCTGCGGAGCTCGACCCAGTTGCGGAGCCCGTCGATCGCGCCGAGGTCGACGAGGGCGCCGCCGATCTCGGTCTCCCGGTAGACGACGGCGCCGAACGGCTCGCGGCCGAGCACGGACGCGAGCGCCGGCCGGATCAGGCGGTCGAGCTTCGGGTACTCCTGCGTCCCGGGATCGGGCACGCCCGGCCAGACCGCCCGGATCGCCCGCTCCTGCGCAGGCGTCCGCGCGACCGCGCGCGCGAGGCTTCGGTCTCCCGCGACCGTGGATGCCGCCATGGTCGCCGCGAGCAGTCCGGCCCCCGCGGCGACGCCGAGCGCGGCGAGGAGCAGCCGCTCCGGCCGCCGGAAGACGCGCAGGAGCGCGAATCCGAACACGAACCCGAGCCGGCGAAGAGCGCCCAACGCGACGAAAGTCTAACCGGCTAATGCAGTTTGGTGGTTTCGCGGAGCTTCGCGGGGAACGTGCTTGCCTTGTACCCCGTTTGGGGGTTGGTTGCAGGTGGCTCTTGCACCGATCCTCGAACTGTGAGCTGGGGAAGAGCGGCGCCGTGCGGCGCCGGGCCGCGCCGATGATCACCGCGGAGCCTCCACGCCGGGAGCGGGGGGTCGCGGAAGCTCTGGCCGCCCGCGTCCGCCAGCAGGAGGCGATCGCCGACTTCGGCCTGCGGGCGCTGCGCGACGGAGACCTCACGGCGCTCTACCAGGCGTCGGCCGAAACAGCCATGGCGGGTCTCGACGCCGACTACGCGAGCGTGCTCGAGCTGCGGCCGGACGGGCAGCTCCAGCTCGTCGCGGGATCGGGCTGGACCTTCGCGCTCGACCCGGGCGAGCCGATCGTGACGAGCGCCGACGCGCGCTCTCCGGCAGGCCTGTCGCTACTCGCGAACGGAGCCGTTTGCGCGGTCCCCGAGGATGCGGAGAGCCTCGCCTACCAGGAATCTCTGCTCGGGATGCACGGCGTTCACAGCTCGGCCGCGACCGTGATCACGGCGGGCGCGACGCCGTTCGGCGTGCTGTCGGCGCACTCGACGCGGGAGAACGCGTTCGCCGAGGACGACCTGCACTTCCTGCGCTCCCTCGCGGCGCTCCTGGCGGGCGCGATCGCCCGCAGCTCGGCGGAGTCGGCGGCGCGACAGCTGGCCGCGATCGTGACCTCGTCGGCCGACGCGATCATCGGCAAGACGCTCGACGGGGCGATCACGAGCTGGAACCCGGCGGCCGAGCGCATCTACGGCTACCGAGCGGAGGAGGTGGTGGGCCGGTCGGTCCGGATGCTGCAGCCGCCCGACGGCGCCGACGACGTCTCGGCGATCCTGCTCCGAGTGCGGCACGGCGAGCGCGTCGAGGGCTACAGGACCTCGAGGGTGCGGAAGGACGGACGGCGGATCGACGTCTCGCTGACGGTCTCGCCGATCCGCGACGCGGCCGGAACCGTCGTCGGGGCGGCGACGATCGCGCGCGACATCACGGCGGAGCTCGAGGCCGAGCGGGCCGTGCGGCGCCTGGCGGCGATCGTCGAGCACACGCGCGACGCGATCGTCGGCAGGACGCCCGACGGCATCGTCACGAGCTGGAACCGCGGCGCCGAGCGCCTGTTCGGCTACGCGGCGGAGGAGATGATCGGCCGGCCGATCCAGATCCTCGCCCCCGAGGGCTACGTCGAGGAGTTCGACCGGATCCGGGACTCGATCTCGCGCGGCGAGACGCTCGAGCTCGAGACCGTCCGCCGGCGCAAGGACGGCAGCCTGATCGAGATCTCGTCGACGGTGTCTCCGATCGTCGACGGAGCCGGACGCGTCGTCTCGATCGCGGCGATCTCGCGCGACGTCGGCGAGCGCCGCCGGGCCGAGCAGGCGCTGCGCACCAGCGAGCAGCGCTACCGGGACCTGTTCGAGAAGGCGAACGACCTGATCGCGACCGCCGACCTGGACGGCCGGCTCACGAGCGTGAACACCGCCTTCGCGAGCGTACTCGGCTACGCGCGCGAGGAGCTGGTCGGGCGGCTCCTGAGCGAGCTCGTGCCGCCCGAGTGGCACGAAGAGATCGATCGCGCGCTCGACCGGAAGCTCGATTCGGAGGTGTCGACGACGGTCTACGAGCACGAGCTGATCGCGAAGGACGGTCGGCGGATCTCGGTCGAGGTCGCAAGCCGGCTGATCGAGGCCGGCGGGCGCGCGATCGGGACCCAGGCGATCTGCCGCAACGTCAGCGAGCGGAAGGCGGCCGAGCGCTCGCTGCGGGCGGCCGAGCAGCGCTACCGCTCGCTCGTCGAGCGGCTGCCGCTCGTCACGTTCGTGGAGGCGATCGATCCCGGGCGTGCGCGGAGCTACGTCAGCCCGCAGATCGAGTCGCTGCTCGGCTACACGCCCGAGGAGTGGCTCGCCGATCCCGAGCTCTTCTGGCGTCTCGTCGACCCGGCCGGCGCGGACGCGCTCCGCGCGGCGGCCGCGGGCGGCCCTCCCTGCCACGAGTTCCGCCTCAGGGCGCGCGACGGCCGCGAGGTGTGGGTCCACGGCGAGCGGCAGACGGTCGCCGACGAGTCCGGCCGGCCGCTCTACGCCCAGGGGTTCTGGCTCGACATCACCGAGCAGCGCCGCTCCGAGGAGGCGCTGCGCGAGAGCCGCGAGCTCTACCGGCTCGTCGTCGAGAGCAGCACCGACCTGATCGCCCTGCTCGACCTCGAGGGCCGTGTCGTGTACGGATCGCCGTCCCACGCCGCGATCCTGGGCTACGAGGCGTACGAGGTGCTGAGCCTCCGCGGGCCGGCGATGGTGCATCCCGACGACGCGGAGCGGGCGGACTCGGCGTTCGCGGCCGCAGCGGCCGGCGCCGCCGCCTGTCCGAGCGGGCCGATCCGGCTCCGCCGGAAGGACGGCGCGTACGTGAGCATCGACTCCCGGATGAACCCGATCGTCGGGCCGGACGGCGAGACGCAGCTCATCCTCGCGACGGGCCAGGACGTGACCGACCGCGAGCGCGCGGCCGAGCTGTCCGGGCAGCTCCGCCAGGCGCAGAAGATGGACGCGATCGGGCGGCTGGCCGGCGGGGTCGCGCACGACTTCAACAACCTGCTGACAGTGATCCTCGGCTACTCGGAGATCGGGCTCGCGCGCCGCGACGTCGACCAGGTCCACTCGGCGATCGGGCAGGTGGTGACGGCGGCGCAGAGCGCGGCCGCGCTCACGCGCCAGCTGCTCGCATTCTCGCGCCAGCAGGTCCTTCGTCCGCGGCGGCTCGACCTCGGCGAGGTCATCCACAGCACCGAGGGGCTGCTGACGCGGGTGCTCGGCGAGGACGTCGCGCTCGGCGTCTCGGTCGATCCGGGGCTGCCGCAGGTCGAGGTCGACCCGCATCAGATCGAGCAGGTGCTCCTGAACCTCGCCGTGAACGCCCGCGAGGCGATGCCGGACGGCGGCGCGCTCGTGATCGAGGCAGTCGCGGTCGTCGCCGACGAGACCTACGCCTCGGTGCATCTCGGCGTCGAGCCGGGCCTCTACGTCGAGCTCGCCGTCAGCGACTCGGGTGTCGGCATGGACGAGGCGACGCGCACCCGCATCTTCGAGCCGTTCTTCACGACGAAGACCGAGGGCACGGGGCTCGGGCTCGCAACCGTGCACGGCATCGTCACGCAGAGCGGCGGCCAGGTGCAGGTCTACAGCGAGCCGGGAGCCGGCACGACGTTCAAGCTCCTCTTCCCGGCGGCCGGCCTCGACGCCGAGCTGGCGGCGGCCGACGGCGCGGTCGAGGGCGAGCTCCGCGGCACCGGCACGATCCTACTCGTCGAGGACGAGGACGCCGTCCGCGGGCTCGCGGCGGAGCTCCTCGAGCGGCTCGGCTACACGGTTCTCACCGCCGCGAGCCCGGCCGAGGCCAGGGCCGTCGCCGGGGAGTGCGACCGCCCGATCGATCTGATCCTCAGCGACGTGATGCTGCCGGGCGGCACCGGCCCCGAGATCGTCGAGGAGCTGAAGGCGCTTCACCCGCACGCGAAGACCCTCTACACCTCGGGGTACGCGCGCGTGCTCGTCAGCGAGCGCGGCGTCGATCCGGGCGAGCCGTTCCTCGCGAAGCCCTTCACGACGGCCGGCCTGGCGGCGCGCGTGCGGGAAGTGCTCGAGGGCTGAGCCGGCCCCGCCGGGCTACGCGAAGAGCGCCTCCGCGATCGGCTCGCCGCCGGGCGGCACCGTTGCCCGGAGGAGCAGGTCGCCGTCCTCGAGCTCTTCCAGGGCGAACTCGAAGAACGGGCAGCAGATGCGCTCCGCCTCGACGAGCGCGGACAGCTCGTCGCGGGCCTCGCCTCGCCAGGTGGTCGTGAAGGTGGTGCCGTCCTGCGTCGCGGACCGGAGGGCGGCGCGGCGCAGGTCGTGCCAGGCCCGGCCGCGCGCGGCGTGGTCGCCCGCATCGAGCGAGCACGCGATTGGGATGTCGTCGGCGTTCATGCCACGACCTTGCCAGTTCAAGTACGGTTGAAGTCAAGTGCTTTCGATCGGTGAGCTCGCCGCCGAGGTCGGCGTTCGCGCGTCGGCCCTCCGCTTCTACGAGCAGGTCGGGCTCGTCGAGCCGGCCGCGCGCGAGGGCGGCCGGCGCCGGTACGAAGCCGAGGCCGTCGTCCGGGTCCGCTTCGTCCGCTTCTGTCAGGAGCTCGGCTTCAGGCTCGCCGAGATCCGCGAGCTGCTCGCCGAGCCCGGCGACGCGGCCGCGAAGCGGAGGTGGCGCTCGCTCGTGGACGAGAAGCTGCGGGAGCTCGAGCTCGCCGCCGCGCGCGCCGCGGCCGTGCGCGAGGTCCTCGCGGCGAGCCGCGACTGCGACTGCATCACGCTCGAGCAGTGCGAGCTCGTGCAGCGCGGCCTCGACGCCTGCAGCTGAGGCGGAAGGCACCCGCCGCGCCCGCGGCCGCCCGCTACGCCGGCGGCGGCGGGGCCGTCGTCTCGCGGACGACGAGCTTCGTCGCGAGCTCGACGTGCAGGGCCTCGAGGCGCTGGTTGTCGAGCAGCCGGCTGAGGAGGCTCACCGCCATCCGGCCCATCTCGGCGAGCGGCTGCCGCACGGTCGTCAGCGCCGGCGTCACGATCGCGGCCTGCTCGGAGTCGTCGAAGCCGACGATCGAGAGCTCCCCGGGAACGCGAATCCCCAGCTCGGCCGCAGCGCGCATCGTTCCGACCGCGACGTTGTCGTTGAACGCGAAGATCGCCGTCGGCCGGTTCCGGAGCCCGAGCAGGTCCCGCGCGGCGTCGTAGCCCGCGTCGGTCTCGAAGTTCGACTCGCGCGTCAGCGACGGGTCCGGCGTCACGCCCGCGGTGACGAGGGCGGCGTGGTAGCCGTTCAGGCGCTCGTCGCTCGCCATCCAGCCGCGCGGCCCGGTGATCGTCGCGATCCGCCGGTGCCCGAGCGAGAGGAGGTGCTCGGTCGCCGCCATCGCCCCCGACGCGTGCGCGGCCGACACCGCCGAGATCCCCTCGTCGAGCTTCTCGCGCGGGTCGACGACGACGAGCGGATAGCCGCGCGCCTGGAGCGCGCGCAGCTCGTCGCTCGACTCCGACGGCAGCATCAGGATCGCGCCGTCCGTCGTCCCGTGCATCAGCCGGTCGAGCAGCGTGACCTCGCGCTCGTGCTGGTGATGGGTCGGGCAGAGCACCGCTCGCATGTCCTGCTCGTACAGCGCCTCGGAGGCGCCCGAGAGGATCAGGGCGAAGTAGGCGGCGTGGACGTTCGGGAGCGTGATCCCGACGAGGCCCGTCCGCCCGCCGGAGAGGCCGCGCGCACTCCGGTTCGTCGTGAACCCGTGGTCGCGGACGACGCGGAGCACGGCCTCGCGCGTCTCCGGCGAGACGTCCGGCCGGCCGTTCAGCACACGCGAGACGGTCGCGATCGACACGCCGGCAGCGCTCGCGATGTCGCGGATCGTCGCCCGGCCGTGGCCGTTGCGATCGCCTGGGCGCCCGTCGTTTCCGCTGCTATCCCGTAACCGTTTACGCATTCTTCTCGGAGACTGTATCGGCAGCAACCCCTGAAAGTCAAAGGGATCAGTGCAACATTTCGCGAAAATCCGCTTGACTTTCGTGGGAGCCGGCGTTAGTTTCCCGAAAACGGTTACGGCGTCATCCCGACGCCGAGGTCAACCCAGACGGACGTCTCCGCTCGCAACGGCGCGATCGGAAGAAAGGGAGGGACCAATGCTGAGTCCGGTCCGATCAGGGCTCGGAATCGCGGGCGTAGCGGGTGCGGTGGTGATCGCCGCGCTCGTCGGAAACGCCTCCGCGCCCGCGAGCCCGAAGGCGGCGTCAGCCGCGCACAGCTGCCTCGTGATGACGGGGTCGGGCGACCCGGCCTTCGTCAAGAACTTCAACCCGTACGTGTCGACCGGTCTGCCGACCGGCTCGTTCGTGCGCGGGGCGTTCTACGAGCCGCTGATCATCACCCCCGAGGGCGGCCGCCAGACGATCCCGTGGCTCGCCCGCACCTGGAAGTGGAGCAACGGCAACAAGACGCTCACGCTGAACCTCGCGACGACCGCGAAGTGGTCCGACGGGCAGGCGCTGACGTCGGCCGACGTCGTCTACAGCCTCACCGCCGGTAGGCAGAACAAGGCCATGGACATGATCGGCCTGACGCGGCCCGGCTCGAACGTCACGTCGGTCAAGGCGGCTGGGCCGGCGAAGGTCGTCATCAACCTGAAGACGCCCGACTCGCAGTTCGTCGCGTCGATCCTGAACCTGCAGTTCGTCGTCCCGAAGCACATCTGGTCCAAGGTCAAGGATCCGGCCACGTTCACGAACCCGACGCCGGTCGGCTCGGGCCCGTTCAACACGATCACCCGGTTCACGACGCAGGACTTCGTCTTCGGCAAGAACCCGAGCTACTGGCAGAAGGGCCTGCCGAAGGTCCCGTGCCTCGAGTACGTGCAGGCGTCGTCGAACGACGCTGCGCTGGCGCTGATCCAGCGCGGCCAGGTCGACTGGACGCACAACTTCGTCCCCAACGTCGAGAAGGCCTACGTCTCGAAGGACCCGGCGCACTACCACGCGTTCTACGCGACGACGGCCTACCCGGTCTCGCTCCTCCTCGACGATACGCAGTACCCGTACAGCCTGCCGGCCTTCCGGCACGCCCTGAGCCTCGCCATCGACCGCAACACGGTGTCGAAGCTCGGCGAGTACGGTTACGCCCCGCCGACCGACGCGCTCGGCCTGTCCGGCCTCTTCCCGCAGTGGGTCACCGACCCGGCGGTGAAGGCGCAGGCGGCGGCGCAGGCGAAGTACGACCCCGATGCGGCCAAGAAGATGCTGACCGACGCGGGCTTCACGTACGACGGCAACACGCTGAAGGACCCGAAGGGCAATTCAGTCAACCTCGACATCCACGTGATCTCGGGCTGGTCTGACTGGGTCGCCTCGAACCAGATCATCACGAAGAACCTGCAGGCGATCGGGATCGACTCGAACGTGAAGCTCGAGCCCGACTGGGGTTCCTGGTTCCCGAACGCGTTCTCGACGAAGAACCCGACGCTGCTCTGGCAGATCGCGTCGCAGGGAACGCCGTACGGGTTCTTCTACTCGAACCTGTCGCAGAACGCGTTCATCCCGTCCGGACAGGACGCGAGCACGAGCGGTAACTGGGAGCACTTCGCCGACCCGAAGGCGACGACGTTGCTCAACCAGTGGAAGGTCACGCTCAACCCGGAGAAGCAGCTCGGGATCGCGACGCAGCTGGAGAAGATCTTCCTCCAGCAGCAGCCGATCGTGCCGCTCTTCATCGGGCCGCGCTGGTCGACGTACAGCACGAAGTACTTCCACTGCTTCGGCAATGCGAAGCACTTCTACGGGGACCCGATCTTCACGACGTTCCCCGACAACATCCTCTCGTTCACCCGCATCTGCCCTGGCGGGCAGGCCGGGGCGTAACGAGGGGTACGCCCTCCACCGGCGGGCGGGGCCTCGGTCCCGCCCGCCGGATACCCTCCACACTCACCGCCCATGCGCTGGTTCGCCCGTCGCCTCTGCTTCTACGTCTTCGCCATCTGGGTCGCGCTGACGGTCAACTTCCTGCTCCCGCGCCTGATGCCGGGGAGCCCGATCGCCGGCCTGCTGGCGCACCTGACCCCGGGTCAGCTCGCGGCGAACCCCGGCCTGATCCAGACCTACCAGGCGCTCCTCGGCGGCGGCCACGAGTCGATCTGGCAGGACTACGTCACCTACCTCCACCGGGTCTCGCACTTCGACTTCGGGATCTCGAGCTCGAACTACCCGACGCCGGTCTCCGAGGTGGTCGGGCGGACGCTCCCGTACTCGATCTTCCTCGTCGGCGTCGCCTTCCTGCTCTCCTTCATCGTCGGCACGGGGATCGGGATGCTCGCGGCCTGGCGCCGCGGCGGCGCCGTCGACAGCGTGGTCGTCCCAGTCTTCATGATGCTGAGCGCCTTCCCCGCCTTCTTCACGGCGCTCGTGGGCCTCTACTTCTTCGGGCTCCAGCTGCACTGGTTCCCGATCCAGCACGCGTACGACAGCGGCATCGTCCCCGGCTTCGACTGGACGTTCCTCTCGAGCGCAATCCGCCACGCGGAGCTGCCGATCCTCGTCGTCGTGATCGCCTATGCGGGCGGCTGGGTGCTGAACATGCGGACGGTGATGATCAACACGATCAGCGAGGACTACGTCGCGATGGCGCACGCGAAGGGCCTCCGCGACCGACGCGTCATGACGCGCTACGCCGGGCGCAACGCGATCCTGCCACCGCTGAACGGGTTCGCCGCGCTGTTCGCGAGCGCCGTCGGCGGCCTCGTCTTCGTCGAGTACGTCTTCAGCTATCCCGGCGCCGGCCTGACGCTCCAGCAGGCCGTGCTCGGGAACGACTACCCGCTCGCGCAGGCGATCCTCGTCGTCCTCTCCGTCTGCGTGATCCTCGCGAACCTGATCATGGACGTGCTGAACCTCGTCCTCGACCCGCGGATCCGGGCGAGCTGATGTCGCAGCTCGACCCGACCGTCCTCGAGTTCCCGGTCGCCGCGGCGCCGGGGCCGCGCCGGCTCGGACGGCTCCGCCTCCCGCCGTGGCTCGCGATCCTGCTCGGCAACCCGAAGTCGCGGTTGGGCATCCTGATGGTCGCGTCCATGGTGATCGTGGCGCTGATCGCTCCGCTGATCTCGGTCGCCGATCCGAACGCCTTCAGCCTCCTCGACGCGAAGCAGGCGCCCTCCTGGCACCACCTCTTCGGCACGACCGACCAGGGCTCGGACATCTTCTCGCAGGTCGTCGTCGGCGCGCGCCGCTCGCTCCTCCTCGGCGCGGCGGCCGGCCTGCTCGCGACCGGCGTGGCCGCGATCCTCGGGATCACCGCCGCCTACTCCGGCGGCATCGTCGACGAGGTCGTCAACTTCCTGACGAACGTCTTCCTGACGATCCCGCCGATCCCGCTCCTCGTCGTCGTCTCCGGGTATCTGAAGAGCCGCGGGACGTGGACGATGGTCGTCGTCCTGGCGCTCGTCCTCTGGGCGTTCGAGTGCCGGATCCTACGCAGCCAGGCGCTCTCGCTGAAGAACCGCGACTTCATCCAGGCGGCGAAGGCCGCGGGCGAGTCGACGCGGCGGATCGTCTTCGGCGAGCTGATGCCGAACATGATCAGCCGCATCGCCGCCGCGTTCGTCCTCGTCTTCTACATCGCGCTGCTCACCGACGCCGGCCTCGAGTTCCTCGGCCTCGGCGACCAGGCGAAGACGAGCTGGGGCGTGACGCTGTACTGGGCGCAGACGAACTCGACGGTCCTTCAGGGCGAGTGGTGGCCTTTCTTCTTCCCGGGCATCGCGCTCGCGTTCACCGTGCTCGGGCTCGTACTGCTCCTCGCCGGAATCGACGAGGTCTCGAATCCCCGGCTGCGCGTCGAGGGCACGCGCCGGCGGCTCCTGCGCCGGCTCGCGGCGGCCCTCGTCGGCGGGCGTGCGCTCGTGCGGGCCGAGGAGAGGACGGCGTGACCGACGTGGCCGAGCGACCCGCGACCGTCCCGGTCACCCCGGCGCCGGCACGGCGGGAGACGCTCCTCGAGCTCCGGCAGCTCGCGGTCGAGTACGGCCGCGTCCGCGCCGTCGACGGCGTCGACCTCGACATCGGCGCCGGCGAGATCGTCGGCCTCGCCGGCGAGTCCGGCTGCGGCAAGAGCACGATCGCGAACGCCTGCATGCAGATCCTCCGTCCGCCCGCGCGGATCGCCGGCGGCAGCGTCCTCTTCCAGGGCGAGGACCTGACGGGGAAGAGCAACGAGGAGCTCCGCAAGTTCCGCTGGCGCAACGTCTCGATGGTCTTCCAGAGCGCGATGAACGCGCTCAACCCGGTGATGCGGGTCGGCGACCAGTTCGTGGACATGATGCGCGCGCACCAGCACGTCTCGAGGCGCCGAGCGCTTGCCCAGGCGGGCTACCTGCTCGAGACGGTCGGGATCGACAAGCGCCGCGTGCGCGCATACCCGCACGAGCTCTCGGGCGGCATGCGTCAGCGCGTGATCATCGCGATGGCGCTCGCGCTCCAGCCCGAGCTCGTCATCCTCGACGAGCCGACGACCGCGCTCGACGTCGTCGTCCAGCGGGAGATCCTCCAGCAGATCCAGGAGATCCAGCGCGAGCTCCGCTTCGCCGTCCTCTTCATCACGCACGACCTCTCGCTCCTGCTCGAGATCGCGCACCGGATCGCGATCATGTACGCGGGCGAGATCGTCGAGTCCGCGCCTTCGGCGCAGCTTGCTTCGCATCCTCTTCATCCGTACACCCAGGGACTCCTGGCGTCGTTCCCGCCGCTCCGCGGCCCGCTCGAGCGGCTGACCGGCATTCCGGGCGCGCCGCCCGACCTCGCCGACCCGCCCTCGGGCTGCCGCTTCCATCCGCGCTGCCCGCACTGCCTTCCGTCGCAGCGCGACCTCTATGTCCGCCAGACGACCGAGCGGCCTCGCCTCCGCGAGGTGGAGCCCGGCCACCTCGTGGCGTGCCACCTCGTCGAGGAGGGGACGGCATGACGGTCGCGCCGCTCGAGGTGAAAGGCCTCACGAAGCAGTTCGCGATCGGAAGCGCGCTGCGCCGGGCGCACGTGCACGCCGTCGAGGACGTCTCGTTCGAGCTCCGGCCGGGGACGATCACCGCGCTCGTGGGCGAGAGCGGCAGCGGCAAGAGCACCGTCGCGCGGCTGATCGCGCGCCTCCACGATCCGACCGGCGGCGCGGTCCTCTTCGAGGGGAGCGACGTCTCGCGTGTCCGGCGCCGCGACGACGTCCTCCGCTACCGCTCGCAGGTGCAGATGATCTTCCAGGACCCGTTCGGGTCGCTGAACCCGGTCAAGACGATCCGCCACCACCTCGAGCGGCCGCTGCGGATCCACCACGTCGTGCCGCGCGGGGAGATCCGCGGTCGCGTCAACGAGCTGCTGGCGACGGTCGGTCTCGTCCCGCCCGAGCAGGTGGCGGCGAAGTACCCGTACGAGCTCTCGGGCGGCCAGCGCCAGCGCGTCGCGATCGCCCGCGCGCTCGCCGTCGAGCCGAAGGTCGTCCTCGCCGACGAGCCGACGAGCATGCTCGACGTGTCGATCCGGATCGGGATCCTCAACCTGATGCTGCGCCTGAAGGAGGAGCGGCAGATCGCGTTCCTCTACGTCACGCACGATCTCGCGAGCGCGCGCTACCTGGCCGACGACATGCTCGTGATGTACGCCGGGCAGATCGTCGAGAGCGGCCCCGTCGAGGACGTTCTCGCCGACCCGAAGCATCCGTACACGCGGCTCCTGCTCGAGGCCGTCCCCGACCCCGGTAACCGGTTCCGCGCCGGGCGGGTCGAGCAGCGGAAAGGCGGCGCGTCCGCGGCCGTCGACCCGCGCGAGGGCTGTCGCTTCGTCGCGCGCTGTCCGATCGCGGTCGACGTCTGCTCCCGCGTGACGCCGGCGCTCGTCGCGATCGGCGGCGGCCGTGCGGCCCGCTGCCACGTCACCGCTCCCGCCGAACGATTGGAGGCCGTGCATGCCGGACGCTGACCTCAGCTTCCCCGCCGATTTCGCCTGGGGCGCGGCCACCGCGGCCTACCAGATCGAGGGCGCCGTCGGCGAGGACGGGCGCGGCGAGAGCATCTGGGACCGGTTCTGCTTGCTGCCCGGCAAGGTCCGCGCGGGCGACTCGGGCGCGGTCGCGTGCGACTTCTACCACCGCTATCCGGACGACGTCGAGCTGATGGTCGACCTCGGGCTTGCCGCCTTCCGCTTCTCCATCGCCTGGCCGCGGATCATCCCCGACGGTCGCGGCGCCGTGAACGAGCGCGGGCTCGACTTCTACGACCGACTCGTCGACGAACTGCTCGAGCACGGGATCCAGCCGTTCCCGACGCTCTACCACTGGGATCTTCCGCAGCCGCTCGAGGACGCGGGCGGCTGGCCTGCGCGCGAGACGGCGGAGGCGTTCGCCGAGTACGTCGACGCCGTCGTCACCCGGCTCGGCGACCGCGTCACGCACTGGACGACCCACAACGAGCCGTGGGTGGCGTCGTGGCTCGGCTACTCGTGGGGCATCCACGCGCCGGGCCGGACGAGCGCCGCCGACGCCGTCGCGACGGCGCACCACCTCCTCCTCTCGCACGGCTGGGCGGCGCAGGTCCTGCGGAGCGCGTCGCCGGGCTGCCGTGTGGGGATCACGAACGTGCTCCTGCCGGTCTACCCGGCCACCGACTCCGAGGCGGACTCTCGCGCGGCGCGGCTCGTCGACGGGCGCGTCAACCGCTGGTTCCTGGATCCGGTCTTCCGCGGGGAGTATCCAGCGGACGCGCTCGCGGCCTTCGCGCCCGTCGCGCCGCCGGCCCGGCCCGGCGACCTCGAGGCGATCGCACAGCCGCTCGACTTCCTCGGCGTGAACTACTACTTCCGCCAGATCGTGCGCGAGAACCCGGAGGGCGGAGAGCCGCTCGTCGTGCGCGACGGCGACGCCGAGCGCACGCAGATGGGCTGGGAGATCTATCCGAACGGCCTCCTCGACACGCTCGTCCGCGTCCGCGACGACTACGCCCCGCCGGCGATCTACATCACCGAGAACGGCGCGGCCTACGGCGACGTCCGCGGCCACGACGGCGACGTGCACGACCCGGACCGGCAGGCCTACCTCGAGTCGCACCTGACCTCGGTGTCGCGCGCGATCGCCGCGGGCGTGCCCGTGCGCGGCTACTTCGTCTGGTCGTTCATGGACAACTTCGAATGGGCCGAGGGGTACTCGAAGCGATTCGGGATCGTCTTCGTCGACTATCCGACGCTCGAGCGGATCCCGAAGACGAGCTACCGCTGGTACGGCGACCTGATCGCGCGCACGCGCGAGGCGGCGGCGGCGTGAGGGTCGGCCTCCAGCTCTACACGCTGCGCGCCGACCTCGCGCAGGAGTTTCGCGGGACGCTGGCCGCGGTCGCCGGGCTCGGCTACGAGGGCGTCGAGCTGCACGACCTCTTCGGCCACCGGGTACAGGAGGTGCGCGGGTGGCTCGACGAGCTCGGGCTCGCGGTTGCGGGCGCGCACGCGAGCCTCGACCGGCTCGAGGGCGAGCTCGAGGCGATCGCGCTCGAGCTCCGGGCGCTCGGCACGGACCGCGTCGCGATCAGCTGGGTCGACCCGCCGGAGGACGCGGCGGCCGCACGTGCCTCCGTCGAGCGCATCGACGCCGTGGCCGGTCGCGCGACGGCGCTCGGCCTGCGGGTCGGCTTCCACAACCACTGGGCCGAGGTGGCCGCGCTCGACGGCGGCGAGACGATGCTCGAGATGCTGCGGGCCCTTCCTCCCGACCGGCTCTGGCTCGAGCTCGACCTCGGTTGGATCTGGTTCGCGGGCGCCGACGCGGTCGCGGAGCTCCAGGCGAGCGCCGGCCGCTGCCCGCTCGTCCACGTGAAGGACTTCCGCTCGCGCGAGGGCCGCGACTTCTGCCCCGTCGGCGACGGCTCCGTCGGCTACGACCACGTGCTGCCGGCGACGGCCGCCGCGGGCGTCGAGTGGCTCCTCGTCGAGCAGGACGAGGTCGAGGGACCGGGGCTCGCGGCCGTCGAGCGCTCGCTCGCCGCCGTTCGGGCGATCGTCGGAGCGACCGCGTGAGCCCGATCGCGCCGCTGCGCCTCGGCGTCGTCGGCTGCGGGATCATCGCCCGCGCCTACGTCGACGGCTCGGCCGCGTTCGACACGTTCGAGGTGGCGGCCTGCGCCGACGTGAACCCGGCGATCGCGGAGGCGTTCGGCGCCGAGCACGGGCTCGTCCCGCTCTCGCTCGAGGAGCTGATCGCCGACCCGCAGCTCGACGCGGTGCTGAACCTGACGCCGCCCGGCGCCCACGCCGCGGTGATCCGATCGGCGCTCGCCGCCGGGAAGCACGTGTACACGGAGAAGCCGCTCGCGACGTCGGTCTCCGAGGCGCGCGAGCTGGTGGAGCTGGCCGGCCGCCTCGGCCTTCGACTCGGGTGCGCGCCGGACACGTTCCTCTCGAGCGCCTACGAGGCCGGCCGCGCGGCGATCCTCCGCGGCGACATCGGCGAGCCGCTCGGCGCGACCGCGACCTTCCTCGTCGGCGGGCCCGATACCTGGCACCCCAACGCGGACTTCTTCTACGCCGCCGGCGGCGGGCCCGTCCTCGACATCGCGCCCTACTACCTGACCGCGATCGCGGCGCTGCTCGGCCCGTTCACGGCGGCGGCCGGCTTCGCGACGACGTTCACGACGGAGCGGACGCTGGGCGTCGGCCCGCGCGCCGGCGAGCGGATCCGCGTCGAGGTGCCGACGCACGTCGCCTCGGTGCTGCGCCTCGAGTCGGGCGCGCTCGCGACCCTCGCGACGAGCTTCGAGGCGCGCGAGCAGTACGTCAGCGGCCTGGTCGTCCACGGCAGCGAGGGCACACTCGAGCTCCCCGACGCGAACCAGTTCGGCGGCGACGTGTGGATCCGCACGGGCCGCGAGGACCGGGCCGAGGTGCCGTACCTCTCGCGCGGCCCGCAGGAGACCCGCGGCCGCGGGATCGACGACCTCGTCGCGGCGCTCGTCGCGGGCCGCCCGCACCGCGCCTCCGGCGAGCTCGGCCTGCACGTCCTCGAGGCGGCGTTCGCGATGCTCCGCGCCGCCGAGGAGGGGCAGACGGTCGAGATCCCGCCGCTCGCCGCCGCGGCGGCGCCGGCCGGGCTCAGCGGCGGCTAGACGGGCGGCGCGGCCGCCCCGGCGAGGCGGTGAGGCGGGCGCCGCTGCGGGTTCTCCGCAGCCCGGATCCGCGGCGCCGCCGATGTCGTGCCGCCGCCGCGCGCGAGGATCGAGTGAGGTTCGACGATGAACCGCTCGCTCAATTCGGTCGTTCTCTCGGCGATGCTGCTGGCGCTCGCCGGCAGCTCGTCCGTGGCGGCGCCCGACGGGTACGCCATCTACCGGGAGCCGGCCCAGGGCTGGAGCGCGAAGGTGCCGGCGGACTGGTCGTCGGTGGTGCTCGGCCCGGAGTTCGTACGGGGCGATCCGCTCCGAGATCCGACCCGGCTCCTGCTTCGGACGTGCCGGGGCTGCACCCCGGCGGCGGCACTCCGGGAGCTCGCGGCCGACACGGGCCTCAGGGCGGCCGCGGCGCAGCCCGCCCGCGCCGGCAAGCTGTTGCGCTGGCGGCGCTACCGCGGCCGCGACGAGGCCCGGCCGGCGCTCGCCGTCGACCTCGCCGTCGCGAGGAAGCGCGGGGACACGGAGCTCGTGGCGCTCGTCTCCCGTCCCGCCGAGCGCGACGCTCTCGTCCGTACGGCGCTCCTGCCGGCGCTCGACAGCTTCGCCCCCGGCGCTCCGGAGCGGCCGCGAAGCGTGCTCGCCGGCGCGACGCGCGACCCGGCGTACTGGCCGACCGCCGGGTGGCGGAGAGCCGCTGCGGCCTCGCAGGGAGTCGACGCCGGCCGGTTGAAGGCGATGGTCGCGACGATCCGCAGCGCGAGGCTCCCGATCGACAGCGTCACCGTCATCCGGCACGGCTACGTCGTCCTCGACGCGACCTTCGGCCGGTTCGCCGCCGGTAGGCTCGCCGGGCCGTTCGCCTCCGGCCGCCTGCACGAGCTCCAGTCGGTGACGAAATCGGTGAGCTCGATCCTGCTCGGGATGGCCCTGCACGGGAAGGCCGCCGGCGGCGTGAGCGTCAAGACGACGCTGGTCCGCCTCGCCGCCGCCGCGCACTACCGGCCCCGGCACACGGACGCACGCAAGCGTGCGATCACGCTCGAGGACCTGCTGACCATGCAGGCCGGGTTCGCCTGGAGGGAGTCCGGCTACGCCTACGAGCCCGGGAGCGGCAACGACGTGATCGCGATGCTCGGGAGCAGGAACTGGACGAAGTACGTCGTCGACCGGCCGATGGCCGCCCGACCCGGCACGACCTTTGTCTACAACAGCGGCGCCGCGCACCTCGTGTCGGGCGCGGTCACGCTGCTGACCGGCCGGCCCGCCTCTTCCTTCGCCCGCCGGCAGCTGTTCGCGCCGCTCGGAATCCGCGCCTCGCGGTGGGCCTCCGCACCCGAGGGCGTCAGCGCAGGCGGGTTCGGCCTCCTGCTCCGGCCGCGCGACCTCGCCAAGCTCGCCTACCTGTACCTGCACCTCGGGCGCTGGGACGGCCGCCAGATCGTTCCAGCCGCCTGGACGAGGAGTTCGACGACGGATCAGGTCGCCGACCAGGCGTACGACTACGGCTACCTGTGGTGGCTCGACTCCGCCGACGGCTACGCGTACATGGCCGGGCTCTACGGCCAGCTCGCCGCAGTCGTCCCGGGCAAGGACATCGTCGTCGTCATCACCTCTCACTTCCCCGCGAGCGTCGACTCGACGGCGGTCACGCGCTGGCTGCTGGAGAGCTCCATCCTCCCGGCGGCCGGCTGAGAACGTCGCGAACGCCGGGCGGCGCGCGGGCCGGCTACAGCGCGTCGCCGCGCAGCCAGGCGGCCCCGCGGGCGTACAGCGCGTGGACCTCCGGTCCGGTCGTTCCGGGCATGTCCGGCTTGACCCCGAAGCCGAGGCAGGTCTGCAGGTACGCGAGGTGGCGGTACCCGTCGGGGAAGCGGCCGAGCAGCTCCTGGTCGAGCGAGAGCTCGGCGGCCGGATCGACCGTGTCCAGCCGGTCGTGCTCGTAGATCGGCTGCCGGAGGACGAGGCCCCAGCGGCCGTCGCGACGCTCGATGAAGTCGTAGAAGCGGCCCGTGCAGCGGACGTCGCAGAGGACGCCGTGCACCTCCCCGCGCTGCATGATCGTCATCCTCGTCTGGGAGGTCGCGCGGTCGCCGGCGACGTCGATCGAGGTGCCGCCGAGGAAGTGGAGGATCTTCACGCCGCGCTCGAAGCCCTCGCGGCTGACGCGGATGAAGTCCTCGGCCGGGCCCTGGAACCACGTCGCCATCATCCGGCCGTCGTCGTGCCAGACCGTCCGGAAGCGCTCCCAGTCGCCCGAGTCGCGCCACACGACCCAGCTCTCGACGAGCTCCCGGATGGCTTGCCGGTCGTCCAGAACAGGGATTATGCGCGCACGCGCAGGAGTCCGACGGCGCCGAGCGGCAGCATCGCCGCGAGGACGAACCAGGCGCCGATCGGCTCGGGCTCGCGTTCGCGCCCGGAGGCGACCCGCGGAGCCGCCGACGTCGCGTCGCGAAGGGCCGCGACGAGCGCCCCCTCCTGTGTCTCCGAGAGCATGCGCCCGCCGGCCGCCTGGACGAAATGCCGCACGCTGCCGAGCTCGGACACGTCCGGCCGGTACGGCTCGGGCCGGCCGCGGCGGTTCCAGACCCGCTCGCCCGGCGCGTGGACGCGCACGAGCAGGACGTGGATCCTCGCGGCGGCGAACGAACGGCCGAGCGTCGCGTCGACCGGCTCGTCCGTCTCGGCGTCGGTGAAGAGGACGAGCGTCCGATCGCGCGTACCGCGCCGGAAGTAGCCGAGGGTCTCGAGCTGCTGCAGCCCGAACGAGAGGTTCGTCGACACGGTCGTCCCGCCGAACTGCGGCGGCGGCTCCCCCGCCCTGATCAGCTGCCCGACCGTGTCGCGGAAGAGCCCGAGATCGTCGTCCGGGGGGCTGAGCGGCAACGCGCGATCCCAGAACGAGACGACGCCGACGGGGAGCTCGGGCACCTGCGGGCGCACCCCGAGGGCGAGCGCGCGGGCGCGTTCGAGCCGCGTCGGCGAGTGCGGCGAGGCCGCCGCGAGCATCGAGCGCGAGACGTCGAAGGCGAAGAGCACCTCGGCCGACGGTCGCGTCCAGCGCGTCCGCGTCCGGGCGACGGCCGGCTGCGTCGCCGCCAGCGCGAGCAGGAGACCCGCGAGCGCGACGAGCGAGACGTCGAGGAGCAGCCACCGGCGGCGGCCGGGCCCGAGGCGAAGCGCGCGACGCAGCACGCGGACGCGGCGGCCGGAAAGGACGACCGCCACCAGCGCCACGGCGAAGCAGGCGGCGACGGGCGCCGCAGCCGCCGGCGTGGCGAGCGTCACCGCGACAGGCATCAGTAGCCGAGCTCTTGCTGGGACGACTCGGAGGGCGTCGCCGGCCCGGGCGCACGGCTCGCGCCGCCCCGCGACTGCTGCGACGAGCGCGGCGCGTGCGGCATCGCCAGCTCGAGGTTCAGCTTCGCCGCGTCGTCGTGCGGATCGAGCCGGATCGCCTGACGGAACGCCGCCAGGCTCTGCCCCGACTGCCCCTCGCCGTAGAGCAGGACTCCGAGGAGGTTCGCGGCAGCCGACCGCCGCGCCGCCGAGTCGTGACCGCGCACGGCCCGCGCGAGGGCGGCCTCGGCGGCAGCGTGCGCTCGCGCCTGCGCGGCATGGGACCGCGCACGCGAGGACTCGACGATTCCGCCGAGGGCGGTCGCAACCGAGTCGTGGCCCGTCCCGGGCACGCTGCGGCCGACGAGCGCGGCGGCCGCGCGAACGGCATCCGCGCCGGCCGCGTCCCGGGTCGAGAGGAGCGAGCGCTCGCCCAGCGCGAGGGCGGCCGCGCCGCCGAGCAGGCACGCCGCGAGCGCTGCCCTTCGCACCGCCGAGCCGGTCACGAGCCGACCTCGTGAGGCTCGAAGTGGATCCGCGGGAACGCGAGGACGAGGACGCAGACGGCGACCGCGACGAGGCCGGCCAGCACGATCAGGGCGACGGGCCAGACCGGCCGCGGTGCGCGTCCGGGCGCGGCGGCGCGCACGTCCAGCCCGCGCTCGAGCTCGCCGGCCCGCAACCGCGCGACACCCTCGGGAAGCTTCAGCGTCGGCGCCCCGTGGCCGAGCTTCACCACGCGGACGGCGATGCCCTCCGCGTGCAGGTGCCGGAGCTCCCGGAGGGCGGGTCGGAGGTCCTCGCTCGAGTCCTGGAGGTCGCTGACGAGGTAGATGCGGCCGCGGATCCCCGCACGCCAGAGGGCACGGTCGGCGGCGGCGAGACCGGTCGAGATCGACGTGCCGCCGACGAGCGGGAACAGCGGGACGACGCTCATCGACGGGCGGAGCGCGTCCTGGCCGTGGTGCATCGGGAGGTAGCGACGGAGCGCCTCGAGGAAGACGCGCCGCGGAGCGGTCGGCGGCAGGATCGTGTCCGCCACGTCCGAGAACGCCACGAGCCCGAGCCGGCCGCCCGGGCCGGCTCCGCGGTAGAGCGCGTCGAGGACGCCGGCGGCCTCGCGGAAGGTGCCGCCGTCGATCGATCCGGAGATGTCGACGACGACGACGCCGGAGCTCCGTGGCGCGGCCACGACCGGGACGCTCATCCGGAGCTGCGACGCGGCGACGGCCGCGAGCGCCGCCGCGGCCACGATTCCGCCCACGACGAGGCCGAGGCCGACACGCGAGCGCCGAGCAGCTCGCCCGAGCCCGTCGACGCCTGCGAGCGGCAGCGGGACGACCGCCTGCCTCACCGGTCCACTCCGGCCCGGAGGAGCTCCTCGCAATCCGCCCGCAGCGCCGCCAGCTCATCCTCGTCGAACCCGTGCCTTGCCCACGCGAGCCGGCGCGCGCGCAGCGCGAGCTCGGGCTCCCCGCGCCCGTCGAGCGCGCGGGCGACGAGATCGAGCGCGTGCGGCCGCTCGTCCGGAGGCGCGGGCGCGCACGCGGCGGCCAGGCCCGAGAGCGCCGCACCGAGCGCATCCGTTGCCGGCATGTCGGCCGCCACGACCGGCTCGACGCGTCGCCGGCGACGGACGAGCGGCCAGGCGAGCACGCCGGCAGCGGCGAGGACGAGCAAGGCCGAGCCGGCCCCGAGAGCGGCGGCAACGCCTCCCGAGAGCCCGGTTCGGCCCGCCGTCAGCGTTGCGGCGTCCACGGCGAACGGCAGCGCTCCGTTGGCGGCGGTCGCACGGTCCAGCTCGTCGACCCGTGAGCGGACGCGGAGCGGCGGCCAGCTGCCGCGCAGCTCGTGAACGAGCCCGTCGCGAGCGACGTAGAAGACGGACGGCGACGGCAGGGCGACGACGCTCTCCTGTCCCGAGGGCAGGCACGCGCGCTCCAGGCACTCGAGCCGGAAGCGGAAGCGCACGATCGCCGTTCGCCCGTCGCCCGAGACAGACCGGCCGACCGACACGTCACCGTACTGCCGCCAGTCGAGGACCGGCGTGATCGTGGCCACGTCGACGAGCCGCCGATCGGCGGCGACGGCGAGCGTCGCTTCGACCGGGTCGCCGAAGGAAGGCCGCTCGGGCGCGAGCTCGGCGAGCCCGACGGTCGCCTCGCGACCGTCGGGAAGGGCGGCGGCGTCGACGCCGCCGCGGAAGGCGAGCGGGACGACGGCCGCGCCGACGCCGGCCGCGGCCAGCGCCGCGCAGAGCAGAAGCAGCTCGAGCCGGCTCGGCCGGTAGCCCAGGCGAAGGCGGTTGCGCCGGCCGAACGGCCGCCCGAGCGCGGGATGCTCGATCATGCGGCCCGGGCACCCCGGCGCGCGAGGCGCGCCCTCGACCACTCCCAGAACGCGCGGTGGAGCACGGTCGCGTCGGCGGTCGTCGCGTCGATCCAGTCGAGCCCGAGCGATTCGAACCGCCGGACGAGCCCGGCGAAGCGCTGCTCGTTGCGCTCGCGGAGGCGCCGGGCCTCGCGGCGCGACAGGCGAACGAGCCTCGATGACTTGTAACACTGTGTTACTTGCGGTTTGCGCGCTTCGAGCGGTTCGGCGATCGGGAGGTAGGCGCCGCCGACGGCCGGGAAGCGGCGTTCGAGGAGCGGCTCCTGGAGGACGACCGGGATCACGTCGAGCCCGCACCGCGCCAGCCGGCGCCAGACCGCCTCCGGCACGTCGGCGAGGAAGTCCGAGAGGACGAAGACGAAGCTTCCGCCCGGAACGCGCAGCTCCGGGAGCGACGCGAGGAGGCACGCGAGCGCGTCGGTGCCGCCGTCGAAGCGCAGTCCGCGGACGTGCTGTGCCACACCGCGGCGTCCGTGGCGCTCCGGCCGCTCCACGCCGGCACCGGCCGAAACGAGCAGCGGGCAGCGCTCGGCCCTCGCGGCCCCGGAGACGAGCACTGCGCACGCCTCGAGCGCGAGCGGCTTGCAGAGCCACGGCGAGCTCTCCGGGTACAACGCCATCGACGGGCCGGTGTCGATCGCGAGAACGACCGCCCGGGCCTGCTCGGCGTAGTCGTCGCGGACGACGAACTCGTCGTTCCCGTAGACCGCCGAGAGCCGCGCCGACGCGCCCCAGTCGATCCGGCGCACGTCGTCGCCTGGCTGGTACGCCCGGATCGACGCCGTCTCGGAGCCGAGGCCGCGCCGGGACGAGCGCATGGTGCCGAAGGCGATTCCGGCTGCGCGGACTCGCGGGACGAGCGGGAACGTCAGTCGTCCTGGCGCCACTGCTGCGGCGCCGGCCGCGGCGCCAGCTCGAGGCAACGCTGGAAGAGCACGTGCAGAGCCTCGTCGGCGCCGACCTCGCGCAGCATCAGCTCGAACCGCGGCGCGAAGAGCAGGCGATGGGCGACGACGGGCAGGAAGAGCGTCTCGATGTCGTCCGGCACGACGTAGTCGCGCCCGTCGAGGAGCGCCCAGCCGCGGGCTGCCTTCTCGAGCGCAAGCGACGCCCGGACGGATGCGCCGAGGTCGACGATGTCGAGCTCGCGCGTGGCGCGGACGAGCCGGACGGCCCAGCGCTTCAGGATGTGCCGGCTGTAGACGCCCTCGATCGCGTGCTGGAGACCGCGTAGCGCCTCCACCGTGATCACCGGCTCGAGCCGCTTGAGCGGGTGCGCGTACAGCTGATCGTCGACGATCGCGAGCTCGTCCTCCTCGCCCGGGTAGCCGAGCGAAGCGCGGAGGAAGAAGCGGTCGAGCTGGGCCTCCGGGAGCGGGAACGTCCCCTCCTGCTCGACCGGGTTCGCGGTCGCGATCAGGAGGAACGGATCCGGCAGCGGCCACGTCTCGCCGTTGACCGTCACCTGCCGCTCGGCCATCGCCTCGAGCAGCGCCGACTGCGTCTTCGGCAGCGCGCGGTTGATCTCGTCGACGAGCACGACGTTCCCGAAGACGGGTCCGTGGCGGAACTCGAAGTCGCGCGTCTTCTGGTTGTAGATCGCGAGTCCGGTGACGTCGGTCGGCATCAGGTCGGGGGTGCACTGGATCCGCGAGGCGTCGGCGCCGCCGATCGACCCGGCGATCGCGCGCGCGAGCACGGTCTTGGCCGTCCCCGGCACGTCCTCGAGCAGCGCGTGGCCCCGGCAGACGAGCGCGTTCAGGACGAGTTGCGTGTCGTGGTCCTTGCCGCGGACGACGCGCGCGATGTTCGCGCGCAGGCGTGCCGCCGTGTCGATCGCCTCCGCGAGCCGCTCGTCGGCGTCCGGGCGGTGGAGCGCTACGGGCTCCTCCTCGACCGGCGCGGGGTTCGGGGCGACGCGCAGATGGGCGCGCGCATGCCCGAACAGGTAGTCGGAGTGGGGTCTCGGCTCTTCGCCCGGAGGAACGGGAGTGGCCATCGGCGCGACCTTTCGGGTTGCTTGCTTGCGCCGCGTAATCGACCCGGCCCCACGGAACCTGAGTAACGATCGACTCAATATGGGGACAGGCCGGTCGATGACGCCGCTCACAAGGCATGACCGAGCACCCGTCCCCGCTCGCACCGCCCCGCGCCAACCTCCTCGAGTCCTGGCGCCGGCTCACGCGGGCGACGACTGCGGTGGCGCTCCTCAGCCTCCCCTCGCTCGTCCTCTACTTCGTCCACTCGGGCGACTCGCTCTGGCTCGCCGTCGCAAAGGGCGCAGGCGCGGTCGTCGTGTGCCGCGGCCTCGTGGACGTCGCGCTCCGCCGGCTGCTCCCCTCGGGAAGCCTCTTCGGCACCGACGACCTCGGCCTTCGCCGCGACGACGTCGTCGCGAGGCGGCGCGCATGGTACTGGCGGAAGAAGACTGTCCTGGGCACGTGGCTCGCCGCGATCGCGACGACGATCTGGGTGATGGGCCTCGCCCGCGACCCGGGCTCGCACCGCGGCTGGCTCGCGGCCGTCGGGCTCGTCCTCCACATGCTCGTGAAGCCGTTCACGACGCCGGGCATCTGGCTCCAGGCGCTCCAGATCAGCTTCCTGTTCCTCGCGAACTTCCTGATCTTCATGGGCCCGATGGTGCTGATGGGCGTCTCGCAGATCCGCAGCTTCGAGCCGGGCGACGCCGACTGGGGCGTCCGCTTCAGCGACGTCCGCGGCCAGGACGAGGCGAAGGAGGAGGTCCGCAAGGTCGTCACGCTCTGGCAGTCGGGCGAGGCGTTCGAGCAGGCGGGCGGCAAGCGCGAGCGCGGCGTGCTCTTCCTCGGCCCGCCCGGAACGGGCAAGACGATGCTCGCCAAGGCGATCGCGACGGCGTTCAACTCGCCCTTCGTGACGATTCCGGGCTCGGGCTTCGCGCAGACGTTCATCGGGATCGACGTCATCGTCGTCAACTTCATGGCCTGGAAGGCGAAGCGGCTCGCCCGCAAGTGGGGCGGCCAGTGCATCGTCTTCATCGACGAGATCGACGCGGTCGGGATGCGCCGCCAGGCGCTCGGCAACGAGGCCGCCTCCTTCTCCCACTCCGCCGGCTCGATCCACGACCTCTGCTTCTTCGGGCCGAACGGCGCGCTGACGCAGAGCGGCGATCTCGTCCTCGAGACGCGAGCGTGGCGCGACCGGCTGTTCGCGGAACGCGCGGCGCGGTCGGCCATTACGGGTCCGACCGGCCTCGGCGGCGTCCTCAACCGAGCCTTCCCGGGCATGTTCGGCGGCGGCATGGGCCAGATGGCCCTGAACCAGCTGCTCGTCGTCATGGACGGCCTCGGCTCGCCTCCCCTCAGCCGCCGGATCGTCGTGAACCGTGCTAACACGTTGCTGGACGCGCTCTACTTCGTCCCGCAGTCGATCGGGCGGCTGGCGTTGCGGTTCCCGCGGCCCCGGCCGCGCCGCGAGCAGATCTACTTCATCGGGGCGACGAACGTGCCGCTCGAGGCGCTCGACCCGGCGCTCGTCCGCCCGGGCCGGCTCGGCCGCCACGTCTGGTTCCGGACGCCGACGAAGGAGCACCGGAAGGACATCTTCGACCTCTACCTCGCGAAGGTCGCCCACGATCCCGAGCTCGACCGGCCGGAGCGCCGCGACGAGATCGCCCGGATCGCGAACGGTTACTCGCCGGCGATGATCGACCAGGTCTGCTCGCTCGCGCTCACCTACGCGCAGTTCGACGGCCGCGAGCGCTTCACGTGGGACGACCTGCTCGAGGCGATGACGACGATCGAAGCCGGCACCGCCGTGAACGTCACGTACGAGCCGCGCGAGACGCGGGCGGTCGCGATCCACGAGGCCGGCCACGCCGTCTGCGCGCACGTCTTCATGCCGGAGGTCGAGTCGACCCGCATCTCGATCCGGATGCGCGGCGACTCGCTCGGCCACCACCAGGCGCTCGGCCGCGAGGAGCGTTTCAGCTCGTGGCGGTCCGAGGAGCTCGCGCACCTCGTCTGGGCGCTCGGCGCGATGGCCGCGGAGCACGTCTTCTACGGCGAGAACTCCGTCGGCGTGGGCGGCGACGTCCGCTCGGCGACCACGCGCGCGGCGTGGATGGTCGGCGCGTGCGCGATGGCGCCGGCGCCGATCGAGCTCGGCTTGCCGTTCCCGAACGAGGACGAGGAGCGCGAGGCGGAAGAGCGGATCGAGGAACGCTTCGAGAAGCTCGGCCTGCGGATCATGCGCCGGACGGGCTCGGGCGGCCCGTATGACGCCGACCCGATCGCGGGCGTCTTCTCCGACCGTGACAAGCGCTCGCTCGCCGCGCAGTTCCTCGGGCGCGCCTACCTGACCGCGTACAGCTTCGTCAGCGCGAACAGGCGCGGCGTCGAGCGGCTTGCAGAGCTGCTCGTCGAACGGCGCGAGATCTACGGCGACGAGCTGCTGCGCGTGCTCGACTCGCTCGAGCTTCGGGTGCCCGAGATCGACCTGCTGGATGCGGCAGCGTGGCCGGCGGTCTGATCCGTCGGCTCGGCGTGCGCGGCCTGCGGCCGGAGTTCGCGGCGGCGCTCGGCGCGGTGATGATGGTCTTCGGGGCCGGCCTGGTGGGGACGGCGTTCGCCGTCGGTCTCCTGGGGGGCGGCCGCTCGGCTCCCTCGGGACGGCTCTCGTCTTGGCAGCCCGCCGGTCGGGGATCGGACGCGGCCGGAGAGATCGCGTCGCACGTCGCACGCAGCGTCGCAGGCTCCCCCGCGGCAGTTACGCCGGTAGCGGTCCGCGTCGGCGGGTCGCCCGTTCGCTCGGCGCCCTGGCTGGCCGCCGTCGTGGTCCATCCCCGGAGCGGTGGGCTCCGCGTCGTGCGCACGCGCTCCGTGGGGTACGCGCTCTGCGGCACCGGCGCGGCCTGTTCTCTGCCGTTCGACTCGCTCGCCTTCCGCCGGCTCGCACGGCGCGAGGCACTCGAGCTCGCGCTCGACAGCCTCGCGTATCTCCCGGTCGACGGCGTGGTCGTCGTCCTGCCGCCACGACCGGGCGAACGACCTCCGCAGTCCGCCCTGTACTTCTCCCGCGGCGACCTGGCAGCGCGGCTCCACGCGCCGCTCGCGCAGACGCTCGGCGCCGCGCGGCCCCGGGTCCGTGAGCTCGAGGGCGAGCTCGGACAGGGCATAGACGGCGCGACCCTGCCACACCTCTACCGGGCAGATCGCGCGGTGATCGGCGCCGACCAACCGGCGCTCATGCTGTCCCCGACGGACGCGGCGTGAACACCGGAGTCCGCACGGAAGGCTTCCGCGTCGCGTACGTCTTTCTCGTCGTCGCGCTCGGAGGGATGCTCGCGCTCGGCGCCCTCTCGCTCAGCGCCCGCGCGCGTGGACATCGCGCCAGCGTCGCCGAGCCGTTGCCGCCGCCGAGCGGTCGCACGAGCTTCGAGGTCAGCAAGACGATCGCGAAGCGCATGACGCGCGCGATGCCAGCCGGCCTCGAGCCGAACCGCAGCCCGGTCGTCGCCCCCGAGCGCCCCGAGGCGATCCACCTCGCAGCCCTTCAGGTCCAGACGGAGCAGGGAGCGATCCAGCTGTCCGTCGCGACCGACGACGTCGTCTACCAGATCTGCGGCCACGGCTCCCAGTGCTCCCTCCTCGGCTCGCCGGCGAGGAGCCGCGAGCTCGCTCTGCGGCAGGTCGCCCTCGACCTCGCCGTGCAGTCGTTCACGGCGCCGCACGCGCCCCAGCGCGTGCTCGTCAGCCTCCCCGCAGTTCCGGGTCAGCTCTGGTTCGTCGTCTTCGACCGGTCGAGCCTGAAAGCGGATGCACTCGACCGCGCAGGCGCGCTCCTCGGTCGCTTGGCGGGCGCCCGCCACGAAGGGAGGATGCCGGCGGCGGACGCGCGGCAACTCTCGGCCCTCACGGACGGGCACACCTTCGCGGTCGCCCAACAGGTGCCGAACGAGGACGGTGACGTGATCGACGTCATCCAGCCCCGCGGCTGCATGGACGCGTCCTGCCCGGCGAGCTAGCGGCAGGCGCCGCCGTCCGGCGGACGCTCGTCGCGGCACGGACTCACTTGTAACACAGTGTCACATGAGCCGACGCCGACGTCGCGACCCGACGTCAAAGCCGCAGACGCGGCAGATGGATCCCGAACTGGCTCACGCCGTCGATGCGTGCAGCGAGCGGACGCGTCCGCAACACGACCCCGAAGCGCAGCAACCCAAGAACCGCGCGGTTTCGCGGAAGCGCTCGGAGCTGGTGCACGAGGACGCGGACCCTCTGGTAGCTCGGCCTCCGGAAGCCTCGCCGCTCGGCCTCGCGCCCGAGCCGGCGGTTGATCTCGGCGATCGGCACCGCAGGATCGTCGAGGCGGGCGAGCGTCCGGAGCAACTCGGGACGGATGCGTGGAGCGAACGCAAGCACGCTCCAAGTTTGCGCCGCCGATTCTCACGCGTCTGTGTCGATTCAGTGCCAAAGGCTGCACTTCGTGGCACTGTGTCACGAGACACGGCGGGCGCCACCGCGCCCGCGCGACGGGCATCTCATACTGCGCACGTGGAAGGAACGCTGGCGTGGCCGCTCGAGCAGGCGGCGCGAACGCACGGCGCAGCGCCCGCCGTCGTCGACGGCGAAAGGGAGCTCACGTACCGCGAGCTCCACCGGCGGAGCGGGGGCCTCGGCGCTGCCCTTTCCCGCCTCGGGCTCGAAAGAGGAGCGGTCGTTGCCGTCCTCGCCGGGAACACACTCGCGCACCTCGAGTGCTGGCATGCGCTTCCCGCGCATGGCTTTGTGATCAATGCCCTCAACTACCGGCTCGCCACGCCTGAGCTGGCGTTCATGCTCGACGACTCGCGCGCGGCCCTCCTGCTCGTCGACCGGGAACGCCTCGAGGTCGGGCGCGAACTCCGCCGGCGCTGCGACTCGTTGCAGCACCTGGTCTACACCGACTGGGACGAGGCGCCCCCCGACTGCCTCGCGTATGAAGACCTCGTAGACGCCTCGCCCGTACCGGCGCCCGATCTCCCGAGCCACACGCTCGCCGCCATCTCGTACACGGGCGGGACGACTGGGCGTCCCAAGGGGGTCATGCTCAGCCACCTGAACCTGCTTGCAAACGCGAAGCACAACACGATGGAAGCCGGCTTCTGGCCCTCCGATCGCTACCTCCACAGCGCGCCGATGTTCCACGTCGCGGACATCTCGCAGCTCTACGGGATCACCTGGGCCGGCGGAACACACGTGATGATCCGTCGCTTCGACGCGCGCGACGTCGTCGCCGCAGTCGCCCGCTACAGACTCACCTTCCTCATCTTCGTCCCGACGATGCTCCGCCTGTTCCTCCAGGAACTCTTGGAGCGCCCCGTCGATCTCAGCAGCCTGCGCGCCGTCATCTACGCAGCCGCCCCGATCTCAACCGAGCTCCAGCGGTGGGCGATGGAAGTCCTGCCGTGCGACGTGATCCAGGGGTACGGCATGACGGAGGCCGCGCCGTCGCTCTGCTTCCTGACCGCCGAGGACCACCGGCGGGCGGCCGCCGGCGAAGAGCCGTTTACGAGGCGCCTCGGTTCGGTCGGCCGGCCCGCCCGCGGCGTACAGCTCCAGATCTGCGACTCGGACGATCGCCCCTTGCCGCCCGGTGAGATCGGCGAGATCTGCGCCCGCGGCCCGAACATCATGCTCGGGTACTGGAACCGTCCAGATGAAACCGCCGCCGCGCTACGCGGAGGCTGGTACCACACCGGCGACGCGGGCTATGCGGACGAGTACGGCTACGTCTTCCTGGTCGACCGCCTCAAGGACATGATCGTGACGGGCGGAGAGAACGTCTACTCGATCGAGGTCGAGCGAGCCCTCCTGGCCCATCCGGCCGTGGCTGAGGCGGCGGTGTTCGCGATCCCGGACCGCCGCTGGGGCGAAGCCGTCCATGCCGTGGTGACGCTCGCAGACGGCGCGCAGCTGGAGGAGACCGATCTCGTCGAGCATTGCCGGACCTTGATCGCGGGATACAAACTGCCCCGGTCGCTCGAGCTTCGCCGCGCGCCGCTCCCGAAGTCAGGGGCGGGCAAGGTGCTCAAGCACGAGCTTCGCGCACCCTATTGGGCCGGCCGCGACCGCGGGGTGGCCGGCTCGTAACACCGTGTTACGAGCGCGGCGCTCGGTAGACGAGGTCGAGCGTGTCGATGGCGCCCGACCAGGTGAGCCGCAGTCGCCAGCAGCCGGCCTGTGGCAAGTCGACGATCGACGGTCCAGGGCCAGCTGCGATGACACGCTCGACCGTCGGCCCGACCAGCTGCGGTCCCTCCATCCGCTGAGCGCGGATCCAGAGCGCCGCACGACCGGTGGCTGCGCCCGCGGCACCCAGAGGATCTTGTTGTTGTGATCCCGCGCCGGCGGCGCGCTGAGCGGGTCGCCGAAGACGATCGCGGCGATGCGGCCCGACGCTGCGAGCACGTGTGGGATGCGCGGCCGCGGCGACGAGAACCCGGTGCGGGCCCAGACCGGTAGCACGCCTCGATCGATTCGCTCGGCGCACGGAACGGCCGGAGCTCTACCGGCCGCCGATGCTCCGACGGCCGCGGCAAGCGCAGTCGCACCTCCCAGGACCAACGCACGCCTCACCCCCGTTCTACGCCGCGGGGCGCGATCCGGTTCCACGCCTCGCGCGGCAGCGCACCGCCGCCCTGCCAACGCTCCGGCTGCCAACCGCGCCTGGCATACCCAAGTAACACAGTGTTACAAGGCGGACGGCGCGAGCCGGCCGAGCAAGCGACTGGAAACAAACGCGAGCCCGTACAGCGCAGCGACGACGATCAACAGGAACCTGTACCCCGTGACGAGCGCGAGGTATTCAAGGACGCCTCCGACCATCGCGCCGAGCAGATTCGCCCCGAAGGCGACCGTCGCGGCGCCGACGGTCCGGAAGCGCTGCGCGAAGACGAGGTTCGCGAGGAAGATCGGCGCGAACGCGACCGCGGTCGCGGCGAAGAAGCGCGGCACGACCGGCAGCGAGAGGAGGCTCTCCTGCGGCACCGCCCACGCGAGCGCCAGCGCGCCGGCGAGCGCCGCATAGAGAACGGACGGCCTCGGCAGCCGTACATGCCGGGCCACCTCGACGGCCGCGAAGACGCTGAGCAGCACGCCCGCGAACACGAGCGAGTTCACGAACCACGTCGTACCGAAGAGAAGCGCGAACTGGACGACGTTCTTCGTCTCGAGGAGCAGGAAGGCGCCGCCCATGAACGCGAGGTCCGCGTACCGCGCCATCCGTCGGAACGGCCCGCCGGCCGCCCGGACCACCACGAGCGACACGCCCACGACGAAGAGCAGCCACTGGAGGTAGAACGACGGAATGCTCCGCCCGGGGAGGTACGGGAACGGGTGGTCGTCCGTCGCCGGGGCCAGTTTGGCGCCGTGCCAGTACGAGGCGCATGAAGCGGTCGCACCTGTGCGCGCCGCGGTGAGCACCGCCTGCTGCCGTCCGGCGAGCGAGTCGCCCAGCTCGACGCACGGCGGCCGACCGTAGGCCGTGTCGAGCTGGCCTGCGTACCGGTCGAGCAGGAACGGCTCGTAGTAGTTGTACATCGTGAAGACGCCGTCGGCCTTGAGATGCCTGCGGGCGGTCCGCATCGACTCGATCGTGAAGAGGTAGTTCTCCAGGCGGAGCTGCGACTGGCCGGCGAGCAGCGTCAGCGAGTCCGGGAGCGCCAGGATGATCAGGTCGTAGCGGCGGTCGGTTCGTTCGAGGAACGCGCGGCCGTCGTCGATGTGGACGCTCACGCGCGGGCTCTGGTACGGGTGGTTCGGGTGGTACTTGCGGCCGAGGTCCTGGAGTACCGGGTCGATCTCGACCGCGTCGACGTGCTTCGCGCCGTGCGCCAGCGCGACGGCGACGTCGTTGCCGGTTCCGGCGCCTACGATCAGGACGTCGTCCAGCGAGCCGGGCGCCACGTGCCGGTAGGGGAAGAAGTAGAAGCGCTCGAGCCGGCGAAGGCCCGAGATCGGATACGCAGTCTGGTGCGGGATGGCGTTCGCCGAGACCGCGAGCGTGTCGTGCGTCGGCACGCCCGCGACCGACACCGGGCCGGCCGACCGCGTCCACGTGACCTTGTAGTACGGCGACCAGCGCGCGTTGCCCGCCAGGGTCTCGAAGAGGAGGAGGCCGACGACGACCCCGAGCGCACCGAGCTGCCACCAGCGGACGCGGCCCCAGAGGAGCGCGACGAAGAGCGCTGCGACGACCGCCGCCCACGCGACCGGTGGCAGCTCGAGGAACGCGAGCCCCGAGAAGAGGACGATGCCCACGAGACTGCCGGCGATGTCGAGCCGGTAGGCCTCGAGCGGCTGGAACAGCGCGAACAGCCGCGCCACGCCGTTCCCGATGCAGGCCATGACGGCGACCGTCAGCACGAAGATGACGGGCAGGCCGACCCACTTCGAGAGCGGCGCCCAGCCGAACGCGCCGTGCAGCTCGATCCCGTTCTGGACATTCGTCAGACGGGCCGGGAAGAGCAGCACGAAGCCTACGAGGAGCGCGAGCGGCACCGGCGCGTACGGCAGCAGCTCGCGGCCGGTCCCGGCACGGAGGAAGCCGGCGCCGATGCCGAGGAAGCTCGCCAGCAGCACGAAGTTCGTCAGATACGCCAGGTGGATGTCGTTCGACGCCGTCCAGCGGATGAGCGCGAGCTCGACGAACAGCATCAGGAGGCTGAGCGCGACGAGACGGGTGCGCGACGGGCGGCTCGCCGGCAGCCCCGACTCCGGCGCCGCAGTCGTCGTCGGCGCCGGCCCTACGGCGACCTCCCCCACGACCCGCGGCGGCCGGTGCGCGACGTCCGCTGTTCGCGTCGACCCGTCCGCCATCTAGGCGAGCCTCGTTCCCAGAGCTGGCAAATCCGAATCACGCGGAGCCGCGCGACTTTGACACCACCGTAGGTGGTTGTCTAGGCTGGCGAGGCCGTCTCAGGAGGGAGCCGTCGATGATCGGCCAACTGACGAAGCTTGGCCTCACGAGCTACGAGGCGAAGACGTACGTCGCGCTCACCCGCCGGGGGTCGTCGACCGCCGCGGAGGTCGCCCGGCTGGCCGGCGTGCCGAGGCAGCGCATCTACGACGTCCTCGCGAGCCTCGTCGAGAAGGGCTTCGCCTCGACGCGGCCGGGCACGGTCGTGAAGTACGTCGCGACGCCGCCGAAGCAGGCGCTCGACTCGCTCCTGACCACGCATCGGCAGGAGCTCTCCGAGCTCGAGCGGAGCGCAGAGCAGATCGCGAGCGAGCTGACGCCGGCCTACGAGAGCGGCCAGGGGCACACCGACCCGCTCGACTACATCGAGGTCCTGCGGGACCGGCGCGCGATCAACACCCGGTTCGCCGAGCTCCAGGCGGGGATCAAGCACGAGATCCTCGTGTTCACGAAGCCGCCGTACGCGACGCCGGTGCAGAGCGAGGTCAAGGGCGTGGAGGTGGCGCAGACGCACCGTGCACGCAGCGTCTACGAGTTCTCCATCTTCGACACGCCGCGCAGCATCGAGGGCGTGCGCCGGTTCATCGAGGCGGGCGAGGAGGCGCGCTTCGTCGACGAGCTGCCGCTGAAGCTCGTGATCATCGACGAGACGATCGTCATGTTCGGCATGGAGGATCCCGTCGCGGGCACTGCAGATCTGACCCTGGTCGTGATCGAGCACCCCGCGCTCGCGAGCGTCCTGAAGATCGCGTTCGACGCGGTCTGGGATCGCGGACTCACCTTCGACGAGGCTCACGACCGGCTCGTCCTTCCGCATGCGCAGACGGCGTAGCGCGGCGATCCTCCTCCTCCTCGGCGCCGGCGGTGCCGCGGCGGCGCTGTCGTCGGCAGGCGGACACCACGCTTCGCTCCGGCCGCTTCGCCTCTCTTCGAGCGACCCGGACGCGGTCCTCGTGCGCGGGCCGGCGCGCGCCGCCCGTCCGTCGACGCTCCGCTTCTCGGGGCAGACGCCGGCGACGCTCGGCCCGCTCTCGTCGTCGAACCTGCCGGTCTTCGGGCAGCCGACGATCGCCACGATCGGCGGTTTCGGGTTCGAGGAGGACCTGCGGCTCGACCCGTCCGACCCGAACCGGATCTATACGAGCGCGCCCGGCACGGGCGGCGCCGACACGAGCTGGATCTGGCGCTCGGACGACGGCGGCCTGACCTTCCGCTGGGTGGAGGCGGCCGCGCCGCTGAACGGCAAGGTGACGCCGTGCGCCGGCGGCGGCGACACCGAGCTCGCGGTGGGACCGACGGGCCGGCTGTACTTCAACGATCTCAGCCTGGCGAACTTCTCGACGGCGGTCTCCGGCGACGCGGGCCAGTCGTTCGTCTGCAGCAACACGGGCGTCCCGGACGCCGGCGTCGACCGGCAGTGGTACGACACCGACGGCGACCCGGAGGCGGGCGGAGCGCTCTACCTCACGAACGACGAGGTCGGCAACGGCAGCGTCGTCTGCGGCGGCGCGCCGGCCGCGAACAACGTGCTGGTCATCTACCGCTCGCCGGCCGCCAGCGGAGCTGGGGCCGGAGTGCAGTTCGGCCCGCCGAATCGGATCACGCAGCCGGGATCGTGCGACGAGGGCATCATGGGCGCCGACGTCGTCAGCCCGGTCGCGACGAAGACGGGGAAGCTTGCCGCCGGCAACCCGACGACGCTGTCCACGGCCGTCCGTCACGTCTACGTCATCCACGACGACGCGACGCTCTCGAGGATCGCGGTCGCGCGCTGCTTCCCGGTCGCGTTCGGCGCGCCGGTCGCGAACGTCAGCGACCCGAGCGGCGTGAACTGCGACGACCTCGGCGTCGCGAACCTCGGCGCGCCCGGCACGGTGAAGACCGGCGCGAACTTCCCGTCGCTCGCGATCGACAGGGCGGGAAACCTCTACGCCGTCTGGTCACAGGCGCCGGTGAAGGCCGGGAAGATCCGGGACAGCGCCCTCATGTACTCGTACTCGACCGACGAGGGGAGCCACTGGTCGACCCCGATCCGGATCCCGACCGGGCTCTGGAACAACGTCTACGGCGTCGCCGCGGCCGGCGACGACGGGCGCGTCGACATCGCGTGGTACGGGACGAACGCGCACGTCGACACCGTCGACGGCGGCCCCGACGGCTGCACGAACGGCGGCCCCGACTCCGTGCCCGGCTCGTGGAGTCTGTTCCTGACGCAGACGCTGAACGGCCATGCCGCGGCGGTCAGCTTCACGAAGCGCGTGCGGGCCGGGGAGCACCCGGTGCGCCGCGGGAGCATCCAGACCGTGATGGGCGGCCAGTGCGGCAACGACGATTCGACCGGAACGACGAACAGGACGCTCGGCGACTTCTTCCAGCTCCGGATCGGCAGCCAGGGCGAGGCGCAGCTCTCGTACGCCGACTCCGAGAACTACGACGGGCACATCTACGGCTCGCACGGGATGTACGTGCGCCAGATCGGCGGCGCGGGCGTCTATGCCGGCTCGAGCCCGAGCGGGACGTTCCCGCGGCTCGGGCGGAGCTCCGATCCGTCCGGCGACGCCGTCTACGCCGCGTCGGGCGAGGTCACTGCGTCGATCCCCAATCTCGACATCGTCTCGTCGCGGACGAGCTTCCCGGCCGCGGCCGACTGCCGCCCGGCCGGCACCGCCTGCCTCCGCACGACGATGACGGTCGCGAACCTGAGCACGACCGCGCCGCCGGCGCCGGACACGGACGACGATCTCGTCTGGCTGACGCAGTGGTTGCTCCCGGCCGCCGTCGGCTGCGCGTCGACGGCGCCGTCGTGCGCGAACGGCGGCCTCAACTTCATGGTCTACGCCGAGTCGAACGGCGGCGGCGCGATCCGCTGCTACTACGGACAGAACGCGCTGATGCAGAACGCGGGCGGCGTGATCACGACGTATCCGGCGATCGCAGAGCTCGCGCAGCCCGGCCAGTGCGCGACGGTGGCCGGCCCGAACGGCACGATCACGATCGACGTCCCGCTCGCCGACGTGAGCCTCGATCCCGGCGTCGCGCCCTTCAGCTCGCGCATCTACAGCGTGACCGCGAGCACGATGACCCTGCCCTCGCAGGCGAACAGCGTGCCGTGGTCGAGCGGCGTCGGAGGCGTCCTCTTCAACCTGATCGACGTCGCACCGGCGTACGACGCGCGCCCCTAGCGAGTCGGCAGCCTCTCCGACTTCGTAACACTGTGTTACGAAGTCCGGGTCAGGCGGCCGCCCGGACGGGCACCGGCCGCTCGGCCGTCGCGCCGAGAAGGCCGTTCGCGAGCCGCCTCCGCGCGCGGAAGATCAGGGTCTCGACCGCCGAGTGGGAGACGCCGATCGCCTCCGCGATCTCCGCGTACGAGAGCCCCTGCCACTCGCGCATGAGGATGGCCCGCCGCAGCTTCTCCGGCATCGTCGCGAGCGCCGAGCCCAGGCCGGCGAGATCCTCGCGCCCCTCGTCTTCGCGCGCCGGGAGCTCCTGCAGCACCTGGAAGTCCTGGAGGGCTTCGACACCCGCGCGCCGCGCCGAGCTCAGGCGCCTCGTGAGACAGACGTTGCGGGCAATCCTGTACAGCCAGGCCGACTCGTACACCGGACGCACACCCTTGTCGAGCGCTGCCAGCGCTCGCAGGAACGTCGTTTGAACCGCATCCTCGGCCTCGTCGTCCGCCCGTAGCTGGGCGCGGCAATAGCGGTAGATCGCGGTGCGGTACTGCGCGTACAGACGCGCGGCGACGTCGTCAGCACGGTCGCTTGCCCGGCTCGCCTCGCGCTCGCTAACGCAAACGCTCATCGTTCTCCTCCTTGCCACCCCTACTCGTGGTGTAGGAGCGCGATGATAGCACCACTGCTAGAGGTGTCAAGTCGCTACCACTTCAAGGGGTGACATACCCGGAAGCACCCAACTTGAAGCTTTCGGCGGCGGCAGCAATCCTCTGTCGATGCGGTCTCGCCGCCAGGAGCGCCTCCGCGACGCCCTCTTCCTGCTCGTCGGCGTCGGCATGACGAGCGTCGCGCTGATCGCCTACGGGCTCGGCTTCCTCAACACCTTCGAGCGCCAGTCCGTCGACGCACGCTTCTCGATCCGCGGCAGGCAGGCCGCTCCGAAGGACGTCGTCGTCGTCGGCGTCGACGACCGGACGTTCAGCGACTTCCCCGACCAGCAGTGGCCCTACCCGCGCTCGTGGCACGCGAAGGCGATCGAGCACATCGCGAAGGGCGATCCGAGGGCGATCGCGCTCGACATCCAGTTCAGCGAGTTCTCGCAGGACCCGAACGAGGACAACGCGCTCTACTCCGCGATCGCCGACCGTCCGGCGCACGGGAAGGTCGTGCTCGCGACGACGGAGGTCGACGAGACCGGCGCGAACGGCGTCGGCAAGCAACCGGCTGCCCTCGCGGTCGGCGATCTCGACGGCGACGGGGTGCCCGACGTCGTCACGGCCGACGCGGGCTCGAACGACCTCTCGTTCCTGATCGGCTACCGGCAGGGCACGTTCTTCAACGATCAACCGGCGGTGCGGGTGGGGCCGGCGCCGCGCGCGGTCGTCGTCGGCAACCTGGACGGGAAGCGCTACGCGGACCTCGCGGTCGCGAACAGCGGCTCGGACGACGTCTCGATCCTGCTCGGCCGGGGGCCGGACGACGGCAACTACGTCACCTATCGCAAGGCCCCCCGCGTTCGCGTCGGCAAGGACCCCGTCGCGCTGGCGCTTCGCGATCTGAACGGCGACGGCCGGCCGGATCTCGTCGTCGCCAACCGCGGGTCCGACGACCTGTCGATCCTGCTCGGGAACGGGGACGGGACGTTCACCGCCGAGCGTCCGGTCCGGACCGGGGCGTCACCCGGGTCGATCGCGGTCGGGGACCTCGACGGCGACGGCAAGCCGGACCTCGCCGTCGCCGAGCCGGCCGCGAACGACGTCTCGATCCTGCTCGGGAACGGCCGCGGCGGCTTCACCTCCCGCGGTCCGGTCCGCACCGGCGTCCAGCCGAGCTCGATCGCCGTCGGAGACCTCGACCACGACGGCAAGCCCGACCTCGCCGTCGCCGACAGCGGCTCGAACGAGGTCTCGATCCTCCTCGGCCGGGGCGACGGCACCTTCTCGTCCACGCCCGCGATCCCCGCCGGGGCGAAGCCGAGCGCGGTCGCGATCGCGAACCTCGACGGCGACGGGAAGCTCGACCTCGCCGTCGCCGACAGCGGCGCGAACCACGCTCTGGTCCTGACCGGTGACGGGACCGGTCGCTTCCGCCGGAAGGCCGAAGTCCCGGTGGCGACGGACCCGCGTGCGCTCGCGGTCGCGGATCTGAACGGCGACGGCAGGCCCGACCTCGTCGTCGCGAATCGGGGAGCCGACTCCGTCTCGACGCCGCTCGGGCACGGCGACGCGCGGTTCTCGGCCAGGCCGGCGCCGAACCTCATCTTCGGCCCCGCCTACCTGCTCTCGATGGGGGCGCGCGCCGGCAACTCGAACTTCAAGCCGGATACCGGCGGCATCTTCCGGAAGCTGCCGTACGGAATCGACGGCATCGAGCACTTCGCGCTCGTCACGGCGGAGGTCGCCTCCGGCCACCGGATCCGGAGAGCGGAGCTCGGCGGCAAGCAGGCCTGGATCGACTTCGCCGGCCCGGCCGGCACGATCACCGAGGTTCCGTACTCGCGGGTCTGCGACTGTGCGCCCGCCGGGCAGAAGCCGCCGCCGCAGATCCCGTCGAGCTTCTTCCGGGGCAAGACCGTCGTCATCGGCGCGACCGCGACGTCGCTGCAGGACATTCACGCCACCTCGACTGCGGCCGCCATGTCAGGCCCGGAGATCCAGGCCGACGCGATCGAGACGGCGCTCGAGAACTTCCCGCTCAAGAGCACGCCGTCCTGGATGAACGTGCTCCTGATCGTCGCGCTCGGCCTCGCTATCCCGCTGATCGGCATCCGCGTCTCGCCGGTGATCGCGATGTCCGTGGCGGTGCTCTTCGCGGGATTGTTCTCGGTCGCGACGCAGCTGGCGTTCGACCACGGGCGGATCGTCTCGTTCGTCTACCCGCTCACGGCGCTCGCGCTCTCCTCGGTCGGCGCCCTCGTGAACCACTACGTCGTCGCCGCGTTCGAGCGCGAGCGCGTGCGCGACGTCTTCTCGCGCTTCGTCCCGGAGACGGTCGTCGACCAGGTGCTCGCGCAGGCCGGCGGCGACCTGCGCCTCGGCGGCAAGGCGCAGACCTCGACGGTGATGTTCAGCGACCTGCGCGGGTTCACGTCGAGCGCCGAGCACATGCCGCCGGAGGCCGTGATCGACGTCCTCAACCACTACCTCGGCGAGATGAGCGACGCGATCCTCGCCCACGGCGGCACGCTGATGTCGTACATCGGCGACGGCATCTACGCCGTGTTCGGGGCGCCGATCGAGCAAGCCGACCACGCCGACCGTGCGCTTGCCGCCGCGCGCGAGATGCTCGAGGTGCGGCTGCCGCGGTTCAACGGCTGGATGAAGGGCGCCGGCCTCGGCGACGGCTACCGGATGGGGATCGGCCTGAACACCGGCTCGGTGATGAGCGGCAACGTCGGCCACGAGCGCCGGCTCGAGTACACGGCGGTCGGGGACACGGTCAACACGGCCTCGCGGATCGAGGGGATGACGAAGGGAACGCCGTACATGCTCTTCGTCGCCGAGTCGACGTTCTCGCGCCTCACGAGTCCCACGGACGAGCTCGTCTACGTCGACGAAGTGGAGATCCGCGGGCGCCAGCAGCGGCTCAAGCTGTGGGGGTGGGAGCCGGCGCCGGAGCCGACGTCACAGGCGTCGGCGGAGGTGCCTGTCCGCGCAAGCGGACCAGTGGAGGGGGACGCTCCGGTCGACGCGCCCGCCCGGGTCGAGCCCGCGTAGACACAGACTCTTTACACCTTTCAAGGAGTAGACACCCGATTTCCCGGGTAGCTCCCGGTACGTGGACCGGCGGCCGCGCGTTCTCGTCGTCGCACGGACGCGTTACCGGCTGCCGCTCGATCCGCCACTCGCGCGGAAGTTCGAGGCGCTCTCGGATCGGCTGGAGCTCCGCGTCCTCGCCTCCGCGCCGGCCGGCGCGCCCCGGCGCGACGGGACGTTCCGGCTGGCCGGCCCGGTCCGCCCCGGTCCGCTCGACGGGCCCCTCTACTACGCGCGCCTGCCGCTCCGCGTCGCGCGCGAGCTGCTGCGGTTCCAGCCGGACGCCATCGTCGCCGACGGGCCGCCGAAGGCGCTCGCCGCGCTCGTGGCTCGTGCACTCCTCCGCCGGCGAACGCCCGTCGTCCTCGAGCTGCACGGCGACTGGCACGCCGACACCCGGCTCTACGGGTCACGGCTCCGCCGGCTGCTGGCGCCGCTCGCCGACCGGCTCTGCGCGTCGGCCCTCCGGCGCGCGGATGCGGTGCGAACGCTGTCGCCGGCGACGACGCGACTCGCTCGCGAGCACGGTGTCGAGCCCGCAGCGGCCTTCCCGGCGTACGTCGACCTCGAGACGTTCCTCGCGACGCCGCCGCGGCCGCTGCCGGATCCCGTCCAGGCGCTCTTCGTCGGTGTCCTCGAGCGCTACAAGAACGTCGACGGGCTCGTCCGGGCATGGCGCGCGGCGGCGCACGCGCTCCCCGGCGTGAGCCTGAGGATCGTCGGCGACGGGAGGCTCCGAGGGCTCGTCGAGGACCTCGTCGCCGAGCTGCCGGAGCAGGCGGAGTGGACGCCGAGCCTGGACGCCGCGGGCATCGCCGGCGCGCTCGACGAGTCGAGCATCCTCGTCCTGCCGTCGCGGTCGGAAGGGCTGCCGAGGGCCGCGCTGGAGGCTCTCTGCCGCGGACGGCCGGTGCTCGCCGCGCGCGTCGGCGGGATCCCGGACATGATCGACGACGGCGTCAACGGCTTCCTCGTCCCGCCGGACGATCCGGACGCGCTCCTCGTCACGCTCGTGCGCGTGCTCCGAAGCCCGGACGCGCTCGAACCCCTCGCCGCCGACGCGCGCGTGACGGCGCGACCGTGGCTCCAGACGCCCGAGGTGTTCGCCGACCGGGTGCTCGCGCTCGTCCTTCGTGCGTGCGGCCGGCCGGCGCCGCTAGGGGAGCCGGAACGCCTGCTCGCCGAGGAGCCGGTAGCCCTCGATTGACGGGTGGTCGCCGTCGGCGGTCAGCCGCTCGGGCATCCGACCGGGCCGGCTCGGATCCTCGAGCGTCCTGTAGAACGGGAGCACGGTGACGTGCTCCTCGCGGCCGAGCTCGTGGATGAGGCCGTTCAGCCGCCGGATCTTCGGGTCGGCCGCCGGATAGCCGTTGTTCCACGGTAGGAGGTCGGCCAGGAGGACCTCGAGGCCGAGCCGCTTCGCGTGCTCGACCATCCCGCGCAGGTTCGCCGCGGCCTTCTGGACAGGCACGCCCTGCGCGATGTCGTTGATCCCGCCCTGGATCACGAGGACGTGGACGTTTCGCGCACAGTCCTCGAGCCGCAGCGCGATCTGATCGGTGCGCTCGCCGTACACCCCGCAGTTGCGGAGTACGAGCCGCGGGTCCGCCCGCTGCGCCCAGTACTCCCACTGGCTCGAGCGGTTGTCGCCGAAGCCGAGCAGCCGGCGCTGGACGCGGTCGGGGTCGTAGCCCGGCGAGCCGGCGGTGATCGAGTCCCCGAGCGCGCCGACGAAGATCGCCCGCGGCGCGGGCAGCGTGTCGTCCGCCTTCTGCGTTCCTCCGCAGCCGGCCACGGCGAGCGCTAGAAGAAGAACTGCCGCCAGGCGGCCCACCAGTCGTCGGCGCGCGAGACGATCTCCCGCGAGTGGACGACCTCGACGCCCGGCTTGCGCGCGTACTCGTCCGTTGCGTTCGTGACGTTGAACTCGACGCGGATCTCGCACGGCCGTCCGGGATCGTACGGCGCGACGGCGGAGAGATTCGACAGGGCCCGCCTCGCGCCCTCCTCGATCAGCTCGCGCGCCCGCTGCGGCGCGAGCTGCCGCGCGCTGAACCGGCCGAGGCCCTGCTTCACCGCGACGGTCGTGAGCGCGTCGCCGAGCAGCGCCCGTCCCTCGCGGCACGTCGCCTCGTCCCCCGTGACGAGCAGCACCGGGCAGCCCCAGGTCCCGCAGAGCGCCGCGTTGATCCCCGTTTCGCCGACCGCCGTCCCGTTGAACCAGAGGTTGCGCCACTCCTGCCCCGAGACCGTGTGGTTGAGGACGCCGTCGCGCGCGCCGGCCATCGCGTGCATGCCGACGAAGAGCGCCGCGTCGCAGCCCTCCTCGAGGAAGCCCGTGTACTCGGTCCACTCATCCTGGACGACGAACTCGCACGCCGGATCGAGCAGGTCCGGGACAAGCGAGTTGAACGTCCAGCCCTGGCCGGCGCCGTGGCAGTCCATCACGACGATCTCGGTCGCGCCGGCCGCCTTCGCCCCGCGCACGGCGGCGTTGATCTCCTCGGTGTAGAGCCGGCGGCACTCGTCGTACATCGGGTCGCCGCCCGACACCTGCTGCCACTTCACGATCCCGGCGACGCCCTCCATGTCGCTGATGACGTGCACCTTCACGCCCTCGCCACCTCCCCCACGTCCTCGCCAACGCTGTTGAGCACGGGCACTCTGGCGAATTCCCGGAGCTCGCGCGGGAAGACCGGGAGCCTGGCGAGAACCGGGGAGATCGCCCGCTGGTTGCCGTCCTCGACCTTCACCGCGAGGCCGAGCCCGTCCGGCGAGACGGCGCAGAGGAGCCCTTCCGCCCCGCCCTTCGCCGCCCAGCCCGGGAGCGCTCGCATGAGGCGCGTGTCGAGCGACGGCTCGCCGCCGACGAGCTCCGGCCACGCTCGCATGGCTTCGAGGACGCGCGGGCCGCCGTCGAGCTCGGCGAGCCGCGCGAACGCGCACGCCATCCGCTCGAGCGGCAGAGCGAAGGTGAGGACGCCGCAGCCGTCGACGGCGGTCGGGACGTCTTGCGTGTCGAGCCCGGCCGCCGCGGCGACCTGCTCATGGAGCGCGCGCTGGAGCGGGTGGTCCGGCAGCCGGTAGCCCTCGATCGGCCAGCCGAGCGCCCGGCAGGTCGCGAGCATCCCGGCGTGCTTGCCCGAGCAGTTGTGGTAGATGCGCCCGGGCGGCCGCCCTTCCTGATCACCGCACTCGAGGTCGTCCTCGGTCGCCGGCGCGGCGGCAAGCAGGTCGCGGGCCGCCTCGACCTGGTCCGGGTTCGCGTGGTGGGAGGCGCAGGCGATCGCGACCAGCCGATCGTCGAGATCGGGCCGGGCACGCACGAGCGGCAGCGCCTGGATCGGCTTCGCGGCGGAGCGGAAGAAGGTGACGAGCGCCGGGTCGCCGGCGGCCGCGACGAGCTCCCCGCCGCGCACGGCCGCGTAGTGCACCCGGTGACGCGACTCGACGACGCCTCCGCGTCGAACCTCCACGACGATCGCCCCGGCCATGGCCCGAGAGCCTACGCTCCGGCATGCTGTGTGCGTGGAGGAGTTCGTGACACAGTGTTACTTGCGTGTGAGCGCGCGTGCCTGAGCTGCCGGAGGTCGAGGCGCTCCGGCGGGCGCTCGACGATCCAGTCAGCGCGTTCCCGATCGAGCGCGCCGGGCCGGCGCACGTCGCGACGCTGAAGACGTTCGACCCGCCGCTCTCGGCCCTCGCGGGCCGCGGTCTCGAGGGCGCCCGTCGGCGGGGGAAGCGCCTCCTCTTTCCGACCGACGACGGCGAGCTCGTCCTGCTCGTGCACCTGATGAGCGCGGGCCGGCTGCGCTACCTCCGGGCCGGCGAGGCGGGCCCGAAGACGGCTGCGTTTCGCCTCCGGTTCGAGGGCGGCGGCGAGCTCGTCCTCACGGAGGGCGGGCCGAAGAAGCGCGCCGGCGTCTGGCTCCTCACGCCGGAGGCCGCCGAGGCCGAGCTCGCACACCTCGGGCCGGAGGCGCTCGGCGTGGGCGCCGAGCGGCTCGGCGAGATCCTCGCCCGCGACGGCCGCCGCCTCCATTCGCTGCTGCGCGACCAGCGCGCGGTCGCCGGCATCGGGCGAGCGTGGGCGAACGAGATCCTGCACCACGCGCGGCTGTCGCCGTACGCACTGTCGACGCAGCTCGGGCAGGCCGACGTCGAGCGGCTCGCGGCGGCGATCGACGAGGAGCTCGCGCGCGGTCTCGAGCTGCGGGAGCGCGGCGCAAAGGACGGCCGCGTCTACCGCGTCCACGACCGGCTGCACGAGCCGTGCCCCGTGTGCGGCACGCCGATCGAGCGCGTGGATTTCGAGGAGCACACGATCTACTACTGCCCCGAGTGCCAGACCGGCGGGCGGATCCTCGCCGACCGGCGGCTCTCTCGCCTGCTCCGGTAGCGCGTAGAACTCCCGCAGACGGCGGCCGCGGAAACTACGCAGCACGTCTGTGGCGGACGGCTGATTCGGCCGCGCCCTCGGGTGCCGACACTCCTCGAAACCCGAGGAAGGAGTCCGAAATGAAGCGCACCGTCGCACTCGCCGCAGCATTCGCGGTCGCAGCCGTCGCCGGAAGCGCCGCCGCGAAGCCGGCGGGAACCCTCGTCATCCGCCACCAGGTTCGCGGCTGCCACAGCTGGTCGTACAACGGCAACGCGTTCGCCGCCGCGCAGAGCATCCGCGTCGTCCGCGGCGCGTCGATCGTCGTCGTGAACAACGACGTCATGCCGCACCGCCTGATCAAGCTCTCCGGCCCGGCCGTGACGCTGAAGAACGGCAACACGATGCCGAGCGGGATGGGCATGCACGGGCCTGCAGGGCCGGGCGCGATGAATCACATGGGCGCCACCACGACCGTCACGTTCGCCAAGCCCGGTGTGTACCGGTTCACGACGAGGGCCGGCGAGGACTACATGGCGGGCATGAAGACGCTCGGCGAGGACAACGTCCTGACGCTGAAGGTCACGGTCTCGTAGGCTCGGCGGCCGCTCTTTCCAAGTAACACAGTGTTACAAAGCACGGCCGGGCGCCCGAGCGTCCGGGCCGCGGCAAGTGACACTGTGTTACTTGGCCCGAGCGCGGCTACGCCGGCAGCGAGACGGTGAGCGTCTCGCCGTCGAGGCTCACCGAGCCGCCCTGCGCCTCGATCACGCGAACGGCGACGGCGGCTCCGAGGTCGCGGAGATCCTGGCCGAGGACGACGGGCGCGGAGGCCGGCGTGATGGGCGAGATCCGGAGCGTCGCCCCGTCGGCGGCGACCGAGACCTGTTCGAGCCCGCCGTGGCGGAGTGCGCACTGGATCAGCGCCGACGTCGCGCGGTCGGTCGTCACGAGCTCGACGCGCACGTGCCCGCCGGGCCCCGAGACCTCGATGCGCTCGGGCCCGAGCCGCTCGGCTGCCCCTCCGGCGAGCACGAGGGTGTCGCTGTCGGCGACCGCGGGCTGGTAGCGCCCCGCCTCGATCCGCGCGGCCACGCTCAGCTCCTGGATCAACTCGTCGAGCTGCTGCGAGGCGCTCTCGATCATCCCGACGTAGTGCGACCCGGTCTCGTCGAGCGTGCCCGTGCGCGCGAGGGTCCGCGCGAAGCCGAACACCGTCGCGAGCGGCGTTCGGAGGTCATGGCAGGCGAGCGAGACGAGCCGGGCGAAGTCTTCGGTCACAGAGGCGCTTGGTAGCGTTGAGGGAGCATATGGGCGATCGAACCTCCCTGCTGTCCGACGACCTGCAGGCCTCTGCACCCGAGGTTCGGATCGGGCTTTCACGCGTCGGCGTGCGCGGCGTGAGCAAGGCGATCCGGCTTCGCCGCGGCGTGCACGAGAAGCTCGTCGCGGCCGACATCTCGTGCTGGGTCGACCTCGATCCGTCGCAGAAGGGCGTCCACATGTCGCGCTTCCCGGAGCTGTTCGAGGAGGCGATCGACGACGTCGTGATCGGCGAGGCGCTCCTCGTCGAGCACCTCGCGGAGCACATCGCCCGCCACATCGTCCGCCGGCAGCGCGCACTGCGCGCCGAGGTCGAGATCACGGCGCGGTACCCGCGGGCCCGCAAGACGCCGGTGACCGGCCTGCCGACCCAGGAGATGGTGTCGCTGATCGGCATCGCGGCCGCGTCCGAGCAGGGCACGCGGCGCGTGATCGGCGTCCAGGCGCCGGGGATCAACGCCTGCCCGTGCGCGCAGGGGCTCGTCCGCAACCGGGCCGCCGAGCGGCTGCTCGACGCCGGCTTCGCAGACGGCGACGTCGACCGGATCCTCGACCTCGTCCCGATCGCGACGCACAACCAGCGCGGGATCGGCTCGCTTTTCGTCGGCACCGCGCTGCAGCTCGACGCGGAGGATCTGGTCGGGATCGTGGAGCGGTCGATGAGCTCGCCCGTCTACGAGCTCCTGAAGCGGCCCGACGAGCTGTTCGTGGTCGAGCACGCCCACCTGCGACCGCGCTTCGTCGAGGACTCCGTCCGCGCAGCGCTGAAGGACGCGCTCGAGACCTACGGCGAGCTCGCGCCAGGGGACTTTCTCCTTTCACGACAGGTGAACCTCGAGACGATCCACGACCACGACGTCGTCGCGGAGCGCTCGGGAACGGTCGGCGACCTCCGGGCGGAGCTCTTCGACGGCTCGCCGCCGCGCCGGCACACCGAGCTCCGGGAGTGGCTCTCGGCGTGACGGAGACGAGGGCGCGGCGCTCGGGGCCGGCCGTCGACCTCGGCCCGCCGTGGAACGTCGTCGTCCTGAACGACGACCACAACACGTTCGACGGCGTCGCCCACGCGCTCGCGGCCGTGCTGCCGAACGTCTCGCTCGAGCTCGGGCTCCGGATCGCGAATGCGATCCACACCAAGGGGAGCTTCGTCGTCTGGTCCGGCCACCGCGAGGTGGCCGAGCACTACTGGCGGGGGCTCAAGGAGCGCGGCCTGACGATGGCTCCGCTCGAGCAGTAGGCCCCCGCCGGCGCAGCTGGAAGCGGCTCTCGGTGCCGGCGCGCAGCCTGCCGATGTTCGCACGATGGAGGACGGCGACGCCGGCCGCCGCCGCGCCGCCGAACGCGATCACCGGCCACGGATACCCGAGCGCAGCCGCGACGGCGGGCAGCGACGCCGCGGCCGCGATCGACGCGACCGACGCGTAGCGCGTGGCCAGGAAGACGAGGATCCAGACCGCCGCGCCGATCCCGCCGACGGCCGGCGCGACGCCGAGGAAGGCGCCGCCGGTCGTCGCGACCATCTTCCCGCCCTTCGCGAAGCCGAGGAAGAGCGGCCGCCAGTGGCCGAGCATCGCGCAGGCGCCCGCGACGACGCCCGCGCCGTGCGAGTGCACCTGCGTGAATACGAGCGCGGGCCCGAAGCCCTTGGCGATGTCAAGCAGGACGACCGGCAGTCCGAGCTTCCGCCCGTACGTCCGCCAGACGTTCGTCGCGCCGATGTTGCCGCTCCCGACCGTCCGGATGTCGACGCCCTTCACGACCCGCACGAGCCAGTACCCGAACGGCATGCTGCCGGCCAGGTAGCCCGCGACGGCCGCGAGGGCGAAGATCATTTCGGCCTACGGTCTGATGCCGTAGCTCTGGATCCAGCCGTTGACGACGCTCCAGTCGAGGTTGTTCAGGAACGCGTCGATGTAGGAGCCCCGGTCGGTCTGGTAGTCCAGGAAGTAGGCGTGCTCGTAGACGTCGAGCGCGACGAGCGGCGTCGCGTTCCAGATCGGGAAGGAGTTCTGCGCATCGCCGACGTAGGTGAAGAGCCGCTGCTCGTCCCAGTCGTACGCCGTCCACGCCCAGCCGCGGCCGGCCATCCCCGTCGCCTTCAGGTCGGCGCGCCACGCGTCGACGGAGCCGAAGTCGCGCCGGATCAGCGTGCCGATCGGCCCGTCGGGGTCGCCACCGTGCCCGCCGAGGTGCTCGAAGTAGAGCTCGTGGTTCTTGATCCCGCCGATCGCGAAGCTCAGGTCGACCTTCAGCGCGCGAACCTCCGAGTAGATCTGGTTGGCGGCGGACAGGTCGACCTCGGCGAGCTTCGCCAGGATCTCGTTCCGCTTGTTGACGTAGCCCTGATACAGCTTGTAATGGGCCTCGACGCTCGCGCGCGAGATCCCGTCGAGCTCGTAGAGGCTCGGCTTCAGCTCGCGCGGTGCGATCTCCTCGTGCTGATAGGCCAACGTCGCCATCGAGTTCCTTTCGGTCGGAGCGGAGCCGCCTGAGCATAACGCGCTCTTCGGCGCGCTTCTGGGAAGATCCAGCGTAGTGAAACCGAACGGGCGGTTGCTCCGTACGTCGAAGCGGGAGATGGAAGTCGCACTGGAACGTCCACCGCTGCTCTCGCTTGCGCGGCCGTCGAAGCCCGCCCCGCCGGCCGGGGAGGTCCAGCCGACCGACGAGGAGCTGCTCACGCGGACGGCGCGCGGCGACGGCGAGGCGTTCGAGACGCTCTACCGCCGGTACTCGCGCCCGGTGCTCGGTCTCGCGCTCCGGCGGCTTCGCGACCACGGCCGCGCCGAGGACGCCGTCCAGGAGACCTTCGCGTCGATCTGGCGCTCGGCGTCGAGCTTCCGGCCGGAACGCGGCCGCGGCGGGCCGTGGCTGTACGCAGTCGCGCGGAACGCGATCTCCGACCGTGGACGCGCTCGAACCGAGCCGCCGGCCGAGGCGCCCGACCAGCCCGCGGGTGGGCCGTCCCCGGAGGAGCTCGCCGAGCAGGACTGGCTCTCCTGGCGGGTGCACGCCGCCCTCGAGCAGCTCCCGTCGAACGAACGGCAGCTGATCGAGCTCGCCTACTGGAGCGAGCTGTCGCAGAGCGAGATCGCGACGAAGGTCGGAATCCCGCTGGGCACGGTCAAGACCCGCACGCGAAGCGCGCTCTCCCGGCTCGCGGAGATGCTCGAGGGGGAGGAGGTGCGATGACACGACAGCCAGAGCTGCGCGAGCTCGTCGACGACGACGGGCCGCCGGAGGAGCTCGAACGGCTTCGCCGCGTCCACGACCTCCTGCTCGCGGCGGGGCCGCCGCCGGACCTGCCCCGAGCGATCGCGTCGGCGCCGTCGCTTCGCGGCCGTGTCGTCGCGCTGCCGCGCCGCTGGCGCGGCGCGCTCGCGTCGGCCGCCGCGGCTGCGGTGTTCGGGCTCGCCTTCGGCCTCGGCTACATGCTCGGCGGCAACGACAGCTTCGCGACGAAGCACCGAGTCGCGATGCGTCCCGTCGGCTCGAGCCGGGCGAGCGGTCTGATCGACATCGGCAACCGTGACGCCGGCGGCAACTGGCAGCTGAAGGTCGTCGTGCGCGGCCTCCCGCGGCTACCGACCGGCTCGTGGTACGTCCTCTACCTCACGAAGCACGGAAGGGCGGTCGTCTCCTGCGGCACCTTCAACTCGAGCGGCCCGGTCACCCGCGTGCGCATGTCCGCACCGTACGAGTTCGGCGAGTACGACGGCTGGGTCGTGACGGCCCACATGCGGGGCGAGCCGGACCGCGTGCTGATGACGACGTAGCCACGCGTCGCACGTAGGCTGGCGCGGTGCTGCGGCGCCTCCTCGAGACGTGGGTCTTCAACATCGCGGCGATCTTCGTCGCCTCCGCGTTCGTCCACGGCATCGACTACGCGGACCGGTTCTGGGTGCTCGTCCTCGCCGGCCTCGTCTTCGGTGTCGTGAACATCGTGCTGAAGCCGGTCGTGAAGCTGCTCGCGTTCCCGCTGATCCTGGTGACGTTCGGCGTGGCGCTCTTCTTCGTCAACCTGCTGATGCTCTACGTGACGACGTGGCTCGTCGGCCCGTTCCGGATCGCGACCTTCTGGGACGCCATCTGGGCCACGCTGATCATCTGGATCGTCAACGCCGGCCTGCAGGCCGCGTTCGGCTTCGACAAGCGGAAGAAGCGCCGGCGGCGGCGGTAGGTGTCCGGTTGGCGCAGCCAGGAAGACCTCTGCGCTTGTAACACAGTGTTACTTGAAACAGAAGCATCGGCCGGTCTCAGCCGCCCTCCTCGAGCGTTCCCGCGTCCTCCAGGCGCGCGACGACAGGCCTCGAGACGCCCGAGCAGGTCGAGGACGCGCGCCCTCCGTCACCGCGGAGGGCTGTCCTCCGCGCGGGCTGCTAGCGCGCCGCGCGCGCCTCCGAGCGCATCTCGGCGAGCAAGCGCTCGAGCCGCGGCTCCGCCGTTTCGTCCAGGAAGGACATCGACTCGGCGACTCCCGGGTGGACCTCGGCGATCAGCCGGTGCATCTCCTGCGCGACGGCGCGGTACGACGGGTGCCCCTCGCGGCCGGAGCGGAGCTCGATCAGGTGCAGCGCCTCGCGAGCGTTCAGGTCGAGGACGAAGCGGATCCGGAACGCGAGGCAGAGCGCGTACGGCGCCTCCGCCGGGAGGCCTGCGTCGACGAGCCGCTCGTATTCGGCGCGGGAGCGCTCGAGCGTCTCCGCATAGCGCGCGCCGAAGCCGGCCGCCTCGACCTCGTGCGGCACGTCGGCGCCGAGGTCCGGCGTCAGGGGCTGCCACTGGACGGTGAGGAGCCGGTGGCGCTGGAGGTCGCGGAACGCGCCGTAGTCGGCGACGATCTCGAACCGGTACCGAAGCGCCTCGAAGCCGCGGCCGGGCCGGTGGCGGCGGTTCTCGCGCGTCCCGACGAGCGCCGCCAGGAGCTCGGCGCGGCGCCCGGGCGGCAGGCTCGAGACGGCGTCGAGCACGGCTCCCTCGCCGAGCGTCGACGCCTCGAAGAGGAGGGCGGCGAGCAGCTCCTCCTCGCTGCCCTCCACGCGGAGGAGCCGCACCGACGGTGACGACTCGCACTCGCGCTCGCGGAGGCCAAGACGGTCGGCGGCGGCGGTCGCGGAGCGCTCGCGCTCGCGGAGGTACTCGATCCAGCTCCCGCCGCGGTCGGGGCGCGGCACGCGCGAAAGGAAGCTCGGCACGACCTTCTCGAGCTCCTCGAGCAGCATCTGCCCGTACGCGCGCGCCTCCTCCAGCGGGCTCGCGAGCAGGTGGAGGACGAGCTGCTCGTACGTTTGACCCGATGCGTAGATCCCGACGTGCGAGAGCGAGGCCGCCGGCAGGAGGCCGCGCAGGAGGTCGAGCGTCTTCGCGCGCACGGCGCGCGCGTGCGCCGCCGGCGACTCGCCCGGCATCGCCGGGAACTCGCCCTCAACCCATGCCCCCACCTCGCGCAGGCCCTCGTCGTAGGCCGAGAAGAGCATGTCCATCGCGGCCGCGTACTCGGGGCCGAGCCTGCCGTCGCGGTAGTAGCGGTAGCCGAGCGGCTCGACGCGGTCCGCGTAGGCGATGTAGCGCGTCGACTGCTCGAGGTACGCGGCGAGCCGCGGCCGCTGCAGGAGCTTCGTCAGCACGTTCGACGCCCACTCGCAGGCCATGTGGACGCCGCCGAGCTGCGCGACGGAGTCGTCGCCGTAGCCGAGGAAGATCCGCTCGTAGAGCGCCCGGGCGCGCTCGCCCTCGTCGGCGTCGAACGCGCCCGGCGCCGGCGGCAAGGAGTCGGCGAACTCCTCGAGGAAGAGCCGGCGCAGCGTCCCCGGATAGCGCGAGTACCGCGCGAAGAGCGCACCCTTGACGGTTTCCGGCAGGTTGACGAGGCCGAAGACCGGGCGGTCGAGGTTCGTGAAGTGCGGCGCGAGCCGCGCCCGCTCCGCCTCCGTGAACCGTTCGACCGGATACTGCACGGAGGCAGTGTGACGATGACAGCGGCCGGAACGGACAGGGGAACGCTCTACGCCGGAACGTCGGGGTTCTCGTACGCGACGTGGCGGCCGGGCTTCTACCCGGCGGGATCGAGGCCGCAGGACTTCCTGCGGCTCTACGCCGCGCGGCTGCCGGCCGTCGAGCTGAACGCGACCTTCCGGAAGCTCCACTCGGAGGAGCAGTTCGAGACGTGGGCCCGGGAGACCCCGCCCGACTTCCGCTTCGCGGTGAAGACGAACCAGCGGATCACGCACTTCGGCCGGCTCGAGCTCATGCCGACCTTCCTCGAGCAGATCCGCGCGCTCGGCGACCGGCTCGGGCCCGTCCTCGTCCAGTTCCCGCCGACGCGGCCGCGCGACGACGGGATCCTCAGGCTCATGCTGGACTCGCTCGACCCGGAGCTCTCGTACGCGTTCGAGTTCCGCCACGAGTCGTGGCGGGGCGTCGAGCCGGCGCTCGACGACGCAGGCGCGGTGCTCATGGGCTCGCTCGAGGGAACCGCCGGCTTTCGCTACCTCCGCCTGCGAGAGCCGCCCTACGACGACGAGGCGCTCGCCGGCTGGGCCGCGCGAATCGAGCCGCTGCTCGCCGCCGGGATCGACGTCTACGCCTTCTTCAAGCACGAGGACGCACCAGACGCGCCCGCCTTCGCGGGCCGGCTCCTCGAACTGGTCAAGGGGCAAGCGGTTCCGGCCGATACCTGACCCGTGCTCCGGGTCGATTCCGCGGTCGAACCACCACGCCTGGTCCTCCGCTTCGCGCTCTACACGGCGGTGACGATCGGACTCGCGGCCGCCGGGCTGCTCTGGTTCATCCGCGGGAACGCGACCCACCACGCCGAGGAGACCGTCGCGGCGCACGCGCAGTACATCGCGAGCACGATCCTGCGTGACCGGCTCCGGCCCGCCGATTTCAGCCGGCCGGCCCGGGGCACGCGGCTGGCTCAGCTCGACCGGTTGTTCCGGCGCGAGGTCCTGATGAACGGGATCCTGCGGGTCAAGCTCTACTCCCGCAGCGGCTCCGTCACGTACTCGAACTCGCGCGACCTGATCGGTACGAAGCCGACCGACGACGACGCCGTGGAGGCCGGCGAGGGCAAGACGATCACGGACGTGACGCACCTCGACGACGAGGGGGGCGGCGGCCCGCACACGAAGGTCCTCGAGAGCTACACGCCCGTCACGTTCGGCGGCGAGCCTGCCGGCTCGTTCGAGGCCTACCAGGACTACAGCCCGGTCTCGGCGGCGGCGTCCGAGACGTTCCTGCCGATCGCCGGCGCGCTGGGCCTGGCGCTGCTCCTCCTCTACGCGTCGCTCCTACCGATCCTGCGGCGCGTGACGACGAGGCTCCGCCGCCAGGTGGTCGAGATCGAGCACCAGGCGATGCACGACGCCCTCACGGGCCTGCCGAACCGGACACTCTTCAACGACCGCGTCGAGCAGGCGCTGCTCGCCGCGCGGCGCGACGGCACGGGGTTCGCGATCCTGCTGATCGACCTCGATCGCTTCAAGGAGATCAACGACACGCTCGGCCACCAGAGCGGCGACCGCGTGCTGCAGGAGGTGGCGCGCCGCCTCCAGCTGAAGCTTCGCGAGAGCGACACCGTGGCGCGGCTCGGCGGCGACGAATTCGCGCTGCTCGCGCGCTCGGCGACGCAGATCGAGGAGGCGATGCTGATCGCGGAGCGCGTGCACCGGACGCTCGGCAAGCCGGTGACGCTCGAGGGACTCGGCCTCGAGCTCGAGGCGAGCATCGGGATCGCGCTCTTCCCCGATCACGGCGACGACGTCGACACGCTGATGCGCCGCGCCGACGTCGCGATGTACCTGAGCAAGGAGCTGCACGTCCCGACCGAGCTCTACACGGCCGAGAAGGACACGTACTCCCCCAGCCGGCTGCGGCTCGTCAGCGAGCTGCGGAGGGCGATCAAGGGCGGCGAGATCGTCGTCTACTACCAGCCGCAGGCAGTCGCGGCCGACGGCGAGCTGTGCGGCGTCGAGGCCCTCGCGCGCTGGCAGCACCCCGAGCGCGGCCTGCTCGGGCCGGGCGAGTTCATCCCGCTCGCCGAGCACACGGGCCTCATCCGGCCGCTGACGCTGTACGTCCTCGACACGGCACTCCGGCAGGTGCGCCGCTGGGACGAGCAGGGGCTCGCGCTGCGGATCTCCGTCAACATCACCGGCCGCGACCTGCTCGACACGACGTTCCCGGAGGAGGTCCGGACGCTGCTGCGGCGGTGGGGCATCGACGCGACGCGCGTCGAGCTCGAGATCACCGAGAACACGATCCTCCACGACCCGGTGCGCGCCCGCGCCGTGCTCGCGCAGCTGAACGAGCTCGGCGTGCGACTCGCGATCGACGACTTCGGGAGCGGCAACTCGTCGCTCGGCTATCTGAAGCGGCTGCCGGTGAACGTGCTCAAGATCGACAAGTCGTTCGTCGTCAACATGATCGCCGACCCCGACGACGCGGTCATCGTCCGCTCGACGATCTCGCTCGGCCACAACCTCGGCCTCGAGGTCGTCGCCGAAGGCGTCGAGTCGGAGGATGCGTGGCGGCGGCTCGCGTCGCTCAACTGCGACACGATCCAGGGCTTCTATCTCGGGAAGCCGATGCGCGCGACCGAGATCGCGGAGCGCTCCCAGCCCGCGCTCGGCGTCGACGCGGCCTGAGGCCGCGCGGGCGCCTCGGTCGCGGTCGCTCCGGCTGCGCGAGGACGGCCGGACGGGACAGGGCTCTTCCGGCCTCGTCGGCCGTGGAGCGCGCTGTGGATAGCGACCCCCCGGGGCCGGGCCCCGGCGTCGGCCGAAACGGCCGGCCCTGTGGATTTCCGTGCAACACCTCTGCCCGTCCTGCAGACCCGCACTGTCCGGTTCGGGCATGTCCCGGGGCCTGGCCCCCTGCCATGCCCGACACGGCCGTGTCCGCGCGAGGCACGGAGGAGCCTGCGTCAGGCGGGCTCGACTGGGCCCGGTCGCGCGGCGATCGGCTGGAAGCCGGAGCAGACGAGCTGGAGGTTCTCGATCCCGCGCGGACCGATCGTCGCGTAGCACTGCTGCTCCACCACGTACCACTGGTCCTCGTGCGCGGCGAAACGGTACGAGAAGCGGACTGACCCGGGCAGCTCCCCGATCGACGACGAGAGGAGCTCGAGCTCGTCCGCGTCGCCGAACCAGCGCGCGAGCTGCCCGGCTGCCTCCTCGGGGCCGCGGAGCTCGCGGAACGGGTTCTCCGGATTCGGCACGACCGCGCGGAAGACGGCGTCAGGGGCGAAGCACGCCGCGAGCCGCTCCCAGTCCCGCGCCGCGAGCGCACCGATCAGCCCTGCGGCGACGCTCTCGAGAGCCGGCTCGACCTGCACGGCGTGATGATGGACGCCGACGCCCAAGGGTGCAAGCGGCCCAGGGGCCCGGACTACCCTTCGGCGGGTGAAGCCGACGGAAAGCACCCACGCCGACATCGGCCACGTGCACCTCAGGGTCGCCGACCTCGACCGTGCGGTCGGCTTCTACCGCGACCTGATCGGGCTCGAGGTCAGGAACGAGATCGACGGCGCCGCCTTCCTCGCGTTCGGCGGCTACCACCATCATCTGGCGCTCAACACCTGGAGCAGCGAGGGCGGAGGCCCGCCGGCCGCCGGCACGACCGGACTCCATCACTTCGCGATTCGCTTCGGACGCCGGCGCGATCTGGCTGCGGCGGCCAAGCGCCTGCTTGACGCCGGAGTCGCCATCGACTCGTCCTCCGACTGCGGCGGGATCGCGGATTCGATCTACGTGCGCGATCCCGACGGGAACGGGCTCGAGCTGACCTGGGACCGGCCGCCCGATCGCCGTCCCGACCCGTTGCCGGCCACCGACCGGCCGCTCGACCTCGGCGACGTGCTCGGCGAGCTCGACTGAAAGGGAAGGGGCCCGGCCGCCGGGGAGACTGGCGGCCGGGCTCCTTCCCGCCCGGCTACTCGTACTGCAGCGCCCGCAGCGGATCGATCCGCGAGGCGCGGCGCGCCGGGCCGATCGCCGCGAGCATCCCGGCGGAGACGGCGACCCAGACGAAGTAGGCGAGGAGCTTCCACGGCACCGCGTACGCGATGCCCTCGTCCGAGAGCGCCCGCGTGACGATCGCCGCCAGGCCGAGCCCCAGCGGAAGGCCGAGCGACGCGCCGATCAGGGCCGTCATCACGCTCTCGTGCCGGACGAGCCTGCGAACCTGCCGCCGGGTCATGCCGATCGCGCGCAGCATCCCGACCTCGCGCGTCCGCTCGAAGACGGAGAGCGCGAGCGTGTTGACCATCCCGAACAGGCTCACGACCACCGACAGCGCGAGCAGGACGTAGAGCAGGTTCAGGAGCTTGTCGACGCCCTTCGCGCGCTGGCTCACCCAGCCGTCCCGCGTCTTCACCTTCGCGTCCGGGTACGGCGCGAGCGCCTTCGAGAGCCGCGCGGTCGACGCGTCGCTCGCACCGCCCCGCACGTTCACGAACGTGTAGACGTTCTTCGGGCGCGGGAAGGTCGCGTCGAACGCCTGCTGCGAGATCGCGATCGAGCCGAGCACCGGGTCGAGCCGGCCGATCTTCGGCTGGTCGAAGATGCCGCGGACGACGTAGGTCGAGCGGCCGCCCGACGGGTCGGTGATCGTGATCCGGCTGCCGACCGACAGGTGGTGCTGGTCGGCGAACCGCTTCCGCAGGATCGCGCCGTCCTTGCCGAGCGAGGCGAGCGTCGCGTCGGAGCCCACGGCCCAGTCGTAGTGGAAGACCGACGCGATCGTCGCCGGGTCGACGCCGTCCACGCGGGCCTCGTCGTTCAGCACGCTGGCGTCGTCGTCGCGGACGCTCGAGACGAGCTCGACGCCCGGCGCCTTCGCGACCGCGCGGTCGACGCCGGTCGGGAAGGGATCCCAGCCGTTCTGCGAGGTGACGACGTAGTCGGCCGTGACCTGGTGGCGCAGCGCGTTCCTGTCGGAGCTGCGGAGCCCGGCGCCGAACGTCGCGACGAAGGTGACGAGCGCGAGCCCGATCATCAGCGCCGCGGCCGTGGAGGCCGTCCGGGCCGGGTTGCGAGTGGCGTTGTCGCGGGCGAGCTCGCCGACCGCACCGCCGATCCGGCGCGACGGGATCCCGACGATCGCGACGAGCGGCCTGACGAGCCAGCTCGAGACGAGGCCGACGCCGACGAACAGCGCGAGCACGCCGAGCCCGAGCGAGCCGAGCCGGGCGGCCGTCCCGACGCCGTGGGCGAAGAGCCCGTAGGCGAGGAGGAACCCGGCGAGCAGCACGGTCGCGGCGGCGAAGACCGGCCGGAGCCGGGCGTAGCGGCCGCGCGGGAGCACCGCGCCCTCGCGCACCGCCGCGATCGGCGGCACCTTCGTCGCCCGCAGCGCCGGCACGAGGCTCGCGACGAGCGTGATCACCGTGCCGAGCACCATGGAGACGACGACCGTCCGGGCCGCGAACACGGTCCCGGCCTTCGGCAGGTCGAGCTGGAGCGCCGCCATCAGCGAGCTCAGCCCCTTCGCGAGCCCGATCCCGAGACCGAGGCCGACGAGCGAGGCCAGCACGCCGATCGCGAGCCCCTCGAGCAGGACGGAGCGGAGCACCTGACGCCGGGAGGCGCCGAGCGTCCGCAGCGTCGCGAACTCCCGTGTCCGCTGGACGACCGTGATCGAGAGCGTGTTGAAGATCACGAAGGCGCCGACGAGCAGGGCGACGCCGCCGAACGCGAGCAGGAAGATCTGGATGAACCGGGTCAGGTCCTTCGTGTCCTTCGCGTTCGCCTTCGCCTCCTCCGCGCCCGTCTTCACCTCTGCCGACGGCGGCACGACGCGGGAGATCTGGGCTTTCAGCTCGGCCGGCGAGACGCCCGGCTTCGCCGCGATCGCGATCAGGTCGAGCTGCCCTTCCTTGTGGAGGAGCCGCTGCGCCGTCGGCACGTCGAAGACCGCGAAGGTCGCGCCGCCGAGCGAGTCGACGCCGCCGATCCGCGCCGTGCCGGTGATCGTGTATTGCCGGACGGGCCCCTGGACGGCCGCGCCGATCCGGTCGCCGACCGCGAAGTGCTTCGACGTCGCGGTGCCGGCGTCGATGACGATCTGGCCCGCCCCGTGCGGCCAGCGGCCTTCCTTCAGCGACAGCGGGTTCAGCTTCGGGTAGGCGGCGTCGAGGCCGAACGCGAACGTCGGCGCCCCGCCGCTTCCGAGCGGCTTCCCGTCGTGCCCGATCAGCCTTCCGTAGTCGGAGGTCGTGTTCAGGTCGTAGATGTCGCCCGCCGCCGCCTCGACGTCGGGCAGCCGGCGGACCTCGACGAGGACGTTCTGCGGCACCGTCGCGTTCCCGCTGTTCGAGAACTTGACGACCTTCTTGCCGGTGACGACGGCGGCGGTGTTCTTGTAGGTGCCGCTGAAGATCTGGTCGAACGCCTTCGAGATCGTGTCCGTGAGGACGTAGGTGCCGCTGACCATGGCGACGCCGAGGACGATCGCCAGCGAGGTCAGGATCGTGCGGGTCTTGCGGCCGAGCAGTCCCTTGAGGGCTACGGACTTCACTGCCGGTTCACCTCCTCCATGGCGTCGACCACCGCGCGGGCGCTCGACGGGCCGAGATCCTTGACGAGCCGGCCGTCCGCGAGGAACAGGATGCGGTCGGCGATCGCCGCGGCGCTCGGGTCGTGGGTGACCATCACGGTCGTCTGACCGAGGCTCACGACCGACTCGCGGACGAGCCGGAGGATGTCCTTGCTCGTCGCCGAGTCGAGGTTGCCGGTCGGCTCGTCTGCGAACACCACGGTCGGCCGCGAGACGAGCGCCCGCGCGATCGCGACGCGCTGCTGCTGGCCGCCGGAGAGCTCGCTCGGCCGGTGGTTGCGGCGGCCGGCGAGGCCGACCTGCTCGATCAGATCCTCGTACCAGTCGCCGCCGGGCTTCTCGCCCGCGATCGCGAGCGGGAGCAGGACGTTCTCCTCGACGGAGAGCATCGGGAGCAGGTTGAAGAACTGGAAGACGAAGCCGATGTGCTCCCGGCGCAGCTTCGTCAGCTCGGTGTCGTTCAGCTTCGTGATCTCGATGCCGCCGAGGTGGACCTCGCCGGCGGTCGGCCGGTCGAGGCCGGCCAGGATGTGCATCAGCGTGGACTTGCCGGAGCCCGAGGGCCCCATGACGGCCGTGAGCTTGCCCGCCTCGATCTCGAGGGAGACGTCGCGCAGTGCGTCGACCGCGGTGTCTCCCTTGCCGAACCGGCGCGAGAGGCCGACGGCCTCGACGACGACGTCGGACGGAACGGGCGGCGCCTCGGGGACGAGGGAGACTGCCAGTGCGTGGGACATTCCGTTTCCTCCTTGCGGGTTGACGTACGGGAATGTCGCCGCGGGCGGCTCCGGCGGTAAGGGGGCCAGCAGGCGTCTCCGGGGTGCGGTCAGCCCCACCGGGCAGGGCGGGGAACCGCCTGGCACGCTGCGGGCAAGGAGCAGCGGTGGTCGAGGTCGCGCGACAGGTCCGGGAGCAGACGGTCGCTCGCACGGGCGCGAGTCCGGCCGAAGGACGTCGTCGGCGGCCAGTGGCAGCCGCTCCGGTTCGCGCGGGTCATCCGGCCCGATCCGCTGAGCCACCTCCGCGTCGTCGTCTCGCTGATCGGGAACCACGGCGGAACCTCTGCCGCACGTGCTCGACGTGTCCGGAGGCTGCGGGCTCGTGCTCCGGCCGCTCAACCTCCTGACGGCGGAGGAGAACCAGTTCGACCTGCTCGTCGGCGTCGCCGACGACGACGTGGCACGGCTCGAGCTCTTCCTGAAAGGCGGCACCCGCTGGCCGGTCGCGCTCCGCGACGACGTGTTCCTCGTCGAAGCGCCTCGGACGGGCTATCCGTTCGAGCTCGTCGCGTACGACAAGAGCAGCCGCGTGATCGGGATCGAGCGCCCGCCCGGGCCCTAGACGTCAGCCGGTGTCGATCAGCCGCCAGCTGCGCCCGCCGTCGTCGGTCCGGTAGACGTGCTCCGGCGCGTTGTTGGTCGGACCGACGACGAATCCCGTGCGCTCGTCGAGGAACTGCAGATCGGCCCAGCCGAAGAAACTCCCTCCCGAGCGGATCAGGGCGCGCCAGCGACGGCCGCCGTCGAAGCTGCCGACGAGCTCGTCATGGACGCCCTCGGTAGCGAGGAACTCGTGACCGGCGCCGTTGTCCGCGAGCAGCGTCGGGTCGTTCCTGCGCGTCGGATCGGCGAGTCGCGTCCAGGAGCGGCCGGAGTCGTCGCTCCGGAAGAGGTGGTGGCTCACGTGCTGCGCCTGCGACGACTGCAGATTCAAAGTGCAGTCGATCAGCCACGACCGTGGCCGCGCTCGAGTTACCGCCATCAGGGCTGCGCTTCCGTCCGCCTGGGTGCATGGGACGGTGCGCGCTCCCCAGCTCAGTCCGCGGTCGCCGCTGAACCAGATCCGCCCGGCCGGACCAGGGCCTGGTTTCGTGTGTCCCAGTCGGAGGACGACGAGAGTCGTCCCTTCGACGCTGAGCTCGCCGATCTCCCGCGCCGCCGCCGGGAGTCGCAGCCTCCTCCAGCCGGTGCCGCCGACCCGCGCTCGCCAGATGCCCTCGGGGCGGATCGTCAACGCGTACGCGTAGCCGCCGCCGAGCCGGAGGCTGGCGACAGCCGGCACGGACTGCCTGCGCCACGAGCGGCCGCCGTCGTGCGACGCGAACAGGCCGGGCCCGAACAGGAACCCGTTCGACCGGTCGGCGAAGACGAGGTCCCGCACCCCGACGCCCGGGCCGCCGCCCACGAAGAGCGTCGAGCGGAGCGACGGGAGCGCCGCCCACGTGCGGCCGCCGTCGCGCGTCCTGCGGAGCGCCGCACAGCCGTCGCAGCCGGCGCTGCCGAGCTCCCAGCCGTCGCGCGTCGAGGCGAAGCTCACCGCCGCCGGCTCGAACCCGAGCGGGCCGAACGACCCCTCGGACGGGACGCACCGTACGGCGACTCCTCCGTTCAGCAGCGACCGCATCACGAGCAAGAGCCGCCTGCTCCGAACCGACCAGTAGCCCTCCCCGGGAGCCGGTCTCCCGCGCACGGTCCCGCGCACGACGTCCCCGCGGCCCGTACAGACGACCGAGTCGCCGACCCGCGCGTGCGGCAGCGTTCGTACCTGCCCGACCTGGAGCGTGAAGGTCGCCGCCGCGGCGAGGAGGGCGAAGCGGATCAGAAGCGGGCGGCTGCGCCGAGGTGGCGCTCGTGCGCGCCGGACTCGACGATCTCGGCGATCTGCGCGACGACGTGCTCGAGCTCGTCGTCCGCGTTGAAGTAGTGCGGCCCCAGCCGCAGACCCGTCTCCGGCCGGAAGTCGCAGAGGATCTGCCGCTCGGCGAGCTCGCGGTGGACGCCCTCGAAGCCGGGCATGCGGACCGTGACGGTGCCGCCGCGGCGCTCCGGCTCGCGCGGGCTCGTCACGTCGAAGCCGGCGTCGTCGAGGAGCCGCGTCAGGAGCTCGGTCTGGCGCAGCGAGTTCGCCCGGATGCGGTCGACCCCGATCTCCTCGATCAGGTCGTAGCCGGCCGTCGCCGCGTAGAGCGCGGGCACGTTCGGCGTCCCGGTGAGGAAGCGCGCGACGCCCTCGGCGTACTCGAGCTCGGGCTCGAAGGCGAACGGCCGCGCGTGCGCCTGCCAGCCGACGAACCTCGGCTCGAGCCGCTCGGCGAGGTCGGGCCGGACGTAGAGCCAGCCGGCGCCCGGGCCGCCGCAGAGCCATTTGACGCTGCCGCCGACGGCGAAGTCGACGTCGAGCGCCGTCACGTCGAGCGGCACGGTGCCGGCCGACTGGTACGCGTCGAGGACGACGTACGCGCCGACCTCGTGCGCGCGCCGGACGATCGCCTCGACGTCCTGGATCTCGGCCGTCTTGAAGAGCACGTGCTGGACGGGGACGAGCAGCGTCCGCTCGTCGATCGCGTCGACGAGCGACTCGCCCTCCGGAACGGCGACGATCTCGGCCCCGGGGGCCGCCTGGTAGAGGTAGCGCACGGACGGGAAGTTCCCCTCCTCGTAGACGACGCGACTCCGCGGCGGCTCGAGCCTGAAGCACGACAGGACGATCGCCTCGGCGACGGTGACGTTCTGGTGCATGACGACGGAGCCGGGCGGCGCGCCGACGATCCGGCCGATCTGGTCGCCGACGGTCAGCGGCATCGTCCACCACCCCTCGGCCCAGGCCCGGATGCCGCGTGTCTTCCACGTGCGTGCGTACTCGAGGACGCGCTCCTCCGCGGCGGCCGGCATCGCGCCGAGCGAGTGGTTGATCAGGTAGACGGTGTCCTCGAGGATCGGGAACCGCGCCCGGTACGACGAGAGCTCCACCCGCGGCGAGTATAGGTTGCAGCCGATGAAGGAGCTCACGGAGCTCGTCTCCCGTCTCGTCGCGATCGACTCGGTCAACCCGTCGCTGATCCGCGGGGCGGCCGGCGAGGCGGAGATCGCGGGTTTCGTCGCGAGCTGGCTCCGGGGCGCTGGGCTCGAGGTCGAGGTCGAGGACGCGGCGCCCGGGCGGCCGAACGTCGTCGGCGTCGCGCGCGGCTCGGGCGGAGGACGCTCGCTGCTCCTGAACGCCCACATGGACACCGTCGGCGTCGCGGGGATGGAGGCGCCGTTCGAGCCGCGCGTCGAGAAGAGCAGGCTCTACGGGCGCGGCGCCTACGACATGAAGGCGAGCCTCGCGGCGATCATGCTCGCGGGCCGCGAGGCGGCGCGGCGGAAGCTTCGCGGAGACGTCGTCGCCGCCGCCGTCGTCGACGAGGAGGTCGCGAGCGTCGGGACGGAGGCGCTTGTCCGGAAGTGGAAGGCCGACGCGGCGATCGTCACCGAGCCGACGGGGCTGAAGGTCGGCGTCGCGCACAAGGGCTTCGTCGCGTTCGAGATCGAGACGGTCGGCCGGGCGGCGCACGGCTCGCGTCCGGATCTCGGCGTCGACGCGATCGCCAAGATGGGCCACGTCCTCGTCGGCCTCGACGCGCTCGACCGCGCACTCCGCGCCCGGCAGCGTCACCTCCTCCTGGGCAGCGGCTCGCTGCACGCGTCGATCATCTCCGGCGGCCAGGAGTACTCGAGCTATCCCGAACGCTGCCTGCTGCAGGGCGAGCGGCGGATCGTCCCGGGCGAGTCGGTCGGGCAGGTCGAGGCCGAGCTCTCGTCGCTCGTCGGCCGGCTCTCGATCCAGGACGCCCAGCTGGAGGCGAGCAGCCGGATCGTGTTCTCCCGCGAGCCGTTCGAGGTGCGAAAGGACGAGCCGTTCGTCGAGCTCGTGCGGCGCAGCGCAGGCGGCGCCGAGCTGTCGGGCGAGGCGTACTGGGCGGACTCCGCGCTCCTGGCCGGCGCCGGGATCCCGACGGTCCTCTTCGGCCCGGGCGGCGAGGGCGCGCACGCGGTCGTCGAGTGGGTCGACCTCGGCCAGGCGAAGCGCTGCCTCGACGTGCTGGTCGCGGTCGCCTCGGAATGGTGTGGATAGGCTCCCCGCGATGCTCCTCTACGACAGCGCCGTCTCGGGCAACTGCTACAAGGTGCGGCTGCTCCTCGCCCAGCTCGGGATTCCCTACGAGCGGAAGGCGATGGACGTCGTGGACCGCTCGAACCGGACGGAGGTGCTCGGCGGCCTGAATCCGGCGCTGCGCGTGCCGACGCTGATCCTCGACGACGGCCGCCCGCTCGCCGAGTCGAACGCGATCCTCTGGTACTTCGGCGACGGCACGCGCTTCGTCCCCGACGACCGCTACGAGCGCGCGCAGGTGCTCCAGTGGCAGTTCTTCGAGCAGTACGACCACGAGCCGTCGATCGCCGTCGTCCGCTTCTGGGTCTGCTACTCCGGCCGGCCGGAGGCGTTCGCCGACCGGCTCGCGGAGCGGACGGCCGCCGGCTACCGCGCCCTCGACGCGATGGAGCGCCACCTCGACGGGCGGCAGTTCCTCGTCGGCGACCGCTACACGCTGGCCGACATCTCGCTCTACGCGTACACGCACGTCGCACCCGAGGCGGGCTTCGACCTCGAACGCTACCCGGCGATCCTCGCGTGGCTCGACCGCGTCGCCGCCGAGCCCGGGCACGTCACGATCGACGCCTGATCGGGCTCCGGCCGTTCGGAGCCGCGGCGCGCGGCTTCAGGGGTGTGCCGCGTGCACCCAGTGCGGCCCGCCCCAGCTCAGGTCGTAGGGGTAGTGGTGGATCACGTGGGCCCAGACCGTCCACGCGATCCAGCGGCTCGTGCCGTAGAAGAACGCCGCCCGGTAGAACACGAGCAGGGCGCTCGTCGGAACGAACCGGTTGACTTTCGGCCAGAAGCCGTCGGCCGTGTAGACGTGCTCCTCGAAGTACGAGCGCGTGAGCACGCGCCAGCTGAAGACGCCGTAGACGATCCAGACCGCGTCCCACATGCCGCCGAGCCCGCTGAAGTACGCGGCCGCGTCCGTCATCCGCCCCGTCTGGCCCGCGTACGCCCACGCGTCGACGTGGAAGTGGAAGGTCCACGGGAAGAGCAGCATCGTCCCGACGGTGTCGCCCGTGTCCGTCAGCGCGTGCGCCCACTGACCGACGAGAAACGCGATCCCCCAGCTCTTGCTCCCGAGGAGCTTCCAGAAGATCAGGCAGATGACGACACCGTAGAGCAGCGAGTGCGTGAACCCGAAGCCGGGCCAGCCGCGATGGAACTTCGCCGGGTCGTGCGCCTTCAGCTCCCACGGCCCGAGGTGGATCCCGTAGACGAACCACTTGGTCATCATGTCCGGCGAGTACGAGCCGAACAGGAGCGGGACGAACGCGATCTTCCAGCGCGTGTGGCGCTGGATCGCGTACGGCTCGAGGTCATGCGCCGCCCAGCTCATCGAACGCGCCGCACCGCCGCCGGGACGAGCCACGCGACCACCAGCAGATAGACGATCGCGACGAACACCGACAGCAGGAAGTCCGTGACGAGGACGCCGATCACGATGTAGAGCGCGGCCGCGGCGGCATAGCCCCCGACGACGGCGAGCTGGCGCCGCGTCGGAAGCGCGAACCCGTGGCCGTCGCGGGCTACCGGGCGCAGTCGCACGTGCGTTCCCCGAGGAATAGCGTCCGGCCGCAGGCGAGACAGGCGCGGAGGGCGCGGCGGCGGCGGGCGAGCGCCCGGTGCAGGCTCGGGAGGCCGACGGTGACGCCGCAGACGAGCGCGCCGAGCACCGCCACAAGCTCGGGATCGATCGTCACGAGATCTTCTTCAGGAGTCCGAGCGCCTGCTGGTTCCACGGCACGCGGTGCGTGACGCCGGCCGCGCCGAGACGCTCGAGGTTCGCCAGGTACCAGTCGTACGTCCGGACGAGGGCCTCCGCATTCGAGAATCGCGGCGCGTAGCCGAGCAGCCGCTCCGCCTTCGAGATCTCCACGAACGAGTCCTTGTGCGCCGTCTTGTAGTGCCACTCCGCGAGCGGCGAGATCCGCAGCAGCTCGAGCGCGCGCAGGGCCACCTCCGCCGGCTTCGGCGGCACGGGCGTCAGCCGGCTCGTCGAGTGCGCGTGGTCGATCAGCTCCTGCAGGTCGGAGCGGACGGTGCCGAACTCCTTCGCACCGACGTTGACGGCCTCGCCGGCGACGGCGTCGGCCCCGGCGGCGAGCACGATCGCGTCGACGAGGTCCTCGACCGCGAGCAGCTGGTAGCGGTTCGAGCCGTCGCCGAGGACGTAGATCCGGCGGCCCTCGCGGATCCAGTCGAAGAGGATCTCGAAGACGCCGAGCCGCTCGGGCCCGATGAACGTCTTCGGGCGGATCAGGACCACGTCGAGCCCACGCCGGACGAACTCGTGGCACACCGCTTCCGCCTCGATCTTCGACTCGCCGTAGTGGCCGACGCCGACGAGCGGCGCGTCCTCGGGGATCGGGTGGATCTCCGGGACGCCGTAGACGGCCGTCGACGAGATGAAGACGACGCGGCCGACGCCGGCCTCGCGCGCGGCCGCGAGCACGGTGGCCGTCCCGTCGACGTTCGCGGAGCGGATCGACTCGCGCGACGCCTGGATCGGCAGCGCGGCCGCCGCATGGACGAGGACGTCGACGCCGTCGGCGAGCTCGGCGGCCCGGCGCGCGTCGCGGACGTCGCCGCGGACCTCCTCGACCTCGCGCTCGAGCTGCGCGTCGTCGAGCGGTACGAGGTCGAGCGTCCGCACCGCGTGGCCGTCCGCGAGGAGCCGCCGCGCGAGGTGCAGCCCGAGGAAGCCGGCCCCTCCCGAGATCGACCAGCGCATCGGCGGGACAGTAGCCCATGGCTGATGTGGACACTTTGTCAGGCGCTTCGATGTACACTACTCTCGTGGTCGTGAAGGTGGGCGTGCGAGAGCTTCGAGCCGGTTTGAGCGCGTGGCTCGAGCGCGTCAAGGCCGGTGACGAGGTCGTCGTCACCGAACGCGGGCGGCCCGTCGCGAGACTCGTACCGACCCAGAGGCGAAGCCGCCTCGAGCAGTTGGTCGCCGAGGGTCGTGTCACGCCGCCGAGCCGGCCGAAGACGCCGATCGATCGATCGAAGCTCCCGAAGATCGGCCCGGGCAGGACGGTTGCGGAGGTCCTCGTCGAGATGCGCGAGCAGTCGCCGTACTGATCGTCTACCTCGACAGCTCGGCCTTCTTGAAGCTGCTGCTGGACGAGGACGGGTCGGAGGCGGCAGCTCGCCTTTGGGCGGACGCGGACGACGTGCACAGCTGCCGTCTCACGTACGTCGAGGTACGCGCTGCACTCGCTGCAGCCGGCCGCGACGGGAGGCTCGAGGAGTCCACGCTCAGCCGTGCTCGGACCGAGCTCGACGGACGCTGGGCCTCCCTGTGGATCAGCGAGCTGGATCGGACGCTGGCGCAGGCGGCCGGCGAGGTCGCGGAGCATTACGGCTTGCGCACGGTTGACGCGATCCAGCTCGCGTCGGCCCTCGACCTCGACGCCGAGGGCCTCGTGCTGGCCACCTGGGACCGGCGGCTGCGCGCGGCAGCGGTGGCTGCGGGCGTCGCCGTGGCGCCCGGCTGAGACGCCGGCGGCGGCTTCGAGTCGACGAGGATCGCCGCGACGAGCAGCACCGCGACGCCGACCATGCTCTCGCCGGCGAGCGAGCGCGGCAGGCGCGCCATCACGCCCGGCCGGTCGAGCCGCGGCGTCACGACGAAGTGGTGGAACGCGCCCCACGCGAGCGCGAGGCAGACGAGCCCGATCTTGACGAGGAGCACCTGCCCGTAGGCGGCCGTCCAGAGGTCGTGGAGGTGCGGCAGGCGCAGGACGCTGAGGTAGATCCCGGCCGCGAGCAGGAGCGCGATCAGCACCGGCGCGAAGCGCGCGAAGCTCGCGAATGCCCGGCGGCGCAGCGAGCCGGCGGCCAGCAGCTGCACGAGCCCGCCGACCCACAGCGCGGCCGCCGTCAGGTGCACCCAGTCGGCCACCTCCGACCACTTCGACGAGCCGGCGTCGACGGCCGAGTGGCCCGAGAGCGAGAGTCCCGACGCGAAGCCGACGGCGACGACGAACGCGGCCCAGAGGAACGCCCGCCGCTCCGTCAGCCAGCCGAGGAAGAGCAGCGCCGCCACGAACGCGTAGCCGAGGGTCATCGCGATGAAGGCCGTCCCGAAGCGGGTCCCGCCGGCGATCGGCGAGAGATCGCCGTAGAAGAAGCGGTTCAGCGGCAGCTGCAGCGCGTCCTCGGCCCGGAGCAGGAAGGCCGCGATGCCGACCTCGAGCACGCCGACGACCCCGATCGCGGCCAGGCGGTAGAACCGGCGGTCGTACTCCCGCGGGACGGGCCCGCGCAGGACGAGCAGGCGGAAGCCGAGCCCGCCGATCAGGAGCGCGAGGCCGAGGAAGTAGAGCCAGCGGACGACGTGCTCGCTCGTCGTCGGCCCCGACGCCCCGTACGCCTGCGTCGGCTCGGGCGCCGGCACTCGCACGCCGAACGTGAAGACGCCGGAGACGACGTGGCCGTCGCCGGAGATCACCTGCCAGCGGACGGTGTACGCGCCCTTCGGGAGGCCGCGCCGGAGCGGCACCTGCGCCCCCCGGCCGGCGAAGTCGGGGCCGGACGCGCCCGAGACGACGCGCCCGTTCGCGTCGACGACGCGGATCGCGTTCGGCAGCACCTTCACCGTCTGGTCGAAGCGGAGCGCGACGTACGCCGGCCCCGTCCGGAGCCGCTCGCGCGAGCGCGGGATCGTCTGCTGGATCGACGCGTGCGCGAACGCGGCTGCCGGCGCCGCGAGCGCGGCGACGGCCGCGGCGACGAGCGCGAGCCGTCTCACCGGTGCGCCACCCCCGCCTCGGGCGAGAGGTGCCCGAAGATCGGCGCGATGTCGCGCGCCGTGAAGAGCACGACCGCGATCGCGACGAAGGTCAGCGCATAGCCGGTATTGGCGAACCTCGAGCGCGGCCAGAACGTCGCCGCGGCCGGGAAGATCGCGCCGACGATCAGGATCCACCCGGCCAGGTGGTGCACCCAGGCCGACCGCGAGAAGAACCAGCCGTTCTGCTCGTGGATCAGGAACGCCGCGCCGGAGACGGCGAGCGCGAGCGGCATCGTCAGCCGCCAGTAGCGGCTCTTCAGCTTGCCCTTGACGAGGCCGATATGGGCCGCGCCGGCGAGCATCATCACCTGCGCCCAGGAGCCGTGGGCGAGCATGTGGATCGTCGAGTTCGTGAAGAACACCATCACGAGCCACATGAGCACGCCCAGCAGGAAAAGCGTCGCGGGCCAGAGGTAGGCGCGCCAGCGGCGGCGAGCCCAGACCTCGGGCCCGACGACGGCCTCTGCGAGCAGGCAGAGGCCGACGGTCAGGATCCCGGCGGCGAACAGCCAGTGGACGTGTTCGGCCGGCGGGATCATTCGCCCTCGAGGTCCTCGACGAGGCCGGGCGCGACGAGCAGCCGGAAGAGGGCGCCGACGAGGACGACGTAGAGTGGCGGCTCGGCGACGAGCCACCAGAAGCCCTGCCCGTGCGGGTGCAGGAGCGTGATCCGGTATGGCTGGATGAGCGCCCAGGCGATGCCCGCGAGGACGACGAGCGGGCCGAGCGACAGCACGACCTGGGTGCGGGCCGACCGCCGCACGCGCGAGCGTGGAGCCCGGACCTCCGTGGCGATGTGTGCGTTCAACGGATCCCTCCGAACGTCGTGAGAAGCCGGTGCGTGCCGCGTCTCGAACGCGGCTTCGGGCGTTACGCGACGAGCGGAGGCGGCCGGCTCTCGAAGGCGATCCCGAAGAGGGCGCGCGGCGGTGCGGTCGAGCGATCGGCAGGACGCGGAACGAAGAGGACGGCCGCCCGGGCGCACGACCGGGCGTGCGCGAGGGCGTGCTCGGCATAGCGCTCGTAGTCGGCGAGCCAGCGCTGGACGGCGCCCCAGACGAAGGCGACGGCGACGGCGAGGACGGCGAACACGGGCAGCGCCGAGGAGTGGAGCCACGGCGCAAGCGACGGCCGGCCGTCGCCGAACACCCGCTCGGCGTCCGTCTGCACGAGGTAGAAGAGCGAGGTCAGCGCGAAGACGGCGAGCCAGAGGCGCGGCGACAGCCTCAGCTGGACGCGAGGGACGTCCTGCGCGGGCGTCTTCCCGACCGCGGCGAAGAGCCGGCGGGCGGCGCGATCGGCCGAGCGTGCCTTCAGCACGCGCCAGCTCAGCCGCGCGAGCAGCAGCGCGATCCCGACCTTCACGGCCGCGAGCAGGATCGGGTAGTAGCCCTGGTGGGCGTAGCCCGGCGACGCGACGTGCCGGCCGAAGTCGATCCGGTGCGTCAGGCTCCGGCCCGCGAGCTCGGCGGTGAGCGCGAGCAACGCGAACGCGAGCACGGAGAGCAGCAGGTGATGCCGTCGCACGCGGTCGCGGCGGAAGTCCGTGGGCGAGAGCCGCTTCGGCTCCATACGGCGATGATAAACGCCCGTAGCAGGCGGTTCTATGCCCGTTCACCGCTGTGAAGCCAAACGTGACGTCTGGGCGGCGAGCGAACGCGGCTGCACGTGCCGCCGGCGAGACGAGAACTGGCTGTCCGTCAGCGCCGCGCGCGGCGTCCAGCGCGCCGCGCCGGCCGGGCGACCGGTTGCGGTGCCGTCTCGGCCGCCCACGCGAGCGCGTCCAGGTAGCACGTCCGGAGGAGGTCGGCGCGGTGCGGCTCTCCGAGCTCGTCGAAGCGTCCCTCCTCGTAGGCGAGCACCGTCGCGAACAGCTCTCCGAGCGGGCCCGAGCGATCGCGGAGGGCCGCGGTCACGTTCTCGTCGAGCGGCAGCCGGTCGAGGATCTCCTCGAGCGGCGAGTCGAGGAACGCGTCGAGCAGCGAGAACAGGCCGACGACGAAGCAGCTGCTGCCGTCGCGGCGGCCTCCGGCCTCGCCGAGCAGCTCGCACATCCGCGCCCGGACGAGCGCGATCCGAGTCAGCTCCGGGGGCCGATCGTCGAGATCCGCGAGGACGAGCACCGTCGTCCACTTGCGCAGCTTGCGCTCGCCGAGCAGGACAAGCGCCTGCCGGATCGAGTGGACCTTGTGCGGGAGGTAGAAGAAGGACGAGTTGATGAGGCGGAGGAGGCGGTAGCTGAGGCCGACGTCGCTTCGCAGGAGCGCGTCCAGCTGGTCGAGCGTCACCGCCGGGTCGTGGAGCGCGGCGAGAAGCCGCAGGCGGCTCAGCTTCGGCGTCGGGATCGCATCGCCGGCGAGGGTGCGCGGCCGGCTGAGGAAGAACCCCTGGAAGTAGTCGAAGCCGAGCTCGCGGCACACCTCGAACGTCTCGTGGTCCTCGACCTTCTCGGCGAGCAGCTTCAGGCGCAAGGGCGTGAGCCGCTCCACGTGGTCTGCGAGCTCGCCGCGGTCAAGCTCGCGGACGTCGAGCTTCACGATCCTCGCGAGGTCGAGCAGCGGTCGCAGCTCGTCGCGATAGACGAAGTCGTCGAGCGCGACCACGTAGCCGGCCGCGACGAGCTCGCGCAGCTTCGCGAGGAGGCCCGGGCTCACCGGAACGTCCTCGAGCAGCTCGAAGCCGATGCGCTCGGACGGAAACAGCGGCGCGAAGTCGTCCAGGACGAAGCGGGCGGTCGCGTTCACGAACCCGAAGCGGTCGCCGACGATCGCGTCGAGCCCGATCTCGCTGAGCGCGCCCACCATCGTCCGCGACGTCGCGGCGTCGCCGTCCACGTCGCCGGGTCCGTTCCCCTCCGCGCTACGGAAGAGCAGCTCGTAGGCGAAGACCTCGAGACCACGATCGTAGATCGGCTGGCGCGCGACGAGGCACGGCCCGCAGGACCGGGCAGGCACGATCTCGTGTGCCCGATCGGACATTTGCCGTCGGCATCGGACGCCCGGAGGCTTGCCTTGAGGAAGCGTCCCCCGTTCGAGGAGGCCGCCGTCCTACCCGACGGTGGTGACCGACCAGTTGGCGCGCGAGTCGCCGTTGAAACCGAAGAGCAGGACGCGCTGCCAGGTTCCGAGCGTCAACCGCCGGTCCGCGAACGGGACGCCTTCCGTCCGCGGGCCGAGCAGGAAGACGATCAACCGCTCTCGCTGCTCGAGCTCGAACGGGACGAGCCGCGCGAGCAGCTCCTCGAGGTCGCAGAAGAAGCCCGACTCGCGCTCGGTGACACGGACGAGCGCGGACGGCGTCGCCGCCGAGATGTACGCGATCCCCGACTCGAGGCGGCAGCGGGAGATCTCCCGCGAGACCTCGTTCGTGATGTCGAATACCGACAGGGTCGGAAGCGCGGCCGCGATCGAATACGGAACCTCGACGCTCGTCACGAAGCAACCTCCCTTGGCAGTCGGAAGTGGACGTCCTCGCGTGCGACGGTCACTTCCTCCAGGTCATCGTAACCCCGTTCGGCCAGCTGGCCCAAAACTGCCTGCACCAGGCCCTCCGGCGTGGACGCGCCGGCCGTCAGGCCGATCGTCCCGTGGCCGGCGAGTAGCTCCGGCTCGAGCTCGGTCTCGCCGTCGATCAGCGCCGCCGCGGCACCGGCCGCGCGGGCGACCTCGACGAGGCGCTGCGCGTTCGAGCTCGTCGGCGAGCCGATCACGAGGATCAGCGTCGCGCCGTCGCCGGCGATCCGCTTCACCGCGTCCTGGCGGTTCTGCGTCGCGTAGCAGATGTCGTCCGCGCCGGGCCGGCGCAGGTCGCCGAAGCGCTGCTCGAGCACCTCGACAGTCGACGCGACGTCGTCGAGGGACAGCGTCGTCTGGCTGATCACGGCGAGCGGCTTGCCGTTCGTGGCGAGCTCCGCCGCATCCTCGGGCGACTCGACGACGACGATCGAGTCCGGCCGCTCGCCCTTCGTCCCGATCACCTCGACGTGGTCGGCGTGGCCGACGAGCGCGACGAGATGGCCGCTGTCCGCGTAGCGCCGCGCCTCGGCGTGCACCTTCGACACGAGCGGGCAGACGGCGTCGACCACGCGGAGGCCTCGCCGCTCGCAGTTCGCCCGGACGATCGGCGCGACGCCGTGGGCCGAAAGGACGCAGATCGCGCCCGGCGGGACCTCCTCCTCGTCGTCCACGAACACCGCGCCGAGGCCTTCGAGCCGGCGGACGACGTGGTCGTTGTGGACGATGTGGTGGCGCACGTAGATCGGCGGCCCGTGCTGCTCGAGCAGCCGCTCGACGATCTCGATGGCCCGGTCGACGCCGGCGCAGAACGACCGCGGGGCGGCGAGGAGCACGCGGCCGCTCACGCGTTCGCCTCCATCGACTTCGTAACACTGTGTTGCAAGCTCGCGAGCGCGAGACGCACCCGGGCGAGCGCCCGTGCGGTCTCGAATGGCCGCGCGAGCACGCGCGCGACGCCGCGCCAGGCCACCCGTCCGTCCGGCCCGACGGCCTGCGCAAGCGGCCCGAGCGGCCGCGACGGCGTGTCGCTGATCGCGCGCACGACGCCCGCGAGCCGGCCGGCGCGCGCGATCGGCCCCGACTCCATGTCGGCGGCGTCGGCGCCGGTGCGCTCGTGGAGGCGCCGCCGCTCGATCGGGTCGTCGACGACGCGGTCGGTCGCGAGGATCGTCCCCTCGCGGGCGCCGCGGGCGCCGAGCGACGCGCCCTCCCAGAGCACCGAGCCGTCCTCCGCGACGACTCGCGTCGCGTCGAGCACGGCACCGACCTCGAGCTCGTCGTGCAGCCCGCCGGCAAGCCCGAACGAGACGAGCCGCGGCCCTCCGGGAACCCCGCGCCGGGCGCCGACGCCGACCAGCTCCACCCTTCCCAGCCGCCGCGCGGCACGGGCCTCGGTGCGGGTCGCGCAGGCGAACGTCAGCCCGCCAAGATCCAGGGAGGACGAGTCCCGCCTCGCCTGGCTGCTCCCGTCATGCATGGCCTGCATTCTCCCGCGAGGCGCTCACCCGGTCAGCGTCCAGGCCATGCTCCGGACGGTCTCCTTGATGCTCGAGGTCGCCTCGTAGGCCGCGGACGGCTCGAAGCCGGAGTGGATCGCGCAGTGCTCGCAGCGCACGTCGTTGCCCGGCCCGTACTGCTCCCACTCGATCCCGTCGAGAAGCGCGTCGTACGTCGGGTAGATCCCGTCGGTGAGCAGGTAGCACGGGCCCTTCCAGCCGTACGGGTTGCGCGTGATCGAGCCCCACGGAGCACACGCGAGCTTCCGTTCGCCGGTGAGGAAGTCCTGGTAGATCGGGCTCGCGAGCCAGCGGTAGCCGTGCTCGCGGGCCGCCGCGCGGATTCGCCGGAACTTGTCCTCGTGCTCCTCGCGGGTCATCGTCAGCGCGGGGTCGATCTGCGAGTACTGGTAGCCCGGCGCGATCAGCATCCCGTCGATCCCGACCTCGTTCGTGAGGAAGCCCATCATCTCGATGACGTCCTCGACCGAGCTCTCCTTGAAGATCGTCGTGTTGCTCGTCACGCGGAAGCCCGCCTTGCGCGCCTTGCGCATCGCGTCGACGGCGATGTCCCAGAGGCCGTCGTAGTCGCAGATGTAGTCGTGGATCTCGCGCATGCCGTCGAGGTGGACGACGAAGGTGAGACGCGGGTCCGGCCTGAAGACGTCGACGTAGTCGGCGAGCCGGAGCGCGTTCGTGCAGAGCTCGATGTTCTTCTTCAGCTCGAGCATCCCCGCGACGACGTCCTCGATCCCCTTGTAGATCAGCGGCTCGCCGCCGCAGATCGAGACGACGGGCGCCGGGCACTGCACGCCGGCGTCGATGCACTCGTCGACGCTCAACCGCGCCTTGTTCGACTCGTACTCGCGGATCTTCCCGCAGCCGATGCACGCGATGTTGCACGCGAGCGTCGGCTCGAGCATCAGGACGAGCGGGTAGAGCTCGCCCTTCTTCTTCTGAGTCGCGACGTACCTGCCGATCTGGATCGTCGAGCGGAGCGGGAATTTCATGTCAGTTGCTCAACCTTTCTCGTAGCCGACCGAGGGCCATCAACGGGAAGTGCAGCCTGTACAGGTGATACCTGATCATGAAGTCGGTGGGGAAGCCGGTCCCTGTGTAGTGCTCCTCCTCCCAATCTCCGTTTCGCTGCTCGCTGCAGAGAAACTCGGCCGCGCGCCTCGCGGCCTCGCCCTTCGCAGCGCCTCCGGCGACGTAGGCTAATAGCGCCCAGGCCGTTTGTGAAGCGGTCGGGACGCCGCGGCCGCGCCAGACGGGCTGGTGGTACGAGCCGATGTCCTCGCCGAAGCCGCCGCCGGCGTCCTGCACGGAGTCGAGCCACGCGACGGCGCGACGGATCGGCGTGTCGTCGGGGCCGAAGCCGAGCGCCTCGAGTGCCGGAAGCGCGGCGCCGGTCCCGTAGACGTGGTTGACGCCCCAACGGCCCCACCAGGACCCGTCCGGCTGCTGGGTCCGGAGGAGGTAGTCGGTGCCCCGCCGGACGGTCTCCTCGTAGCCCGCCACGTCGGCGAGCGCCTCCAGCGCGTGGGCGGTGACGTCCTCGCTCGGCGGGTCGATGACGGCGCCGAAGTCGAAGAACGGGATCTTGTAGAGCCAGTCGCTCGTGTTGTCGACGTCGAAGGCGCCCCAACCGCCGTTCGACGACTGCATGCCGGCGAGCCAGCGCAGGCCGCGCCGCTCGGCCTCCTCGCCGATCCCGAGCGAGCGCAGCGCGAGCGTGACGACCGCCGCGTCGTCCGTGTCCGGGTAGTGCTCGTTTGCGAACTCGAACGCCCAGCCGCCCGGGAGGAGCTCCGGCACGCGCACCGACCAGTCGCCCTTGACGACGACCTCCTCTGCGAGCAGCCACTCGCCGGCCCGCTTGAGCGCCGGGTGGTACGGAGGAAGGCCGGCCTCGCGAAGGGCGATGACCGCGAGTGCCGTGTCCCAGACCGGCGACTGGCACGCCTCGGGCCGGAGCCGATCGCCCTCGTCGATCAGGAAGCCGCTCCAGCCCTCGACCGCGCAACGGAGCTGCGCGTCCTCGAAGCCGTGGCCGAGGGTGGCGAGCATCATGATCGACCAGACCCAGGGCGGCTGGATCCCGCCCCAGCCACCGTCCGCCTCCTGCCGCGCGCGCACCCACGCCTCCGCGGCCTCGATTGCGCGTCGGCGGAGCGGCGAGAGCCGGCCCGGCCGCCTCGTCTGGCCGGGGCGCGACCCGATCTCGCGCAGGTCGACGCCGCTCGCGCGGACGGGCCGGAGCGCCATCAGGACCGAGAGCGGGACGACCGTCTGCCGCGCCCAGCATGCGAGGTTGTAGATCGAGAACGGCGCGCTCGGCGGCAGCAGGATCAGCTCCACGGGCACCTTCGGGATCCGCTGCCACGGCCACTCGCCGAGGAGCGCGAGGAAGCACTTCGTGAAGACGCGCGACCTCGGGATCCCACCCTCGCGCTGGATGTAACGCCGCGTCTCCGGCCCCGGATCGACGCCGGCCATCCGGAGTGCGACGTACGACTCGACCGTCGTCGACAGGTCCGCGGGGCCGTCGAACCAGTTCGACCACGTGCCGTCGGGGCGCCGCCGCGCGAGCAGCTCGTTCGCGAGCTTGCGGTCGGTTTCGGCGTCGCGCAGGCCCATGAAGTGGAGCCAGAAGAGGTGCTCGGTGATCATCGTCGCGTTCGACTCGAGCTCGCCGACCCACCAGCCGCCGGGATGCTGGAGCTCGAGCAGGCGCTGCGTCGCCGCGTCGACCGCGTGATCGAGGCGGGTGAGCTCCTGGGTCGCGGTCACGCGGCGATCTTCTCGTGAACGCGGAGCGCGCGTGCCGCTTCGAGTCCGCTGCGGACGGCGCCCTCCATGGTCGCGGGCCAGCCGGTCGCGGTCCAGGCCCCTGCGCGGACGACGTTCGGGTACCCCGTCTCCTGGCCGGGCCGGTGGGCCTCGGAGCCCGGCCGGACGGCGAACGTCGCCTGCGGCTCGCGGCTCACGCGCGACCAGAGGAGCTCGGCCTGGCCAAGCCTCCCGGTGAGCTCACCGGCCATCAGGTCGACGAGCCCGCGGCCGCGGACCTCGAGCAGCTCCGGAGCTCCACTGGACACGACGGTCAGATATTGCCCCTGCGGCGGACGGCGCCCGGTGAGCGCACCGCGGTCGAAGACCCAGTGCGCCGGACTGCCGAGGAGCGCCGCCAGCGGCTGGCGGAGCAGCCGCCGGTCGAAGAGCAGATGCACGCTGACGATCGGCGAGTCCTCGAGCTTCGGCTCGGGCTCGCCGAGCAGCCGCGCCGACTCGGCCGCCGGCACCGCGAGGAGGACCCGGTCCGCCTGGAGCTCCTCGCCGTCCGCAAGCACGACTTTGCAACAGTCTGTTGCTAAGTCGTCGAGCTGGACGACGCGTGCGCCAGTCCGCACGGTGGCGCCGGCCCGCTCGAGCGTGCGCCCGGCGGCGGCGCCGTGCATCTCGCCGAGCGGCCTCGTCGGCAGAACGAGGTCGGAGGCGCGCCGCCCCCCGAGGAGGGCGGTCCGCACCGTGAAGAGCCCCGCGCTGGCGTCCGCCTCGTCGACCTTCAGGTTCAGCGCCGGGCGGAGGAAGACGTCCCAGAAGCGCTCGACGGCGGCGTCGCTCGCGCCGAGGCGGCGGAGGAGCGCGCCGAAGGTCTCGCCAGCACGCGGACGGACGCCACGGCATCGCGCGGTGACGAGCGGGATCCTCAGCCGGTCGGCGACTGGTACGTGCCGGTAGCGGAGCAGCGCGCCGGGGGTCGGCGCGATCGTGGCGACGGCTCCGTCCTCCCCGACCACCGGGAGGACCAGCGGCGTCCGGCGGTACGAACCACTCTCGCCGATGCGATCGAGGAACGCCAGATACCCGGTGCAGCAGCCGAGCGCGATGTGCTGACCGTTGTCCGGCGGCGGATCGGGGTCGCCGTCGCGCTCCGGCAGTGTCTGGACGGCGCCGCCGAGTGTCGGGCGAGCCTCGAGCAGGGTGACGTCGACGCGGCGAGACGCGAGCTCGAGCGCCGCCGCGAGCCCGGCCAGGCCGCCGCCGATCACCACCGCTCTCAGAGCAGTGCCCTCCCTGCAATCCGCAGCTTCGCCGGGAGCGAGAGGCTGACCGGCCCGTCGAAGACGTCGAAGCCGCGTCGCTCGATCCGGTCGAGGAGGGCGCCATACAGGCCGGCGAACGTGCCGACGCAGGCGCGGCTCCGGTTGTCGAGGTAGCCGAGCAGCGTCAGCCCGTCGTGGAGGTAGGCGCGGGCACGCGCCGCCTGGAACGCCATCAGCGCCTGCCAGGCGGGCGTCAACCGACCCGCCGCGATCTCGTCCTCGGAGACGCCGTACGAGCGCAGCTCCTCCTGCGGCAGGTAGACGCGGCCGAGCTCCCAGTCCTCGCGCACGTCGCGGATGATGTTGATCAGCTGCAGTGCGACGCCGAGCTTCTCCGCGCGCTGCGGCTGGTCGGCGCCGTACACGGCGACGCACGCGACGCCGACGGCCCCGGCGACGCGGCGGCAGTAGCCCTCGAGATCGCCGAAGTCCGCGTACCGCTGCTGATCGAGATCCTGGAGGCCGCCGTCGATGAGATCGTTGAGCGGGCGGTCCGGGATGCCGAACCGGGCCCGAGCGTCGGCGAGGGCGACGAGCATCGCGTCGTCGCCGGGTTCCCCGCCGAGCGCCGCCCGCAGCGTCTCGAGCCGCGCGCGCTTCTCCTCGGGCGCGAGCTCCGCGTCGTCGGCGACGTCGTCGACCTCGCGCGCGAAGGCGTAGACCGCGGCGATCGCCTGCCGCTTCGCGCGCGGGAGCAGCATGATCCCGTAGGCGAAGTTGCGCGCCCGCTTGCGCGTGAGGCGCTCGACCTCGGCGTACGCGTCGGCCGTCCTCAACGGACGATCACCTCGAGCGCCGCACGCGCGAGCCGGAGCCGCGAGGGCGCCGGCCGGCCCGTGAAGATGTCCCACCGCGCGTCCTCGAGCGCCTCGAGCGCGGCGAGGCCCCCACGTGCGAACAGGCCGACGGCACGGCCGATTCGGCCGCCGATCGCGGAACGCAAACGCTCGCCGCCCGCGAGCAGGCCCCGCGCCCGCTCGGCCTCGTACGCGAGCAGCCGGCGAAGCGGCTCGTTCGGGGCGGCGAGCTCGGTGACGCCGAAGCGCCGGCGATCCTCGGCCGGCAGGTAGATCCGCCCGAGCGCGAGGTCGCGCGGCACGTCCTGCAGGAAGTTCACGAGCTGGAGCCCGGTGCAGACGTCGTCCGACGCCGCGACGAGCTCCGACTCGCCGGCGCGGCCGAGCACGCCGAGGACGAGCCGGCCGACGGGGTCGGCGGAGTACGTGCAGTAGCCCTTCAGGTCGGCCCAGGTCCCGTACTCGGAGACCCGCTGGTCGAGGCGGTTGCATTCGATCAGGCGCCAGAAGGGGTCGCGCGGGAGGCCGCAGGCGCGGATCGTCGGTTGCAGCTGGACCATCACGGGCCACGTCGGCTGGCCGCCGTAGCAGGCGTCGAGCTCCCGCTCGAGCCCGTCGAGCGCGGCCGGCCGGTCGCCCTCGTGCTCGTCCCCGAGAATGTCCACGAGCCGGGCGAAACCGTAGACGGCGCGGAGGTGCGGGCGCACCTCGCGCGGGAAGAGGAGCGACGCGACCGGGAAGTTCTCCGTGCGCGCGCGGGCGGCGACGTGGGCAACGTCCACGCGTACACCTTCGCGCGCGGGCCGCTCGGTCGTCAAACCGCGTCAGCGCGCGCCGGCTGGACGCCGCGAGCCGCTATGGTCGGGAGCATGCCGTCGAGGCATGCGCGAGGAGGCGCGCCGGGCGACCTCAACCGGCCGGCCGTCACGGCGATCGACCAGCAGGACGGAGCAGTCGTCGTCCGGCTCTCCGGAGAGCTCGATCTCTCGAATGCGGCTGAGGTCGGGCGCACTCTCGACGACGCGTGCGCCCGCGATCCGGACCGGCTCGTCGTCGACCTGGGCGACGTCACGTTCATCGACTCGACCGGGCTGGGCGTGCTCACCGCCGCACGTCTGAAGCTCCGCAGCCGGAACGCGCTCCTGCTGCTCCGGCCGCAGCTCGAGACTCGCCGGGCGCTCGAGATCTCGGGGCTGTCTCGGCAGATGCCGATCTTCGACTCGCTCGAGCAGGCGCTCGCGGCGCCGCTCTAGACGGTGCGCGCGATGGTGCTCGACGAGCCGCGCCGGCCGCTGCGGGCGGCGAACATCGCCGAGCCGGCGCCGGGCGAAGGGCACGTGCTCGTCTCTGTCTCGGCGTGCGGCGTCTGCCGGACCGATCTGCACGTCGTCGACGGTGAGCTCGCCGGGCCGAAGCTGCCGCTCGTGCCCGGACACCAGATCGTCGGTCGGGTCGTGGCCGGCGGCTCGCGCTTCGCGCCCGGCGCGCGGGTCGGAATCCCTTGGCTAGGCTGGACGTGCGGCGAGTGCCGCTATTGCCGGTCGGGGCGCGAGAACCTCTGCGACCGCGCTCGCTTCACGGGCTACCAGCTCGACGGCGGCTATGCCGAGCTCGCGGTGGCCGACGAGCGTTACTGCGTGCCGCTTCCGGACGGCTTCGGCGACGAGGTGGCCGCCCCGCTCCTCTGCGCCGGGCTGATCGGCTATCGCGCGCTGCGACTCGCGGGCGACGCAGAGCGGCTCGGCCTCTACGGGTTCGGCGCGTCTGCGCACATCGTCGCGCAGGTGGCGAGGTTCGAGGGCCGTCGCGTCTTCGCGTTCACGCGCGCAGGCGACGAGCAGGCGCAGGCGCTGGCCCTGTCGCTCGGCGCGGAGTGGGCCGGCGATTCGCGCGGCCTCGCGCCCGAGCCCCTCGACGCGGCGATCCTCTTCGCGCCCGCCGGAGAGCTCGTCCCGGCGGCGTTGCGGGCAACCGCGAAGGGCGGGACCGTCGTCTGCGCCGGCATCCACATGTCGGACGTCCCGTCGTTTCCGTACTCGCTCCTCTGGGGCGAGCGCGTCGTGCGCTCGGTGGCCAACCTGACACGCGCGGACGCAGAGGAGTTCATGACGCTCGCGCCGCGCGTGCCGGTCCGCACGGAGGTCGAGCTGTATCCCCTCGAGCAGGCGAACGAAGCCCTGGGACGGCTGCGCGCCGGCGAGGTCCGCGGCGCCGCCGTGCTCACGATCTCGAGGTAGCGCGTGCCGGGCGGCGCCGCCCTTTCGGTCGCAGAGTCGAGTCGACACGAAGTTGGCACGAAGCCGGCACGGTTCTGGCACAGAATCCGCGCTACCGTTGTCGTATGGGCGGCACCCCCCACCCTTTGGGTAGGGTGTCACGGGCGCGCGCGTGAACATGAACGTGCGGGATGAGGGCGACCGGACGTGGCCGCTGGCACAGCGACTTGCAGGCGGCGTCGCCGCCTTCGCCGCGGCTACATGCGCTGCGCGAGGAGGTGGAGGCGGCGCATGTCGGGGCCGATCGCGTCCGGCGACGCCCACTCGGAGATGACGTCGACGCGGCCGAGGCCGCACTCGCGGAGCATCGCGAGGAGCGCCTCCTTGCCGAGGAACCACCAGCAGCTGTGGTCGCGGCCGGGGACGAAGCGCGACACGAGCTCGTCGCCGCCCGGGTCGACGTACGTCTGCAGCTCGAGCGCGAGGTAGCCGTCCGGCGCGAGTACCGATGCCGTGCTCTCGAGCGCGAGGAACGGATTGCGCATGTGGTCGAGCGTGCCCAGATGGAGGACGAGGTCGTATGGCCCGCCGTCGCGGAAGCGCTCCGCGTCCTCCGCCCGGAACTCGACGCCGTCGAGGCCGCTCAGCTCGGCGAGGAACCGCCCGACCTCGAGGTTCCGCGGGTTCAGCTCGAGCCCGAGCACCTCCATCCCGTACCGCTCGCGGAGCAGCAACGAGTAGTGGCCGATGTTCGAGCCGACGTCGAGCGCACGCCCGCCGCGCAGCGCCTCCTCGGGGAGCCGCCGGCCGAAGACGTGCCACTTCGCGAGCGGGTGCTCGACGAAGGGCTCGGCGCGCGACAGCTCGCTCGTGCGGACGCCGTTCGAGAAGACGAGCTCGTGCCGCCACGGCGCCCAGGCCTGGAGCCGCGCCCGGAGCTCGTCCGGCGGCAGCTCGGTCGGTACGAACAGGTCGTACGGGTCGAGCCCGCGTGGCCGGCGACGCCGCGCGGGCACGGGGCGGCGAGGCTTTCGTCGCACCGCACGATCGCGCGGCGGCGGCCATGGCAACGGCTCCGACGCGACCGGCCCGAGCCGCGGCGCGTCGGGGAGCTCGAGCGCGCGCACGCCCGCCAGCAATGCCTCGCCGCGGTACGAGCGGTCGGCGTGGTAGAAGCCGACGGCGCAGATCCGGGACACGTCGAGCGGCCGCAGGGGCGGCTCGTAGGCGAGGTAGCGGCGCGGCAGGCGCGGCTCGAGCTCCGCAAACGGGACGCGCACCCGCTGCCACCCATCGAACCCCGAGCCGAGGCGCGAGAGCGGCACCACGTGGACGAGCTCCGCCAGCGCGTGGAGATCGGTGACGACGCAGAGGCAGAGTCCCTCGACGTCGCGAGGGTCCGGCACCCGCACCCGCGCCTCGATCCCGTTGAAGCCCCGCGCCGCGATCAGGTCGCCCTCGAGGCAGTACGCGACGCCGCGCCGCGCCTCGTCGCCGTCGAAGCGCATGGCGAGCGCCGCCGGGCCGCCGCCGTCCTCCACGAGCCGCATCGCCGGGTGCTGCCGGTCGCCGACCGGAAGCGCCCAGAACTCGTCGCCGAACTCGAACGACGGTTCGAACTCCGCCGTCGGCCGCTCGAGGCCCGCCGCGGCCGGCCGGCAGACCTTCACCGGCGTGCTGGCGGCGAGCGGCGGGTCGCCGGCCTCGGCGTGCGCGTAGAACCAGAGCTCCCGCGCCGGGTCGACGACGGGGATCTCCGCCACCAGCCGGCCGTCCCGCTCCGACACGGACGCCGAGCGCCACGGCCGCGCGAACGCCGTCGTGTACGCGCCGGCAGACCACACGACCGACAGGCGCAAACCTCCCGCCGCCCCCTCCGCCTCGACCTCGACGAGGTTCGTTCCCGGCACCCACCGCGCGTCACGCAGCGCGGGCAGCTCGCGCTCGACGGTGCCCTCGACGACCGCGCGCACGAGCTCGACGTCCTGCGCCTGGTACGGGTGCGTGAAGTGATCCTGGTTGCGCGCGAGCAGCAGCCGCTTGCGGGTCCGGACGCGGTCGAACGTCTGCATGCTCGAGACGAGGCTGTAGAAGCGGTCGTTCGTCGCCTGCTGGAAGAAGACCTCGGCGCCGATCAGGTGCGCCCGCCGCCCCGGGTCGAACGCGCGGAGCCACACTTCCGCCCGCTCCGGCCCCATCGCGGCGAACGCCGACTCCCACACCTGCCGGCACTCGGTGTCGAGGAAGCCGCAGCCGTAGGTGACGAAGAGGTGCCTGAAGCGCGCGTCGAGGCCCGCGAGGAGCCAGACGTAGAACGCTCCCCAGCTCGAGCCGAGCGCCATCAGGCGTTCGGCGTCGACGAACGGCTGCGAGAGGAGAAGCTCGGTCGCGCGCGCGAGACCGCGCAGGTTGTGGAGCTGGTAGCTCGCGCGATAGTCGTCCCCGTCGAACTGGACGGCGTTCAGCCACGGGTCGAGCCCGGGGATGCCGTCCGATCGGCCGGCTCCGATCCAGTCGACCGCGAGCAGCGCGACGCCGGTCTTGCGCGCCAGCCAGCGCGGCATCCGGCTGTCGGCGAACTGACCCTTCCCGCCGGGGACGACGAGGAGCGGCGGCAGCGGGCCGGGACGGGCCGCCGGCCGGCACAGCCAGCCGCGCATGTGCACCTTCCCGCCCTCGTGGAGCTCCGAGACGAACCGGACGTCCGCGCAGTCGACGCCGTCCTCGGAGAAGCGCCGGACGATGACGGGCTCGAGCGGCAGACCGTTCGCGTCGAGCTCGCGCCGGAGCTCGTCCGGCTCCACGTACTCCAGCTCCGCTCCGTCGAGGCTCGCCTTCGCGAGCAGCTGCTCGGCGTCAGCTCGGGGCAAGGATCGCGAGCTCGTGCTCCGTCGCGATTTCCTGCCGCAAGAGCGTCGCCGAGGCGCGCTCGTTGAAGATCCGCTGCTGCTCGGGCGTCCAGCTCCGCCAGACGGCCTCCCCGTCGCCTGGCGCCGCCTCCGGACGGCTCGAGTTGATCCTGTTCGCCGCGAAGAACGCCGCCGGCGCGTCCTCGTAGGCCAGCCCGAGGAAGTCGAGCACCTCGCGGAACACGCGCGAGGGGTCGGCCGCGAGCGCCGCCAGCCGGATCGTCCGGCAGCGGCTGGGCCGCGCCTTGCAGAACCGCGCCGCGACGTCGACGTAGTGGCTCCACGCGCGGCATGCCTCCGCGAAACTCCCGGCCCAGTGCGTGTCGAAGCCGCTCGAGACCATCGACGCGACGACCTGCCGCCCGTCGCGGAGGATGTGGAGGAACGACGCCCCCGGGAACATCTCCGCGAGGAGGTCGGCGATCAGCGTGTAGGTCGGCGACTGGTCGATCCAGCGCCGGCCGACGCTGCGGCTCGTGAAGAGCGCGTTCACGCCGAGCCCGAGCGACTCGAGCAGCTCCTTCCGCTCGACGCCGTTCTTCGTCAGCCAGCTCCCGTCCGGCCGCGCGAGCGTCGTCTCGAGCGCCTCCTCGAACCGGTCCTTGCCGAAGAGATGGAAGAGGAAGTCCGACTCCGCGGACGTCCAGAGCCGCGTGTGCTGCGCGAGCGACCAGGCGAGGATGCTCGTCCCCGAGCGCGGCGAGCCGATGATGAAGACCGGCCTCGTGCAGATCTCGAACGTGTTCCGTTCGTCGCTCATCGGAGGGCGGGTAGCACGCGCGCCAGGAGGGGAAGGACGACGGGTGCGTGGATCTCGTCACGTTCCTGAACGCCGTCGACCTCGACCCGCTCGAGCCGGGCGGCGACGCGCTCGCCTCGATCCGGTTCCCGACGCGGGCGTTCGGCTCGTTCTACCGTGGACTCCTCGGCGGCCGAACCGGCCGCCCGGCCGACGTCCTGCGGGCGGTGACGCTCGACTTCGCGACGCGGGCGGCCCCCTTCCGCGCGGCCATCGCCGTCCTCGGCCGGCACCGGCCTCCGGCCGCGTCGGCCGTGCTCTACGCCACCGCCTACGACGGCGAGCTGCCCGCGCCGGGCGCGGCCGCGCTCTACTCCGGCTATGCCGGCTTCCGCCGCTGGGTGACGGTTCACGGCCTGCCCTACGATCCGGATCAGGGGTTCCAACGCCTCTCGACCGAGTGGGGACGGGTACTGAACCCGGAGATACCCTTCTACTGCTCGGTCTACTCAGGGGAACCGTCGCTCTCCGAGGTGCAGGCGTCGCTCGACCGGATGACGGAGGTCTCCGGGCCGCCCGAGCTCGTCGCGCTGGAGCTCGCGAGCGGCGCCGCCAACGATGGCCTCCCCGGTTCGATCGTCGCCGAGACCGACCTCTCCCTCGTGCCCGGCTGGGGCGACACGACGTTGCTGTGGCTGTCGACGCGGTGACGACGATCGGGCCGGTAGGGCTCGTGCGGGCGCACGACGTGCTCGCGGGGCTGCCGGATGCGGAGAGGCTCGACGCGGTCGGCGACGTGCGCGTCCGCCTGCTACCGGCCGCCCGTGTCCGGCTTCGCCGGCCGGACTTCCTCGTCGGGCTCGCGCCCGGCGAGCGCGACCGCGCGGAGTTCTTCGACATGGCCGAGCTGGAGATGCCGCCGCGCTTCGCGCTCGTCCTCGAGGACGCGCTGACGGTCGGCGAGTGCGCCGTCCTCCTCCGGGACGGCCGGCTGTTCGAGGCGAGCCTCTTCTCGGGGCTGCCGGCGATCCCGCGGACCGGGTCGGCCGACGCGCTCGAGCCGCTCGGGGACAACCGGTACGACTGCGGGCTACCCGCGGGGCCCGCGGAGACCGTCGACGAGCCCACCGTCTTCCTCGGCGCGCGCTGGTCCCGCAACTATTACCACTGGGTCTTCGAGGGGCTGACGCGGCTCGTCTTCCTCGACGACGAGCAGCTCGCGCACTTCCACGTCGCGGTGCCGGAGGAGCTGCCGCCGGCGTTCCTCGAGCTCGTCCACGCGTTCGGGATCGACGACGCGCGGCTGCATCGGCTCCCGCGGTCGGCGTGCGTGCGGTTCCGCAGGCTCGTCGTTCTGCCGCCCGTCGCGTCGGACGCCTTCCACATCCGCGAGGCGTTCGACCGCGTGCGCGAGGTGATCCTCCGCGCGGCGCCCGAGGTCGCGGAGCCGGCCGGGAAGCTGCTCGTCGTGCGCCGCGACGCGCCCGCGCCCGGCCGCCAGCTCGTGAACGAGGAGGCGCTCGCCGACCTCTTCCGCGACCGCGGCTACGAGGTCCTCGAGCCCGGCTCGCTCTCGATTCCCGAGCAGGCCGCACGCTTCAACCGGGCGAGCCGCGTCGCGGCCGTGCACGGCTCCGGCGCGGTGAACGTCGTCTTCTGCCGGGACGAGGCGCGCGTCATGCACCTCCACCCGGCGGACGTGCGGCTGCGCGCCTACGGGCAGGTCTCCGCGCTGCGCGACCAGCCGTTCGGCTACGTCTTCGGCGACTGCTTCTCGAACCCGCGCCGCGGGCAGGGCGTCGAGTGGGTGCTCGACCTCGAGGCCGTGGCCGAGACGGCCGACGCCAATGGCTTCTGAGCGGGCACGCGAGTTCTTCGACGGACTCTGGCGCGACGGCGACCCGTGGGAGCTCGAGACCTCCGACTACGACCGCGAGAGCTACGACCGGCAGCTCGCGCTCCTCGGCGGACGTCGGTACCGGTACGCGCTCGAGCTCGGGTGCGCCGCGGGTGCGTTCACGGAGCGGCTCGCCGGGCTCTGCGACTCGGTGCTCGCGGTCGACGTCTCGGCCGGCGCGATCGGGCGGGCGCGGGAGCGGGGCCTGCCGCCGACCGTCGAGTGGCGGGTCGCGGACGCGATCGAGCTCGACCCCGTCGACGAGGGGCCGTTCGACCTCGTCGTCGTCAGCGAGACCATCTACTACCTCGGCTGGCTCAACCCGTTCTACGACGTCGCCTGGCTCGCGCACCGGCTCGCGGAGGCGCTCGAGCCCGGCGGACGGCTCCTGCTGGCGAACACGATCCTCGGCGACGAGCAGGGGCTCGAGACGCCGTGGCTGATCTGGACCTACCGGGACCTCTTCCGCAATGTCGGCCTCGAGCTCGAGCGCGAGGAGCGGCTGGCCGGCGAGAAGGGCGGCGCGGCGATGGAGGCGCTCATCTCGCTGTTCCGGAAGGGGTGAGCGCGTCGCGGAACGAGCGGAGCACGACGCCGGCCTCCTCGATCGCGGCCCGGACGCGAGGGTCGCAGAGCGTCTCGAGCTCGCGCTCGCGCTCGTCGAGATAGCCCGAGCGGAGCCCGGCGGCCTCGCCCGGATGGCACGACAGCTCGGTCACGCCCGGCTCGAGCGAGCGGACGATGTTGACGAGCGCGTCGACCGAGATCAGCTCCGGAGCGGGCTCGGCGTGGCGGCCGTGGCCGTAGAACTCGCCCCTGTACCGCACGCCGGGCGTGAAGTGCCGGACCGGCACGCCGAGCCGCTCGCCCACCTCGAGGACGACCGAGCGCACGGGCTCCTCCGTGTGGGCGTGCTGGTGCGAGTCGAGGTGCGTGGGGTCGCCGCCGACCAGCTTGCGGAACGCGGCGAGCTGCCGCTCGACCTCGGCGCGCACGGTCGGCTCGTCGTGGTCGGGGACGGTGTAGAGCGGCTCCCAGCCGCCGTCGCGGTGGATCGCCTCGCCGAAGTCGACGTGCAGGCCGACCGCGAGCTCCGGGTGGGCGCGGGCGTACCCGGCGGCGCCCGCGGCCGCCCCGAAGCGGGTCATCAGGCTCGTGCTCGTGACGACGCCCTCCTCGTGCGCCCGCGCGATCCCGCGGTTGATCCCCTCGGTCTGGCCGAAGTCGTCGGCGTTGACCACGAGGATCCTCATCGGGCGCCCAGCAGCCGCTCGACCGCCCGCAGGGCCGGCTCGGGCTTCCCGCGGGCGGAGGTCAGGGAGAGCGCGCGCGACGCACCGACTCGGCAGGTGTCCTCGTCCCGCACGGGTCGCCAATGCCAGACGTTGAAGCCGAACCGGTGGCGGAGCGCCCACGAGACGATCGCGACGTCGACCCTCGCCTGGTTCGCCGCGCCGCCGGCACAGCGGCTCGCCCCGAGCTCTCCGATCAGGAGCGGCACGCGCGGGTAGAGCGCCCGGAAGCGTCCGACGCGCGCGGCGAGCGCGCGCGCGATGCCCGTCCGCGACTCGCGCTCGAGCCCGTACGCCGTGAAGCTCAGGAAGTCGAACTCCCGTGGCGAGGCGATCGGGCTCCGGCCGTCCGCCCAGCCGAGGTTGATCAGCGTGTTGTCGTGGTAGCCGATCCGGAACGCGGCGCGCAGCCCGCGCGGCAGCCGCGAGGGAAGGCTGCCGAGCGTGCGTCGCAGCGTCGCCGCGCTGGACACGGCCCGGGCGTACGGGTGGCTGCACGGCAGCGCGGTCTCGGTGAAGAGGAGCGGGAAGACGACGTCGTCGTACCCGCGGATCCGCTCGAGGAAGCCCCGGACGTAGTCCTCGAACGCCCGCTCCATTCGTGGCTGCGCCACCCAGCCGCACGGGTCGATCCCCTCGGGCGACCAGCCGCGGCCGAGGTAGTCGAGGCCGACGATCGCGTGCATGCGCCGGGCGGCGATCGCGTCGAGGAGCGCGCGCAGCCGGCCGAAGCCGTCCTCGTCCCACGCCGGCGGGTCGTCGAGCGGCCTCGGCTCGAGCTCCCACCAGGGGAGGACGAGCCAGACGGTGTTGAACCCGGCGGCGCGGAGGTCGGGGAGGGCGTCCTTCGCGTCGTGGAGGTAGGCGGAGAGCGGCTCGTCGACGAGGTAGGTGATGCCGCGGATCCGGTCGATCGGGAGCGGCGGGAGCGGCGCCGAATCGCGCTGGCGGTGGGCCGAGACGCCGCAGCCGGCTGCGAGGAGCGCGAACGCCAGCCCGGCGAGGCCCAGGGCGCTACGCGGAGATCCGCGCCGTCGCACGAGCACCCGTGGCGGCGAGCTCTCGCTCGAGGATTCCCGCGATGCGCGAGGCGGCGAGCCCGTCGCCGAACGGGTTCTGGCCGTCGCTCATCCTCGCGTAGAGCTCGTCGTCGGTCAGGAGCGCCGAGGCCTCCTCGACGATCCGCTCCTCCTCGACGCCGATCAGCCGCCCGAGGCCGGCCTCGATCAGCTCCGGCCGCTCGGTTGCGTCACGCAGCACGAGCACGGGCTTGCGAAACGACGGCGCCTCCTCCTGGATGCCGCCCGAGTCGGTGAGGATCAGCCAGCAGCCGCGCATCAGCCCGAGCAGGTCGCTGTAGCAGAGCGGGTCGACGAGGTGGATCTGGCAGTTGTCGGCCAGCTCCTCGTCGACGACCGAGCGCACGGACGGGTTCAGGTGCACCGGGTAGACGATCTGGAGGTCCTCGTGCTCGGCCGCGAGCCGTCCGAGCGCGCGGCAGATCGAGCGCAGCGGCGCGCCGTGGTTCTCGCGGCGATGAGCGGTGACGAGGAGGACGCGGCCGCCGAGGTCGACGAGCTCGAGCGCCGGGTCGACGAACGGGACGTCGGGCCGGACGAGCTCGAGCGCGTCGACGATCGTGTTTCCGGTGACGAAGACGGCGCCCGGGTCGGCGCCCTCGCGGACGAGGTTCTCGCGGGCCCGCTCCGTCGGCGCGAAGTGAAGGGCGGCGGCGCAGCCTGCGACCTTGCGGTTCAGCTCCTCCGGGAACGGGTTGCGCAGGTCGAACGAGCGCAGGCCGGCCTCGACGTGGCCGACGGGGATCCCGAGGTAGAAGGCGGCGAGCGCCGCGGCCATGACCGTCGTCGTGTCGCCCTGGACCAGGACGCAGTCCGGCTCGGTCCGCTCGAAGAGCTCGGTGAGCGCCGCGAGCGCGCGCGAGGCGAACTCCCCGAGGCCCTGGTTCTGCTGCATCAGGTCGAGGTCGACGTCCGGGCGGATCCCGAACAGATCGAGCGCCTGGTCGAGCATCTGCCGGTGCTGCCCGGTCGCGACGACGATCTGCTCGAACGCGTCACGCGCCGCGAGCTCGCCGACGACGGGCGCGAGCTTGATCGCCTCCGGCCGCGTGCCCATGATCGTCAGGACTCGAAAGGTCATCTCGCGGCGCCTGCCTGTCGCCGAAACACGGTCGTTTCGGGCAGGTCCTGGGGCCAGGCCCCCAGCCGTGTCCGAACCAGACGGGAGGTCGCATCGGAAGCCGGATCGTGCGAAGCCCGCTCACCGTGCTCCTCGGCTGTTCCGGGCAACCGAGGGGGCCAGGCCCCCGGACCTGCCCCGGACGGACGCGGCCTCGCCCGGAAGGCGCTCACCGGCTCCTGTGCGGCTGCCACTCGCCCCAGAGCTCCTCGTACGTCCGGCGGTTGCGCTCGAAGATCTCGTCGTAGAGCGCCTGGTCGAGCCGGCCGAACGAGGCACGGCCCCAGTGGTGGATGTAGACGTCCTCGGCGCAGACGACGCGGTACCACGCGTTCCGCACGCGGTTCGCGAAGTCGTCGTCCTCGAACATCCCGATCTCGAAGCGCTCGTTGAGGTAGCCGACCCTCTCGAGCACCGAGCGCCGGATGCCGACGCAGTACATGGCCAGCACGGGGATGTCGAACGACTCGCCGGCGTGCTCGCGCATGTGGGCCTCCGCGAACGCCGGCAGGTCGGCGACGTCCTCGTAGGGAACGTCGATCCGCGCCTCGTTCCCCGCCCAGTTCGACACCGGCCCGACGAGCCCGATCGTCTCGTCCTGGAGGTAGCGGATCAGCTTCCCGAGCCACCCGCGCGTCACGACGGTGTCGTCGTTCAGGAGGAAGAGGTACTCGGCGTCCGCGGCCGCGGCGAGCCCCTGGTTGTTCGCGCGGGCGAAGCCGACGTTCTCCTCGTTCAGGATCACCCGGAGCCGCGTCTCGCGCTCGGCGGCGCGCGCGAGGAACTCGACGACGGGCTTCGAGGATGCGTTGTCGACGACGATGACCTCGAAGTTCGGGTAGAGCGTCTGCCGCCAGATGCTCTCGAGGCAGAGCCGCAGGTACTCGAGGTTGTCGAAGCTGAGGATGACGATCGCGGCCTTCGGGTAGTACGTCGCGACCGCCTCGGTCAGGCTCGCGTGCCGCACCTCCCACGTGTTCCGTCGAGCGAGCTCGACGCGGGCGGCCGCGGCGTCCTCCGAGTCGTCCGCCAGCGCGCGCTCGACCTCGACGACGAACTCCTCGCCGTCGCGGACGGAGTAGTAGTGCTCGCGGTAGGGCGCGAGCTCCGGCAGGTCGACCGAGACGACCGGCTTCCCCGCACTCAGGTACTCGTAGAACTTCACCGGGTTCGTGGCCTGCGTCAGCGGACTGAGGAGGAACGGGATGCACGCGACGTCGAACCGGTGCAGGTACGCGGGCAGGCTCGCGTACGGCCGCTCGCCGAGCAGGTGGACGTTCGGCAGCGGCTGGAGCCGGTCGAGATCGCAGCCGAACGTGTGGCCGATCAGCACGAAGCTCCAGTCGGGCCGGGTGCGAGCCGCCGTGGCGACCAGCTCCGTGTCGAACCAGTCGGAGATCGCGCCGTAGTAGCCGACGATCGGGCGCGGAAGCTCCGCCAGCTCCTCCGGCTCGAGCTCGGGCCGCTGGGAGAAGTGCGCGAAGTCGACCGCGTTCGGGAGCAGAAGCGTCCGCCGCGCCCGCCGGACCGACTTCTCGTAGAGGAGATGGCTCGTCGCGAGCACGAGATCGGACTCCTCGACGAGCGTCTCCTCCGACTCCAGCATCGTCTCCTTCGTGGTCGAGAAGCCGCTGTGCTCGTCCATGCAGTCGTAGACGACGCGCCAGCCGAAGCGCTCGCGAGCGCCGAGCGCGACAGGCGTCCAGAACGGGAGGTCGACGATCGAGATGGCTGCCGCGATCCGGAGCCGGCGGCGTGCCCGATCGAGCGCCGCGAGCAGCGCCTCGGTCTCGGTCTCCGACAGGGAGTCCCGGTAGAGGTTCACGTGCTCCGGCCCGGGCAGCCGCAGTGCGTAGACGTTGTGGGCGATCGGCTCGACGAGCACCTCGTCGCGCTCCTGCTGGAATCGCGTCGAGACGTAGAAGACGCGGTGGCCGCTGCGCGCGAAGCGGGTCAGGAGCTGCTGCGGGCGCTGGAAGCGGAAGCTCCACTCGATGATCGGGAAGCAGAGGACGTCGACGCCGTTGCCGCCGGGCGCCGGGACGGGCCGCGGCGGGCGCGGCGCGCGGAGGTCGTAGATCCGGCAGGCGGCGTCGTCGACGGCGAGCCTGTAGCGCTCCTCGAGGCGATGACGGAGCTCGTCGTAGTGGTCGAGCCACCAGAACGCCGTCGCCGGGAAGAGCAGGAACTCGGCGCCGGCCTCGCGGACCCGCTCGAGATGGTTGATCGCGGCGCCGCTGTCGGCGGGGTGGTAGCCGGCGTAGCAGCCGTCCTTCGCGCGCGGGAAATGCTGCGCGCCCCGGCCGAGCAGCCGCAGGAGCGCGTCGTCGCCGCGGCTCACGACGGCGATCTGCGCCCCGGCCGGAACCGCCTCGTGCGCAGCGCGCTGGATCGCCGCGCACAGCGCGCGGTAGCTCTCCGGCAGCTCAACCGGGCCGTTCGTCTCCCCCGGCGCCGGATCGAGCGCCGTCGTTCCGGGCTCGCCGCCGAGTACGCCGACCGCGGCGTCGAGTCCTCGCCGGAGGGCAGCCGCGACGCTCGCGAGGTCGGGACCGCGCGGCTGCTCCCGGAGGACGGCGACCTCGGCCCGCGTCGCCGCGAGCTCCTCCTCGGCCCCCCGGAGCCGCTCGGCCATCCCGTGAAGCTCGTCCGCCCGGGCCGCGCGTCCGGACGCCGCCTCGAGGGCTGCGAACCGCTCCTCGAGCGAGACGATCGTCGTGTCGCGCTTCTCGAGCTCCCCGGTCGCGAGCTGCGCCTGGACGCCGAGCTCGTCGACGTTCCGCCGCAGCTCGAGGATCGCCTCGTCGCGAAGCGCGAGCTCGTCCGCGACCGACCTGGCCGACGCGGCCAGCTCGTCGAGCTCCTCGCGCAGGCCGACGATCGTCTCGTCGCGCTCGCGCACGTCGTGGGCCAGACGCTCGCGCTCGACGCCCGCCTCGTCGGCCAGCCCGCGGAGCTCCTCGAGCTCCTCCGCCTGCCGTGCGAACGCACGGCGGAGCACCTTCAGCTCGACGACGGCGTCGTTGACGCGCCGGACCGGCTCCGACTTCGAGCGTTGGCGCCCCGCCTTCGCCGCGCCCATCGGCCGGCCGTCGAGCCACTCCGCCTCGCGGCAGAGCGAGAGGTAGAGATCGACGAGCTCCGGCGCCGCGTCGGCGTCGATCAGGTCGCGCACCGTGAAGCGGCCGTGGCGCAGCGTGCGGATCGGCGCGCGGAGCGCGCGCTTCCGCGCGGCCTCGCCCGCGTCGAGGCCCACCGCCGCGAGCAGCCGCTCGACCTCCCGCTGCGGGTTCGCGAAGTAGGCGTCGTAGTGCGTGACGACGCGCCGCCGCTCCGGCGCGGCCGCGAGCAGGCGCAGGTTGTAGTCCTGCCAGAGCCCGAGCGAGAGCGAGTACGAGAGCGAATTGCGCCGGTGCAGCGAGAGCGCGACCTCGAGGGGGTTGCGCACGCAGACGACGACGCGCAGGTCGCGCACGAGCGGCTGCCAGAACGGAAGCGTCAGGCTCGTCCGCGGGTCCTTCCAGCCCCACGCCTCGCAGGCGTCGAACTCAGAGACGAGGAGCTTCGCCGACGCGCGCAGCCGCTCGAGGCCCGGGTCGTCCCACTTCACCGGCTCTCGTGGCGGCGAGTCCCAGCCGCCGCCGAGCTGGCCGAGCAGCTCCTCGTCGAGCTCGACGAAGCGGGCGTTCTCCCAGAAGCCGTCCTCGTTGTCAGGCGCCGGCCCGACGAGCTCGTCCGCCGGGCCGAGCTCGAGACCCGCCTTGGCCAGCAGCTTCGACACCATCGACGTGCCCGAGCGGTGCATTCCGGCCACCACGACGGGGCTCACCGGCGCTCCCCCAGGTAGATGACGACGGCCTCGTCCGAGGCCGCGCGGCGCCACTCCCGCTCGAGGTAGCGGCGCAGCCCGTCGTAGTGGTCGAGCCACCAGAGCGAGGTCTCCGGGAAGACGAGGTAGGCGCCGCCGTCGCGGCGCACGGCCTCGAGCTTCGCGATCGCCTCCTCCGAGCTCTGCGGGTGCGCGCCGGCGTAGGCGCCGTTCGCCGCCGGGAAGTGCTCGGCCCGGCGCCCGCCGAGGGCGAGCAGCGCGTCGTCGCCCTTCGAGACGACGAGGACGCGCGCGTCGGGCGGCACCGCCTCGGCGACTGCCTCGCGCACCCGGCCCACGACGCGCTCGTACGCGGGATCCGCCCGGCGCGGCGCGCGCCACGCGCTCCCCCACTTCTCCTCGAAGCGCCGCCGGTTCTCGTGGAAGAGCCCGCCGAAGTCCGGGACCGTCGCCGGGTCGCAGACGGTCGACTGGCCGAAGTGGTGGACGAGCAGCGACGGGACGACGACGACGCGCAGGCCGGCCGCGCGGACGCGCAGGACGTAGTCGTCGTCCTCGAACATCCCCGGCCCGAAGCGCTCGTCGAGCTGCCCGACCTGCTCGTACACCGAGCGGCGGAGCGCCGTGCAGAACATCGCCAGCCGCCCGGCGTCGGCGAGGTCGCCCTCGCGTCGGCCCGCCGCCGCGAGCAGCTCGCCGTACGTGCGGTACGAGACGCGCGTCTCGGCGTCGCAGCAGGACCGGTTCGTCGCGGGGCTCGCGAGGCCGACGTCGGGCCGCCGCGCGACCTCCGTCAGCGCCTCGAGCCAGCCCGGCGGGACGATCGTGTCGTTGTTCAGGACGACGACCGCGTCGCCGCGGGACGCCCGCACCCCCTGGTTCACGGCGGCGGCGAACCCGTCGTTCCGCTCGTTTCGCAGCACGCGCACGTGCGCGTTCGCGCCTGCGAGCGCCTCCAGGTACGCGCGCGTCTCGGGCCCGGAGCCGTTGTCGACGACGACGAGCTCGTGCTCGAGCTCGAGCGACGTGCTCCCGACCAGGCTCTCGAGGCAGAGCCGCGTCAGGACGAGGTTGTCCCTGACCGGCACGATCACGCTCGCCGCCACGGGCTCGTCGCCGCGCGCGGGCAGCGTGAACGGGATCGGCCGGGCGAGCACGCGCGCCTCCGTCGCCGCCGGGAGCCGCGTCGGCCGGCGCGACGCCGGCTCGAGGACGAGGTCGCGCGGGAACGGCTCGAGCTCCGGCGCCGGCAGCGCGTGCGGGCGGCGCGCGACCGCCAGGCCGACCGCATCGAGCAGGTCGGCGAGCACACGCTCGGCCGCGAAGTGCTCGCGGGCGAGCTCGCGCGCGGCGTGCGAATGCCGCGGGTAGTCGGCGCAGATCGCCTCGACCGCCGCCGCGGCCTCGTCGAGCGTCGAGAAGGCGAACAACCCCTCGCCGGTCGGGAGGGCGCAGCCGAAGCCGGTGTCCTGCGTGACGACCGGCCGGCCGGCGGCGAGGTAGGCCGCGCTTCGGTCGCTGAACCAGCCGCTGCGCAGACGGATGTTCTGGTCCTTCGCCACCGTGAACTCGGCGCGCGACCCGCAGACGTAGCGCCGGTAGTCGTTCAGGCGCGCGGAGAGGTGGAGCCCGTGCCGCATCCGCCAGCCGTGCTCTCGGAGCAGCCGGAGCGCGTTCGGCGTGTAGCTCGACAGGGCGAGCTCGAAGACCCGCCCCGTCCGTCGCGGCAGGTCGAGGAACTTCACGAACTCGAGGTTCTTGCTCCAGTGGTAGGTCTCGCCCTGCCACTCGAGCGTCTCGCCGGGCTGCGACCAGTTCGCGACGGTCGTGAACGCGGGCCCGGGCGCGACGCCGGGAACGTCCCAGAGGTCGAGCAGGACGGGCATCTTCGTCGGCCGGAACTCGATCCCGTCGGGCAGCGGGACGAGGCAGTCCGGCTGCCCGAGGTTGAGGCCCCAGGTGAAGAAGAACGAGTGCGCCTCCGCGAGCTCGAGCGAGTACGGGTCGCCCTGCGTCGCCCGCACCTGGAAGCCGACCGGGTCGGTGTCGAGGAAGACGAGGCGGTCCGTCTCCGTATGCTCGGGCCGCGGCGGGGTGCCGCCGTGGAGGTTCACGATCAGGGCGGCGTCGCGGAGCCGGCGGCGAACCTCGCGCTGGGAGAGGCCGTGGTAGGCGCCGTCGTCGTGAAGCGCGTGGAAGCACCACTTCCCGCCCAGCCCGAACCAGTCCATGACCGCCGCGAGGTACGCCACGGCGCGCTCGGTGCCGCCGGCGTCGTCCATGAACGTCGAGGGGTTCGCGCCGTGCTCCTCGAGGTAGGTCACGTCGTAGCCGAGCCGCTCGAAGCCGACGAGGTACGGCAGCGTCAGGCACACGATCCCGGCGACGGGGATCCGCGTCAGCATCCCGAGGACGACGATCCCGGGCCGCCGGCTCATTGCGGTCTCCGCGCGCCGCGCACCAGCTGGAGCCGGTGCCGGCGCGGTCGCACGGGCGCCTCGAGCAGGTCGATGAGCCCGGCCGCGACGCTCGCAGCTGCCCGCGCCTCGTCGTCCGCGTCGTCCATCCGCTCCGCAAGCCTCTGCAGCGCCTCGCGGTCGCCGCCCCGCAGCGCGACGGACGCCGCCGAGAGGAGCTCCTGCGCCGCGCCGTCGCCGAAGGCGAGCGGCACCGCCGCCTCGTCGCCGCCGAGCTGTGCGAGCCAGAGTTGCCGGTACAGGCCCTCCCGCCGGATCAGCTCCCGGTGCGTCCCCCTGTCGACGAGCCGGCCGCCGTCGACGACGAGGATCAGGTCGCAGTGGCGGACGGCCGAGAGGCGGTGGGCGATTAGGAAGGTCGTGCGACCCTCGGCGAGGCGGTCGAGCGCCTCGAGGATGCCGGCCTCGGTGCGGAGGTCGACCGAGGAGGTCGGCTCGTCGAGGATCACGATCGGCGCGTCCTTCAGGAAGGCGCGCGCGACGCAGAGCCGCTGCCGCTCGCCGCCGGAGACCTTGGCGCCGCCCTCGCCGAGCTGCGTCGCGTACCGCTCGGGTAGCTGCGAGACGAAGTCGTGGGCGTTCGCCGCGCGCGCGGCGTCCCAGATCTCGTCGTCGTTCGCCTCGAGCCGGCCGTAGCGGATGTTCTCGCGGATCGGCCCGGAGAAGAGGAGCGGCTCCTGGAGGACGATCGAGATCTGGTCGCGCAGCGACTTGAGCGTCACCGTGCGGATGTCGACCCCGTCGACGAGGATCCGCCCCTCCTGCGGGTCGTAGAACCGCATCAGCAGGCTCACGAGCGTCGTCTTGCCCGCGCCCGTCGGGCCGAAGATGGCGACCCGCTGGCCCGGCTGGACCTCGAAGTCGACGTCTTCGAGCGTCCGCTCGCGGCCCTCGTAGCTGAACGTGACGTGCTCGAAGCGGACGGCGCCGCGCACGGGCGGCAGCGGCTTCGCGTCCGGCGCGTCCCGCACGTCCGGCTCGCGGTCGAGCAGCCGCACGGCCCGGCTGAGCGCGACGAACTGACCCTGCAGGCCCGTGAGCGCGGTCGAGATCTGCTCGAGCGGCGCGTAGATCGAGCCGATGTAGCCGAGCATCACCATCAGCTCGCCGGTCGTCAGACGGTGCTGGAGCACGTGGTAGGCGCCGAGCCCGAGGACGAGCGCCGTGCCGCACGCGGTGATCAGGTTGACGCCGAGCGAGAACATCGTCTGCTTGACCGTGATCCGGACGCGGGCGTCGACCGCCTGCTCGGCGCGGTCGACGAAGCGGCGGTGCTCGTGCGGCTCTCGCCCGAAGGCGACGATCACGCGCAGCATCGAGAGCGCCTCGTAGATCACCGAGAGCGCGTTCGCCTCGAGGCCCTGCGCGGCCATCAGCTGCGGCTGGACCCGCCGCGCGTAGTAGCCGGCCGAGTAGTAGATGAACGGCACGACGGCGAGCGACGCGAGTGCGAGCTCCGAGTCGAGCCGGAACGCGACGACGAACATCCCCGCGAGCGTCGCGAGCGCGGTCACGAGCGGCGGGATCGCGGTCGTGATCTCGCCGATCGACTCCGCCTGGTTGTTCAGGCGGAACATCAGCATCCCCTTCGCGGCGTCGTCGTGGAAGCCGAGCGACAGGCGCTGCGCGTGCTCGAACATGTCGCTGCGGAAGTCGAGCGTCATCCGCATCCCGAGCTTCGTGTTGACGTAGTTGTCGACGAGCGCGAAGCCGTGCTCGGCCGCCGTGATCGCGACCCCGGCGCCGACCGCGATCCCGAGCAGCGTGTAGCGGCCGATGCCGGTGAACGCCCAGCCGATCAGGTGCGGGAGTGGCTTGTTGCCGAGGACGCTGTCGATCAGGATCGCGAGCGGCCACGGCGCGATCACGCCGAAGAGGGCGGAGATCCCGATCATCGCGACCGACGCGATCGCGAGCCTCCAGTACGGGCGCAGGTACGGGAAGACGCGCGGGAAGTCCTCGAAGAACGCCCAGGTGCCCGGCCTGTCCGGCGGCCGCCGCAGACGCAGCCTCACGAGCAGGGCGCTCACTCGCCCGCCTCCTCCATGGCGCTCGGAACGCGCTCGCGCCCCAGCGGCTCCGACGCGCTCGCCTCGTCGGGCTCTGCCTGGCGCGCGATTGCGTCGAGGAGCAGCTGGACCGCAGTGCCGCAGTCGCGCAGGACCCGCAGCAGGACGAGGAGCCCGGCCGCCGCGAGCGCGGTGCCCGTGGCGAAGTCGTGGCCGGTGTCGCTCACGGCCGCCAGGCCCCCGAGCACGGGCAGCGGCAGGAGGACCCCGGCCGCCATGTGCGGCCACACGCGGAAGCGCAACAGCTGGCACCCGCGCTCGTGGTCCTCGAGCGCGAGCCGCAGCCGGGCGGAGCCGAACGGCCCCGTGCGCGCCTCGAGGTCCCAGCGCGCGAACTCCCCGCCGGCGTCGACCGTCGCGCCGACCGCGCGCAGCCCTCCCTCGAGCTCGAGCAGCCGGTCGCCGGTCGAGCGCCAGCGCTCGCTCCAGACCGCGCCGCTCTCGGGCAGGGGCACGCGGGCGCTCAGCCGCCCTGGCCGCCACGGCGTGAGCCCGTGGCGAAGCCGTCCGAGGAGGCGGGCCGCCGGCTGGAAGAGGCAGAGGAGCGCGGTCAGGGCGATCCGGGGCAGGCGTTTCGTCCTCGGTGGCCGGTCGGCCCAGGCACGCCAGGCACGCGCGGCGGCGTCGCCGACGGCGAGCCCGAGGCAGATGACGAGGAGGACGAGCGTCAGCGGCAGGCCGAGGCCCGGGACGCTCAGGAACGTCGTCTGCGCGACGGGCTCGTAGACGCTGAGCCCGGCGAGGACGGCGAGGAGCAGGTACCACTCGACCGTCAGCGGCAGCGAGGACAGCGCGCCCGGCGCGCGCGAGTAGAGCGTCTGGAAGAGGGCGCCGCCCCAGGTGCCGTAGTAGACGCGCCACCGGCCCTCGCCGGCGACGCAGCCCCGGTCCCCGTAGACGCGCCCGCTCCAGCGCGGGTGCCCGCGCCCGTTGTACTTCTCAGGCCACTTCTGCTCGAGGAGCGCCTCGGCCTCGCCGTAGCCGTGCTGCTGTCGCAGGAACGCGCGCAGCGTGCGCCGCCGGCGATGCCAGACGAAGGCGGCCGGGACGAAGCCGATCGTCCAGCCGCGCTCGTGGAGCCGCCAGCAGATGTCGACGTCGTCGCCGGCCGCCCGGAAACGCGGGTCGAACCCGCCGACCTGCTCGAGCGCGCCACGACGGAAGACCATGTTGCAGCCGGGCACGTGCTCGGCCTCGCGGTCGGACACGAGCACGTGGTTCGGGCCGCCCGGCGCCCTCGCGACGCAGCTCGCGAAGCCGGTCTCGTCCTCGGGCGGGATGTTCGGCCCGCCGAGCGCCGCGTGCGGCGTGGACATGAACGACGTCGCGAGGTACGTCAGCCAGTTGCGGTCGGGCCGCGCGTCGTCGTCGAGGTACGCGACGAGCTCGCCGCGCGCCGCCTCGAGCCCACGGTTGCGCGCGTTGCCGAGCCCCTCGCGCTCCGTCCGGATCACGCGGGCGCCGAGCTCGCCCGCGATGTCGCCCGACCCGTCGGTCGAGCCGTCGTCGACGACGATGCACTCGAAGTCGGGGTAGTCGAGCTCGGCCACGCCCTCGAGGCACTCGCGCAGCGTCGCGGCGCCGTTGTGCGTGCAGACGACGACCGACACGGACGGCCAGCCGAGCTCGCCGGGGACCGGAACGTTGGCGAAGGCGTCGCGGACGGCCGCGAGCGCCGGCTTCGCCGTCCGCTCGCGGTCGACGAGCCCGAAGTCCCAGTCGTCGACGTCGCAGCCGCCGCGGTGCCACTCGTCGGTCCAGGAGAAGACGAAGGCGCCCGCGCAGCCGGCGGCGAACGCCGCGCGCACCTGCCAGCCGAGCCCGATCGCCTGCGCCTCGCAACCGTTCCGCCGGCTGTCGAGGCCGAGCTCGGTCATGACGAGCGGCCGCCCGCCGGCGAGGTTCTGGAGCCGCGCGAGGTACGCCGTCAGCAGCTCCTCGGCCTCGAGGTAGACGTTGAAGCACGCGACGTCGAGGAACGGCAGCCGGAGGTATTCCGTCGACGGGTAGTTGACGTAGGTGACGAGCGTCTCCGGATGGTCCTCCTTGACCGCGCAGTAGAGGCGCTCGAGGTACCACTCGACGCGGCGCCGCCCGTGCCAGCGGACGATCTGCGCCGGGATCTCGTTCCCGACCGCGACGCACGCAACCGCCGGGTGGCCGGCGCACGCGTCGGCCTGCTCCCGCACCGCGCGCTCGATCGCCCGCCGGCGGGCGCGCTCCTCGAGGAAGGCGACGTGCTGCTCCCACGGGAGGCCGACGAGCAGCCGGAGCCCGTGCTCCCGGGCGAGGTCGAGCAGCCACGCCGGCGGCGGCGTGTACGTGCGGACCGCGTTCACGCCGGTCCGCCGCATCAGCGCGAAGTCGCGGGTGACCCTTTCGGCCACCGGGTATTCGCCGTCCCCGTGCGCTCCCGGCCGGAACGTCCCGTAGGTCACGCCGCGGAGGTAGAGCTTCTCGCCGCCTGCGTAGAGGAACTTCCCGCGCGCCTCGACGCGCCCAGGCTGAAGCGGAGGGGGCCCCGGCGCTTCCCCTCTCCCCCACGCCCCCGCAGGCGCGCGAGGACCATCGCGATGCAGCTCTCGAAGCCCTCTCATCCACTCGCGACGGGCGCCGCTCCCGCCGCCGAGTCCCTTCCCGCTCGACCGAAAGCTGAACCTGTGAGACGCGTGTTTCCCCCGATGGCGACGGGCACGCCCGGCATGGGGGAAGCCCGGTGCCTGCCCGGCGGCGGAGGCCGGCTCCGCCGGCCGGCGTCACCGCGCGCGAAGGCGCGTGACTCGAGCGAGAGGGCTCACGGGGGGAACCGGGTTCCCCCCGTGAGCGGTCTAGCTATCGCTACGGCTGGACGGCTTCGTCCGCGTCCACGAGTCCGGCGCCGTAGGCCTCGGAATCGGGGATCGCAGCGCCGCCGAGGTGGCAGAAGCCACCCGGGCAAGCCGCGCCGGTCAGATCGGCCGGCGACGTGTCGTCGCTGACCGGAGGCTCCTTGTTGCCGCTGACGTCTTCAGCGGTTGCCTTCAGTTGCGCGACGAGCGCGTCGACGTTGTGCCGCCACTGGTGGTGCGACGCGGCGATCAGGGCGAGGACCGCCGACGCGTGCGGCGTGGCCATCGAGGTGCCCTGGATCGTCGAGTAGCACTGGTCGGTCGGGAACTGCGAGAAGCCCGTGAACGTGAAGCACGGGATCTCCTGTGCCCAGTTCGAGGTGATACTGAAGTCCTCGAACGCCCGGTAGCCGTCGCTCGTCGACGTGCCGCCGAAGAGCGAGTTGGCGCCCGTGTACGGCCAGCCGGGCGTGCCACCGCGGTCGGCCGCCGGAAGGTTGAACTTCCGGGCGCCGCCGGGGCCGGCCACGTCGATCCGCGGGCCGTAGTTGCTGTAGTAGGTGAGCTGGTTCTGCAGGCCCACGCCGAACGGCTGGTGCGCGTCCGTCGAAGGCTTGCACCACGAGAACCCGCCGGCGTTGATCGCGTCGGCCGGGCAGCTGTGCGACTTGCCCCTCGTGATGTTGTTCGTCGAGGAGACGTCGACGACGCCCGGCAGACCGCCCGGCACCTCGTAGAGGCCGAAGAGGTCGTCGCCGCCCGGCGGGACGCTCAGGATGCCGTGGCTCAGCACGAGGCCGCCTGCGCCGATCTCGGTGTGCTCGTTGCCCGCGGCCGCCACGATCACGGTGCCGTGGTCGTGAGCGGTCTGGACAGCGTCCTCGTACAGCCCGTAGATCGCGTCCTGGTCGTGATCGCTGCGGTCCAGGTACCCGCCGAACGAGATGCTGACCACGTCGATCCCGTGCGAGGCGGCATAGAGGAACGCGTGGATGATCGTCGAGTCGTACGCCGAGCCGCACCAGCCCGAGATCTTCAGCGACACGAGGCTCACGCCCGGGGCCGTGCCGTTGATCCCCGTCCCGTTGAGCTCGGCCGCGATGTTGCCGCCGATCCACGAGCCGTGGCCGTTGAAGTCGAGGTCGTCCGCCGGCGCGCCGAGCATGGCGGCGAGGTGGTGGTCGTCCGGGTTGCAGATGACCGGATCTTCTTCCTGCGTGAAGTCGACCACGCTGGAGACCTGATGGTGCAGCTCGAGGTGCGTGTAGTCGAGGCCCGTGTCGGCCACGCCGACCGTGATGCCGTGACCGGTCGTCACCTTCAAGGCTGCCGGGTCGTCGATCCTCTTCACGTTCCAGAGCAGCCCGCCCAGGCTGAACGCGGGATCCGCCGTGAGCATGCCCTGCTTCTTCGTGATCTGGTACCGCGTCTGCGACGGTCCGAGCAGCTCCTGCTTCAGGTTCGGAGGAACGATCGTCTCGATCCGGTCCGGAACGACCGTCTTGACGTGCGCGTTCGACGCGACCGCCGCGACGCTGGGAGCCTTGGCCGTCGTGACGATGACGCTCGCATTGACGTCGGGCAGCGAGAGGACGACCTTCTGGCCTGCCTTCGCCAGGTCGTTCTGCAACGCCGCGTAGTCGCTGCTGCTCTTCGCGATGACGATGTAGCGCCCCGTCGCGGGCGTACTCGTCGGCCGGGCCGAGATCGGGCCGGCGGCGGCGAGAGCGGCGAGCACCAGGGCCGCCCCGACGCAGAGTCCAGCTTTCCTCATTCCATCCCCCTCCGGGTAGTAGTTGACGGCAGCAGGGATTCTGACCCTCCGGTCGGCCGCTTTCAAGAGGCAGCGCGGGTACGCTTGAACCATGCGCAGGAGCGGGGTTGCTCTCCTGGCCGCTGCGGGGGTCGGCGTGTCGGCGGCGGCGGCGTTGCCGCCCAGGCCGCACCTCGACTCGGTGGTCGCGACGCTCTCCACGAATCGTGCGGGCGCAAGGCCGGTCGAGCTCTCGATCCGCCTCTACACCGAGCTCCAGTGCGGGCGCCTCCAGGGCCCCGTGACGATCAGGCTGCCGGCGACCGAGCGGGTCCCGCCGGCCTTGCTCGCGAGCTCTGTCCTCGTCGGGACGCGGCCTGCGAGCCGCGTGCTCGTCCACGATCGTCTCGTCACGATCACGCCGCCGCGGCCCGTCGGCCTCATCTGCGACGTGCTCGCGCCCGGAATGGCGAAGATCGACCTCACCGCCGCCGCCAACCTCGGCAACCCGCTCACCCCCGGCCACTACCGGCTCACGGTCGAGTACGGCGGCCAGCTGTTCGCGACGACGCTCGCGATCGCCTGACGCGGCTCCACTTGCAGTCGATGCCGCGCTAGGCGAAGATGGTCGCCGCGACCGAGTCGAGTCGCTTCTCGAGAAGGAGAGGGAACCGAATGAGATCACCACGCCGTCGGCGGCTGCTCGTACCTGCCGCGCTCCTCGCGGGCGCGGTCGCACTGGCAGCCGTCGCGAGCACGCAGGCGCAGACGAGCCGTTCCGTCCTCGCCGGCACGAAGCCGGCCTGGACGGCCGCCGCGACGCCGGCGGGCACGCTCGCTCCGACGCAGGCCATCCGGGCGAAGGTCTGGCTCGCACCGCGGAACGCGGCGCAGCTGGACGCGCTCGCGCGGGCGGTCAGCGATCCGCAGAGCGCCCAGTACCGCCAGTTCCTCACGGCGGATCAGTACCGCGCGCAGTTCGCGCCGACGGCCGACCAGGTCGCCGCCGTGACGCAGTGGCTCCAGGGCGCCGGGCTGATGGTCTCCGCCGCCGGGCCGAGCAACCACTACCTCGCCGTGTCCGGCTCGGCCGCCGCGGCCGGAACCGCGTTCGGCACGGAGATCGGGACGTACGTCGTCAAGGGCCAGCGCGTGCAGGCGCCGACGACCGACCTCTCGGTTCCGAGCTCGGTCGCGTCGAGCGTGCTCGCGATCACCGGCCTGACGACGTTCGGACACGTGGTCAAGCCGGCCGACCTCGGCGCGCCCGACGCGTTCGTGAACGGCACCCCGTGCTCCTCGTACTACAGCGAGCAGCTCACGGCGGGGCTGCCGCCGTTCCACGGGGATCACCTCCCGTACGCGGTCTGCGGCTACACGCCGAACCAGCTGCGCTCCGCCTACGGCGACGACGACCACTCGATCGGCGGTCACGCCGGTGCGGGCCAGTCGGTTGCGATCACGGACGCCTACGACGCGCCCTGGCTCAGGTCCGACGCGAACCAGTACTCCACGCGACACGGCGACAAGCCGTTCGAGCGGAGCCAGTTCCGCGATCGGAGCGTGCCCGAGGACACGTCGACCACCGCCGACTGCGGCGGCAACGGCTGGTACGGCGAGCAGACGCTCGACGTCGAGGCCGTGCACGGCATGGCGCAGGCGGCGCGGGTGCTCTACTACGGCGGCGCCAGCTGCTTCGACGACGACCTGCTCGCGGCACTCTCGAGCGTCGTCGACGACAACGACGCGTCGATCGTGACGAACTCGTGGGGCGAGCCGACGTTCGTGAACATCGGCGGCACCATCTACGCGACGATCGACAGGACCCTGATCGACGCGTACGAATCGGTCTTCAAGCAGGGCGCCGTCCAAGGGATCGGCTTCTACTACTCCTCGGGCGACGACGGCGACAACCTCGACGCGTGGGGCGTCCTCGCTCCCGACTTCCCGGCCGAGGATCCGTGGGTGACCGCGGTCGGCGGGACGTCGCTCGCCGTCGGCCATGACGGGAGCCGCCTGTTCGAGACCGGCTGGGGCACCTCGAAGTGGGCCCTCAACGGCTCCGACTGGACGCAGACCGTCCCGTTCCTGTACGGCGCGGGCGGCGGCTTCACGCTCCTCGGCAACAAGGTCTACTTCGGGTTCGACCGGCCGTGGTACCAGGACGGCGTCGTGAACTCCCACGGTCGCGGCGTTCCGGACATCGGCCTGGACGGCGACCCGACGACGGGGATGCTCGTCGGCGAGACGCAGAACTTCCCGACGAGGAGCCGCTACGGGCGCGCAGGCGTCCACTACGGCGAGTACCGGATCGGCGGGACGAGCCTCTCGTCGCCGCTCTTCGCCGGCATCCAGGCGGTCGCGCAGTCGACCGACGGAAGCGGCGGCCGGATCGGGTTCGCGAACCCGCGGATCTACCACCTCTTCACGCACGCGGCCGGCGTGTACTTCGACGTGACGCCGCAGGGCGACCACGGCAACGTCCGGTCCGACTACGTGAACGGCATCAACGCGTCCGACGGCAAGGTGTACTCCGTGAGGACGTTCGATCAGGACTCGTCCCTGACGACGGATGTCGGCTGGGACGACGTGACCGGCGTCGGCTCGCCGACGGCGGACTACATCGCGATCGCAGCGGCGCACTAGCCGCAGCCGATGCGGATGGGGGCGGCGCACGCCGCCCCCATCCCTCGCTCGCCACCCGCGCGCGTCCTCCAACTCCGGCCGTTCTAGGCTGTGCGGCCGTGACGCTGACGCTGCAGGTGCTCCTCTCGGGGATCGCGGCCGGGGCCGTCTACGGCATCGTCGCGATCGGCCACACGATCGTCTACCGGCTGACGGGGATCGTCCACTTCGCCTTCGGCAGCCTGATCGGGCTCGGGCTGTTCGCGGCCGTCGCGGTCGCCGCCGGCCGCGGGCCGGTGACGAGCTCCGGCCTCGGCGCAGGCCGCTTCGCCCTCGCGCTCGCGGCGGCGCTCGGCGCCTGCCTCGCCGCGGGCACGCTCACGTACCTGCTCGTGATCGAGCCGTTCCTCGCGCGCGGCTCGCTGGTCGGCTGGGTCGGCGGCACGGTCGCCGTCGCGCTCGCGGTCGACGCGGCGGTCGGCGCGGTCTTCCCGCGGCCGAGCTACGTCTTCCCGGATCCGTTCCCGTTCAGGCGGATCGGCGCCGGAGGGATCGTCCGCGTCGGGAGCGCGACCTTCGAGGTGCGGAGCCTGTTCGTCGTCGGCGTCGGGCTCACGCTCGCCGCGCTCGCGGGTTGGGGCCTGCGGGCGACGCGGTTCGGCCGCGGCGTCACCGCGATCGCGCAGGATCAGGAGGCGGCGCACATCGTCGGCGTCCCCGTCCGGACGCTGACCGCGGTCGCCTTCGGCCTCGTCGGTGCGCTCGCCGCGCTCGTCGCGATCGTCGCCGCTCCCGGCGCCCCCTTCGATCCGCGGACGGCGCCGCTGCTCGGGGTGAAGGGGCTCGCCGCGGCGCTCGCCGTCGGCTTCGCCTCGCCGTGGCGCTCGTTCGGCGCCGGGGCCGCGCTCGGGCTCGCGGAGGCCGCGGTCGGCGGGCTCGAGATCGACGGGCGCTCGCTCGGGCCGTCGTACCGCGAGGTGCTGCCGCTCGCGGCGGTCCTGCTCCTCGTCGGCGCGAGCGCGTTCCGCTCGGCTGGGGAGCGCCGCGCAGAGGCGCAGTAGGACCGCCGGCGTGAGTGTCAGCGCAGCCTTCGGCCGCACCGGCCGCGAGCTGGCCGGGGCCGGCGGCTCCGCCCGCGGCGCCTGGACGCCGCTCGCCTCCGCCTGCGCGGCCGCGTGGCTCGCAGCGGCAATCGTCGTGCCATTCGTCGGCGCGATCCGGATCGACGCCGTCGCGGGCGACCTCTACCTCGCGGTCGCCGCAGTGCCGCTGGGCTTCGTCGTCGGAACCGCCGGGCTGCCGGTGTTGGGCTTCGGCGCCTTCATGGCGACGGGAGCCTTCGTCGCGGCACTGCTGACGCTCCGCGCCGGCTGGCCCTTCCCGCCCGCGGCGCTCGCCGGCGCGGCCGCGGCGGGCACGGCCGGCCTCGCCGCCGGCGCGGCCGCGTCCCGCCTCGGGCGCGTGCTCGTCGCCGCGTCGACGTGGATCCTCGCCTGGCTCGCCTCGCTCCTGCTCGACGCGTTCCCGTCGATCTCGGGCGGCGCGCAGGGACTCGCCTTCGACCGACCCGGGAGCTTCCTCGGCCTCGAGCTGAGCGCGACCGTCCACTTCGAGCTCGCGCTCGTCCTGCTCGCCCTCGCGATCCTCGGCTCGGCGCAGCTCGCACGCGAACGGTTCGGCCTCGCGCTCGCGGCCGCGCGGCAGCAGCGGAGCGACGCGGAAGCGCTGGGCGTGCCGGCTGCGCGGCTCCGCCTCGTCGCCTTCGCCTCGGCCGCGGCCGCGGGCGGCCTCGTCGGCGCGCTCTCGGCCGACGCGGCCGGCGTCGCCGACCCGAACGCCTTCGGCGCCTTCCTGTCGCTGAAGCTGTTCGTCGCCGTTCTCGTCGGCGGCGCCGCCTACGCGCTCGGCCCGCCCGTCGGCGTCTCGGTCGTCGTCCTCGTCCTCGAGCTCGCGCACCCGCTCGCCTCGCTCCTCCACGTCGAGTCGGCCCGCTTCGCCCCGGCGCTCGCCGGCATCCTCCTCCTCGCCGTGCTCGGGACGGGCTCGAACGGCGTTGCCGCGCTCGCCGAGCCCCTCGTCCCACGCCGGACGCGCGCGGCGGCGGCCGCACGACCGCCCGCCGCCGCCGGCCGCACGCTGCGCGCCCAGGGCCTGAGGAAGACGTTCGGCGAGGTCGTCGCGCTCGACGGCGTGACGCTCGAGCTCGAACCGGGGACCGTGCACGCGCTCGTCGGCCCGAACGGGTCCGGGAAGACGACCGCCCTGCGGATCCTCGCCGGCTCGCTGGCGCCCGACGCCGGCCGCGTGCTCCTCGACGGGCGGCCGATCGACGGCCTGACGCAGACCGGGCGCGTCCGCGAGGGAGTCGTCGCCACGCCCCAGGGCGGCACGGGCTTCCCCGAGCTGACCGCGCTCGAGCACGTCGTCGTCGGCAGCGCTGTCCACGCGCGCCACGCCGGCGCGGCGCGCACGCTCGTCGCGACGCCGCTCGCCCGCGCCGAGGCCGCGTCCGCGCGCGCCGCCGGCCGCGCGCTGCTCGAGCGCGTCGGGCTCGGGGAAGCAACGGACGTCCGGGCCGAGCTCCTCGGCGGACCGCAGCGGAGCCTCCTCCTCGTCGCCGCCGCGCTCGCGGCCGGCGCGCGCGTCCTCCTCCTCGACGAGCCCGGCGCGGGGGCGACGCCCGACGAGGCGGCGCGGCTCGTCGAGACCGTCCGGGAGCTCCGGGAGGACGGGCTGGCGATCCTGCTCGTCGAGCACGACCTGCGCCTCGTCCGCGCCCTCGCCGACACGGTCACGGTGCTCGACGCCGGCCGGGCGATCGCGACCGGCTCGCCGGACGGGATCGCGCGCGACCCCGCCGTCCGGCGCGCCTACCTCGGCAAGGCGTCGCTCTAGGGGCCTGTCCAGAAAGGAGATCGGGGCCGCCTGACGGCGTCACGCGGCGCGCTGCCGCGTCCTCCGTCGCGCCAATACGTGCTCGTATTGGCGCTCCCTGCGTCCTTGCATCGCACCGCGTGCCGCGCGTCATCCATCGCGTCCCCTTTCCGGACAGGCCCCTAGACTCTCCGCCGGTGCGCTCCCGGGTTGCGCTCCTCTTCTGCCTGGCCGCGACGCTCGCGGGTTGCGGCGGCTCGAGCGGCTCGTCGGAGCGACGGCTGCTGATCGTCGTGAACGCGCCCTTCGCGCGGAGCGCCTACATCGGCGACACGATCGCGCACGGCGTCGCGCTGGCTGTGGCGACCCTCGGCCCGGTCCAGTCGAAGGCAGCGCCGTACCGGATCGAGATCGAACGGCTCGACGACGGGCTCTCGGCGGCCCAGTCGGTGCGGAACGTGCGCCGGGCGGTGCGCGAGCACGCGGCCGCGATCGTGACGGACGGCACCGGAGTCGACGCGTCGTGGCGGATCGCGAACGCCGCGCACGTCCCGATCGCGATCGTCTACGACGGCGGGCTCGGGCTCGTCGACCCGAAGGCGCGACCGAACGTCTTCCGGATCGCGCCGACCGACCACGGGATCGCGTTCCGGCTCGCCGAGTACCTGATCCCGAAGGGCCTGAAGCTCGGATTGCTCCACGACGACAGCGAGTACGGCGACGCCGGCGGGAAGGCGCTCGACCTCGCCTTCCGCGAGAACCCGCGGTCGGTCGCGCTGCGCGAGACGTTGCCCGCCCGAGCGCCCGACCTCGGCCCGCAGCTCGTCCGCGCGCGCCGGTCGGGCGCGACGGCGCTGATCGTCTGGGGCGGGCCGGCCACGCTCGCGAGCGCGGTCGTCGCCGCCCGCAGCGCCGGCTGGGACGTGCCGGTCTACGCGCCGCCTTCCGCGGAGGATCCGTCGTTCCGGCAGGCGCTCGCGGCGCACCGCGGCTGGATCGCCGGCGTGACGTTCGCATCGGGCCGGATGACGGCGGAGCTCGGTCCGGCGAGCTTCCTCGCCTACCAGAAGAGCTACGTCGCCGCGTACGGGCCGCAGGACGTCGGCGTCCGCACGCGCGCAGGCCGCCGGGTCGTGCAGCCGCCCGACTACGCCATGTACGCCTACGACTTCGTCCGCGTGCTCGCGCAGGCGCTCACGCAGGTCGACGCGCCCGGCGCGGCGCTGATCGACGCGCTGAACCAGGTGGACGTCCGCGGCGCCAACGGCGACGAGCGCGGCTTCAACGAGGCGAGCCACGAGGGCGTCGTCGACGACGACGTCTACTTCGCCCGGTTCACGCCCGACTTCACCTTCGAGCCGGTGAAGGACGATCCACTATCGTCCACGCTTCCGGTCATCGACCAGACCCGATAGGGAGGTAGGCGAATGGTGCGGCGGGTGGCGGTGCTCGCGTGCATCGCGCTCGGCGCGGGCGTGGCGTGCGGCGGCGGGAAGGACAAGGGGGAGAAGGACGCCGCGTCGAAGGCGTGCCCGGCGGCGCCCGCGGAGCTCGCGAAGGCGCCGAAGCTGCCGACCGGTTTCCCGCTGCCGGCCGAGGTCACCTTCACGGGGACGCACAGGGTCGGGCCGAGCACGATCGTCACGGGCTACTGGGCGGGCGAGATCGACGAGGCCTTCGACGGGTACGAGAAGGCGTTCAAGAACGCCTCGGGCTACGAGATCACGAAGGACGAGCACGAGGAGGTCGACGCCGAGGTGAACTTCTCGGGCGGCTCCAGCACCGGGCAGGTCAAGCTGCTCCAGACGTGCAAGGACCGCACCTCCGTCACGATCACGATCCGGCCCGCCTGAGGCTCGCGCGACTGGCGGGGCTCGCCGCCACGCTGGCGGCATGCTACGCCGCGCCCGCCTCCGCCTCGCAGTCCGCGCAGCTCCCGGACGTGTCTCTTCCGGTCACCGGCTCGCCGCCCTACTACCCCGGCTTCCCCGTCGGGGAGACGCGGAACCCGGGCCGCGTCGCGAACCGGGAGTTGGTCGTCGCCGGGCTCGACCGGACGGGCCGGCCGCGCTCGGTCTCGGTCACGCAGCGGCTCGACGTCGACGGCCTCGGCGACATCGTCTTCAACATCCCGGCGCCCGCGGCGTCCGTCGTGCGCCTCCCCGCCTCCCAGTCGACGCCGGGTCTCCGCCGCCACTCGGTCGTCTGGCAGGGCTTCTCCCCGGGACGGAAGGTGCTCGCGGCGCGGATCGGGCTCCGTCCCGGCGAGTCGGGCGGGATCCTGCCCGTCACCGTGTCCGTCTCGCACCCGGCCGCGGACAGGCTGCTCGTGACCGTCTCGGTCGTCTCCCCGTCGATCCCGAGCTTCACGGGACGGGCGAAGGCGGCCGCGGTGGCGGCGGGCGTCGACCGCATCTGGGACGCGCTGCGGACGGGGAGCCCCGTCCCGGGCGTCCTCGTCACCGTGCCCGGAGCGTTCCGGCCGAAGACGCTGCGGCTGACGCCGTTCTTCCGGCTCGACGGCACGCTGACCCTCCCCGGGCGTCTCGGCCCCGTCAGCGTCACCGGCGGGAAGGTCGTCGGCCGCTCGCCGCTCCGGATCGAGGTTCACCGGCTGCTCGGCGATCTGCACCGCAGCGCCCGCGTCGCCGTCCGGACGGGCCGCGCGGCCGCCGGCCCGCCCCGGCTCGACCTCGCCGTCCGGCCCGCGAGCTCGGCGCTCGCCCTGACTCCGCCCGGCGGCGTCGGGTGGCTGGCCGCGCTGCGGGCGGGGCGCCTGCCCCGCGACGGCCGGAAGCTCTTGCCGGTCGTCCTGCGGCGGCTCGAGGAGGTCGCGCTGACCCGCCAGTACGACGCCGCGCTCGCGTCGCCGGATCCGGCCGGGCCGACCTCGACCAGCTACCGGTTCACGACTGCGCTCGCCGCACCGGCAGCGCCCGTCCGGGCTACCGGCGGCGGCGGGACGAGCACCCTCCTCGTCGTCGTCGGCGCCGTCCTCGCCGTCCTCGCCGCGGCGGGGCTCACCGTCTGGTGGGCGCACTCGTGACGTTAGGATGGGGCGGGTGCAGGAGTCGCCGCTCAGGGTCGGGCACGGCGAAGGCGAGCTCGGTGGGCAGCTCGAGCAGCACCGGGCCGAGCTGACGGGCTACTGCTACCGCATGCTCGGCTCGCCGTTCGAGGCCGAGGACGCGGTCCAGGACGCCTTCATCCGCGCCTGGCAGGGCTACAGCCGCTTCGAGGGGCGCGCGAGCCTCCGCTCGTGGCTCTACCGGATCGCGACGAACGTCTGCCTCGACATGCTCTCGAGCCGCGAGCGGCGAGCCCGCCCGATGGACCTGGGGCCGGCGCGGGAGCCGATCGAGTCGAACCTGAACACGCTGCCGGAGGTGACGTGGATCGAGCCGGTGCCGGACTCGCTGATCGTTCCGGAGGGCGACCCGGCCCAGGTCGCGGTCGCCCGCGAGACGATCAAGCTCGCCCTCGTCGCCGCGCTCCAGCACCTGCCGCCCCGCCAGCGCGCCGTCCTGATCCTCTGCGAGGTGCTGCGCTGGAAGGCGAGCGAGGTCGCGGAGCTGCTCGAGACGAGCGTCGCGTCCGTGAACAGCGCGCTCCAGCGGGCCCGGGCGACGCTCGACGCGTCCGACCTCAGCGCGACCGAGACGAGCCCCGAGGTCGGCGAGGACGATCGCGAGCTGCTCGCGCGCTACGTCCAGGCCTTCGAGGCCTACGACATCGAGGCGCTGACCTCGCTGATCCACGAGGACGCGACGCAGTCGATGCCGCCGTTCGACCTCTGGCTGCGCGGCCGCGACGACATCTTCACGTGGTGGTACGGCCCCGGGATCGGCTGCAGCGGCTCGCGCGTCCTGCCGGCGCCGGCGGCGAACGGCCGGCCGGCCTTCGGGCAGTACAAGCCGAGCCCCGACGGCGGCTACGACCCGTGGGCGCTGCAGGTGCTCGAGATCGACGACGGCCGCATCGTCGAGCTGACGTTCTTCCTCTCGACCGAGCGGCTCTTCCCGCTCTTCGGGCTCCCGCTCCGGCTCGAGGCCTGAGCGGCTCCGCCTGCTCGCCGCCGGAGGCCGGCGCGACGATCGGCACGCCGCGGCTCGACCTGACGCCGCTGCGTCCGGACGACGCAGACGAGCTGGCGGCGGTCCTCGACGACGAGCGCCTGCACACCTTCATCGGCGGCCGCCCGGCGACCGTCTCCGAGCTGCGCGACCGGTACGCGAGGCTCGCCGCAGGCTCCCCGCGGTCCGAGGAGGAGTGGCTCAACTGGACGGTCCGCCGCCGCGATCCGGTGGAGGCGATCGGCAGCCTGCAGGCGACGATCGTGACGAACGAGGGCCGCCGGACGGCCTACGTCGCCTGGGTCGTCGGAGTCCCGTGGCAGGGCCGGGGCTTCGCCTCGGAGGCCGCCCGGGCAGTCGTCGCGTGGCTGCGGGAGCGCGGAGCCGACGAGATCCGTGCGCACATCCGGCCCGGGCACGGCGCGTCGGAGGCGGTCGCGGCCCGTGCCGGTCTCGAGCCGTGCGACGAGTACGTGGCCGGCGAGCGCGTCTGGCGTACGTCGAGCGTGCCTGCGGGTCAGTCGCAGAGCACGTCTTCGAGCCCCATGAACGCGACCAGTGCGCGGAGCTCCGGCGACGCGTGGCGGAGGCGGACGCGGCACCCGTAGCGGCGAGCCCCGAGCTGCAGGCGGGCGAGCGCGTCGACGGTCACGGCGTCGGCAGGGACGCCGCGGACGTCGCACAGCGCGACGTCGGGCCGGGTCCGGTCGAGGAGCGCGCAGACGCGGTCGCAGAGCCCCGGGAGATCGTCGCGGCCGATTGGACCGCGGACCGCGAACGCTACGGTATGGGCGCCGGAAACGGCCATCGCGGTGCAGACCGACGGAAGGCGCGAAATTCATCGGTCGTTGCACCGATGAGTTCGCCGGTCCGACGGGGTCTGACCCCCTGACACCGCCGAAAGGAGACCCGACATGACCATCGCCGACACCCGCACACGCTGGCTCGCGCTGATCGTCCTCTGCCTGGGCGACCTGATGATCGTGCTCGACACGACCATCGTCAACGTCGCGCTCCCGTCGATCAAGGCCGATCTCGGCTTCTCGGAGACGTCGCTGGCGTGGGTCGTCAACGCGTACCTGCTCACCTTCGGCGGCTTCCTCCTCCTCGGCGGACGGCTCGGCGACCTCTTCGGCCACCGCCGGCTCTTCCTCGCCGGGATCTCGCTGTTCACGGCCGCCTCGGTCGCGTGCGGTCTCGCGGGCTCGCAAGGCGTCCTGATCGGCGCACGCGCCGTGCAGGGCGTCGGCGGCGCAGTCGTCTCCGCGGTTGCCCTGTCGCTGATGATGACGCTCTTCACCGAAGACGCCGAGCGCGCGAAGGCGATGGGCGTCTTCGGCTTCGTGGCGGCCGGCGGCGGCAGCATCGGCGTTCTCCTCGGCGGCGTCCTCACCGACCTGCTCAGCTGGCACTGGATCTTCCTCGTCAACGTCCCGATCGGCGTCCTCGTCGTCCTCCTCTCGCTGCGGATCGTCCCGGGCGGCCCCGGCCTCGCGCAGGAGCGGCGGCTCGACGTCGCCGGCGCGGTGACGGTCACCGCCGCGTCGATGATCGCCGTGTACGCCATCGTCAACGGCGACTCTGTCGGCTGGGCGACCGGCCGCACGCTCGGCCTGCTCGGCGCCGCGGCCGCGCTCGCGCTGAGCTTCCTCGCGATCGAGGGGCGCGTCTCGGTTCCGCTGATGCCGCTGAGCCTGCTCCGGATCCGGAACGTCGCGACGGCGAACGTCGTCGGCACGCTCTGGGCGGGCGCGATGTTCGCGTGGTTCTTCCTCTCCGCTCTCTATCTGCAACGCGTGCTCGGCTACAGCCCTCTGCGGGTCGGCCTCGCGTTCCTGCCCGCCAACGTGATCATGGGCGCGTTCTCGCTCGGGCTCTCGGCACGGATCGTGCTGCGCTTCGGGATCCGCAGGCCGCTCACCGCGGGCTTCGTGCTGATCGCGGCGGGCCTCCTCCTGTTCGCGCGGGCACCGGTCGGCGGCAGCTTCGCGACCGACGTGCTCCCGAGCATGATCCTGATCGGATTCGGCATCGGGATCGCGTTCAACCCCGTGCTGCTCGCGGCGATGAGCGGCGTCGAGCAAGAGCAGGCCGGGCTCGCGTCCGGGATCGTCAACACGTCGTTCATGATGGGCGGCGCGCTCGGCCTGGCGATCCTCGCGAGCCTCGCCGCCTCCCGGACGAGCCGCCTCGAGGCCGCGGGCCACTCGACGAACGCCGCGCTCACGGGCGGCTACCACCTCGCGTTCCTCGTCGGCTCGGCCTTCGCCGCGGCGGCCGCGGCGCTCGGCGCGGCGCTCCTCCGGCCGGGCGTCTCGACCGAAGGGGCCGAGGAGGTGCCCCTGGCCGAGGCGGCCTAGCGTTTCTGGACACGGGTAGCCCGGCGTTCTAAGCTCGCGCCTCGGCCTTGAGACGCGGAGGCACCTTCGGAGCCGAACTCCGCGCGCGTTCTTCACCGCGCCTAGTGACGCTGGGCGCACTCGTCCTCCTCGGCCTCGCGTCGGCTGCGCCCGCGAGCGCCGCGACCTTCGTGGTCACCAACACCAACAGCTCCGGGCCCGGCTCGTTGAGCGCTGCGATCCTCGCGGCGAACGCGACCGTCGACCTCGACACCATCAAGTTCGCGATCCCGGGGAACGGCGGCCACACGATCTCGCAGTCGAGGGCGCTCCCCGTGATCACGACCCCGGTGGTCGTCAACGCCGACAGCCAGCCGGGCTTCGCGGGCGTGCCGCTGATCGAGCTGCACAACGGCACCGGAGGCACCTCGACCGTCGGTCTCGACATCCGAGCCGGGTCGAGCAGGGTGCTTGGCCTCTCCGTCACGGGGTTCTCGACCGGGATCCGGCTACGGGACGGCGACGGCAACACGATCGCCGGCTGCTGGGTCGGCCTCGACCTCGGCGGGAACGCTGGGGCCAACGCGACGGGGATCGCGATCACCGGCGCCTCCGCCTCGAACGTGGTCGGAGGAACGGCTGCGAAGGCCCGCAACGTGATCTCGTCCAATGGCGTTGGTGTGCGGATCGAAGGTGCGGGCGCGACCGGCAATGTCGTCGAGGACGACTACGTCGGAACCTCCGCCGACGGCACGGAGAGCCGTCCGAACGGAGACGGGATCCTCGTCGTCGGCGGCGCCGCGGCCAACACGATCGGCGGGACGACCGCCGGCGCACGGAACCTGATCTCCGGGAACACGGAGGCGGGCGTCGCCCTTCGCGGCTCCGGGACCAGCGGGAACATCGTGGAGGGCAACGACGTCGGGACCGATCCCTCAGGCTCGGCGGCGGTCGGCAACGGCGTCGGGCTGCTCGTCTCCACCGCGGCGACCGGCAACACGATCGGCGGAACGACAGCCGGCGCGCGCAACGTCGTCTCGGGGAACCTCGAGGAGGGCGTCCAGCTGTCCGGGACAGGCACCACGTCGAACGTGGTCGAGGGAAACTACGTGGGTACGAGCGCCGACGGCACCGCGGCGGTCGCCAACGCCAACGGCGTCGAGATCACGGCGGGAGCGAAAGGGAACCTGATCGGCGGGACGAGCGCAGGCGCCCGCAACGTCGTGTCGGGCAACCTCGACGGCGTCGCGCTCGTCGGCTCCGGCACCACGTCGAACGTGGTCGAGGGAAACTACATCGGCACGAGCGCGAGCGGCGGCGCGGCCGTCGGCAACACCGAGCGCGGCGTCGAGATCGTCGACGCGGCGAAGGGGAACACGATCGGAGGGACAGCCGCCGGCGCCCGGAACGTGATCTCCGGCAACGGCGACGTCGGAGTCGACGTCATCGGAGCCGGGACGGCCGGCAACGTCGTCGCCGGCAACTACATCGGGCCGGCCGCCACCGGAAGCCTGCGGCTCGGGGTCCAGACGGGGATACGGATCGAGGGCGGCGCGACGGCGAACGCGGTCGGCGGCACCGCTGCCGGGGCCGCCAACCTCGTCTCGGGCAACGCCCGCTACGGCGTCGACATCGTGGATGCCGGCACGAGCGAGAACGTCGTCGCGGGAAACCTGATCGGAACGACGCCCGCCGGCACGAACGCGCTGAAGAACGCGGTGGCGGTCCAGATCGGCAACGGCGCGACCGGAAACACCATCGGCGGAACCGCAGTCGGCTCGCGCAACGTCATCTCCGGCAACGGCGGCGGTGTCGACATCACCGGCGCCGGCACGATGACCAACCTCGTGGCCGGGAACTACATCGGCACGGACGTGACCGGCGAAGCGCCGCTCGGGAACGGTTACGGCGTCTCGATCAATATCGGCGCGAGCCGGAACACCGTGGGCGGGACGGGTCCCGCAGCGCGAAACGTGATCTCCGGTCAGGGCGCCGGGGAGGGGGTCATCGTCGTCCAGGCCGGGTCCGGCAACGTCGTGTCGGGCAACTACATCGGCTTGGATGCGACAGGGTCGGGCGTTCTCCGCAACGCCATCGGGGTCCAGGTCGCGACCGACTCCGGCACGACGATCGGAGGGGCCGCCCAGGGTGCGGGGAACGTCGTCTCCGGCAACGGCGGCGACGGCATCCAGATCACCGGAGCGACGGCTACGACGGTCGCGGGCAACCTGGTCGGCACCGACGCCTCCGGTCAGCGCCTGCTCGGCAACGGCGGGGACGGCATCCTCGTCCTCACGCGTTCATCCGGGAACACGATCGGCGGTACCTCCGCCGCGGCGGCCAACACGATCGCCGGCAACGGCGGGAGCGCGGTTCACGTGGACGACGTGAACGGGCTGGGCGAGACCAACGGCAACTCGATCCTCCGCAACTCCATCTTCTCGAACTACGGCGGCGGCTTCTTCAGGCCCGCGATCTTCCTCGAGAACACTGGCAACAACGAACAGCAGTCGCCCGCGATCGGCTCGGTAACGACGAACGCGACCGCGACGAAGATCCACGGCATCCTCGGCGGCTTCTCCCCCGCGACCGACTTTCGCATCGAGTTCTTCGTCAGCCCGACCTGTGGGCCTACGACCCACGGGGAGGGCAAGACGTTCCTCGGCGCGAAGACGGTCACGACCGACGGCGGCGGAAGCGCGACGGCCTCCCTCTCGGTCGCGCCGCTGGCCCGGGATCAGGACGTGACCGCGACGGCGACCAGCCTCGGTACGCACAGCACGTCAGGCTTCTCGCTCTGCGCAGCCACTCCCTGAGCCGGCGCGGCTCAGCCCGTGTTGCGGAGCGCCGCCGCGATGCCCGCGATCGAGCGGGCGAGCGGCGGCAGCGCGGCTGCGTCGCCCGCGCGGTGGCGTCGCAGCAGCTCGACCTGGATCGCGTTCATCGGGTCGACGTACGGGTTGCGGAGGCGGATCGAGCGCTGCAGCACCGGGTGGCGGTCGAGCAGCTCGTCGGCCTCGACGATCTCCAGGACGGCAGCGACCGTCCGCTCGTGCTCTGCGGCGATCGACGCCCAGAGACGGTCGTCGGCGACGAGCTCCAGGTAGGAGCGGGCGATCTCGAGGCTCGACTTCGCGAGCGCCATCTCGAGGTTCTGCACGAGCGAGCGGAAGAAGCCCCAGTCGCGGTAGAGCAGCCGCAGCTGCGCGAGGTCGGCGCCGGCGAAGGCCGTGCCGCAGCCGAACCACGCGGGGAGCAGGCAGCGGTTCTGCGTCCACGCGAACACCCACGGGATCGCGCGGAGCGAGGCGAGCAGGTCGCCCGCGTCCGGCCGGCGCGCCGGCCGCGAGCCGATGTTCAGCAGGGCGAGCTCCTCGACGGGCGTGAACTCGCGGAAGAACGCGGCGAAGCCGGCGTCGTCGACGAGCGAGCGGTAGGCGGCGCGGGAGCGCCCGGCGAGGCCGTCCGTCAGCTCGACGGCGCCGGGCGGCGGCTCGACGTCCGTCCGCTCGGGCACGGCCGCGACCAGCGCGGCTGCGAGCGCCGACTCGAGGTTCCGGTAGGCGAGCCCGGGGAGCCCGTAGTTGAAGGCGATCGTCTCGCCCTGCTCCGTCAGCTTCAGCCGGCCCGGGGGCACGCCCTGCGGCGTCGCGAGGATGGCCGCGTGCGTCGGCCCGCCGCCGCGTCCGGTGCTGCCGCCGCGGCCGTGGAAGAACGTTAGCTCGACGCCGCGCCGGCGCGCCAACGACGCGAGCGAGACGAGCGCGCGCCGGATCTCGACCTGCGCCGCGAGGTAGCCGGCGTCCTTCGCCGAGTCGGAGTAGCCGACCATCACCTCGCTGCAGCCGACCGTGTCGAGCAGCTCCTCGTAGACCCGCGGCGCTGCGCGGAGGTCCTCGACCGACTCGAACAGTGGCACGACCGAAAGTGGCTCCGGCGCGAGGTCGTGGACGCGGCGGACGTCGGCGGCGGAGGACGTGCCCGAGACGATCACGGTGTCGAGCGCCTCTGCGCCATGGCGCGCGCGCGCGTCGCGCGCGGCCGCGAGCAGCGAGCGCACGCGCACGTCGGGGTCGCGCGCGTGCACGCGGATGTCGAGCTTGGCGAGGTGGAGCCCGAACAGCTCGACGCGGCGGCGCAGCGCGGCGAGCCCGCCGTCGGCGATCCGCGCGCCCCGGTTCGCGCGCAGGCTCCTGTCCAGCACGGCCAGGTCCGCGGCGAACGCCCCGGCCGACGGATAGTCGTCGCGGTCGAGGCGCCGCCACATGAACGAGAGCTTGCGACGATAGGGCTCGTCGAGGTTCTGGTCGCCGATCTCGGCCGCGTAGCCCGGCAGCTCGCGCTCGTCGCGCGCGATCGACTCGCGCAGCTCGTCGCTCACGGGCGTGAGCCGCGAGGACACGCCGATCGAGGCCGCAAGCCCGCGCACCTCGTCCCGGTAGCGTCGGCGCAGGAGCGTCCGGGCGCGCGCGAGCGCCTCCGCGACCGTGTCCGGACCGGCGTTCGGGTTGCCGTCCGCGTCGCCGCCGATCCACGTGCCGAAGCGGAACGGGGGCCGGGCGCCGGGGAAGTGCGCGCGGTAGTCGGCGAGCAGCCGCTCGGACGCGTCGATCAGGCTCTGCTCGAAGAACCAGTGGCCGTTGCGGATCTCGTCGACGACGCGCGGCCGCCGCGAGCGCACCTCGTCTGTCTGCCAGAGCGCGGTGATCTCCGCGGCGAGCTGCGCCTCGACCTCGGTGCGCCGGCGCGGCGGGAGCAGGGGCTCGTCGAGCTCGTCGAGCAGCCCCGCGAGGCGCAGATGCGACTCGAGCACCGTGCGCCGCGCGGCCTCGGTCGGATGCGCCGTCGTCACGAGCGCGAGCGAGACGCGCTCCTCCAGCTCCGTCTGCGGGACGCCCTCGAGCCGCGGCAGCGCCGCCTCGAGCGACTCGGCCGGCACTCGGCCCTCGCGCGCGTAGGCGCCGCGGCGGCGGATCCGGTGGTGCTGCTCCGCGACGTTCGCGAGCTGGAAGTAGACGGCGAAGGCGCGCAGGACGCCCGCCTGGCGGGCGAGCGGCAGCGACGCGACCGCCTCCCGCAGCTCCCCGTGGGGCCGGCCCGCGCGGGCGTCGCGGGCGAGCCGGCGGATCCGCTCGACGTCCTCGAGCAGCGACTCGCCCTCCTGCTCGACGAGCACGCGGCCGAGCAGCTCGCCCAGGATCCGGACATCGCGCCGCAGAGGCGCGTCGGCGCGGGCATCGCGCGCGGCCATGTGCTTACGGTACGAGGACGGCGCGGCCGGTGACCTCGCCCTCGCGGAGCTTCGCGAGGACGTCGTTCACGTCGTCGAGCGGGTGCAGCTCCGTCCGCAGCTCGATCCGGCCGCGGGCCTGGAGCTGGAGCAGCTCCCAGAGGTCGACCCATCTGCCGACGAGGTTCCCCGCGATCGCCGCCTCGCCGGCGACGAGGGCGACGGACTCGGCCCGCACGCAGCCGCCGTAGCCGACGACGGAGTACGTCCCGCCGCGCGCGAGCATCCCCAGCGAGGCGGCGTGCGTCGCGTCCGAGCCGACGAAGTCGAAGACGAGCTCGGCGCCGCGGCCGTCGGTCGCCTCGCGCACCGCGGCAGCGTCGGCGCTCGCGAGCACCTCGTCCGCCCCGAGCTCGGAGGCGAGCCGGCGCCGACGCTCGTCGGTGTCGATCGCGATCGCGGCGCTCGAGCCGAGCTCGCGGAGGAGCTGGAGCGCGATGTGGCCGACGCCGCCGACGCCGATCACGACGGCGGTCGTGCCCGGCCGCGCGAGGTGCGCGAGCTTCCGGACGGCGTGATACGCGGTCAGGCCGGCGTCCGCATGCGGCGCGACCGTGGCCGGCTCGAGCCCCGGCGGCAGCCTCAGGAGCGAGCGCTCGCTCACGAGCACGGACTCCGCGAAGCCGCCGTCGAGCGAGAGCCCGACGAAGTCGTGCCGCTCGCAGTACATGTCGTCGCCGCGCCGGCACTGGACGCAGAGCCCGCAGGTGTACGGCGGGTAGACGATGACGGCGTCGCCGGGCGAGACCGTCGTGACGGCGGCACCGGCAGCCTCGACGAAGCCGGCGCTCTCGTGCCCGAGCACCCGCGGGAGCCTCACCCCGGCCGGCTCCATCAGACCGTCGATCGCGTGCAGATCGGTCGCGCAGACCCCCGCGCCGGCGACGCGGACGACGACGTCCGTCGGCCGCACGAGCTCCGGCGCCGGCCGGTCGACGAGCTCGAGCGGCCGGTGGTACTCGCGCAGCACGGCGGCCTTCACGTCCCGACGATAACCGAGCCTCCCCACCGCCGCCGGTGCCAGGCACCACCCGCGTTTCGGGCATGTTCCGGGCGGACGAACGGGGCCTGACCCCAGCCGGGGCGGCGAAGACACTTCCGTCACACCTGCTCACCGGCGAATTCCGTTCCAGCAGCGGCGTATCGTCGATCGGAGGCAGGTCCGGGGGCCTGGCCCCCGGACCTGCCCGGAACGGCGCATGCCCGCCGCCGCGCGGCCGGCCGGACGGGACGTGTCCCGGCAGGGCGAGTCCGGTGCCAGGCGCCCAACCGCCCTTCCGGACGCGGACGAGGCGCTTGCCCGGCGGCAAGAAACGGCGGCTGGAGCGAACCCTCAGCTCGCTCCAAGCGTTTTCTCAGCCGACAGCGCTTGAATCGCCGCCGTGGACGACGCGCTCGAGCTCGACCGCCGGGTGCCGGCACGGCCCGCGGCGGCGCGCGTCGTCGGTGCCCTGCGCGAGCGCGTCGCGCCGGTCCCGCACGCCGTCCTCGCGCTGATCCTGACGCTCGCGGCGTTCCTCGACTTCTGGCGGCTGAGCCAGAACGGCTGGGCGAACACGTACTACGCGGCCGCCGTGCGCAGCATGGCCCACAGCTGGCACGCCTTCTTCTTCGCCGCCTTCGACCCCGGCGGGCTCGTCTCGGTCGACAAGCCGCCGCTGTCGCTCTGGGTCGAGGCGCTCTCGGCCAGGATCTTCGGCTTCTCGAGCTTCTCGATCCTGCTGCCGGAGGCGCTCGCCGGCGTCGTCGCCGTCTGGCTCCTCTACCTGCTCGTCGCGCGGATCTGGGGCCGCGCCGCCGGCCTCGTCGCCGCGCTCGCGCTCGCGACCACGCCCGTGTCGGTCGTGACGAACCGGGACAACAACCCGGACGCCTTCCTCGCGCTCCTGCTCGTCGCGACCGCGTACTGCGCCGTGCGGGCGACGCAGGCGCGCCGGCTCCGCTGGCTCGTCGGGGCGGCGGCCTGCGCCGGGCTCGCGTTCAACGCGAAGACGCTCGTCGCGCTCGTGGTCGTGCCGGGCGCCGCGCTCGCGTATCTGCTCTTCGCGGGCTCGCGCTGGCGGACGCGGCTCTGGCACCTGCTCGCCGCCGGCGCGGTGCTCGGCGCGGTCTCGTTCGCCTGGCTCGTCACGGTCGACCTGATCCCGAAGGACAGCCGGCCCTACGTCAGCGGCACCTCGGACGACAGCGAGCTCACGCTCGCGCTCGACTACAACGGCTTCGGCCGCGTCGACGGACAGCGTCTGGGCGGCGGGCCGGGCGGCTTCAGGGGCGGCGGGCCCGGAGCCGGCTTCCGCGAGAGTGCCGGCGGCCCGGGCGGACCTGGCGGCGTCAACACGTTCTCGTCCGGAACCCCCGGAACGCTGCGGCTGATCAACGACGCGCTCGGCGACCAGGCCGGCTGGCTGCTCCCGCTCGCCCTCGTCGGGGGTCTCTCGGCGCTCCTCGCCGCCGCGCTCGCGCGTCGGCGCGTCGAGCTCGGCGGACTCGCGATGCTCGGCGGCTGGTTCGTCGCCGCCGGCGGGGTCTTCAGCTACTCGAGCGGGATCATCCACACGTACTACCTCTCGTCGCTCGCGCCGGCGACGGCCGGCCTCGTCGGCGCCGGCACCGTCGCGCTCTGGCGAGACGCACGTCGCGGCGGGCTTCGGCTCGTCCTGCCGCTCGCGGCCGTCGCGCTGACGGCGTGGCTCGAGGTCTCGATCCTGCGCCGCTCCGGCTACCTCCCCTGGATCCAGGACCTGGCGATCGCGGCCGCGGCCGCCGCGGGCGTGCTCCTCGTCGCGGCCGCGCTGCCCGGACGCGTTCGCGTGCCGAGGCGCGCGTGGGCACCGGCGGCCGCGCTCGGCGCCGCCGTGCTCGGGTTCTCGGTGGCGCCGGCCGCCTGGGCGGAGACGGCGCTCGAGGCGCCGATCAACGGGACGCTGCCCGGCGCCGGTCCGAACTTCGTCGGGAGCGGCGGGTTCGGCGGCGGCGGCCGCACCTTCGGCGGCGGCCCGAGCGGGCCCGGCCCGAACCTACCGGGCCTCGGGCGCCCACAGCGCGGCGGCGGCTTCGCCTTCGGCGGCCCCGGGCCAGGGGGCGGAGGCGACATCGGGCCGGCGCTCGCCTACGCGAAGGCACACGGCGGCACGAGCGCGATGACGCTTCTCGTCCAGGGCGTCCAGGAGGCGTCGGCGTCGATCATCGCCGGCGAGCACGTGTCGGCGATGAGCGGCTTCTCGGGCGGCATCCTCCTGACGCCGAAGCGGCTCGCACGCCTCGTCGCCCGCGGGAGCGCCCGCTACGTCCTCGTCGGCGGCGGCGGCTTCGGCAGGATCGGCGGATTCGGCCAGGGCGGCCCGGCCGGCGGCGAGACGCTCTCGAAGATCCAGTCGGCCTGTCGCGAGGTGCCGACCACGGCGTGGCACGGCTCGGGCGGGACGCTCTACGACTGCGCCGGCCGCGCCGCCGCGCTCGCCTCGTAGCCCGACGGTGACGATTCCCAGCGCGTACGCTCGCCGAATGACGACGCAGGCGCTCGAGCGCGCCCGGATCGGACGCACGGACGTGGAGGTGACCCGGCTCGGCCTCGGCACCGCGCCGCTCGGCGGCTGGCCCCAGGCGCTGCCGCGGGAGCAGGCGCTCGCGACGGTCGAGCGCGCGTGGGAGCTCGGCATCCGCCTCTTCGACACGGCGCCGCTCTACGGCTACGGGCTCGCGGAGACGCTCCTCGGCGAGGCGCTCTCGCAGAAGCCGCGCGACGAGTTCGTCCTCTCGACGAAGGTCGGCCGGCTGCTCGTCCCGGGACACCCGGAGCCGGAGTTCTTCAAGGATGCGCTTCCGTTCGAGCCGGTGTTCGACTTCTCGCGCGAAGGTGTCGAGCGGTCGTTGCGCGAGAGCTACGAGCGGCTCGGGCTCGACCGCGTGGACATCGCGCTCGTCCACGACCCCGACGATCACCATCGAGAGGCGCTCGCCGGCGCGTTCCCCGCGCTCCTCGACGCGCGCGCGGACGGACGGCTGCGAGCGATCGGCGCCGGCATGAACAGGGCCGAGCCGCTCGCGCGGTTCGCGGGTGAGGTCGAGCTCGACTGCGTGCTCTGCGCCGGCCGTTACACGCTCTTCGAGCAGGACTCGCTCGACGACCTGCTGCCGACCGCGGAGCGGCGCGGGGTCTCGATCATCGGCGGCGGGATCTACAACGGCGGCCTGCTCGTCGATCCGACGCCGGGCGCGACGTACGACTACTCGCCCGCCAGGCCGGACGTCCTGGCGCGGGCGCGGCGGCTGCAGGACACCTGCGACGAGTTCGGCGTGCCGCTGCGCGCGGCCGCGCTCCAGTTCCCGCTCGCCCACCCGGCGGTCGCGTGCGTCGTCGTCGGCGCGCGCAGCCCGGCGGAGGTCGAGGACAACGTGCGGATGCTCGACACCGAGCTCCCGGCCGGGCTCTGGGACGCGCTGCGCGAGCGAGGGCTCGTGCGGGCGGACGCGCCGACGCCGCTTCGGTAGTTCTCCGAACGCCGATCGGCGTGTGCACCGATGGTGCCCGGCCGCGCCCGCGACGACCATCGGGTGGATGAAGGTCACGGCCGCCGTCGACGGGAACGAGGCCGCCGCGCTCGTCGCACACAGGACGAGCGAGGTGATCGCGATCTACCCGATCACGCCCGCGTCGGCGATGGGGGAGCTCGCCGACGCGTGGTCGGCGGCCGGCGAGCCCAACGTGTGGGGCTCGGTGCCCGAGGTCGTCGAGATGCAGAGCGAGGCCGGCGCCGCGGGTGCCGTCCACGGCGCGCTGCAGGCCGGCTCGCTGACGACGACGTTCACCGCGTCGCAGGGCCTCCTCCTGATGCTTCCGAACATGTACAAGATCGCCGGCGAGCTGACCCCGTTCGTCATGCACGTGGCGGCGCGCGCGATCGCGACCCACGCGCTCTCGATCTTCGGCGACCACAGCGACGTCATGGCCGCGCGCGGCACGGGGTTCGCGCTCCTCTGCTCCTCCTCGGTGCAGGAGGCGCAGGACTTCGCGCTCGTCGCGACCGCGGCGACGCTCGAGTCGCGCGTGCCCTTCCTCCACTTCTTCGACGGCTTCCGCACCTCGCACGAGGTCGGCGTGATCGAACGGCTCTCCGACGACGACGTCCGCGCGCTCGTCACCGACGAGCTCGTGCAGGCGTTCCGCGACCGCGCGCTCACGCCCGACCGGCCCGTGCTGCGCGGCTCGGCGCAGAACCCGGACGTCTTCTTCCAGTCGCGCGAGGCGGCGAGCCCGTTCTACGCGGCGACGCCGGGGATCGTCGCCGACCTGTTCGAGCGCTTCGCGGGGCTGACCGGCCGCCGCTACCGGCTCTTCGACTACGCCGGCGCGCCCGACGCCGACCGCGTGCTCGTCCTGATGGGCTCCGGCTGCGGCGCCGCCGAGGAGGCCGTCGAGGCGCTTTGCGCGAACGGCGAGAAGGTCGGGCTCGTGAAGGTGCGGCTGTACCGGCCGTTCGCGGCCGGCGATCTCGTCGCGGCGCTCCCGCCGACCGTCACGCGGGTCGCCGTGCTCGACCGCTGCAAGGACCCGGCGGCGCCCGGCGAGCCGCTCTACCAGGACGTCCTCGCCGCGCTCGCCGAGCAGGGCCGCGAGGCGCTCGTCCTCGGCGGCCGCTACGGGCTCGCCTCGAAGGAGTTCACGCCGGCGATGGCCGCGGCCGCGCTCGGGGAGCTCCGGCGGCTCGACCCGCGCCGGCACTTCACCGTCGGCATCCACGACGACGTCTCGGGCTCGAGCCTCGCCGTCGACGACGGCTTCTCGACCGAGCCGGACGACGTCGTGCGCGCGGTCTTCTACGGGCTCGGCTCGGACGGCACGGTCGGCGCGAACAAGAACTCGGTCAAGATCATCGCGGAGGAGACCGGCCTCCACGCGCAGGGCTACTTCGTCTACGACTCGAAGAAGGCCGGCTCCGTCACCGTCTCGCACCTGCGCTTCGGGCCGAGGCCGATCCGCTCGACGTACCTGATCCGCAGGGCGAGCTTCGTCGCGTGCCATCAGTTCGACCTGCTCTGGCGGCAGGACGTGCTGTCCGTCGCGGACGAGGGAGCGACGTTCCTCCTCAACAGCCCGTACGCGCCGGACGAGGTGTGGGACCGGCTGCCCGCCGACGCGCAGCGGCAGATCGTCGAGAAGCGGCTCCGGCTGTTCGTGATCGACGCGGGCGGCGTCGCGCGCGAGGCCGGGCTCGGCGCCCGCGTGAACACCGTCCTCCAGCCGTGCTTCTTCGCACTCGCAGGCGTGCTTCCGCGCGACCGCGCGATCGCCGCGATCAAGCACGCGATCGAGCGCACGTACGGGAAGCGCGGCCGGATCGTCGTCGAGCGCAACTTCGCCGCGGTGGACGCGGCGCTCGCCGGGCTGCACGAGGTCGACGTGCCGGCCGCGGCGACGAGCACGGCCTTCCGCCGGCCGCCGGTCCCGGACGACGCGCCCGACTTCGTCCGCCGCGTGACCGCCGCGATGATCGCCGGCCGCGGCGACGACCTGCCCGTGAGCGCACTCCCCGCCGACGGCACGTTCCCGCTCGGCACGGCCTGCTACGAGAAGCGCGGCCTCGCGGACGAGCTCCCGATCTGGGATCCCGAGATCTGCATCGACTGCGCGAAGTGCGCGCTCGTCTGCCCGCACGCGGCGATCCGGATGAAGGTCTTCGAGCCGGCCGCGCTCGCAGGAGCGCCCGACGGGTTCAAGTCGAAGGAATGGCGCGCCCGCGACCTGCCCGGGATGCGGATGACGATCCAGGTCGCGCCCGACGACTGCACGGGCTGCGGGATCTGCATCGACACGTGCCCGGCCCGCTCGAAGGAGATCGCGAAGCACAAGTCGCTCGACGCCGAGCCGCGCGCGCCGCACCTCGACCACGAGCGGGCGGCGTGGGACTTCTTCCTCTCGATCCCCGAGCTCGACCGGACGCTCGTGCAGCCGGGCACGGTCAAGGGCTCGCAGATCCTCCGGCCGCTGTTCGAGTTCTCGGGCGCGTGCGCCGGCTGCGGCGAGACGCCGTACCTGAAGCTCCTGACCCAGCTCTTCGGCGACCGGATGCTCGTCGCGAACGCGACGGGCTGCTCGTCGATCTACGGCGGCAACCTGCCGACGACGCCCTGGACGGCGAACGCCGACGGGCGCGGGCCGGCGTGGGCGAACTCGCTGTTCGAGGACAACGCCGAATTCGGGCTCGGGATGCGGCTCGCGCTCGACCACCAGGCGGCGCAGGCGCGGATGCTCGTGGCCGACCTCGCCCCGGACCTCGCCGAGGCGATCCTGGACGCGGATCAGTCCACCGAGGCGGGAATCGGCGAGCAGCGCGCGAGGGTGGCAGCGCTCCGAGCCCGACTTTGCAACAGTCTGTTGCAAAGTCCGGAGGCGCGCCGGCTCGATGCCCTGGCCGACGCGCTCGTCCGGAAGAGCATCTGGATCGTCGGCGGCGACGGCTGGGCGTACGACATCGGCTTCGGTGGTCTGGACCACGTGCTCGCGTCCGGCCGCGACGTGAACGTGCTCGTCCTCGACACCGAGGTGTACTCGAACACGGGCGGCCAGGCCTCGAAGGCGACGCCGCTCGGTGCGGTCGCGAAGTTCGCGGCCGCGGGCAAGCGGACACGCAAGAAGGATCTCGGCCTGATGGCGACGTCGTACGGCGACGTCTACGTCGCGCAGGTGGCGCTCGGCGCCGACAACCCGCAGACGGTGAAGGCCCTCTTCGAGGCCGAGGCGCACCCGGGGCCGTCGCTCGTGATCGCGTACAGCCACTGCATCGCCCACGGGATCGACATGGCGACCGGGATGGCACACCAGAAGGAGGCGGCGGACACGGGCTACTGGCCGCTCTACCGCTTCGCCCCCGGCGCCGACCGGCCGTTCCACCTCGACTCGCGCGCACCGAAGCTGCCGCTGCGGGAGTTCACGTCCAAGGAGGCGAGGTTCGCGATGCTCGCGCGCTCGCGGCCGGCGGACGCGGAGCGGCTCGCCGAGGAGGCTCAGGCGGCGGTCGACGAGCGCTGGCGCCTGTACGAGCAGCTGGCCGGGATCGAGCACGGGCGCGGCAAGGACGGGAGCGATGGCGCCTGACCTGCGAGCGACCTACCTGGGGCTCGAGCTCGCGCACCCCGTCGTCGCCTCGGCCTCGCCGCTCGGCTCGAGCGTGGACGGCGCCCGGATGCTCGAGGAGGCGGGCGCGGCGGCGATCGTCCTGCCGTCGCTCTTCGAGGAGCAGATCGAGCACGAGGCGCTCGCGGTCCACGACGTTCTCGACTCCGCGCTCTACACCTCGCCGGAGGCGCTCGACTACCTGCCGGAGCTCGACGACTACAACACGGGGCCGGATGCGTACGTCGAGCACCTCGCGGAGGTGAAGGAGGCGCTCTCGATCCCGGTGATCGCGAGCCTCAACGGGAGCTCGCCGGGCGGCTGGGTGCGCTACGCGCGGCTGCTCGCCGACGCCGGCGCGGACGCGATCGAGCTGAACGTCTACGCGGTCGAGGCGGACACGGCCGAGACGGCCGAGCAGGTCGAGACGCGAATCCTCGAGGTGGTACGGGCGGTGCGGGCGGAGGTGCGGATCCCCGTCGCCGTCAAGCTCGGTCCGTACTTCAGCGCGCTGGCGCACATGGCGGCGCGGCTCGTCGTCGCCGGCGCCGACGGGCTCGTCCTCTTCAACCGCTTCCTCCAGCCGGACATCGACCTCGAGACGCTCGCGGTCGTCCCGGACCTCCACCTCTCGACGCGCGAGGAGCTGCGGCTCCCGCTGCGCTGGATCGCGATCCTCCACGGCCGCGTGCCGATCTCGCTCGCCGCGACGAGCGGCATCCACGAGCCCGATGACGTCGTGAAGGTCGTGCTCGCAGGCGCGGACGTCGCGATGGTGGCGTCGACGCTCCTCCGCCACGGGCCGGGGCGACTGACCGAGCTCCGCAACGGGCTGGGCCGCTGGCTCGAGGAGCGCGAGTACGCGTCGGTCGAGCAGGCGAAGGGCAGCCTCAGCCAGCTCGCGTGCCCGGACCCCTCCGCCTTCGAGCGGGCGCAGTACATGCGCGCGCTCGTCTCGTTCTCGCGTCCGAGCCCCTAGTAGCCGCCGGACGGAGCTACGATCGGCGCCGTGAGGGCTCTGCTCGTCGGCGCGGCGCTGGCTCTTGGTGTCGGCAGCTCGACGCGCACCGTCGAGGTGCCGTCGAACCACGGCCGCTTGCTGGACGAGGCGCTCGTCCGCCTCCACGCGGCGGGGCTTCGCGCCTCGTTTCCCGCCGCCTCGACGCGCTGCGGCAACGGTCTGCCCTGGGTCGTCGTGCAGGAACCGAGGGCTCCGGCGCGAGCGCCGCGGGGGAGCATCGTCCGGATCCGGTTCTTCCCGTCCCCGATCCCGAGCCCGGCCGTGCCCAAGAAGCACCCGAAGTGGACGACGGTTCCAGCGCTCGTGGGGCGCGACTGGCCACACGTCCATCTGAAGGCGATCTGGCCTTGCGTGCACGTCCGGGCGGCGCACGGGACTTCGGCGACGCGCCTCGTCGTCGTCGCCCAGAGCCCGCCGGCGGGGACGCGCGTCCCCGCCTACGGCGTGATGGTCGGACGCGGGTACCGGCCGACGACGGTCTCGCTGACGCTCGTCTCCCGTTAACAGATCCGGGGCAGCGGGTCGCCGACCAGCATGTCGACGATGCGCGTGCCGCCGAGGGCTGTCTCGAGCAGGACGAGCGCGTCCGGGTCGTCGCGAACCTCGCCGACGATCGCCGCGTCGCGGCCGAGCGGGTGCGCACGAAGGGCGGCGAGCGCCGCGTCCGCCGCCTCCGGCGCGACGATCGCGACGAGCTTGCCCTCGTTCGCGACGTAGAGCGGGTCGATCCCGAGGAGCTCGCAGGCGCCGGCGACCTCCGCCCGGACGGGCAGCGCGGTCTCGTCGAGGGCGACCGAGAACCCCGCAGCCTCGGCGAGCTCGTTCAACGTCGTCGCGAGGCCGCCGCGGGTCGGGTCGCGCATGAAGCGCAGCGCGCCGCCGAGCTCGAGCAGCGCCGAGGCGAGCTCGTGCACCGACGCCGTGTCGCTCTCGAGGTCGACCTCGAGGTCGAGCTCGCCGCGGGCGATCAGGACGGCGAGACCGTGGTCGCCGAGCGTCCCGGAGACGAGCACGCGGTCGCCCGGCCGCACCCGCTCGGGGCCGAGCTCGACGTCGCTCGCGACGAACCCGACGCCGGCGGTCGTCACGTAGAGCCCGTCCGCCTTGCCGCGCTCGACGACCTTCGTGTCGCCGGCCGCCACCGGCACGCCCGCCGTGCGGGCGGCCCTCGCCATCGATGCTGCCAGCCGTCGCAGCTCGCCGACCGGGAACCCCTCCTCGATCACGAATCCGGCCGAGAGCGCCAACGGGTGGGCGCCCACCACGGCGAGGTCGTTCACCGTGCCGTTGACGGCCAGCTCGCCGATGTCGCCGCCGGGGAAGACGAGCGGCTTCACGACGTACGAGTCGGTCGTGAACGCGAGCCTGCCGCCGCCGTTCGTCGACAGCACCGCCGAGTCCGAGAGCGGCGCGAGCAGCGGGTTCCCGAGCTCCTCGAGGAAGAGCCCCTCGACCAGGGCGCGCGTCGCCTTCCCGCCCGCGCCGTGCGCCAGCGTCACGAGCTCGTCGCGGAGCCGCGGCCGGCGCCTCACGCCGGAACTCGATTTCGGCGCCCGTAGTTGTAATACGCGGCGCAGGCGCCCTCGCTCGAGACCATGCACGTCCCGATCGGCCGTTCGGGCGTGCAGGCGGTGCCGAAGACGCGGCACTCCCACGGCTTGATCGCGCCGATCAGGACCTCGCCGCACTGGCACGCCTTCGGATCCTCGATCCGGCCGCCCGGCAGGGCGAAGCGAACCTCGGCATCCCATTCGGCGAATGCCGGCCGCACGCGGAGCGCACTCGACTCGATCCAGCCGAGCCCGCGCCACTCGAACGTGTCGCGGAGCTCCATCGTCTCCGCGATCGCGGCGATCGCCCGTGGGTTGCCCTCCGGCCGCACGACGCGCGTGTACTGGTTCTCGACCACGCAGCGGCCCTCGCGGAGCTGGCGGACGAGCATCACCGTCGCGTGCAGGATGTCGATCGGCTCGAACGCGGTCACGACCACCGGCTTCCGGTAGTCGCGCGCGATGAACTGGTACGCACCGGTCCCGATCACGGTCGAGACGTGGCCCGGCGCGATGAACCCGTCGAGCCGGAGGCCCGGGGAGTCGAGGATCGCCCGGAGCGGCGGCGCGATCGTCACGTGGTTGCAGAACGCCGAGAAGTTTCCGATCCGCTCGGCGCGCGCCCGGAGCAGCGTCACCGCGGTCGCAGGCGCCGTCGTCTCGAACCCGATCGCGAAGAAGACGACCTGGCGGTCGGGATTGCGACGGGCGAGCTCGAGCGCGTCGAGGGGCGAGTAGACCATCCGCACGTCGGCGCCGCGCGCCTTCGCCTCGAGCAGCGAGCCGCGCCCGCCCGGGACGCGCATCATGTCGCCGAAGGTCGTGAAGATCACCTCGGGCCGCTCGGCGAGCGCGATGGCGTCGTCGACGCGACCCATCGGGATGACGCAGACGGGGCAACCGGGCCCGTGGACGTAGTCGATCTCCGCCGGGACGAGATCCTCGAGGCCGTGCCTGTAGATCGTGTGCGTGTGGCCGCCGCAGACCTCCATTAGCTTCAGCGTCCGGCCGGGCTCGACGAGCCCCTCGAGCTCTCGCCGAAGCTTCCGCGCGAGCTCGCCCGACCGGAACTCGTCGACGAACCTCACTTCGCACCGACCTTCTCGAGCGCGATGCCGGCGTGGCAGAGGAGCACGTCGCCTGGCTCGACCGGCTCGACCAGCTCGACCCCGACCTGCTCGCGCTCGCCGTCGACGTCGACCGTCGCCGTCGCGCCGTCGACGCGGACGACGCGCGCCGTCACGGCCTCGTCGCCGCAGGTGATGCAGCTCTCGCGGATGTCGCGAACCTCCTGCTCGTACGCCTCGCCCATCCGCTCGAGCAGTGCGAGCGTCTCGAGCGCCTGCTCCTCGTCGATCCGCGAGAGCGCGAAGCCCACGTGGACGAGGACCCAGTCGCCGACCTCCGCCTCGGGGCAGAGCGCGATCGACACCGCCCGCCGGACGCCCGAGATCTCAGCCTTCGCGAGGCCCGCCTCCGCGTCGACGAGCTCGACGAGCTGCGCGGGGATGCCCAGGCACATCAGGAGATCACCCTCGCCGCGACGGCTGCCTGGCCGTAGCTGACGCCGCCGTCGTTCGGTGGTACGAACCGGTGGGAGAGGACGCGGAAGCCGTCCGCCTCGAGCCGCGCCCGCGTCGACTCCAGCAGCCGGAGGTTCTGGAAGCTGCCGCCGGAGAGAACCACCGTGCCCGGCCCGCCGGCCTGGCGGCACGCCGCCGCCGCACCGGCCGCGACCGTCTCGTGGAAGCGCGCCGCGATCTCCTCGAGCGGCCGGCCGGCGCGCTGCTCCTTGTAACACAGTGCAACTAATCCGGTGGCGTCGCCGAACCGCCACGCGTAGGGGTCGGCGCGGCGCGAGCCCGCCAGCTGCTCGAGCTCGATCGCCGCCTGGCCCTCGTAGCTCACCCGCTCGCGCACGCCGACGAGCGCGGCGACCGCGTCGAACAGCCGTCCCATCCCCGACGCGAGCGGCGGTGACAGCTTCAGGCTCTCCCGGACGCGCTCCCACGCGGGCCACGGCACCGGCAGGCCGGCACGCTCGAGGTGTGCCGCCGCGACGCGCCAGGGCTCGCGAATCGCAGCCTCGCCGCCGGGAAGCGGGACGGGCTCCAGAAAGGCGACGCGCTCGAACCCGGCGAGGTCGCAGCGGAGCAGCTCGCCGCCCCAGAGGGTCCCGTCGGTGCCGAGGCCGGTGCCGTCGAAGACGAGCGCGAGCGCCGGTCCCTCCTCCCCGTGCTCGGCCAGGCACGCGGCCGCATGCGCGTGGTGGTGCTGCACCTCGACCTCCTCGAGTCCTTGCTGCCGGGCCCACTTCGTCGAGAGGTACTCGGGGTGGAGGTCGAACGCGACCACCTCCGGGTCGACGTCGAGCATCGCGAGGTACAGCGCGAGATCGGTGCGGAAGGCGCGGTACGCGGCCTCGGAGTCGAGGTCGCCGAGGTGCGGCGAGAGGAACGCGCGACCGCCGCTCGCGACGCAGAACGTGCTCTTCAGCTCGGCGCCGGCGGCGACGATCGGCCGGCCGACGTGCGCGAGCGGCAGGGGCGCCGGTGCGAACCCCCGCGACCGGCGGAGCGGGAAGCCGGCGCGCACGACCGAGTCCTCGCAGCGGCGGTGGATCGGCCGGTCGTGGCCGAGGAACGCGTCCGCGATCCCCGTCAGCCGTCGGCGGGCGTCGGCGTCGTCGAACGCGATCGGCTCGTCGGAGACGTTTCCGCTCGTGAGGACGACGGGCTCGCCGAGGTCGTGCGCGAGCAGGTGATGGAGCGGCGAGTAAGGGAGCATCACGCCGAGCCAGGGCGAGCCCGGCGCGACGGCGTCGGCCACCGCCGCAGCCGGGCGCCGGCGCGCGAGGACGATCGGCCGCTCGCGCGAGCGAAGCAGCTTCCACTCGGCCTCGGAGATCTCGCAGATCGCCTCCGGCGCGGCCGTCATCAGGGCGAACGGCTTCTCCTCGCGCTGCTTGCGCGAACGCAGCCGCGCCACGGCCTCCTCGTCGGCCGCGAGGCAGGCGAGGTGGAAGCCGCCGATGCCCTTGACGGCCACGATCGCCCCGCCGCGAAGCAGCGTGACGGCCTCCTCGAGCGGCATCGAGAGCCGGGGCCCGCACGCCGGGCAGGCGGTCGGCTCGGCATGGAAGCGGCGGTCGAGCGGGTCCTCGTACTCGCGCCGGCAATCGGCGCACATCGGAAACGCCGCCATCGTCGTGTTCGTGCGGTCGTACGGGACAGCGCGGACGATCGTGAAGCGCGGGCCGCACTGCGTGCAGTTGAGGAACGGGTAGCGGTACCGGCGGTCCCCCGGGTCGAAGAGCTCGCGCAGGCAGTCGTCGCAGGTTGCGACGTCGGGCGGGATCTCGGCCGCGCCCCGCGCCGGCGCGCTCGGGGCGATCGCGAACGCCCTCTCGCCGCGCGGCGGCAGCGCCCGGGAGACGACGCCGTCCACGCGGGCCAGCGACGGCGCCTCGACGGCGATCGCGACGCGGAAGGCGTCGAGCGCCGACGCCTCCCCCTCCGCCTCGACGACGACGCCCTCGCCGTCGTTCAGCACGTAGCCGCCGAGACCGTGGCGACGGGCGAGCCCGTAGACGAACGGCCGGAAGCCGACGCCCTGGACGACGCCCTGCACCCGAAGCTGCCGCCTCTCCCGCACGCGGCCATTCTCCGCGCGGGCGGCCCGCGGTCGTATCCGGGGAAACGCGGATGTGAGGCTGCGGCGGCTCCTGCAATCGTCCCGGCAGATGGACGCCGCCAAACCGAGCGTGATCGAGCCTGAGGCGCTCGAGGATCTGATCCGGGCCCTCGCCGCGCGCGGCTTCCGCGTCGTCGGGCCGACGCGCCGCGACGGCGCGATCGTCTACGACGACCTCGACTCCGCCCAGGACCTGCCCACGGGCTGGACGGACGAGCAGGCGCCCGGAAGCTACCGGCTCGAGCGCCGCGAGGACGAGGCGCGCTTCGGCTACGCCGTCGGGCCCCACTCGTGGAAGCAGTTCCTCATGCCCGCCCGCGTCCGGCTCTGGCGGGCGAGCCGGAACGGCGAGGGCTTCGACGTCGAGGAGGAGCCGGGCCCAGAGCGGCCGCTCGCCCTGATCGGCGTGCGCGCGTGCGAGCTGCACGCGATCGCGATCCAGGACCGCGTCCTCCTCGGCGGCCGCTACGCGGATCGGGACTACGCCGCCCGCCGGGAGGACACCTTCGTCGTCGCCGTCAACTGCTTCGAGCCGGGCGGGACGTGCTTCTGCGCCTCGATGGGCACGGGGCCACGCGTCGACGCAGGCTACGACCTCGCGTTGACGGAGCTCCTCGACGGCGGTCACCGGCTGCTCGCCGAGCCCGGCAGCGAGCGCGGCGGCGAGGTGCTCGCGGAGCTGCCGCGCCGCCCGGCGAGCCAGGTCGATCTCGACGCGGCCGAAACGGCCACGGCCGGCGCGGCGGAGCGGATGGGCCGCCGGCTCGACACGACGGACCTCCGCGGGCTCCTCGCCCGGAACCTCGAGCACGAGCGCTGGGACGAGGTCGCCGAGCGCTGCCTCACGTGCGGCAACTGCACGCTCGTCTGTCCGACCTGCTTCTGCACGAGCGTCGAGGAGGTCACCGACCTGACCGGGACCGCCGCCGAGCGCGTCCGCTCGTGGGACTCGTGCTTCTCGCTCGAGTACTCGTACATCCACGGCGGCAGCGTCCGTCCGTCTGCGCGCTCCCGCTACCGCCAGTGGCTGACGCACAAGTTCGGCACCTGGCACGACCAGTTCGGCAGCTCCGGCTGCGTCGGCTGCGGGCGCTGCATCGCCTGGTGCCCGGTCGGGATCGACGTGACCCAGGAGCTGACCGCGATCCGGGGAGGCCAAGATGCAGACGATTGACGAGATCCTGCGGGAGGTTCCGTTCTTCTGGGGCCTCGAGAGCGATCACCTCGAGCTGATCGCCGGGTGCGGGGCGAACGTCGCCTTCAAGGCGGACGACCTGCTCTTCCGCGACGGCGATCCGGCCGAGACCTTCTACATCGTGCGCCACGGCAGCGTCGCGCTCGAGACGTTCGTCCCGGCGCGCGGCCCGTTCACGATCGAGACCCTCGAAGAGGGCGAGATCATCGGCTGGTCGTGGCTCTTCCCGCCCTACCGGTGGCATTTCGACGCGCGTGCGCTCTCGCTCGTCCGCGCCACGGCGTTCGACGGCGCCTGCCTGAGGCGGAAGTGCGGGTCGGATCCCCGGCTCGGCTACGAGCTGATGACCCGCTTCGCGCAGGTCGTGATCGAGCGGCTCCAGTGGACGAGGATGCGGCTCCTGGACGTCTATGGCTACGCCAGCGCCGAGTGAGCTGCACGCAGCGCCCGGCGCGATGGCGCCGAGGCCGTTCCGGGTCGCGCGCCGACGCCGGGAGCTGCGCGACACCTGGACGCTCGAGCTGGAGCCGATCGGCGGGGACCCGCTCGAGCTCGAGCCCGGCCAGTTCACGATGCTCTACGCCTTCGGAATCGGCGAGGTACCGATCTCGGTCTCCGGCCGGATCGACGGGCCGCTCGTCCACACCGTGCGCGCCGTCGGCGCCGTCTCGCGGGCGATCTGCGCGGCGCGGCCGGGCTCGGTGCTCGGCGTGCGCGGCCCGTTCGGGAACGCGTGGCCGGTCGGCGAGGCGGCGGGAGCGGACGTGGTCGTCGTCGCCGGCGGCATCGGCCTCGCACCCCTCCGGCCGGCGCTCTACGAGCTGCTCCGCCGCCGCGGCGAGTACGGCGAGGTCGCGCTCCTCTACGGGAGCCGGACGCCGGCCGACCTTCTCTACCGGACGGAGCTCGCGCGCCTGCGCGGCCGGTTCGACCTCCAGGTCGACGTCACCGTCGACAGCGCGGAGGGAGGCTGGCGCGGGAAGGTCGGGGTGGTTCCGAAGCTCGTCGCCGGCCCGCGCTTCGATCCGGCCTCGGCCGTCGCACTCGTCTGCGGACCGGAGATCATGATGCACTTCACCGCGCGCGCCCTCCTCGAGCGCGGCCTGCCGCCGGAGCGGATCTACCTGTCGATGGAGCGCAACATGCGCTGCGGGCTCGGCCACTGCGGCCATTGCCAGCTCGGGCCGACGCTGATCTGCCGCGACGGGCCCGTCTACCGCTACGACGAGCTCGAGCAGCTGATGGCGGTGAGAGAGCTGTGACGAAGCCGGCGCTGGCCGTCTGGAAGTTCGCGTCCTGCGACGGCTGCCAGCTCTCGCTCCTCGACTGCGAGGACGAGCTGCTCGCGCTCGCCGGCGAGGTCGAGATCGCGTACTTCCTCGAGGCGAGGCGCGCGACCGTGAAGGGCCCGTACGACCTCTCGCTCGTCGAGGGCTCCGTCACGACCGAGCACGACGCGAAGCGGATCCGGCAGGTGCGCCGCGCGTCGAGAAGGCTCGTCACGATCGGCGCCTGCGCGACCGCCGGCGGCATCCAGGCCCTGAAGAACTTCGCCGACGTCGCCGAGTTCGTCTCGACGGTCTACGCGTCGCCGGAGTACGTGTCGACGCTCGCGACCTCGACGCCGATCTCGGCGCACGTCCCGGTCGACTACGAGCTCCACGGCTGCCCGATCGACAAGCGCCAGCTGCTCGAGGTGCTGACGGCGTTCCTGCACGGCCGCCGGCCGAACATCCCGTCGACGAGCGTCTGCACGGAGTGCAAGCGCCGCGGCAACGTCTGCGTCATGGTCGCCCACGGGACGCCCTGCCTCGGCCCGGTGACGCACGCCGGCTGCGGTGCCCTCTGCCCGTCCTACAACCGCGGCTGCTACGGCTGCTTCGGCCCGATGGAGACGCCGAACACGGTCGCGCTGACCCGGCAGCTGCGCGTGCTCGGGATGGGCGACCCCGCCGTCGAGCGGGTGTTCCGGACGTTCAACGTCCAGGCGTTCGAGGAGGCCCGGCATGGCTAGCCGCACGCGCACGATCCGCACCGACTACCTCGCGCGCGTCGAGGGCGAGGGCGCGATGCGCGTCCGGATCGCCGGCGGGCGCGTGCAAGACGTCCAGCTGAACATCTACGAGCCGCCACGGTTCTTCGAGGCGTTCCTCCGCGGCCGCGCGTTCACCGAGGCGCCCGACATCACCGCGCGGATCTGTGGGATCTGCCCGGTCGCCTACCAGATGAGCTCCGTGCAGGCGATGGAGCAGATCTGCGGCGTCGAGGTCGGCGGCCAGCTGCGCGCGCTGCGGCGGCTCCTCTACTGCGGCGAGTGGATCGAGTCGCACGCGCTGCACGTCTTCATGCTCCACGCGCCCGACTTCCTCGGCTACGAGAGCGCGATCGAGCTCGCCCGCGACAATCCCGGGCTCGTCGCGAAGGCGCTCGAGCTGAAGAAGGCCGGCAACCAGGTGATGACGGTCGTCGGCGGACGCGAGGTGCACCCGATCAACGTCCGCGTCGGCGGCTGGTACCGGGCGCCGCGCCGGCGCGAGCTCGCGCCGCTCGTCGAGAAACTCGAGCGCGCGCGGGAGATCGCGCTCGAGGCCGTGGGGATCGTCGCCGGCTTCGACTTCCCGGACTACGAGCAGGACTACGAGCTCGTCGCCCTCGACGAGCCCGGCGAGTATCCGATCGATCGCGGCCGGATCGTCTCGAGCCGTGGCCTCGACATCGCCGTCTCCGACTACGACGAGCACTTCGTCGAGGAGCACGTGCCGTGGTCGAACGCGCTCCACTCGCGCATCGTCGGGCGCGGCTCGTACCTGTGCGGCCCGCTGGCGCGGTTCGCGCTCGCCGCCGACCGGCTGTCGCCGCTCGCGCTCGAGGCCGCCCGGGAGGCCGGGCTCGAGCCGGGCGAGCGCAACCCGTTCCGGAGCATCGTCGTGCGCTCGGTCGAGCTCGTCTACGCGGCCGACGAGGCGCTCCGCCTGATCGCCGGCTACGAGGAGCCCGACGCGCCTTCCGTCGAGCTCGAGCCGCGCGCCGGCGTCGGCTACGGCTGCACCGAGGCGCCCCGCGGGATCCTCTACCACCGCTACGAGCTCGACGACGACGGGACGATCCTGAGCGCGAAGATCGTCCCGCCCACGTCGCAGAACCAGCGGTCGATCGAGGAGGATCTCCGCGGTGTCGTCGAGCGCTCCCTCGACCTGCCGGACGACCGGCTCGCGCTTCTCTGCGAGCAGGCGATCCGAAACTACGACCCGTGCATCTCGTGCGCGACCCACTTCCTGACGCTCGAGGTCGAACGGACCTGAGAGTCGTCTGCGTCGGGAACCGCTGGCGGCAGGACGACGCGGCCGGCCTTCGGGTGGCGGAGCGGTTGGAAGGCGCCTTGCCCGCAGGCGTCGAGCTGCAGGCCCGCGAGGGTGAGCCGACGGCGTTGATCGACGCCTGGGACGGGGCCGACGCCGTCTGGGTCGTCGACGCCGTGTCCTCGGAGGCCGAGGCCGGGACGGTGCACCGGCTCGACGCGAGCGAGCGCTCGCTTCCGGAGACGCTCTTCCGCGCGTCGACGCACCACGTCGGCCTCGCGGACGCGATCGAGCTGGCGCGCGCGCTCGGCCGGCTGCCGGCACGGACGATCGTCTACGGGATCGAGGGCGCGAGCTTCGACGTGGGCGAGGAGCTGAGCCCGGCGGTCGGCGAGGCGGTCGAGCGGGTCGCCCGCGCGGTACGGGAGGAGGTCGTCGAGTGCACGAGAGGGCGCTGATGGCCGACCTGATCCGCGAGCTCGAGGCGAGAGCGCGGGCGGAGGGAGCGGTGCGGGTGACGCGGGTCCGCGTCCGGCTCGGCGCGCTCTCGCACTTCACCGGGGCGCACTTCCGCGAGCACTTCGAGGACGCCGCCCGCGGCACGCTCGCCGAGGGCGCCGCGGTCGACGCGGAGCTGCGGACCGACCCGACGGAGCCGGCCGCCCAGGGCGTCGTCCTCGAGTCGATCGACGTCGAACTGCCGGACGGGTAGCAGTCGCGGCGAGCTGCGGGTGCGCCCCGGGCTGTGGACGGATCGGCACGCCTTCGGCACACGTCGTCACACACGTGTGACGTTTTCGCGGCTACGCTCGCGCTATGGGGCGGGAGGTGGGGACTCCCGGTTACTGACGCGCGAAATTTGGGTTCGCTTCGTCTGCGCCGACAGAGCCCTTGACCTTTCTGCCACGAGCGAGGAGACTCGGGCTTCGTTTCTCGTGAGGGAGGTAGGTCGTGCCTCGGCACCGGACTCGATGCGGCGGCTGCGGGCTTCCCGTTTACGTCACCCGAAGGAGGGACGATGCGTAGAGCAGTCGCTACCGCGTTCCGGTCGCGATCTGTCGCACGATGCGCGGTCGCTTGCGCGGCGGTAGCCGCGCTCTGGTTCGCCTCACCGGCCGCCGCGGGTGGGACACAGGTGCAGGTGCAGTTCGTAGGGGTCACGACGCCGCAGGGCGGACTGAGCGTCGACGACTCCCTGAGCTTCCTCTCGCCCGAGTTCGCCTTCGACGAGGAAGACAGCGACGGGCTCGGCGGAGACGGGCAGTCGGCCGGAGGCGTGGTCGACCGCAGTCTCGTCGTCGATCCCGGGACCGTCGCACCGGTCTCGAGCGGCAGGAAGGCGAAATCGAACCCTGAGCTGAATCTCAGCTTCGCCGGGGTCAACTTCCACGATCAGCGGTTCGCGAACGGCGGGAACCAGTTCAGCGTGGAGCCGCCGGACCAGGCGCTCTGCGCCGGCGACGGATTCGTCGTCGAATCGGTCAACGACGTGCTCCGCATCTACCGCTCGAGCGGCGTCGCCGTCACCGGGCCGGTCGATCTCAACACGTTCTATGGCTACTCGGCCGCAATCGATCGCTCGACCGGTCGAGTCGGCCCATCGATCACCGACCCGTCGTGCTACTTCGACGCGCCGTCGCAGCGGTGGTTCCACGTCGCGCTGACGCTTGATCGAGTCGCCTTCACCACAGCGCTTTCCGGAACGAACCACCTCGACATCGCCGTGAGTCAGACCGCGGACCCGACCGGCGCCTGGAATCTCTACAGGGTCCCCGTGCAGAACGACGGCACCGAAGGGACGCCGGATCACGGGTGCGTCATCAGAGTAAGCCGCAATCCGGACACGTTCGTGCACGGACCGTGCCTCGGCGACTACCCGCACGTCGGCGCGGATGCGAACGGCTTCTACATCACGACGAACGAATTCGATCTCGCCGCACCCGGCCGGTTCCACGCCGCACAGATCTACGCGCTCTCGAAGCTCCAGCTGGCGTCCGGGTCGCCGACCGTGAACGGCGTGCTCTTCGACACCACCAACCTGGTCGGCTATCCGAGCGGGGCGCTTCCGGGCTTCACGGTCTGGCCGGCGACGACGCCCGGCACGGAGGGGTACGACGCGAGCGCAGGTGGAACCGAGTACCTCCTGAGCTCGGACGCCGTCTTCTCGCCGACCGGAACGTCGAGCGACCTCGTCGCCTGGTCGATCACGAACACGGCGTCGCTCGGCACCGCGACCCCGAGCCCGGTCCTCCACTCCTCGTTCGTGCCGGTGCTCCCGTACAGCGTGCCCGGCAGATCCAGCCAGAAGCCGGGGAACCTGCCGCTTCGGGACTGCCTCGCCGATCCCACGTGCGCGCAGCCGATCGCCGGTGCCGCTGCGCCCAGCACCGCGAACGTCGAGGAGCGCCCGACCTCGAACGACTCGCGGATGCAGCAGGTCGTGTACGCGAACGGGAAGCTCTGGGTCGCGATCGACACCGGCCTCCTCGTCAACGGCGCCGCGCAGGCGGGCCTCGCGTGGTTCGTTCTGCGGCCGAACGCGTCCGCGTCGACGGTCAAGGCGAGCGTCGTCAGGCAGGGCTACCTGGGCCTCGCCGGCAACAACCTCACGTATCCGGCCGTCGGCGTCACTCCGAGCGGCCGCGGCGTCATCGGCTTCACGCTCCTCGGGGCCGACTACTACCCGAGCGCCGGCTACGCATCGGTCGATGCGCTCGTCGGCGCGGGAGACGTCCACGTCGCTGCGGCCGGCGCCGGGCCCGACGACGGGTTCAGCGGCTACATCCCGTTCGCGGCCAACCAGAACCGCCCTCGCTGGGGCGATTACGGAGCCGCAGCGACAGACGGCAACTCGATCTGGCTCGCCTCCGAGTACATCGACCAGACGTGCACCTACGCCGAGTATCGCTTCGTCGCCCCGGTCGGAACGTGCGGCGGGACGCGCGGTGTCCTCGGCAACTGGAGCACGCGCGTCACCAAGGTCACTCCGTAGCACCTCGACTCGAATCGGGTGGGCCGCTCCGACCCGGCCCACCCGATTCAGCGCGCTGCGGCTTTCCGCGCACCCGCTGCGGCTCGCCACCGATGCGCCGCAGGCGTGCGGCCGCGAGAACTCCAGCAGGGACACCGCACGAGAGGAGCTCCGAGATGACCGTTACGACGCTCCGCACCACGTACGTCTACGACTTCGACGAGGAGGCGCCGGGCGGCCGCGCGCAGCTCGGCGGCAAGGGCATCGGGCTCGCGGAGATGACGCGCATCGGGCTCCCCGTGCCCGCCGGCTTCACCGTGACGACCGACGCCTGCCGCGCCTACCTCGCCTCCAGCTCGCTTCCGCCCGACCTGGAGCGCCAGCTCGACGACGCCGTCCACCGGCTCGAGCGCGCGGTCGGGAAGCGCTTCGGCTCGCCGGAGGACCCGCTGCTCGTCTCCGTCCGCTCGGGCGCCGCGATCTCGATGCCCGGGATGATGGACAGCGTCCTCGACCTCGGCCTCTCCGACGCCGCGGCCGAGGGACTCGCCCGCCGCACGGGCAACTCCCACTTCGCCTACGACTCGTACCGGCGGCTGATCCAGATGTACGGCGAGGTCGTCGAGGGCATCGACGGGCACCGCTTCGAGGAGGCGCTCAGCGGCCTGAAGGAACTGCGCGGCGCCGCGTCCGACGCGGACCTGTCCGCGGACGACCTCCGCGAGCTCGTCGCGACCTTCCAGGCGATCTATCGCGAGGCGCTCGGCCGCGGTTTCCCGCAGGACGCCCGCGCGCAGCTCCGCGCCGCCGTCGAGGCCGTCTTCCGCTCCTGGCAGAACCCGCGCGCGAAGGTCTACCGCCACCTCAACGACATCCCGGACACGCTCGGAACCGCCGTCAACGTCGTCCAGATGGTCTTCGGCAACGCCGGCGAGCACTCCGCGACGGGCGTCGCGTTCTCGCGAGACCCGGCCACGGGCGAGCGAACGCCGCACGGCGAGTTCCTCGTCGACGCACAGGGCGAGGACGTCGTCGCCGGCATCCGGGCGCCGCAACCGCTGGAGGAGCTCGCCGACGTGCTGCCCGACGCGTACGAGGCGTTCCGGCGCGCGCTCGACCTGCTCGAGCGCCACTACCGCGACCTCCAGGACGTCGAGTTCACGATCGAGGAGGGGCGGCTCTACATCCTCCAGACGCGCTCCGCGAAGCGAACGGCCGCGGCGGCCCTGCGGATCGCGCTCGACATGGTCGGCGAGGGCCTGATCACGCGCGAGGAGGCGCTCCTGCGGATCGAGCCCGCGATGCTCGACCACGTCCTCCACCCGATGATCGATCCGGCCGCGGCGGTCGCGGTCGCCGCGACCGGCGTGCCGGCGTCGCCGGGCGCCGCCGTCGGCGTCGCGGTCTTCGACGCCGACGTGGCCGCCGAGCGGGGCCAGCACGAGGCGGTGATCCTCGTCCGCTTCGACACGACGCCGGACGACATCCACGGACTCGCCGCCGCGAAGGGCATCCTCACCGCCCACGGCGGCATGGCCTCCCACGCGGCGGTCGTCGCGCGCGGGATGGGGAAGCCGTGCGTGGCCGGCTGCGACGCGCTCCGGATCGACGAGGCGTCGGGCAGCTGCACGATCGGCGGCGTCACCGTCCGCGAGGGCGAGCCGATCACGGTCGACGGCTCGAACGGCCGCGTCATCGCGAGCGCAGCGCCGCTGATCGCGCCCGACACGAACCCCGACCTCGACGCGATCCTCGCCTGGGCCGACGTCTTCCGGACGCTCGGCGTCCGGGCGAACGCCGACACGCCCGCCGACGCCGAGCGCGCCCGCAGCTTCGGCGCCGAGGGTGTCGGGCTCTGCCGCACCGAGCACATGTTCTTCGGCGAGGAGCGGCTCCCCGTCGTCCAGGAGATGATCCTCGCCGAGGACGAGCCGGCTCGGCGCGCGGCGCTCGAGCGGCTGCTCCCCTTCCAGCAGGCCGACTTCGAGGGCCTCTTCGAGGCGATGCGCGGGCTGCCGGTGACGATCCGCCTCCTCGACCCGCCGCTTCACGAGTTCCTGCCGGCCGAGGCCGAGGCGACGAGCGAGCGAATGCGGGAGCGGATCCGCTCCCTGCGCGAGGTGAACCCGATGCTCGGGACGCGCGGCTGCCGGCTCGGGCTCCAGTGGCCCGAGATCTACGAGATGCAGGTACGCGCGATCGCCCGGGCCGGCCGCGCCGTCGAGGCGCGCACGGGCGAGCCGCCGCAGGTCGAGATCATGCACCCGCTCGTCGCCTTCGCGGAGGAGCTCCACCGGCTCCGCGACTTGACGGAGCGGGTCATGACCGAGGAGGCTCCCGGCCTCGCCTACCGCTGCGGGACGATGATCGAGCTGCCGCGCGCCGCGCTGCGGGCCGGCGAGATCGCCCGCTACGCCGACTTCTTCTCCTTCGGCACGAACGACCTGACGCAGACCGCGCTCGGCCTCTCGCGCGACGACGCCGAGGGCAAGTTCCTGACCGGATACCTGGAGCAGGGCGTCGTCGAGCACAACCCGTTCGAGACGCTCGACCAGGACGGCGTCGGCGAGCTGATCGAGCTCGGCGTCGAGCGCGGCCGCGCGGCGAAGCCCGACCTGAAGGTCGGGATCTGCGGCGAGCACGGCGGCGACCCGGCCTCGATCGCGTTCTGTCACCGGGCAGGGCTCGACTACGTCTCGTGCTCGCCCTTCCGCGTGCCGCTCGCCCGGCTCGCGGCCGCGCAGGCCGCTCTCGCCGAGCAGGGCGCTCGCTACGAGGCGGCGGGCGGCTAGCGACCGAAACCGACGACTGGAGGAACCATGACGACCCGCTGTGCAATCAACGGCTTCGGGCGGACGGGGCGCGCCGCGTTCCGCGCCGCGTACGAGCGCGAGCTGCCGATCGAGTGGGCGGCGATCAACGACGTCGCCGAGCCCGAGCTGCTCGCGCACCTGCTGAGGTTCGACACCGTCTACGGGCCGTTCCCCGGCCACGTCGAGGCGATCGAGGGCGCGATCCTCGTCGACGGGGTCAGGATCGAGACGCCCGGCGTGGCGGATCCCGCAGCGCTGCCGTGGCGGGAGCTCGGCGTCGACGTCGTCGTCGAGTCGACCGGACGCTTCCGCGCCCGGGCCGACGCGGCGAAGCACCTCGAGGCGGGCGCCCGGAAGGTGATCGTCTCGGCGCCCGCGAAGGAGCCGGACGTCACCGTCGCGCTCGGGATCAACTTCGCGCAGGCATACGACGCCGAGCGGCACCACGTGATCTCGAACGCGTCGTGCACGACGAACTGCCTCGCGCCCGTCGCCAAGCTGCTGCACGAGGCGATCGGCATCCGCCACGGGCTGATGACGACGGTGCACGCGTACACCGGCGACCAGTGCCTGCTCGACGGCCCGCACAAGGACCTCCGGCGGGCCCGCTCGGCCGCGGCGAACCTCGTGCCGACGTCGACCGGCGCCGCGAAGGCGATCGGGCTCGTCGTGCCCGAGCTGGCCGGCAAGCTGCTCGGCTTCGCCGTCCGCGTGCCGGTCCCGACCGGCTCGCTCGTCGACCTCACGATCGAGGCGGAGCGAGAGACGAGCGCCGAGGAGGTCAACGAGCTCTTCCGCACGCGGGCAGACGTCGGCGAGCTCGAGGGCATCCTGCGCTACAGCGAGGACCCGCTCGTCTCGTCCGACATCGTCCGGTCGAGCTACTCGGCGATCTTCGACGCCCCGCTGACGACCGTGATCGACGGGACGCAGGTGAAGGTGATCGCCTGGTACGACAACGAGTGGGGCTACTCGAACCGGCTCGTCGAGCTCGCGACGCGCGTGCTCGTGCCGACGCTCGCGACCGTCTGAGGTTCGCGCATGACAGAGGGCGGCGCGGCCGGCACCGCGCCGTCCCCGTCCCCCGAACGTGGGCCATCGAACGAGGGATCGGGTGAGGATCACGGCCGGTCGATCGGGCACGTGCAATGTGTTTGCGCACGGCCCGACTCCTTGCGGTGGCCCTGATCGCGGCCGCGGGTTCGTGTCTCGCCTTCGCCGGCCCTGCTGCGGCGACGTCGCGCGGCTGCGGACCGGGCGGCTTCGCATACGCGGGCCTGACGGCGCGCGCCGCGGGCGCGGGCATCGCCGCGACGCTGAGCGCGATCGCGCAGCCGGTGGTCGAGAGCGGCCACGTCGCCGCGTGGGTCGGCGTCGGCGGCCCGAACGAGGGCCCGAACGGCGAGCCGGAGTGGGTCCAGGTCGGCCTCAGCGCCGAGCCGGGCAAGCCCGGTCGCCTCTACTACGAGGTCGAGCGCGGCAACGCCGATCCGAGGTACTTCCCGATCGCCTCGGGCATCCCGGCCGGCGCGAAGCACCGCGTGGCCGTGGCCGAGGTCGCCGGCCGGCCGGGCACGTGGCGTGTCTGGGTCGACGGCAAGCCGGCGTCCGCCCCGATCTACCTCCCGGAAAGCCACGGCAACCTGACCGCGATGGCCATGTCCGAGAGCTGGGACGGCGGCCAGCCGGCCTGCAACCGCTACGCCTACAGCTTCGGCCACGTCGCGCTCGCGACGCGCCCGGGCGGCACCTGGCGGGCGCTCGTCGACGCGAACGTGCTACAGGACCGCATCCACCGGGTCCTCGACCGCGGTGCCGCCGGCTTCGTCGCGATGACGCAACGGCCGGCGATCCAGCTGTACCTCTCGCACGTCGCGCGCGCCTTCGCCGCGCTCAAGCAAGAGGCCATCGCGCGAAGCCTCGCGCGCGCCGGCCGCGCCTTGCACGCCGAACGGCTCGCCGTCGACCTCCCGCCGCAGCTCGCGCTCCGGATCCTTTCGCTGTAGCGAGCCGGGTGCTCGCGCGGCGAGCGCTGGGCTGAGACACGTGTGTCATCGGTGTTGACACGCGCCGTTCGTCGCGCGAAGCTCTGACGACCCCAGCCGGTCCGAACGTACCCCTTGCGACACCCCTCCTGGCCCACGCGCACGGCCCGCGCGCTCGTCCTTGCACTCGCGATCGCCGGTGCCAGCTCGAGCGCGCCGGCGCCGGCGGCCAGCACCTCCGACTGCCCGCCGGACTCGGGCTACGCACAGCTGATCGCCTCCGAGCCCGGCCTGCTCGGCTACTGGCGACTCGGAGAGACGGCCGGGTCGATCGCCTGCGATGTCACGGGCGTCAACCCCGGCGCCTACGCCGGGTCGGTGACGCTCGGGACGGCCGGCGCGCTGAAGCGGGACCCCGACACGGCCGCCCGCTTCACGGACGGCGGAGCCGTCGAGGTTCCACACCAGCCGCCCCTCGAGCTCAACGGCGCGTTCACGATCGAGCTGTGGGTCGAGCCCGAGAGCCTGCCGGCCACCGGCTCGCCCGGCGTGATCCGGAAAGGACACTCCGAGCGCGCGGACGGGACCGGCGGCTGGCTGATCTGGTACAACCGCAACTCCCGCGTCCTGACGTTCAAGCGGCAGAACGTCCAGCTCTCGCTCCCCGCCTGGCAGCTCGGCCCGGTCGGCACGTGGTCGTACATCGCGTTGACCTACAGCGGCGCGGCCGCGAACACGCTCGACTTCTACGTCGACGGGAACTCCATCGGAACCCTGACGGGACCGGCCGGCGGTTACGTCCCGTTGACCTCGACGGATCCCGTCGAGATCGGACGCGGCGACGCCACGCTCTCGGACGCGAGCGTCGACGAGCCGGCGATCTACGGCGAGGCGCTCGCCCCGGATGCGATCGAGCGCCACTACCTCGAGGGGTTGGCGCTCCTCGACGCGCCGACGCCGCCGACGAACGTGAACGTCATCGCCGGCGCCTCGCGGGCCACGCTCACGTGGAGCCCGAGCACGGACACCGACCTCGCCGGGTACGACGTCTACCGCCGTAACGCGGACGGAAGCTGGCCCGCGACGCCGCTCGGGACGTCGCCGACGACCGAGTACGTCGACGGCACAGCCGGGACAGGCGTCCTCTACAGCTACCGCGTCACCGCCTACGACGCGGCGAATCACGAGAGCCTGCCTTCGGCCGCAGCCTCGTCGGCGCTCCCGATCGGCTTCCAGGTGCGAACGCTCGTCCAGGGGCTCGACCAGCCGACGGCGGTGGCCTGGGTGCCGGACGGACGGATGTTCGTCGCCGAGAAGCAGGGCATCCTGCGCGTGGTCGGCGCCGATGGGCGGCTGAGCCCGACGCCGGTGCTCGACTTCCGCGCCGGCGTGAACTCCTTCGCCGATCGAGGCTTCCTCGGGCTCGCCGCCGATTCGAACTTCGCGGCGAACGGCTTCCTCTACCTGCTGTACACGGTCGAGCTCGATCCGTCGCATCCGGACGGGTCGGCGCCGATGGTCTCGAGGCTGATCCGCATCACAATCGACGCGAGCAACCGCATCATCGGTCCCGAGAAGGTGCTGCTCGGGAAGTACGTAGCCGGGCCGTGCCCCCCGGCGTCGAACACGCTCGACTGCCTTCCCTCCGACTCGAACACCCACTCGATCGGAACCATCCGCGTGGCTCCGAACGGGACACTCTGGGTCGGCTCCGGCGACGGCGCGTCCGCGGCGGTGGTGGACGACGACGCCTTCCGGGCGTACGACGAGCAGAGCCTCGCGGGGAAGATCCTCCACATCGACCGGAGCGGCCGCGGGCTGCCGAAGCATGCGTTCTGTCCGAGCGACGCCAACCTGACCCACGTCTGCACGAAGCTCTACGCGCGCGGGTTCCGGAATCCGTTTCGCTTCAACATCCGCCCGGATACGGGCCCGGTCGTCGGCGACGTCGGCTGGAACACGCGTGAGGAGGTCGACCTCGTCGCAGGCGCCGGCCTCGACTTCGGCTGGCCGTGCTACGAGGGCCTGATGCACACGCCCGGCTACTCCGACGACGCGCGCTGCGCGGCGGAGTACGCCAAGGAAGGCACCGCCGGCGCCGACGTCTATCCCGTCTACGACTACACCCACGCCGACGCCGGCGGGGGAGCCGCCGTCATCGGCGGGCTGCAGTACCGCGGTTCGACCTACCCCGCGTCGTACGCGGGAACCGTCCTCTTCGGCGACTACGTCCACGGCTTCGTGCGACGGCTGACGCTGGACCGATCGGGCGACCTGGCGGCCGTCGACGACTTCATGCCGCGCGGCTGGAACGGCGTCGACATCGAGCAGGGGCCCGACGGCGACGTCGTCTGGGTGGATCCCGGCAGGTTCGGGAACGGCCAGGGCGCGATCCGCGAGTGGGCCTACGCGCCGCCCGGGTCGAACGAGCCGCCGGTCGCGGTCGCGACCGCGACGCCGGCGGCCGGGCCTCCCCCGCTCGCCGTCCAGTTCACGGGTGACCCGTCGAGCGACCCCGACGGCGACCCGCTGAGCTACAGCTGGGACTTTGGCGACGGCAGCGCCCCCCACACGAGCGCGGATCCGCTCCACACCTACTCGTCGGCCGGCGACTACATCGCCGTCCTCACGGTGGACGACGGGTTCGGCCACCCGTCGACCGACTCCGTCCCGATCGTGGCGACGAGCAACACGCCGCCCGTCCCGGCGATCGCGGCGCCGCTCGACAACTTCCGCTACCGGGACGGCAAGGTCATTCGCCTGAAAGGCTCGGCGACCGACGCGGAGGACGGGAGCCTGCCGAGCAGCGCCTTCTCCTGGCACGTGCTGCTCCATCACGGGACGCACCTCCACGATCTCGGCACGTTCCCCGGCTCGTCGACGAGCTTCGACGCGAGGGACGACCACGACGCCGACTCGTACTACGAGATCACGCTCACGGTGACCGACTCCGGCGGACTCACGGCGGCGAAGACGGTGACGATCCGGCCGAAGACGATCCGCCTCACGATCGCCAGCTCGCCTCCCGGCGCGCCCGTCACGTACGCGGGAGTCGCCTACACGGCACCCGTGACCCTGACCGCGGCGATCGGGTTCGTCACGTCAGTCAGCGCCGGCAACTCGTTCTCGAACGGCTCCGGTGCGCACACGTTCGGCTCGTGGTCGGACGGCGGCGCCCGCTTGCACACGATCACGGTGCCGGGTGCGAACGCCGTCCTGACGGCCGGCTACAGCGGCTGAGACGGAGCGGCGCTGGCGGCGTCCCGCCGCCGCTCGAGCGCGGTCTGGAACTGCTGCGACCAGACGAGCGCTCCACCCAGCGCCGCGGCGCCGATCCCCGTTGCGGCCCCGACGACGCCGTCGAGGAGCGCGCCGCCGACCGCGGCCACGAGCGTTCCCGCCGCGAGGATCATCCTGGCGCGCAGGCTCTCCCGCGCCGCGGCCAGAGCGCGGACGCCGACCCAGGGCCCCATCGACGCGCCGGATGCGATCATCAGGATGCCCGTGGGAATGAGGACCGGCCGGGCCGACGTCCAGGTCTTCCCGAGCAGGGCCTCGCCGGCCGCGCCCGGGAGACCGACGAGTGCGACGCACCAGACGGCGGCGACGAGCGCGAGCGAGACGGCCACGATCCTGACGAGCCGCACCAGCTGCCGCGTGGAGCCGTCCGCGAGCCGGACGGCCTCCGGGACCGCCGCGGCCGCGATTCCGAGGAAGAGGACGTTGAGCGGGCCGTAGAGCGCCTGGGCCGCGCGCAGCGCGCCGAGCGCCGCGAGGCCGCTGACCACGCCCACCACGTAGAGCGCGAGCTGGACCGCACCGCGGTAGACGACGAACTCCGCCGCGAAGCGGAAGGCGATGTCGGACTGCCGCGAGAGCCAGTCGCGGACGCGCAGCGGGCTCGGCACGATTCGAAGCTGCCCGAGGCCGAAGAGCGCGGCGGCCGCACCCGGCACGCCCCAAACGAGCACGAAATCGGCTGGCGTGCGGTGCCCCGACGTCTTCAGGAGGGCGACGATACTCGCGGCCTGGAGGGCGGTCCAGACGACGTCGTTCACGAACGCGCTCCGGGGCAGTCCCCGTGCGAAGAACGCGAAGCGCCAGAGATCCTGGACGAGCAGGAAGGGGAGCACCGCCGCGAGCGCCAGCAGCGCGCGCCCGAGCGTTCCGCTCACGAGCAGGCCGCCCGCGAGGCAGCCGGCCGAGCCGGCGAGGCCGACGAGCAGCGCCAGCCCGCTCGCCGCAGAGACGGCGCGCCGCCACTCGCGGACGCCGACGGCGCTATAGCGGACCATCAGCGGCTCGGAGGTGAGCGCACGCGAGAACTGCAGCGCGAGGAACGAGAGCGTGTACACGAGCGCGAAGACGCCGAAGCCCTGGACCGAGGTCTCGCGTGCGGCCACGATCGTGATCGCGAAGTTGCTGATGCTCGAGACGCCCTGGTCGGCGAGGCTCCAGGTCGTCCGCGTCACCAGCCCCCTGAGCGAGCGCCGCCTGCGCGCGGGCAGCTCGAGGCCTGTGAGGCTCGCCCCGCCGAGCGCCGCCGCTCCGAGCGCCGCTCCGGCGAGCTGGACGCGCGCCGTCCGCGCACGGACGGGCCGGACCCGCTCCACGGGTACGGGTAGCGACGCCTCGGCGAACCGCGTCTTGCCGCGTCTCCCGACCAAAAGCAGCCCGAAGACGATCATCGTGTAGCTCGGCAGCTCGAGCGAAGGGTTCACGAAGGAGGACAGCGCGCACATCAGGAGCAGCGCGAGGAGCGGCGCGAAGAGCGGGTCCGGACGGACGCCCCGGCGCTGCCGGAGCTGGCGAACGCCGGTGAGCCCGAAAGCCGCGAGCGGAAGCAGGCCGATGAGGCCGACGTCGACGCCGGTCTCGATCCACGTGTTGTCGAGGTTGGACGTCTGGAACGTCACGCTGCGGGAGACCGCTCCGAGCCTGTGGCCGGCGTAGTAGCCGTGCCCCTCGAGCGGCCGGTTCCGCCAGTCGTGGAGCGCGCTCTCCCAGAGATCGCGCCGGCCGGTCAGGGTCGTGAACGCCGACTTCGACTGGCCGCGGTGGAAGAACGACACGGCCTGGCGGGACAGGGTCGGCGAGGCGACGACCAGGGCGACCACCGCCACTGCGCAGACCGCGAGCGCGTGGAATCCTCGGCGCCGGCCGCCGAGGACGAGGGCGAGGACCCCGACCGCGAGCAGGATGACGCCGGTCCGCGACCGGCTGAGCAGGAGCACGGCGGCGTCCAGGCCGATCAGGCCGAGGCTGCCGGCGAGCCCGCTCGCGAACGCCGGTCTGACGCCGGCCAGCGTCAGGATCACGCCGGCGGCGCCGAGGAATCCGAGCAGGTCGGGCGCGATCGACGGGAAGATCCCGTGCAGCCTCGGGACGTTCACGTAGACGTCCGTGGGCGCGAGCGCCCGCGCGGGGTCGACGAGCATGCCCGCCAGCGCGGCGACGGCCAACAGGTGAATGCCGGTCGCAGCCGCGCGGATCAGCGTCTCGAGCGAGTAGAGCCTGCTCAGGCCGAGCAGGAGCGCGTATCCGCTCGCGAGCTGCGCCGCCTTGAGCTCCGTCGCGAGCGGATTCACCGACCAGACCGCGCTCGCCGCGATGACGAGCAGGTAGCAGGCGAGCGGTACCTCGTACGGCCGGAGCGGCAGGAGGCGGGGCCGCTCGAACGTGCTCGCCAGCGCGAGGCAGACGAAGGGCACGACGCCCTGGGCGATCGAGAGCGTGTCGAGCGAGCCGGAGGCGACCTCCTGCTGCGTTCGCGCGTGCGTGAACGCGAGCGGTGCGAGCAGCCCGACCCAGAGGAAGAGGCCGGCGCCTATTCGCGCGCTCGGGAGCGCCTGCGCGCACGCGAACAGGGAGAAGAGGGCGATCGCGCCGGCCGCCGCGACGCCCGGCCGCGGCCCGTGGGAGAACGCCCAGCCCGCGCCGACCGCGGCGAGGCCGAAGGCCGCGGCCGCGAGGGCGGATGCGGGCGCGGGCACGGCGAGCGCTTCGCGGCGCCGGCGCCCGAACGGGCCGCTCACGCGCGGCCTCGGGCGGCGAGCGCGGTGTGGTAGGCGGCGACCGTGGCGTCGAGGGCGCGCTCGGGGCTGTACCGCTCGCGCCACAGACGCCGGGCACCGTCCCCGAGCCGGCGGGCCTCGTCGTCGTCCTCGAGCCGGCCCACCGCACGGCGCCAGCCGCCGGCGTCGCCCGGGGCGACGAGGACGCCCGAGACGCCGTCGTCGACGGTCTGGGCGAGGCCGCCGAGCCGCGAGGCGATCACGGGTACGCCGGCCGCGTAGGCCTCGATCACGACCCGCGGCGCCCCCTCGTACCACCGCGACGGGACGACGAGCGCCCGGGCCCCGCGGAGCAGGCCCGGGACCTCGTCCGGAGAGACCGATCCCCGGAAGCCGACGTTCCGCGGTGCCGCCGCCTCGAGCTCGAGACGCTGCGGGCCGTCGCCCGCGACGACGAGCGGCGCCTCGATCGTCCGCCAGGCGGCCAGCAGGTCGCCGAGCCCCTTCTCCCGCGCGAGGCGGCCGAGGAAGAGGAAGTACCCGCCGGGCCCGGTCCGGCGAGCCGCGGGCCAGGCGAAGTTCGGCTTGACGAGAATCGCCCGCGCCGGGAAGCCCGCCTCGACGTGCTTCGAGCGGACGAACTCGCTCACGGCGAGATAGAGCGCGACGCCCGCGTAGCTGCCGGCAGCGCGGTGCAGGGCGATCGACGTTCCGACGACGAGGCTGGCGAGGGGGTCGCCCCTGTAGCAGGCATGGAGCACGCCCTGCGCGGGAGAGCGGCCCACGCACGACTCGCAGATGCGGCCGTCGCGGACGAGCGTGCCCGCGATGCAGAGCTGCCGGTAGTTGTGCAGCGTCAGCACGACCGGTACGTGCCTCGCCGCCTCGCGGACAACGAGCGGCGACAGGGTCGGGAAGACGTTGTGGACGTGAACGACGTCCGGACGCCACTCCGCGACGGTCCGCCGGACGTCGGCCGCCGCGGCGCTCGCCCAGAGCGCCCGGCCTGCCGTACGGACGCGCTCCAGCGGGCTCCCGACCTCGGGTTCGGGCGAGAGCGTCGAGACCGCGTGACCGGCCTCGGCGAGCAGTCGCGCCTCGTCGGCGACCACGCGGTTCTCGCCGGAGAGGTCGCCGGAGAGGTAGCGCGAATGGAGGATCAGGACGCGCAACGGCCGGTCCGGCGCCCGAACACCGGACCCGGAGCCGCGCGCAGGGGCCGCGATCGCCGCCATCAGGCGTACCCGGCCTGACGCATGGCGTCGCCCGCCTCCCGCTCCACGAGCTCGACGGAGACCGGCGTCAGCACGTCCCGCCAGCCGCCGGCGGCGCCCTCCCGGACGAAGCGGCTCCCGGAAGCCGCCGACCGATCGCCGAAGGCGCTCACCTCCTTCGCCCGCATGCCGGCGACGGCGTTGCGCTCGACGACCGCCTGCACGGCTGCGGGCGATACCTCGCCGGCTCCGACGAACGCGGCGAGGCGGCCGAGCACCGCGGCGGGGTCGGCCCGCAGGTCCTCGAACCGCACGATGAGCGTCGACGGGCCCGGATCGGGCAGCCAGGAGCGCACATGGGCCATCCAGGTGCCGTAGCTGTCGACCCGGCCCGAGAGGAACATCCGCACGAACCGCTCGAGATCGCCGCGGTACTCGCCGAGCCAGCGCCGGTAGTGGAAGTACGACACGACGACGTCGCGGACGTCCCGGACGACGTAGACCGAGCGGCGGTACTCGGGCCGGCGCCGCTCGTGCGTCCGGACGAGACCCCGTCCGTTCCTGCGGTCGCCCGGCGAGTGCCGGAGGCGGTCGACGGTGGGGACGAGCTCGTCGAGGGCGCCGAAGCCCAGGTCCTCGGCGGTGACGAGCTCGGCGAGCATCATCGTCAGCCAGGTCGAGCCGGAGCGGGGATACGAGGCGATGACGACGTCCGTCGGCGCGAAGGCGTGGTGCCGGTACCGGCAGATCGGCTCGTGCAGCAGCCGGCGAACCGGACGGAGATGCCAGCGGAGCCGGGACCCGGAGTACATGCGCGAGGTGCGCTAGCGCCCGCGGCGGTGCGCAGCCAGCTCGACCGTCGCCCGCGCAACGAACTGGGTGTTCGTCCGGAGGTAGCGCGGCCCGAGCCGCCGCGGCTCGGACAGCATCCGGTGGGCCCATTCGAGCCCGGCGTCCTGCATCCAGCGCGGCGCCCGCCGCTTCGTCCCCGCCAGGAAGTCGAAGGCGGCGCCGACGCCGAGCACGACCGCCGGCGCGAGCGCGGGCGCCCACCGGCGCATCCACAGCTCCTGGCGCGGCGCGCCGAGCCCACACCAGACGAGGTCCGCGTCCGCGCGTCGCACGGCCGCGACGAGCGCTTCTTCCTCGGTGTGGTCGACCTCGCCGAACGGCGGCGAGACCGCACCGCAGACGAGTCCCTCGCCGAACCGCGTCGCGAGGACGAGCTGCAGCTTCGCGAGGACGTCCGGCGTCGAGCCGAGGAGGAAGTGGCGGAGCCCGTCGCGGCGCCCTGCGGCAATGACACTCGCCATGACGTCCGGCCCGGCGACGCGCGACGTCGCCGATCCGAGCCGGCGCATCATCCACGCCACCGGGAAGCCGTCCGGGAAGACGGTCCACGCATCGCCGAGCGCCGCGCGAACCGGGCCGCTGCGGCGCGACATCGTGAGGACGTGGACGTTCGCGAAGCAGCAGTAGCCGCCTTCCCCCGAGCGTGCCCGGCCCAGGACGAGGCCCGTCGCGGCGGCGACGTCGGACGCGACGAGGCGGACGCCGAAGAGCTCGGAGGTCCTGGGCGACGCCGCGGTGACCCCGGCGCTCACGCGACGGTTCCGCGGCGGAAGAGCACGGGGATCGTCCGCGCCATCAGCTGGAGGTCCGTCTGCAGCGACCAACTGGTCACGTACATGAAGTCGAGCCGGACCATCTCGTCGAATGGAATCGCGCTGCTCCCGAGGATCTGCCAGAGGCCGGTGCAACCGGGCTTGAGGCTCAGGCGGCGGCGTGCCCAGTCCTCGACGAACTGGTCCTCGTCGAGGATCAGCGGCCGCGGTCCGACGAGGCTCATCTCCCCGCGCACGACGTTGAACAGCTGCGGCAGCTCGTCGAGCGAATGCCTGCGCAGCCACCTCCCGATCCGGGTGACACGCGGGTCGTCCGGCACCTTGAACATCCGTCCGTCGCCGCCGTTCTGGGCATGGCGGTTGAGGTGCGCGATCTCGTGCTTCCGGGAGTCCGCGTCCTCCACCATCGTCCGCAACTTCCAGATCCGGAACACGCGCTCGCCGCTCCCCATCCGCCGCTGCCGGAAGAAGACCGGTCCCCGCGAGTCGAGCTTGATCAGCGCTGCGAGGAGCAGCAGCAGCGGCGCGAGCAGGACGAGCGCTGCGGTCGAGAGCACGAGGTCGGCCATCCGCTTCAGCAGCAGCGACGACCGGGACAGCCTCGGCGTGGGCAGACCGAAGAGGGTGAGCCCCTCGACCGTGTGGAACCCGACTCCGGGCCCGACGACCTCGAACAGGCGAGGCACGACGTCGACCTGGACGTCGAGGTTCTTGAGCGCGCGGATGAGCCCGAGCGTGTCGTCGCCCGGGTCGGTCGCGAAAGCGACGATCACTCGCTCGACGTCGAGCAAGCGGATCAGCGCAGGCAGTCGCTCCGACCCGCCGAGCACGGCGACGTGGCCGAGCTTCTCCGGCCGCTCCTGCGGGTGCGAGTCGACGAACCCGACGAGGTTGAGCCCGTACTCGGGGTGCCGGAGGATCTTCTCCGCGAGGAGCTGTCCGACCTCGCCTGCTCCGACGATGATCGCGTTCTGGACGTACGCGAGCCGGCGCCGGCAGAAGGCCCGGGCGAGCGCGCGCCCGATCGTGACGAAGCAGATTGCCGTCGCCCAGAAGACGAGGAGCTTCGTCATCTGCGGGTGCGCGAGCCTCGTCAGCTGCGAACCCACCCAGAAGAGCCACGCCCAGACCGTCACGAGGTGGAAGACCCGGCTGAACTCGTCCGCGGTCGAGTGATCGGTCCGCTCCTCGTCCGCGTCGTAGAGCCGGTAGAGCTTCGCCGCGATGATCCACAGCGGCAGCGACGCGAGGAAGACGGCGATCTCGGCCCGGACGTCGAGGACGCCCTTCCTCGTGTTGAACAGGCTCAGCCACTCCGCGAGGAACAGCGCCCCGACGAGCCCGACCACGTCCGCGAGCAGCAGCATCCGTCGGACGAGCCAGCCGCGGCCGTGAATGACGGCGGTTCTGCGGCGGCGCTCGAGGATCGCGCTCGTCCGCTCGTCGAGCGCCGACATGACCTCGTCGAAGAGCGTGAAGCTCTGCGCGAGCGTCTGGCGCTCGGTCGCGTTCACGAGCTCGCCTCGGCCGCCTCGCGCGTGTAGCCGTACGCCGCGTAGGCGTCGTACGCGTAGCCGTACCCGTAGCCCTCCTCGGCCGCGGCGTCGGTGACGATGAACCCGAGCGCCGGCGCCGGCGCGGCCTGGAGTACGCGGCTCAGCTCGCTCAGCAGCGGACGCCGCAGGAGCTTCAGCCTCGTGACGAGCAGCAGCGCGTCGACCTTCGCGCTCAACGCGAGCGCGTCGCCGACGCCCAGGATCGGCGGCGCGTCGACGAGGACGATGTCGGCTCGGTCCGTCAGCGATTCGAGGATCTCGCCGACCGCGTGGGAGCCCACGAACTCGCCCGGGTTGGGCGGAACGAGACCGGCACGCAGGATCTCGAGCCTCCCGCCGCTTCGCTCGTCACCGCGCGGTGCGTGGCCGTTCTTGTTGAACGGCACGGCCGTGACCGCCTCGCCGAGCGCGGCGTGGCCGAGCGCGACGCTCGTCAGCCCGGCTGCGCCGTTCAGCTCGAAGAAGTGACCGATGTACGGCTTGCGTAGGTCGAGGTCGACGAGCACGACGTGCGCGCCGGCGCTCGCGAGCGCGATCCCGAGGTTCGCAGCCGTCGTCGACTTGCCCTCGCCCGGGACGGCGCTCGTGACCATGATCGTCTTCGCGTGGTGGTCCAGGTTCACGAACTCGAGGTTCGTGCGTAGCACCCGGAACGGCTCCGACTTCGTTCCCTGCGGATCGTCGAGCAGGACGAGGCGGTCGTTCAGGCGCAGCGCGCGCGGCGGCGCGGGGATCCTGGCGAGGAGCGGCAGGCCGAGCCGGCGCGAGATCTCGTTCGCCGAGCGCACGCGGGTGTCGAGCGCCTCACGCATGAACGCCAGCCCGACGCCGAGGACGAGGCCGAGGACGAAGCCGAGCGCCGTGTTGCGGGCCGGCTTCGGCTGCACCTGTACGGCCCGCTGGGCGGGCTTGATCAGGTTGGCGTTCGCGGCCTGGAGCGTCGCGAGCGTGTTCAGCTGCTGCTGCTTCTCCGCAAGCGCGTTGTAGAAAGCCGTTCTCGTGCGTCCGGCCGCCTCGAGCTCTCGCATCCTGCGGTTCACCTCGGCGAGCGCGCTCCTGATCGCAGCCGTGTCGAGCTCGGTGCGATAGACGATGTACTGGCGCGCATACGACGTCGCGAGCGCCTGCGCCAGCCGCCGGCTGAGGTCGCTGACGCGGAAGACCAGCAGGTCGGCGTCCGTCTTCGGCGCGACGTTCGACTGTCCGAGGAAGTCGGCGACGCTACGGTCGACGACCCCGACCGCCGCGAGCGTCCGGCGGGCGATCGCCGGCGCGCGGGCGACGTCTGCCTCCGTCTGCGCCAGCCGGTCCGGCTGGATCGCGAGCGTCTGGTCGTTGATGTTGTTCAGGCTGTTGACGAGACGCTGTCGGTTCAGGAGCACCTCGGCCGAACCCTGGTACCTCGGCTTCTGGAGGTGCGAGAACGCGTACGCCGAGCCGGCGACGAGCACGGCGGCGGTGACGATCAGCCATTTCCCGCGGCGAAGGACGCGCAGGTAGTCCGACAACGTGGAGTGCTCGGAGCTATGCGGATCCATCGGCTCCGACCCGATCGACGCCGACGCGTCGCTGCTGGTGTGTTCTCACGAAGCCATCCCCTCCCTCAAGGGATCCCGACCGACCCGCCGCTGGGGCGACCGGATCGTCACGAACGATCCTGTGACAGCAATGTTGTCACGAAAAGTCACATGAGGCAAGTCGCGCGCCAAGTTGACACAATTCGGCCCGTCCGGGATCGCCCGTACCCTGTTTGCGGTGTCGCGCGACCCCGGCAACGTCGCCGAGCGCCTCGAGCAGGCAATCGAGGAGGCGGGTGCGACCAACCTGCGGCAGCTCGCGCGGGAGCTCGACCCCGAGCGTCCCGACGTCATGCGACGGAATCTCTACCGCTGGCTCGCGGGCACGCTACCCGGGCGCGAGCACGCGATCCGGCTCGCCCGCCACTTCGGCAAGCCGGACGACTACTTCAGGACGCTCGCGCTTGCGGGTCCTCGGCTCGACCCGCAGAGCCTGGCAGAACGTGTGGCTGCACTCGAAGCGGAGCTCGCTCACATCCGTCGCGTGCTGGAGGCAGCAGGAGAGCATCCTCCAGCCAGCCCGTCAGAGACGCGACCATAGCCTCGATCTCGTCGACGCGCGCTGACACAGACGCGAGTTGTTCGGCGTCCAGCACCTGGGGGAACTCCTGCGTGGATTTGGCCCAACCTGGCCTGACGGCGGCCAGGGCCGACGCTACCACGACGCGCTCCCGTCCGGAAGAGCGAATGGTGAAGAGAACACCCCTTTGTGTTGCCGAAACCTGTATCGGACTGCCGCGGAAGGGTTATCCGCTGCCGCTGACCGTGAACGGGAAGGTCAGGATGCTGACCTCGCCGTTCTGGCCCCGGGCGCGGACGACGAGCGTGTAGCCGCCGTTCTTCGCGAGCTGGCTGGCAGGCACACGGATCGTGACGGTGATCGTCCGCGGCACGAGGACGCGATACCGGAGGTGCTTCGTCTGACGGCCGGAGATCGTCCCGCCGCCGCTGATCGAGCTGCCGTTCTGCGTGAGCAACCGCGCAGTTCCGTCCGGCCCCTCGACCGACATGAAGAGATCCGCTTGCTCGTCGATCGTGAATGTCGCGCTCAGGATGTACGCCTTGCCGTTCGTCGTCTTCTTCGGCACGAGCGGCGGCGTGAAGCTACCGGGCTTCGACAGTCCGGGAGGACCGGTGTGCGTGTGATTCGGGTCGCCCCAGCCGAAGCCGGGCTTGTACTCGTCGCCGCCGGCGTCGAACCGCACCGGACCCGCGTTCTTCTTGAAGGCGTCCGGCTTGGGGTTGACCGCATGCTTCAGGCTCGCTGCGACGCGCTTCGCCGCGTGGCCCGCGTAGTCGATGCCGCCGACGGCCGCCACCGCCGCGAGCAGGGCGACGGTGAGCGCCGCGGCGAGCGCGACCGGGAACGCGCGGAAGCGCCGGCCCTGGGAGAGGTGACGGCCGGAACGCCCGACTACGGCGGCCACGAACTCGTCGCGGGGCTCGCTACGACGCGCCCTGAGCGCCCGCTCCAGCTCCTTCACGTCGGTATCCCGGCGAAACGACAGCATCTGCCACCTATACCGGCGGAGACGGCTCGACCCTTACAGACGGCGGGAAGGAAATCTCTGCGGGCTCGTCGCGGGCCATCAGGTCGCGCAGCGTCGCGAGCGCGCGATGGAGCGCGACCTCGACGGCGTTCGTGCGCATTTCCAGGACTTCTGCGATCTGGCGGGCGGTGAGGTCGGCGCCGTAGCGGAGCGCGAGCAGGTCGCGGTCGCGCCCCGACAGCGTCGCAAGCGCGCGCTCGAGGGACAGCCGCCGCACGGAGGTCTCCTCGAGATCCGTCGGGTCCTCGACCTCGAACTGCTCCGCGTCGACCGGCGTCGGCGCCTGTCTCGGCTCGGTGAGGCGGCGGCGGGCGATCCCGAGCAGCCAGGAGACCGGCGTTCCCTTCGACGGATCGAAGCTGTCGCGGTAGCGAAGCGCCCGCTCGAAGACCTCGCTCGTGATGTCCTCGGCGTCCGCGCCGTCGCCGATGTGGTACGCGACGTACGAGTACACCCGGCGGATCAGCGGCGCCGGGTTGGCGAGCGGATCCGGGCGGCGCAGCATCAGCCGCCGCCTCCGAGCGCGGCGTTCTCGGCCCGCAGCTCGGCGATCTCGGGGCTGAGCGGATCGAGGCGCGCCGCCTCGGCGAGCGCGCGCCGCTGGAGCGCGCCGTCGCCGGTCCGGGCGAGGTCGAACCAGAGTTGCCAGTTGCGCGGGTCTTTCGCGATCGCCTTGCGGAAGCTCCTGATCGCCGAGCGGTCGTCGCCGGTCGCGAGCTCCGCCTCGCCGAGCAGCCGCCACGGCTCCGATGACCACGGCGCCCAGGTCGCGGCCCGGCGCGCCTGCGAGCGCGCCTTCGCCCAGTTGGCGTGCCCGGCGGCGCTCGTGCTCGACGCGTCCGCGAGGTTGCCGACGAGGCCGAAGAAGGCGGCGACGCCCAGCAGCGAGGCGACCGCCGCGCCGCCGATCCGCCACGTTGGTCTGACCGATCGTGTCGATTTCCCACGCGCTGCAATCAGCAGCGATGCGCCACAGACCAGCGCGAGCAGTGTCACGGCGGGGAGCTCCCAATCCCAGTCGGCCGAGGCGTGGAGCAGGAAAGCGACATACGCGCCGAGGGCAAGGGGTGCATAGCTGGCACGGCGGGCGCGGCGAACGGCGAGGAGAGGCGCGCCGAGCATCACGACGACGAGCGCGAGACCGAGCGGCCCGAGTTCGGCGAGCTTCTCGAGGTAGAGGTTGTGCGCATCGCGCACCTTGACGCGATTCGGGCGGTGTTGAAGCCAGTTCTCCTCGTAGCTCCCTGCGCCGCCGCCGAGCACGGGGTGCGCGACGTATTCGCGCCATGCCGCGTGCCACTCGGGCGCGCGGTTCGATCCGTTGAAGCTGAAGAGGTGCGTGTTGAGGTTCGCAGACCTGGAGCCCTTGCCGACGAAGGAGTGATAGCCCGTCGTCGCAAGCCGCGACGGCGAGCGGTAGCCGACGAAGATCGCGACGAGGGCGATCGCGAGCACCAGCGCCAGCGCGCCCTCGAGGGCGCGCGTCTGAGCGCGGCCCAGCGTCACCCGGCGGCCGGCGAGCGCGGCGAGCACGGCGGCGCCCGCGCTGCAGACCGCGAGGACGGCGATCACCCACGCAAGGCGGTGCCCCTGCCGCGTCGCCTCGGCGAGCGTCGCGTCGATGTGCGTGAGCCCGTGCGACGTCGCGCCGACGGCCACGGCGACCGCGGCCCACGGCGCGAGCGCCGCGCTGGTCCCGAGCAGCTGGAGCCGGCGCGGGTCGACGGCGACCGCCGCGACGAGGCCGACGCCGATCGACATCCACGCTCCGCGGCTGAACGTGAAGTAGAGCGTCGGCAGCAGGATCGGGATCGACGCCGCCGCCAGGGCGCGTAGCGGAAGCGACCGAGCCCGCGCGGCGAATCCCAGGGCGAGCAGCGCACCCATGCCGGCGAAGAGCCCGAGCGAGTTCCAGTAGCCGATCGGCGTCGCGAGGCGGTAGCCGGCGATCGAGTCGCCGCCGACCGCGCCCGGGAACAGCCGGGTCAGGAGGCTGTAGACGCAGACGACCGTCACGGCGGCCCACGCGCCGGTCAGCAGCGCGCCGTACGACCGGCGGCGGGCGACGAGCAGGGCGACCGCCATCCCGCCCACGTAGACGAGCGTGCGCTCGACCTCGAGCACCGTCTGCGTCTTCGAGCTCGTCCACGCGTACGAGGCGAGCGTCCACGCGGCGAGCCCGGCGACCGCGGCCAGCGCCGTCAGCTCGAGCCGGCCGAGCCGGACGTCCCTGCGGAGGAGGAGCGCGAGGGCCGCGACCCAGAGGAGGACGAGGGCGCTCCAGCCCCACGCGGTGGGGAAGTACCCGCCGTTCGCGGCGGCGAGCGGGGCGACCATGCCCGGTCCGACGAGGTACGGAACGGTTGATGCCGCGCGGTCCAGGATCAGCGTGCGGCCGCCGACGGCGAGCCCGCCGGTAGCCGGACGCGCAGCGTCGATCACGTGCTCCCCCGGACGCCCATGCGAAGGAAGGTACAAGGCTGCACCATCTGCGACAAGTTCAAAGGTCACATCGAGACACACCGGCGGCCCCGTCATGAGAGCGGCCTCCCTTGAACCCACCGTGGAATCGCCTAGAGTCCGGCTGAGTGAGAAGGCAGGCCGTCTGGTGGGCGACGGCGCCGATCGCGCTGGCTGGGGTGGCGGTTGCGCATGCGGCGTCGAACGCGGTCTTCGGATCGCCGGGGGATCCGGGTGCCGAGCTGTTCGCGAGCGCCGGCACCGGCTCGCGGCTCGCGCTGCCGCTCGCGGCCCTCGCGGCCGCGGCCGTCCTCGTGGCGCTGCTCGCACGCGTGGCCGGCGTCTGGTGGGTGGCGCCGCGGTCGAGGACGGTCGCGGCGCCGTTCGCCTGCGTGGCGCCGCTCGCATTCGTCTTGCTCGAGCTGGCCGAGGTCGGGCACGACCCGACGGCGATCCCGTGGAGCTCGCTGCTCGCGCCGGCCGTCCTCGTCGGCCTCGTCCTGCAGTTGCCGTTCGCGCTCGCGGGCTACGCGCTCGCCCGGCTGCTGCTGCGCGCCAGCGACCGCGTCCGCCGCGCGCTCCGCAGGCGCCCGCCCGCCCGCCGGGCCGTCACCGCAGTCTCGTTCACCGTCGTCGGCGCCGAGGTTCAGCCGGCGACGGCGCTCGTCTCCCGAAGGCTCGGCCGGGCTCCTCCCTCGCTCGCCGTTCTGTAGAGCCGGCGTGGCGCCTGCGGGGGCGCCGCGTCATCCAACGACGAACGAGGGAGGAAACGAGATGAGGGCTCTCACCGCGCGCGCGAAGTCGCGTGCGCTTCGATTCCGGCGGTCGCAGCTCGCGATCGCCGCGGCGCTGGTCGCACTCGTGGTCCCTGTGGCGGCCGGCGTCGCCGCCCGGGGCACGCAGACGAACCCCGGAACGCCCGCCGCCGCGCCGGACGGCATGGCCGGGATGGACATGTCCGGCGGCCAGGCCATGGAGGGAAGCGGCTACTGGCGGTCGGTCGCCGGCGCGAAGGTTCCCGCGGGCGGCACGGTCCGCACGTACTACATCGGCGCAGATCCTGTCGTCTGGAACTACGCGCCGAGCGGGCGCAACCGGATCGCCGGCCGGCCGTTCGACGAGCTCGCGGAGACGTACGTCAAGCGCGGGCCGGGCCGGATCGGCTCCCGCTACCTGAAGTGCGTCTACCGCGGCTACACGAACGGGAGCTTCCGGACGCTCCAGCGCAGGCCGGCCGACCAGCGGTACCTCGGCCTCCTCGGCCCCGTGATCCGCGCCGAGGTCGGGGACACGATCCGCGTCTTCTTCCGCAACACCTGTCCGTTCCCGGCGAGCATCCACCCGCACGGGGTCTTCTACGCCAAGTCGAGCGAGGGCGCGCCGTACGCGGACGGAACCTCCGGCAGGTCGAAGTCGGACGACGCCGTCCGGCCGGGCGGCCGCCACCTCTACGTCTGGAAGGTGCCCGAGCGCGCCGGCCCCGGCCCGGACGACGGCAGCTCCGTGATGTGGATGTACCACTCGCACACGGACGAGGTGGGCGACACCTACGCCGGCCTGATGGGCCCGATGGAGATCACGCGCAAGGGCATGGCGCGCCCGGACGGCAGCCCGAGGGACGTCGACCGCGAGTTCTTCGTCCTGTTCTCGGTGATGAACGAGAACGCGAGCCCGTTTCTCCCCCGGAACATCCAGCGTTTCGTGAAGGGGCCGCCGCCGCACATCGACGACGAGGACTTCGGCGAGTCCAACCTGATGCACTCGATCAACGGCTACGTCTTCGGCAACCAGCCGATGATGACGATGCGCAAGGGCGAGCGGGTCCGCTGGTACGTCATGAGCATGGGCACCGAGGTCGACCTGCACACGCCGCACTGGCACGGCAACACGGTCACCGTCAACGGCATGCGGATGGACGTCGTCACCCTGCTGCCGGCGAGCATGATCGTCGCCGACATGGTCCCGGACGACGTCGGCACGTGGCTCTTCCACTGCCACGTCAACGACCACATCCGGGCCGGGATGCTGACGAGGTACCGCGTTCTGGCGTAGCGTTCGAGCGTGCTCGAAGGGCTCGACACCCTCGTGGTCGGCGGCGGCGGCGGCGGGATCGGGCGTGCGATCACGCGCGCGTTCGCGGCCGCCGGCAGCGCGGTCGCGGTCGCAGACGTCGATCCGCGGCGAGCCGAGGAGGCGGCGGCCGAGGTCGCCGCCTCCGGCGGCCGGGCCGTCGCGCTCACCGCCGACGTCAGGTCGCGAACCGAGGTGGACGGGCTCGTCGAACGCGCGGTCGCCGAGCTCGGCGCGCTCGACGTCCTGGTCACCGTCGTCGGCGGCCAGCTCGCGTTCGTCCCGGCGGCGCCGATCCACGAGACGACCGACGAGGACTGGGAGCTGATGCTCGACCTCAACCTCCGCTACGTCTTCCACGCGGTGCGGGCGGCGCTGCGCACCTTCCTCGCGCAGGGCCGCGGCGGCACGATCGTCTCCGTCGGCTCGATCACCGGGATCGCGGGAAGCGCCGGCCAGGCCGCCTACGGGGCCGCGAAGGCGGGGCTCGCCAGCCTCGCGCGCTCCGTCGCCGCGGAGTACAGCCGCGACGGGATCCGCATGAACGTCGTCGCGGCCGGGCCGATCGCGACCCCGGTCGCGCGGGCCGCCCAGGCCCTCGGCTCGGCCGACTGGATCCCGGCGGGCCGCAACGGCTCGCCGGAAGAGGTCGGGCAGGCCGCGATGTTCCTCGCCTCGCCCGTGTCGTCGTACGTCAGCGGGCAGACCCTCGTCCTCGACGGAGGGGCCACCGCCGTCGGGCCGTTCCCGCCCGGGAGACTCGGATGAGCGTGCGCGTCGGCGTCGTCGGCGCCGGCCTGATGGGCACGGGCATCGCGCAGGTGTTCGCCGCCGCGGGCCACGAGGTCGACCTGTACGACCCCAACGCGAGCGCGCTCGAGCGGGCGCGTGAGCGCATCGCACAGGTCTTCGGCCTGCTCGGGCAGCCGCCGGGCGGCGCCGCGCGCGTGACGTTCCGCGACGAGCTCGAGCCGGCCCTCGCGAGGGCGGGCTTCGTCGTCGAGGCTGGACCGGAGCGCCTACCGGTCAAGCAGGAGCTCTTCGAGCGCTTCTCGGAGCTCGCGCCGGCGGACGCGATCCTCGCGAGCAACACGTCCTCGATCCCGATCCGCGGGATCGTCGAGCGCGTCGCCGACAGGACGCGCACCATCGGCACGCACTTCTGGAACCCGCCGTACGTCGTCAAGCTCGTCGAGGTCGTCCAGTCGGACGCGACGGCGCCCGGGACGGTCGCCAGGACGATCGAGCTGCTCGACGGCGCCGGCATGAGGCCCGTGCATGTGAAGGCCGACGTCCCGGGCTTCGTCGGCAACCGTCTCCAGCACGCGCTGAAGCGCGAGGCCTTCGCGCTCATCGCCGCGGGCGTCTGCGACGCCGAGACGATCGACACGGTGGTGAAGCTCGGCTTCGGCCGGCGCCTCGCGGTTCTCGGGCCGATGGAGCAGACCGACCTCGTCGGGCTCGACCTGACGCTCGACATCCACAGCGTGCTGATGCCGTCGCTCGACGTCACGCCGGGCCCGCACCCGCTGCTCGTCGAGAAGGTCGAGCGCGGCGAGCTCGGGATGAAGACCGGCCGCGGCTTCCGGGAGTGGACGCCCGAGGAGGCCCGGGCGGTCCGCGACCGGCTCGACCGGGAGCTCCTCGACCGCGGCTAGGGCTCGGGCGGCGGATGCGGGAGGATCGTGAGCATCGAGGCCGGCCGGTTCGTGCGGTTCTCGATCGACCGCGCCTCGTCCGGAGCCAGGTGGATCGAGTCGTACGGGCCGAGCGTCGCCTCGCCGGCGTCCGTCACGATCGTCACCTCGCCCTCGGTGACGACGTAGACCTTCTCGATCGGGCTCGAGGAGTGCTCGCAGCCGCCGGCCGGCAGGAAGTGCGAGAGGCCCACGTGGAACGCCTTCGCGCCGCTGGCGTCGAAGCCCTGGAGACGTAGCGTCCTGCAGCCGAAGTGCCCCGGCGCCTCGTAGGCCTTCGCGTCGGCGAGCCGCACGACCTGCATCGACCTTCCTCCTCTTCTCGGTTGCCGGCCGATTCTCGCGGATCGCCCGGCGCTCAGGCGGCCTCGGCCGCCTCCCAAGGGCGCGCCCGCTCCTCGCGGACGGGCTGCCGCGGCCGGCGCGTCAGCAGGTTGTTCGCGACGAGCGCCGCGATCGTGAGCCCGGCACCCGCGAGCTCGAGCGCGCCGGGCCGGTAGCCGCGCGCGATCTCGATGACGAACGTCGTCACCGGGACGAGGTTCCCGAACAGCGTCGCGTTCTGCGGCCCGAGCGCGACGACGGAGCCGTTCCAGCTGACGACCGCGACCACCGCGCCGATCAGCGCGACGTAGAGGATCTGCCACCAGATGCCGGCGTAGTCGCCGGGCGAAGGGTTCGGCTCGAGCCCGGCGACCGAGGCGACGACCGTCGCGGCGGCGATCGAGAGCCAGCCGAGACCCGCCGTGAGCGTCGTGTAACGAAGCGGCGAGAGCTCCCTGAACTCGGCTGCGCCGAGCGTGTAGAGGACGAAGCTCAGCACCCCGGCGAGGACGAGCGCGTCGCCCCAGCCGATCGAGCCCCGGACGATCGAGGCGGGATCGCCTCTGCTGATGACGAGCGCGACGCCGGCGAGCGCGACCGCGAGCGCGGCCAGGGTCGCGCGGCGCGGTCGGACGCGGGTCCGCTGCCAGAGGACGAGCGCCGTCAGGAGGGGCGCGAGCGCCGTGATCAGGGCCGCGCTCTGCGCGCGGGCGTGCTGGAGACCCGTGAACGCGAGCAGGTTGAAGCCCGCGAAGCCGAGCGTCCCGAGCCACCAGAGCCGCAGCCCGCGGCCGTCGAGGCGGAGGGCGCCGCGCCCCTCGACGACGGCGAGGATCGCGAGCAGGACGAGCCCCGCGAGCGCGTAGCGGACGGTCGTGAGGTGGAAGGCGTCGACCCGGTCGACGGCCGACTTGCCGATGACGAACTGCCCGCCCCACGCGAGCCCCGTGGTCGTGCCGAGCGCTGCTCCGATCAGGGTTTTCCTCATCAGACCCCCTCGTCATACTTCGATCGCCGTCGAAGGAAAGGAACGGTGCGGCCGCCGCGTTTATTTCGATGATCTTCGAATGAGCCAGCCGATCTACCTGCCGATGCCCGCTGCGGAGGAGTTCAACCTCGCGAGCGTGCTCGAGGCCCTCGCCGACCCGATCCGCCTCGAGATCGTGGCCGCCCTCGCACCCGGCGAGCGCCCGTGCGGCAGCTTCCCCCTGCCGGTCGGCGACTCGACGCGGTCACATCACCTCCGCATCCTGCGGGAGGCGGGTGTGATCCGGACGCGCGTCGCCGGCACGCAGCGGCTCGTCTCGCTGCGGCGCGACGAGCTCGAGGCGCGCTTCCCCGGCTTGCTCGAGTCCGTGGTGTCCGCGAGGCTCAGCTCGACAGGCTGACGATCCGGATGCGGGTTGCGGCCTTCCACGGATGGCCGTGCGTCCCGCGTGAGGCTTACTTCCCCCAATGGGACTCGGAGAAATGGAGGGCGGGCCGCCGGCGGGCAAGATCCACCGCGCGCTCGCAGACGAGCACCGCAGGCTGATCGTCGACGCGCTGCAGCGCGCGCCGCACGGTCTCGACGCGCACGAGCTGGCGGAACGCCTCGGCCTCCACCAGAACACCATCCGCTGGCACCTCGGCGTCCTCGCCGACGCCGCGATCGTCGCCTCGCGGCCGGCGGGCCGGACGAAGCCCGGGCGGCCCCGCGTCGTCTACGCCCTGCGGGCCGACAGCGACGCAGGCGACGGCCGGAGCTACCACCTGCTCGCCACGATCCTCGCAGGCGCGCTTGGTGAGGTCGTGGACGGGACGGCGAGGGCCGAGGCGGCGGGGCGCGCCTGGGGCCGCTACCTCGTGAAGCGGCCGCCGGAGAACGTCCCGCTCGACGGCGCCGCCGCGACGGGCGCGGTCGTCGGGCTGCTCGCGCAGGAGGGCTTCCGGCCGGAGCTCGCAGGGACGGAGATCCGGATGCACCACTGCCCGTACCGCGAGCTCGCCCCGGGCATCGTCTGCTCTGCCCACCGCGGGCTGATCGACGGCGCGCTCGGCGAGCTCGGGAGCGAGGCGAGGGTCGAGCAGCTCGAGCCCTTCGTCGGCCCGGAGCTCTGCGTCGCGCGGCTCGGCCGCTAGCGCCAGGGGCCGCCGGTCCAGCCGTCCAGGTCGTACTCGGAGAGGCACTGCGCGACGAGCGCCTTCAGCTCCTCGAGGCAGCCGCGCCGGCGCGCGAAGCCGAGCACGTCGAGCCGTGGTGGAAGCGGTCGATCAGCGGGCGGAGCTCCGGACTCTCGAGGTCGCGGCGGCTCGACGGGACGGCGAGCGGGCTGCCGCCGAGCGTCTGAGCCGCGACCTCCTCGACCTTCGGCCACGCCATCGCGCCGAACAGGCGGACGAGCACCGCAAGCTCGAGCCGCGGCACCTTCGCATCCTGCGGCGGTCGCGGTCGATCGGCCGGTTGATCAGCACGTGGTTGGCCACGCCGACCACCGGGCGCGTCAACACGACCGACCAGGTCATGACGCGCCCGCTCTGCGCGTATCCGCAAGTCGCCCGGTATCGGGGCGCCGGCAGCACCTACGACGCCGCAAGCTTCCGCTGCAGGAGCGCGTGACGCTTTCCGGCCACGCCGAACCCGGGCATGGCCGCCGCCTGGCCCTCGGACGTTCGGGGCAACTCGTGGGGCCAGGCCCCGGGACGTGGCCGAAGCGGACGATCGGCCGCACGGGAAGCCGAGCTCGAACCTGGCCGGATCCCGGCCCTCGTCGATTTGGGACGAGCGTCGGGGCCTGGCCCCTTGTTCACACCCCGGGCCGAACGGGGCTCGGCCCGAAAGGAGGCGACCGGCGCCGGCGAGGCTCCCGGCTCCTAGCTTCGCCCGCCGGGGGGACCCGCCAGCTCCCCCGGAGCCCGCTCCGCTGACCCGCTCGCGCGGGGAGGGCGCTTCGCGGCCGGGCTGCGCCGCACGACGACCGCCTTCGCCTCCTGGTAGTAGTCGAGCGCCTCGGGGCCGTGCTCCTTGCCGACACCCGACTCGCCGACGCCGCCGAAGGGGAGCTCGTCGTAGACGATCTGGGGCGAGTTGATCCACGTGTAGCCGGCGTTCAGCCGCTCGGCGGCCAGCGTCGCGGCGTCGAGGCCGCGCGTCCAGATCGACGAGCCGAGCCCGAACGGGCTCGCGTTCGCCCGCTCGATCGCCTCGTCGATCCCGCCGACCCGCCAGATCGGGAGCACCGGGCCGAAGACCTCCTCGGTCGCGAGCGGCGAGTCGTGCGCCGGCTCGAGGACGACGGTCGGCTCGTGGAACCAGCCGGCGGCGTACTCCTCGCCGGCCGGCCGCCCCCCGCCGGCCAGCAGCTCGCCGCCGCGCTCGAGCGTCTCGGCCAGTTGCCGCTCGATCGTCTCGCGCTGCGCCTCCGAGTGGAGCGGCCCGAGCATCGTCCCCTCCGACGTCCCGCGCCCGACGCGCAGGCGGCGCACCTTCGCGAGCAGCTTCTCCACGAGCTCGTCCGCCACGCGCTCGTGGACGTAGAGGCGCTTCACGGCCAGGCACGCCTGCCCGCAGTTGAAGAAGCGTCCGACGGACGCGGCCGACGCCGCGGCGTCGACGTCCGCGTCGTCCAGCACGATCATCGGATCGGAGCCGCCGAGCTCGAGCGTCACGCGCTTCACGCCCCGCGCCGCCAGCTCGGCGACGCGCTTGCCCACCGGCGTCGATCCCGTGAACGCGACCTTCGCGACGTCCGGATGCGTCACCAGCGCCTCGCCGAGCACCGGGCCCCGGCCAGTGACGACCTGGAAGACGCCCTCCGGGAGCCCGGCCTCACGCATCAGCTCGGCGATCCGCAGCGTCGTCAGCGGCGTCGTCTCGGCCGGCTTCCCGACGACGGTGTTCCCGCAGACGAGCGCGGGCCCGAGCTTGTTCGCGAGCAGCGTCGTCGGGAAGTTCCACGGCACGATCGCCGCGACGACGCCCAGCGGCCGCTTGACGACGAGACCGTGCGTCTCGACGTCGAGGTTCGGGACGTACGCGCCGCGGAGGTTCTTCGCCAGGCCGGCGTAGTGCTCGAGCGTGTGGACGCAGCGCGTGAGCTCGATCCTCGACTCGCGCAGGGGCTTCCCCTGCTCGAGCGTGAGCTGGAGCGCGAGGTCGTCCCGGGCCGCGAGCACGGCCTCCGCCGCCGCGTGCAGCAGCTCGCCGCGCTTCGCCGCCGGCGTCTCCCACCAGCCGGGGAAGGCGGCGCGTGCCCGTGCGACCGCCGCCGCGGCCTCCGCCTCGCCGAGGCGCGGCACGCGTCCCACCTCGTCCCCGGTCGCCGGATCCCGAACGACCGTCATCTCCGCGCCGACCGCCGTCGCCATCGTCAGCGGCCCACGAAGGCGGGCTTCCGCTTCTCGCCGAACGCGGCGATCCCCTCCCTCGCGTCCTCGCTCCTGAAGAGCTCCTCGACGAGCTCCTGCTCGCGCGCGAGCCCGCGCTCCAGCCCCAGAGCGAGCCCGTCGTGGACGGCGAGCTTGATGTTTCCGACCGCCTTCGTCGCGCCGCTCGCGAGCACGCTCGCGTACTCGAGCGTTCGCTCGTGGAGCTCGCCGACAGGGAAGAGCCGGTCGAGGACGCCGTAGTCGTATGCCTCGCGCGGCGTGATCGTCCGGCCCGTGACCATCAGGTCGAGCGCGAGGCTCGGACGGATCAGCCGCGGCAGCCGCTGCGTGCCGCCGTTGCCGGGGAGGACGCCGAGCGTCACCTCGGGAGTCCCGAGCCGGTACTCGCCCTCGGCGCCGAAGCGCAGGTCGCACGCGAGCGCGATCTCGAGGCCGCCGCCGAGCGCGTGCCCGCCGATCTCGGCGATGAACGCCTTCGGGATCCGCGCGATCGACGCGAGCACGCGGTGCGACTCGCGGATCATGTCCATGTTCACCTCGACGGTGTTCTCGTGGAACGCCTTGACGTCGGCGCCGGCGGAGAAGAACTTCTCGGAGGCGCTGCGGACGAGCACGACCTTCGCGTCGTCGGCCGACGCGGCCGCCGCGACAGCATCGCCCAGCTCCTCGATGAAGGTCTCCTCGTAGGAGTTCGCCGGCGGCCGGTCGAGCGTGATCGTCCCGATGCCGCCGTCGGCGGCAAACGAGACGGCCATCAGCCGAGCCCTCCGACGACGACCGACTTCGTCTCGAAGTAGTAGTCCATCATCGCCTCCAGTCCGTGCTCCTTGCCGAGGCCGCTTTCCTTGAGACCGCCGAACGGGAGCTCGTCGTAGCCGTAGTGGATCTGGTTTATCCAGGTCATGCCGGCGTCGATCTCCCGGGCTGCCCGGTCGATCGTGCGCGCGTCATAGGTCCAGACCGACGAGCCGAGCCCGTAGCGCGTGTCGTTCGCGAGCCGGATCGCCTCGTCGAGATCGTACACTCGGAAGATCGGGAGGATCGGGCCGAAGACCTCCTCCTGGACGAGCCGTGAATCGTGCGGCGCGCCCTCGACGAGCGTCGGACGGAAGTAGTAGCCCCGCTCCTGCTCCTCCGGCGGGCCGCCGCCGATCAGCACGCGGGCGCCGCGAGCGACCGCGTCCTCGAGCTGGGTAGCGAGCTCGTCCCGACCGCGACCGCTGTGGACCGGCCCGATCCGGAGCTTCGGCTTCTCCGGTCTTGACCAGCCGGTGCCGCACTCGTAGCGCTCGAGCTCCTTGATCAGACCTTCGACGAGCTCGTCGTAGACCTCGTCGAAGACGTACAGCCGCTTGACGGCGAGGCACGACTGCCCGGCGTTCCAGAACCGGCCGATCACGGCGCCCTTGACCGCCGCCGGGACGTTCGCGTCCGGGCAGACGATCATCGGGTCGGAGCCGCCCAGCTCCAGGGTCAGGCGCTTGAAGGCCGGGCCCGTCAGCTCGGCGATCCGCCGGCCGGTGCCGGTCTCGCCGGTAAAGGCGACCCGCCGGACGCGCGGGTCGGTGACGAGCGCCTCGCCGATCTCCGCGCCGCGGCCGGTGACGACGTTGAGCACCCCCGCCGGCAGGCCCGCCTCGTGGAACAGCTCCGCAACCTTGAGCGTCGCGAGCGGCGTCGACGACGCGGGCTTGACGACGACCGTGTTCCCGGCGGCGAGCGCCGGGCCGAGCTTCGTCCCCATCAGCGTCAGCGGATAGTTGTAGGGGACGATCGCCGCGACGACCCCGAGCGGCCGCTTCACGACCAGCCCATACGACCGCCCGAGCGTCGACGGCAGGTCCTGGTAGACGCCGCGCACCTTCGTCGCGAGGTCGGCGTAGTAGTGCAGGCCGTGGACGAAGTGCTGGAGCTCGCCGGCGGCCTCGAGCGTCGGCTTGCCCTGCTCGTGCGTCAGCGTCTCGACGATCGCGTCCTTGCGCTCGAGGACGAGGTCGAGCGCCCCGCGGATGAGCTCGGCCCGCCTCTCCGCGTCGGTCCGCGACCACTCCCCGAACGCCGCCTCGGCGGCGCCGACGGCAAGCTCGACGGCGTCCGCGCCGCCGGCCGGGACGGTCTCGTAGACCTCCTCGGTCGCCGGGTCGACGACCTCGAGCTCGCCTGCGGCGGTCCCGTCGGTCTGCTCGCCGCCGATCAGCATCTTCACCATCGCCTCGCCTCCTGTCGATAGCGGACGGCCAGCTCGCGGTAGTGCGACGCCGCCGTCTCGACCCATCGCCTCGCCGACCCGTCCAGCTCCTTCTTGACCACGGCAGGCGCGCCCGCGGCGAGCACCCCGGGCGGGATCTCCTGTCCCTCGCGGACGACGGCGCCGGCGGCGACCATGCTCCCCGCCCCGACCCGGGCCCTCTGGAGGACGATCGCGCCCATCCCGACGAGCGCGCCGTCCTCGACCACGCAGCCCTCGAGCATCGCGCCGTGGCCGATCGTGACGTCGCGCCCGACAATCGTCGGCAGGCCCTGCGCGCAGTGGATCACGGCGTTGTCCTGGACGCACGTCCCGTCGCCGATCTCGATCCGGTCGAGGTCGCCGCGGAGCACGGCCCCGAACCAGACGCTCGAGCCGGCGCCGACGGCGACGTTCCCGATCAGCGAGGCGCTCGGTGCGACGAAGACGCCGTCGGCGACGTCGGGCACCCGCCCGTCGAACTCGTACAGTGGCATCAGCGCCCCGTGAACTCCGGCGGGCGCCGCTCGCGCGCGGCGCGGACGCCCTCGCCGTGGTCCTCCGTGCCGACGAGCAGGCTCTGCGCGATCGTCTCCGCCGCCATCGCGCTCGTCAGGTCGGCGCTCGCGGCGAGCAGCAGCAGGCGCTTCGTGAGCCCGTACGACTGGGGCGCCCGGCGCAATGCGTCGCGCGCGAGCCGCGACGCCGCCGCCGCCAGCTCGCCGTCCGGCACGACCTCGGTCAGCAGGCCGACCTCGTGCGCGCGGCGCGCGTCGATCGTCGCGCTGCCGAGGAGGAGGTCGCGCGCACGCGCGAGGCCGACCAGCTTGACGAGTCGCGCGACGCCGCCATGGGTCGGCAGCAGCCCGAGCCGGCCCTCGGTGAACGCGAAGCCGGCCGATGCCGCCGCGACGCGGAGGTCGCACGCGAGCGCGAGCTGGACGCCGAGGCCGACCGCGACGCCGTTCACGGCCGCGATCACGGGCTTCTCGACGCGCTCGAGCAGGCCGACGAGGTCGGTCAGGCGGTGGCTGTCGAAGCGGAAGGCAGCCTGGTCGACCGGTTCCCCGAACCGGTCGAGGTCGGCGCCGGCGCAGAACGCCGGCCCGCTGCCCGTCAGGACGAGCGCGTGGACGCCGTCGTCCCGCGCGGCCCGGACGAGCTCGTCGTGCAGCGCGGCGATCATCCGCGGCGTCAGCGCGTTCCGCGCCTCGGGGCGGGCGAGCGTGATCGTCCGGACGCCCTCCGAGTCCGCGGCGGCTACCTGCGCCTGATCCATTCGAACGGCGCGTGGCACGCCAGGCAGATCCACTGCTCCGTCATCAGTCCCGGCCCGAACTCGCCGATCCGCTCGACCGTGGCCGACCCGCACCAGGTGCACGTCACGCGGCCTTCGTCGTCACGCGGCTCGGGAGCCGCCGCTCGAGCCTCTTCCACTCCGCCCACGGCAGCTCCGGATGGGTCCACCCGTCCTCCCCTCGCTCGATCGGGAGCCTGACGCCCGTGCGCTCGGCCAGCTCGCCGAGGCTCGCCAGGAACGCCTGACGCAGCTCCTCGTTCCTCGACACCACGATCCCGCGCTCGACCAGCAGCTCGAGCCCCTCCTCGCCCGCGGGGCCGAACCAGCACAGGACCTCGGGGAGCAGCGCCGCGAGCACTCGTTCGAAGTCCGAGCGGCCGGCCAGCTCGCGAACACGGCCGTCGGCATAGCGCCGGTGGAACGGCTCGTCGCCGAGGATCCGGTTCGCGCGCCTGCGCAGCTCGCCGAACGCCGAGGCGGCGCAGGCTTCGAGCATGATCGTGAGCGCGCGATCCACGAGCGTGAAGACGCCGATTCCGCGCACGAACGACCCGTCCGCCAGCAACACGGCCGCGAGCGCGTACTTGCGCTCGCGATCGCCCTCGCGCTCGAGCGCGACCGGGGCGACGTCGCGCGGGAAGTCCGCGAGCAGCGAGTAGAGCGCCCGAGCGTGCCCGGCCTCCTCCTGGGCGATCGCGGTGCACGCGACCGCGCTCTCGAGCGTCGGCGCGGCGACGCCCCACTCGGCGAGGCGGCGGGCGAGGAAGTACTTGTTGTCGGCGATCGCCGCGACGACGTTCGCGGCCGCGGCGGCCGCGGCCGGATCAGACGCGAGCTCGAACGTCGCCTCGCTCACCCTCCACCTCCTTCCCGTCTCTGACGATCCAGTGCAGGTCGCTCCGCGGCACGGCGACGAGCTCGACCCACTCGCCGGGAAACGCCACGAGCGCGTCCTCGCCCTCCTCGATCGACCCGATCTCCTCGAGCGGCTCCGCGTAGGCGGTGCGCCCGTAGAGGAGGCGGGTCACAGCGGCCGCACCAGCTGCTCGACCGAGCGCTGCGGGACGATGAACATGTCCGTCCACTTCCACTCCTCGTACAGCGTGTACGCGAACACCGTCGCAGCGTCGACGTTCTCCGCGTCCACGCGCCCGATGTGGCGCATCGGAATCGACGGATCCTGACGCGCGAACACCTCCCACGCCTCGCTCGAGCTCGACGGCCCTCTCACCCGACGCCCGCCTCGCGCAGGATCCGTAGGCCCTTCGCGGACACGTCGCGGCGCGACCACGGCTCGAAGACCTCCCGCACCTCGACCCGCTCGATCCCTTCGAGCCGGAGGAGCCGCTCCTCGATGTCGGCCTCGATCAGCGCGATGCAGGGGCAGCCGAGCGAGCAGTAGGCGATCTCGACGCGCGCGGTCCCGCCGTCGAGCTCGACGCCGCGGACGAGGCCGAGGTCGACGAGGCCGACGGGGTACTCGGGGTCGAGCGTCTCGGCCAGCGCCTGCCGGATCTCCGCGACCGTCGCGGCGGTCACGCTGCGCGCGCGAGCTCGAGCCGGCCGCGCTGGATCAGCTCGACGAGCTCCTCGTTCGCGGGCCCGCGCCGGCGCCAGCGCTCGAGCACCTCGTCCCAGGAGACCTCGCCCTCCTCCGTCAGCCAGCGCTTCCCGGCCTCGTCGAACTGCTGCGGGAACGGGCAATCGATGACGTACTCGCCGCGCTCCGCGTCGAAGTGGGCCGGCACGTCGATCCCGATCGACTCGCAGAACGGCACCGCCGTCGACATCCACGTCTGCCGCAGCTCGTCGTTCGTCTTGCCCTTGAGCCCGAACTCGATCTGCTCGCGATGCCGCTTCAGGTCGTCGGGCAGCCCGAACCACTCGAGCGTCATCAGGAACATCCAGTCGACCGCCCGCTGGAGGTCGTCGTGCGCCGACGTGTCGGCGGCGAGCGTCTTCATCCACTGCTCGCCGTGACGCAGGTGGAACGTCTCCTCGCGGTCGACCTTCACGAGCGCGCGCTTCCACGGGCCGTAGGACGTGTGCTCGAAGATGTCGCTGAGCAGCACGAATCCGGCGCGGTCGTAGAACCCGTTCGCGACGACCATCTCCGACCAGCTCTCGAGCGGCACGTCGAACGCGTACGGGTGCCGGAAGTCCGACGGGTCGCGTTCGTAGATGAGCTCGTCCGTGTCGACGCCGAGGTCGCGGAGCATCCGGTACGCGATGTGCGCGTGCCCGAGCTCGTCCTGGATGATCCCGACGACCGAGATGTACGACTGCAGCCGCGGCGCGTGGGCCGCCGCCTTCAGGTACGCCGGCGCGCTGATCAGCTCCGTGTCGCCCGAGACGACGAGCGTCCGGGCGAGACCCTTGACGTAGCTCTCGCTCGCGTAGTCGGGCCCCTCGACGAGGCGGCCCTCGCCCAGGCGTTGCGCTACCTGCTCGTCCGTGAGCACCTTGCAATCCTTCCTGACCGGTTGGTCAGTGTCAAGCGAGGCCAATACACTTGGCGCCGTGGCGGCGCAGCGCGGCGGGATCGGTCTCCTCGCGAGGGGGTTGCGGCTGCGTGGACCGGCGGAGGCCACGGCTGTCGCCGACGGCCCGGGGTCGAAGGCGCTCCCGGAGCTCGTCCAGCCGGACGCGACCCCCGAGCAGGAGCGGCTCATCCGAACGGCCTACCGCCTGATCGGGATGAAGGGCATGCACCGCATGACGCTGCAGAACGTCGCCGACGAGGCGCAGGTCTCCAAGGCGCTCGTCCTCTACCACTTCAAGACGAAGGAGAACCTCGTCCTCGTGACCATGCGCTGGGTGCTCGCGCAGGTCGCCGAGCGCGTGGCGGCCGGGATCGCCGCGGCCGAGGCTCCGGAGGACAAGGTTCGCGCGGCGATCGACGCCATCTTCGTCGATCCGCTGCGGAACCGGAACTTCTACCTCGCCTACACCGACCTGATCGCCCACGCGGCGCGCAACGACCGCTTCAGCGAGCTCAACGGCACGTTCCGGACGATCGTCAACGGCGCCTACGCGGAGTTGATCCGCTCCGGCATGGGCAGGACGTTCCGGGTCGACGATCTCGACGAGGCGGCGATGGGGTTCCGGGCGCTGATCGACGGCTTCTTCGTCCAGTGGCTCGAGGAGGACGACTGGCAGAGGCTGCACGCGACCTACAAGGCCGCCTGCACCCGCGCCGTCCTCACGTACCTCGGGGCTGCGCACTAGCGACGAGGCTGCCGAGCCCGTAGACCAGCTGGGCGTTCCCGCCGAGGATGCCCGCCAGGACGTCGTCGGGGAAGCCGAGGCCCGCGACGGCTTCCGCGTTGGCGCGGATGCCCGGCACGCCGGGCCAGTCCGTGCCGAAGATGAACTTCCGGCCGAGCCGCTCGAGATCGTGGCGCGCGTAGTACTCGGGCAGCTTCTTCGGCGGCAGCCCTGAGAGCTCGATCCAGACGCGGTCGCGCATCAGCGCGAGGAACGCGGCCGCGTCGTACCACCAGCCGCGGCCGCCGTGGGCGAGAACGACCGTCAGCTCCGGGAAGTCCTTTGCCACGTCCTCGGAGAAGATCGGGTCGGCGAAGCGGTTGACGGCTCCCGGAAAGTTGCTCGTGCCACAGTGGACGATCACCGGCACGCCGCGCTCCTGGCAGGCCGCGTACGCCGGGTACAGCTCGCGCGCGTTCGCCGGAAAGCCGCCGTGGACGGGGTGGATCTTGAGCGCGACGGCGCCGAGCTCGAGCTGCCGCTCGACCTCCGCCGCGACCGGATAATGCAGGTGTGGATTCACGTTCGCCGCGACCCGGAGGCGCGCGGGGTCGTGGCGAGCGACCGACACGACGTCCTCGATCGACTGGATGCCGGTGACGCGCGGGCTGTACTCGGCCAGGAGGATCGCGCAGTCGACGCCCTCGCGGTCGAGGTAGTCGACGAAGCGCGCGGGGACCGGCGCCCCTTGCTCGTCGTAGAGCTCGGCCGGATCGCCGTCGGCGCGGCGGTTCATCACCCAGCGCTCCCAGCCGAGCTTCAGCGTCGGCGTCCGCGCAAGGTGAACGTGGGCGTCGACGAGCAGCTTGCCGTTCAGCATCAGGCTTCGCGCAGCTTGTAGCGCTGGATCTTCCCGGTGACGGTCTTCGGGAGGTCGTCCACGAACTCGATCAGCTGCGGCACCTGATAGCGATGCAGCCGATCGTGACAGAACTCGCGCAGCTCGTCGGCGAGCAGCTCCCCCCGTGCGACCGTCGCGCCGCAGACGACGAAGGCCTTCGCCTTCGTCAGCCCCTCGACGTGCGCGCCGACCACCGCCGCCTCGACGACCGCAGGGTGCTGGATCAGCCGCGCCTCGACGTCCGCGGGCGACACCCAGAGGCCGCTCACCTTGAACATGTCGTCCGCCCGGCCCTCGTACCAGTACTTCCCGTCCGCGTCGCGTCTGTAGCGGTCGCGCGTGTAGAACCAGCCGTCGCGGATGCAGTCCGCCGTCTTCTCCGGCTGGTTCCAATAGCGCGCGAGCATGCTCTCGCCGCGGACGTACAGGTCGCCCGTCGCCTCGCCCGCGAGCTCCCGGGCGTCGTCGTCGCAGAGCTTGACCTCGTAGCCCGGCACCGGCGTGCCGCTCGACCCGGGAACGACGCGCCCGCGCCGGTTCGAGCAGTAGATGTGCAGCATCTCGGTCGAGCCGATCCCGTCGAGGATCTCCAGGCCGTGGCGGGCACGCCAGCGGTGCCAGACCTCGGCCGGCAGCGGCTCCGCCGCGGAGACGCAGAACCGGACCGACGACCAGTCCTGCTCGTCCGTCTCGGCGTGCAGCATCGCGTTGTAGAGCGTCGGCACCGAGAAGACGATCGTCGGCCGCTCCCGCGCGACCGTCGAGAAGATCGCCTCCGGCGTCGGCCGCCCGGGCAGGAGCACCGTCGACGCGCCGGCCCAGCACGGGAACGACACGCTGTTGCCGAGCCCGTACGCGTGGAAGCACTTCGTGGTCGAGAAGGTGACGTCGTCCTCGCGGATCCCGAGCACCTGCCTCGCGTACGTCTCGCAGGTCACGAGCAGGTCGCGCTGCCGGTGCACGACGCCTTTCGGGCGGCCGGTCGAACCCGAGCTGTAGAGCCAGAAGGCCGTGTCCTCGGGACGCGTGGGCTCGGGCGCCAGGTCGCCGGTTGCGCCTCGGAGCTCCTCCAGTCGGAGGACCCGCGGCGCCTCCACCTTCTCGGCGCACGCGGCGTCGACCACGACGACGGCCGCGCCGCTGTCCGCGACGAAGTAGCCGTACTCACTCCCTGCGTAGAGCGGGTTGACCGGGACCGGGACGGCGCCGATGCGGATCGCGCCGAGGAAGACGGCCGGGAAGTCGACGCAGTCGTCCATCACGAGCAGCACCCGATCGCCCCGGCCGGCGCCGAGCTCGCGCAGGGCGATGCCGGCGCCGCAGGCCCGGTCGTGAAGCTCGCGATAGGTGACCCGCTCGGCGCCGCACGAGACCGCCGGCTTGTCCCCGCGGCCGGCATCCAGGTTGGCGTCGAGAAGGGTGCTGGCGTTGAACGGCTCGACGACGCTCGGGACGGCCATCGGCTCCGTAGCCTAACCAGCCGGTCAGGACGATTCAAAGCCGGACGGCTTGACCGTCTCGACTACTACAACGCGTCGAGGACGTGCCTGGGGCGGCGACTCCGGCCGCCGCCCCGCTTCGCCTCGGGCTGCCCTAGAGGCCTGTCCGGAAAGGAGATCGGGGCCGCCTGACGGCGTCACGCGGCGCGCTGCCGCGTCCTCCGTCGCGCCAATACGTGCTCGTATTGGCGCTCCCTGCGTCCTTGCATCGCACCACGT